>Ga0207684_10000451_pt1 | contig 54174 bp, 52 predicted proteins | sample KBSK5501metaG_FD_184342 | JGI IMG/M metagenome (GOLD analysis project Ga0207684, IMG submission 184342) | Corn, switchgrass and miscanthus rhizosphere microbial communities from Kellogg Biological Station, Michigan, USA - KBS K5-50-1 metaG... | ecosystem: Host-associated > Plants > Roots >... | reverse complement strand
GAGCGATGGTAGTCCGGTCCCTCACCAGGTGCAGAAGCTCCAGGCGAGCGACGCCGACGATCCGCGCGAGGCGACGCATGAGCCGGAGCCACACGCCCGCGCCGCTCACTGCCGGGCCCGTGCCGACTCACGCGCGAGGACGAGGGCGGCGTCGGAAAGCTGCATGCTGATGCGCGCGACCTGCATTCCGGCGCTGGCGGCGAATGCGCGAAGCCGTTCCTCCGAGGGCGCTTCGGCGATGACGCGAAGGCCCGACCCCTCGGGATGCGTCGCAATGACGCCCGGTACCGCATCGAGCGTCGGCGACACCCGGTGCACGTCGACGCCGGACAGGAGCACGGCGACCGCGGGCGCCCGTTGGGCGAGCTCGTGCGGCGTCCCGGCCGCGACGACACGCCCTTCGGACAGCAAGACGGCGCGAGGGCAACGCTCGGCCTCGGCGAGGTCGTGGGTGCTCATGGCGATCGTCGTGCCGGCGGCCACCTTGCGGCCGAGCCGATTCCAGACGTCCTGGCGCGTTGCGACGTCCAGGCCGGCCGTCGGCTCGTCGAGCAGCAGCAGGCGCGGCGAGTGAATGAGTGACGCCGCGAGCTGAAGCCGGCGTGCCCAGCCGCCGGAAAGCTTGCCGGCGGCGATCCGACGATGGCCGCCGAGCTCGAACTCCTCGATGGCCCGATCGGCCGCCGCCGCCGCGCGGGGCAGGCCGTAGATCTGTGCCCGAAAGCGGAGGTTCTCGAACACCGACAGCCGGCCATAGAGGGCCAGACGCTGCGGCATGTAGCCGACGTGGCGCCGGATCTCCCCCGCCTCGCGGACGAGATCGAAGCCCAGCACGTGGCCGCGTCCGGCATCCGGGGAGAGGATTCCGGCAAGGATCCTCAGCGTCGTCGTCTTGCCGCTGCCGTTGCCGCCCACGAGGGCGACGACGTTTCCGCGGCGCAGAGTCAGCCTCAGGCCCTCGACGGCAACCCGATGCGGGTACCGCTTCACGAGGCCCTCGACGGCCACGACCTCCGCGCCGAGCGCGTCATCCATGAACATACGCGAAGCCCCCGAACATGTACTTCGTGGCCTCGGCGCCGAGCGCTACGACCCGGGCGCCGGGCCTGAGCTCGCGGCGCAGCTCCGCGAAGGCCAGCCACATGGCCGCCGAGCCGGTGTTACCGACCCGGCCGGCGTTCACGAAGACGCGTTCGGCATCGATGCCCAGGCGCGGCGCCAGCATGGCGGCGAGATGGCCGTTCGCCTGATGCGGAATCACATGGTCGACGCCATCCAGCTCGACGCCGAGAGAGCGCACGGCCGCGACGCCTCGATCGAACAGCTCGGGACCGCCCGCGCGCACCGCACCGTAGTCATGCTCGAACTCGAGTACGCCCGCGCCGACGCACGGAGCGTCGGAGCCGCCGCCCGCCAGGGTAAGCGCGGGCTTCCGGCCAAGACCGATCTGCCCGAAGAACACGTTCATGAGCCGTCCGACCGTACGCCGGTCATCCGGGCCGACAATCACCGCCGCCGCGCCATCACCCATCTGCACGAGGTTGACGAGCTGGCTTCTCTCGCCGGCGTGCCGCGGATCGAAGTACACCGAGCCGGTCTCGGAGCCGACGATGGCAATCGGGCCGGCACCCGGCGTGGCGGCGAGCCCCTGGGCGATGACGAGCGCATTCGCAAAGCCCGTGCAGGCCTGACGCAGCTCCATGTAGGGGCCGGCGAAGCCCAGCCGATCGGCCACGATGGCGATGTTCGGAGGCAGGAGCGAGGCCGGCGTCGTCGTGTGCCCCACCAGATAGGCCAGGTCGTCGACGCTGAGCCGCGCGCTCTCGAGGGCACGCTCCACCGCGGCGGCCGCGAGGTCGGCATTCGACTGGTCCGGGCGCGGCGTCTCGTGCGCCGCGTCGAGGTCGCGGCACAGGTGTCGAGTCTCGACACCGAGGCGAGCCGCGATCCTCTTCCCCTGCCGCGCCACGGGGACGCCGAACCGCCGCTCCACACGCTCGAGCAGCTCGGCCGTCGCGATCGGGGCACCCGGCAATGCCAGCCCTGTGCCGAGCACGGTCAGCTTGCGCACATCCTTCCACACTCGCCGGCCAGAAGAGTCGGCGAGTCGCGCCGACGCCGGTATCACGATCCCTCGGCCAGCTTTGGAAACACGACCCAGTTGCGATCGGCGGACGCGATGTGCCCCGCCTTGTCGATCGACCACAGCGTTTGGGAGATGCGGCCATTGTTCAGATACAGCTTGCCGTCGACGATCGCCCAGCGGGCGGGGTCGATGTCGGCGATACGGTAGAGTGACATCGCGTAGGCGCAGTAGCCGCCATACTGCGGCAGGTATTTGTCCGGATCCCTCTTGAAGCGGTCGCGATTCTCGGCAGACGCGAATCGATAGATGGCGCCCTTCCACCGATACGCGTATTGCTGCCGCCCCCGCGTGGGTTCGCCGGCGGTGAAATAGGCGACGGGATCGTAGCCTTTCAGGCCGAGGCCGTTGGTGACGTTCACGGGAGTGACGGGCTCCCGTGCCGCAGCGCCCGCCACGCCGACCGGAATGCCGGCCAGCACCGTCAGCGTGAGAACGAGCCCCGCGATGCGGCGTCGAGACGCACAGTTGAAGTTCATCGGTCTCTTCTCCTCGCAGGTCACCGTCCCGGCGACCGTCTACCCTTGAGACACGCTGACCGGCCGGCCGGTCCGTGCGCCAATGGATTTCACGATTTGTTCACAGCCGCCGGGCGCATCGTCGAGGTCGGGGCCGGTGTCTCACCGACAGGGAACCGGCCGGGGCGTTGGGGGGCAGTATGCAGGCAAGCGTCGCGCACAGGCAGCTGGGCAAGATTCTGTGGGATATCGCGGGCGTCGAGACCGGGGCCGCGACCGCCTGTGGCCTCCTGTTGTCGACGCCGTTCCTCCTGCCTGACGAACGGCGCTTTCTGCAAGAGCGGATGCAGGCGGAAGAGCGGGGCCACGAGCGGATCATGGCCCGATGGGCGCTCGCGTGGTATGGACCACGACCCCGCCGCCGCTTGCCCTACGCCGCGACGGTGTGGCGGGATCTCGTGACGGGCGCCCAGCTGCCGGCGAGCTATCGATTCGCCTACGCCTTCGCGACCCTGCACTGGAACGAGCTGAACACGCTGCGGTCGCACCGTCGGGTCCTGTCGATCCTCGAGCGTGCGGACCGCGAGGCGGCCCGCGACTTCCAGCAGATCGTCGGTGAGGAATCAGGTCACGTCGCCTGGGGCACGGCGCTTCGCGCACGAATCGAGCGCGACGCCCCGATGCTGTCGCGCGTGATGGAGCATTACTTCGAGCTGACCGACGAAGTTTATCCGGCCGTCATCAGTCGCTCGCACGCCCGCGCCTGGCAGCAGCTTCGCGCGCGTCTGGAGCACGCCTGACGACGACGATCAGCATCGTCATCCCGGCGCTCGACGAGGCGGCGAACCTCGCGCGGCTGCTGCCTGAGCTGGAGGAGCGGTGGCCCGACGCCGAGATCATCGTCGTCGACGGCGGCAGCTGCGATAGCGGCCCGGACGTCGTGCGTCGTCATCAGCGTGTGCGGTCGGTGAGCGGTCGGGCGGGGCGCGCGCGGCAGATGAACGCCGGCGCGCACGTGGCCGCCGGTACCGCGCTGCTCTTTCTCCACGCGGACACGCGTCTGCCCCCCGCTGCGCTGGAGGCCGTCGCGGGCGCACTCGACGATCCGGCCGTCGTGGGCGGGCGTTTCGACGTGAGGTTCGACAGCGCGCTCCCCATCATGGGGGTGGTTGCGACACTCATGAACGTACGGTCACGATGGACTGGGATTGCGACGGGCGATCAAACGCTGTTCGTCCGTCGCGAGGTCTTCGACGCGGTCGGAGGCTTCCCGGACATTCCGCTGATGGAGGACGTGGAATTCTGCAGGCGCCTCAAGCGCCGCGGCCGCCTCGCCTGCCTGCGCCTGCGGGTGACGACCTCGGCGCGTAAGTGGGAGCGCGAGGGCGCCATCCGCACGATCGGCCTGATGTGGCTCCTGCGCTTGCTGTATGTGTGCGGCGTCTCGCCGGGGCGCCTCCACCGCTGGTATTACGGGCGCGATCCGGCCCCTTGAGGCCTGCGAATCTCCGCACCGTATCCCCCGGCCCCACATGAGGACGCCGAGTTCGGCCATCTCCCTGAACTGCGTCACCGTAGGGAGGCGCATCTGAACTGTCAGATCCGCGAGCGGCTTTCGCCGCTCAAAGATGACCGTTGGAAGCTCAACACGATGGCGGGCCACATCCCCGCTCCGCACTGCGACGAGGAATTGGTGATTAGGGCCAGGAGCACGGCTCCAAACATCGGCGCCACGCGCTGAGCGAGCGGGCTCCGGGTCGCCCGGTGGGGTGATCTCGATGATCCGACAGGGCTCAAGGGTGCCTTCGCCGCCCAGCTGGCGGAGGCAGACTTCGAGATCGCACAGCGGAGTCGGACGAATCGACAACACGGGCACAACACAGTCACCGCCTGAGCGAATTTTGTAGCGAGTCGGTCCTGAATTCCGGGGCCGAACGAAATTTCGTGGCGATGTGCCCCGAAATTAGCCCCTGGGTCTTCTGTAGTGCCCCCGTTCTCTGGAGTTTATTTGGTGGGCTGCAAGTGGGAGCTTCTGGAGCTGATGTTGGACGATCACGGCGACGTGGCCAAGGCATTCGCGTCGAATCGAGCCAATCACCCGCTCGGCATACGCGTTTTGCGACTGTGAGCGCGGCGCAATGACCGCTTCCCGGAGGTCCAACGTTTTAGCCTGATGCGAAGATCGCTCTCCATAGACACGATCTCGGTCCCGTCAGATACCTCGGCGCATCCTCCAGTCCGCATGCCTCGAGCAGTCCGCATGCCTCGAGCGGTCCGCATGCCTCGAGCGGTTGCCGCGCCGTCCATTCCGCAGTCGGATGCTCCGTCACATTGAAATGCACCAGCTGCCGCCGGCTGTGGGTCAGCATCACGAGCACGAACTGCGCGCGAAAGGTCGCCGTCGGCATCGTGAAGAAATCCAACGCGCAACCTATGACGGCCCCATCGACGACCGTTACGATTGGGCGCTGAACGAGCTCTAGGTCGAAGCCGTCTCCCGCGAATCCATAGCGCCGTCACATCTCGGCGCTGCCGAGATCAGACGTTGAGCGGGCGGGCCGCCCGCGCCAGAGGAGGACGACAATGACGAAGTACATCGAATGCAACGACGTGGTCCGCGGATGCGCCTTCACTGCCGAGGCGGACACCGAGGCACGTCTCATCGAAGAGGTGGCGGCGCACGCCGCGAGGGAGCACGGGGTCACGGAGGTTACCCCCGAACTGGCGGCAAAGGTGAAGGCCGCCATCCGGAGCCGCTAGAGCGAAGGCGATAGTCGCGAGCCTATCATCTGGCGACGAACGCCGCCCGCTTGGTATCCAACGCTGGCGGGCAAGGTCATAGGCGCGACGGCTCGAAGCGCATATCAGGGATCTCTGGCCCAGCGGGATAAGACGCGCGAGACGCCGCCACGCGCCTAGCACATTCGGCGACACAACACGACCGATCGAACGGGTGCGGATTCTTGCGAAGATGCCGCGCCGCCAGTCACCGCGACCGCCGATCCCCTCCCTAAAGAGGAGCGAAGCCGCGGCGGATGGGGCCCGGTCGGCCCCTCACCTGCGGTGAGATGTGTCCTGTGCGGGGAGGACCCATGATGCCGACATCGACGACAATGACGACCGCGGCAGCGGTCGGCGAGACGGAACGCTTGCGCACATTGCTCGAGATCAACAACGCGTTGATTGCAAATCTGACCCAGGATGCGCTGTTTCGGGCCATTGCCGAAGCCGTTCGACGTGTAGTGCCGTTCGACCGGACGGCCATCTTCCTCCACGACCCGGACAAGGACGTGCTCCGGATCTCAATTCTGGAAAGCTCCACGGCCGTCGGCAACGAGCTGCCGCTCGGCACGGAGGTGTCGGCGACCGACAGCCACGCCGGCTGGGTGTTCCAGCACCGGGAGCCGCTCGTGCGCCAGGACCTCGCGGAGGGCCTGCGCTTTCCCGTCGAGGACCGCGTGTTTGCCGGCGGCTTCCGCTCGTACGTGATGCTGCCGCTGGTGTCGCGCGGAAAGAGCCTCGGTACGCTCGGCGTCGCCAGTAGTCGGCCCAACCAGTACGGGGAGACCGACGTCGGCTTTCTGCGCGACGTGGCAACACAGATCGCGATGGCCGTCGAGAACATGAAGGTCTACGCGAGCATCAGCACGCTCAACGCTGAGGTGACGAAGGCCGCCGAGCGCTCGCGCGCCCTGCTGGAGATCAACAACCTCATGATCTCCAACTTGACGCAGGATGCCCTGTTCCGCGCCATCGCGCAGGCCGTCCGTCGCGTCATCCCCTTCGATCGCACGGCCCTTTGTCTGCACGATTCCGCCCGCGACGTCCTGCGGGTCGCCATCGTCGAGTCGTCGCTGCCGGTCACACGTTTCACGGTCGGCATGGAGTTCGCGGTCACCGACACGCATATGGGGCAAGTCTTTGGGTCGCAACGGCCCTTGCTTCGCGGCGACGTCGAGGTCGAGCACGAGTACCCGCTGGAGCGGCTCAACGTCGCGGATGGCGTCCACTCACTGCTCGTGGTGCCGCTGATCGTCCGCGGCGCCAGCATCGGCACGCTGGGCGTGTCGAGCACCGCCCCGGGGCAGTACACCATGGCCGACGCGGTCTTCCTCCAGGAAGTGGCGAACCAGGTTGCCATGGCCGTCCAGAACATGAAGGCGTACGAGGAGATCTCGGTGGCCTACGAGGAGATCTCGGTGTTGAAGGCGCGGCTGGAGCGCGAGAACGCCTATCTGCAGGAGGAGATCGGAACCGAGCACCACTTCGGCGAGATGATCGGGTCGAGCCCGGCCCTGTTCGAGGTCATGCGTCACGTCGAGCGCGTGGCGCCGACCGACGCCACGGTGCTGATCTCCGGCGAGACGGGTACCGGGAAGGAGTTGGTCGCGCGCGCCATCCACGCGCGGAGCGCCCGCAGTGGACGCCCCCTGGTCAAGGTAAACTGCGGCGCGATCTCGGCGGGTCTGGTGGAGAGCGAGCTCTTCGGGCACATGAAGGGTGCGTTCACGGGCGCGCTCGAACGCCGACTGGGACGCTTCGAGGTCGCCGACGGTGGCACGATTTTCCTCGACGAGATCGGCGAGCTCCCGCTCGACACGCAGGTGAAGCTCCTGCGGGTGCTGCAGGAGGGGGAATTCGAGCCTGTGGGCGCCAGCACGCCCTCGCTCGCCGACGTCCGCGTCATCGCGGCCACCAATCGTGACCTCGAAGACGCGGTGCGGAGCGGCCGATTTCGCGCCGACCTCTTCTACCGGCTGAATGTCTTCCCGATCCGTACACCGCCGCTGCGCGAGCGCGTCGAGGAGATTCCCCAGCTCGTGGCGTTCTTCGTCGGTCGCTTCGCCCGGCGATTCGGCAAGACGGCGGAACGCATCTCGCCGGAGACGATGGACCGGCTCGTCAGTTACCCGTGGCCCGGCAATGTGCGAGAGCTGCAGAACGTCGTCGAGCGCGCGGTCATCCTGGCGACGGGACCGACGCTCGAGATCGAGCCCGATCTGCTCAGAACCGGCAAGGACATCGGCCACGAGTCCAAGGCTTCGCCGCCACAGCCCGAGCCGAGCGGCCACGGCCTCGAGGCCGTCCTCAAGGACGTTGAGACGCGCCACGTGCGCGCCGCGCTCAAACAGGCGGGGTGGGTCATCGAGGGCGCGCGCGGGGCGGCCCGCATCCTCGGCCTACATCCGAACACGCTCCGAAGCCGCATCGACAAGCTCGGCATCCGCCGCTCCCACTCCGAAGTTTCGTAGCCCGCCTCCGTCTCCTCGTAGGCAACCACGAAGGCTCGTGGTTGCCGGTCTTTCTCGTCTCGCGCACGCATTGGATTTCAACAACTTCCCGGGACGGCCTGGCGTCGCGCGTGCGGCACGGCCCTTGCGACGCCCCATGGCATGCAGAGGACGAGATGCTAAAGATCGAGCGCAGAGACGGCGACGGCGGTCTAGTCTTCGGGCTGGCGGGCGAGCTCCGGGGGCCGTGGGTCGATGAGCTCGGTGGCGTGGTTCGAGACGCGCTCGACGCGCACACAGCGGTCCGCCTCGATCTCGCGGACGTCTCGTTCGTCGACCGTCACGGTGTCGTCTTGCTGAATCGCCTCGCCGACCAGGACGTCACCTTCGTCAACTGCTCGAGCTTCGTGACCGAGCTGCTGAAGGCTCAGACATGATCGCCGGATCCAGCGGGTTGCTCGCGCAGGCGCGGAGCGGGGACGCGGCGGCGCTTGAGCGACTGATGGAGGAATATTCCGGGCGCGTGTTCCGCCTCGCTGATGGGATCACGCGCAATCACGCCGACGCCGAGGAAATCGTGCAGGACGTCTTCGTGACCATCCTGTACAAGGGCGACACCTTCGACGGGCGCTCAGCGCTGTCGACGTGGATCTACCGGGTCACCGCCAACGCTGCCCTCAACAAGCGGCGAGGCAAGCGGTACGAAGTCGAGGTCCCGATCGAGGAGCACCTCCCGAGATTTGGGGCCGACGGTCGTCGGAGCGGCGCTCACGCGTACCTCGTCGCGGACTGGTCACGCGATCCCGAACACTCGGCGCTTGCAGGCGAAACGCGTCGCATGCTCGAGCGCGCCCTCGACACGCTGCCGCCCCACTATCGAGCGGTGCTCGTCCTCCGCGACGTCGAAGACCTCTCAAACGAGCAAGTGGCGGACATCCTTGGCGAATCGGTTGAGTCGGTGAAATCACGCCTGCATCGCGCGCGCATGGCGCTCCGCGAGCAGCTGACGCAACACCTGGCCGGCTAAGCCCGGTCGGAGGAACTACGATGGTTACCAGTTTTGCTGGAGCTACGTGGATCGAGATTCGCTCTCGGTTCCACCATGTCGTTTCGATCGCAGGAGCCTTTCTCATTATGACTGCAGACTCTGCCGTTCCCGTTCATGCTGTTCCCGGCGCAGCACCGAAGCCGGCGATGCAGGGTGGGCACGTACATGGGGGTTATCGGCCGACGATGCGGCGTTTCTCGAGCGCTTTGGAAGCCTTTTTGAGGCACCCCACACAGGGTTTCCGCTTGCGGCTCCGGGGCCTCGATAGCGGATCATAGGCGCAAGTCGCTCACTAGAGAAGACGGAGCTGGCGGTGCGAATCGAGGTCGAGGAGGTTCGGGAGACGCGTGGAGGCCTTGCCCTCCGCTTCGAGTTGCTCGAGCCATCGCCGGTGAATCCGTAGCGTCCGTCACATCTCGGCCTCGCCGGCATCTCAAGGGAGAGCTGCGGGCAAACCGCCCGCCCGAGAGGAGGACGACAAAATGGCCAAGCACATCGCGTGCAACGATGTGGTCGCCGGATGCAGCTTCACGGCCCAGGCGGAAACCGAGAGTGCTCTGATCGAGAAGGTGGCGGCACACGCGTCGAAGGATCATGGGGTCAAGGAGGTGACCCCTGAGCTGGCGGCGAAGGTGAAGGCCGCCATCCGGGACCGCTAGACGGTCTCTGTGGCGTGACCCCCGCCGCGGCTGCCAATGACGAGAAGCTTGCGGCGCTTGCCGCGGCGGGGGACGCGGCTGCCTTCGAGATGCTCGTGTCGCGGCACCAGGCCCGAGTCTACCGGCTCGCGTGCCGACTCACGCAGAGCGAGGCGGACGCGCAGGACGTACTGCAGGAGACCTTCCTGGCGGCCTACCGAGGTCTCCAGTCGTTCCGGGGCGCGTCGCGCTTCTCGACGTGGCTCTATCGTGTGGCGATGAATGCCGCCCTCATGCACCGGCGTCAGCAGAGCCGGCGGAAAACCGAGCCGCTCGACGCCTACCTTCCACGCTTCGACGAGAACGGCCAGCATGCGGCGGAGCCGGCAGATCTGAGAACCGCGAGCCGAGCCGACGAGATCCTCGATCAGAAGCAACTCGCCGAGCGGGCGCGCGAAGGCCTCGAGCGGCTTCCCGACATGTACCGGGACGCCTTCGTGCTGCGCGATCTCCAGGAGTTGTCCACCGACGACGTCGCCGAGCTCTTGGGTATCGATCGCGCGGCGGTGCGTCAGCGTGTGCACCGCGCGCGCCTCATGCTGCGCGGCTTCCTATCTCACCTCGCCGGGGTGACGCCATGACTGCCCAGCTCGTGTGCCGCGACGGCGTCGAGCTCCTGATGGACTATCTCGAGGGTGTCCTGTCAGAGACCGAGCGCGAGGCGATCGAGGCTCACCTTACGCGCTGCCCGCGATGCGTGGCTTTCGTGGAGAGCTACCAGCAGACGCCCCGTATCCTACGCGCGGCCACGGCCGCGGAGTTGCCTGAGCACTTGGCCGCATCGCTGCGTCAGTTCCTCGCAGAAGGGCGGTAACGCCCGCTGGACTGCTCCCCAAAGTTCTGCTCACCTGGTGAGGCTTAGTGTGAGCTGCGGCATCCCGATATTCGCCCCGTTTCCGCATTCTGAGCACGAGTGCCGATTAACGAGCTACACGGTTCAATAGGCGTCGAAATCCGTTGGCGCTAATTGGGCTGAATCGAGACGTGGCGCTTGCACTAGAATGCCGTCCAGCCACACCGGCCGTGGGCGATGTCCTCGCTCCAGGAGTTCGAGCAGCTCACTCTTAACCGGGCAACCGCCGACGTTCTCATCCGGATCGACCACAGTTGAGGAGCAGGGCCAATACGCTCCGTCTGCCGAATGAGGCGGCGAGGGGTAGGTTCACTCGCGTTCGGCTACCGGTCGACAATTGGACGAAGTTTGCGGTTCGCGTCGTTTCGCTATTTACTCGAATCGATGGCTACCCAAGATTTGGACTCCTCAGAACGCCGACGTCAGCGCGGACCTACGCCGGTCGACCGAGCAGAACCTGTGGGCACACGCGACGAGCGTGGGCGGTTCCGGCAAGGCCACGCTAACGTCCGCGCCGGCCGGCCAAAGGGACCCTTCCTGCCAGGCACCATCAACGACGGCCTCGCGCGATGGCGCACGGACGCGATGAGGGAGGACGTCCGCGTGTTCCTGCGCTGCGTCGCAGGCGTCGACAAGTGCGAGTCGTTCAGCCCGCGCGTTCAGGCGCCGCGCCCGTCTGCACACGAGCGCGACCCCGACTTTCGGAAGTGGTGGAAGGACACGAGACCGCGGTTGAAGGCCGCCGGCCTTTACCCGCTGCCGGACGGCATGACATTTGAGGCCGCGATGGAGAAGCTGGAACGGCGCGAGGGCCACGGATCGGCCTAACAGCAGCGCGCGCGCTCGAGGCCGTCCGTTCGCAGTACCGGTCACGGCTCCTCCGCGCGCGGCTACGTTCGTTCAATGGCGCAGGCGGTGAGCCTCCTGACCAGGCCCGCTAATTACCCGGCCGTCGCCTCGTTACCCTTCCTTTCTTCTAGTCTTGGAACCAGGGGAACCACGAACGCTTCTTCTTTTGGAGCCAGGGGCTCTCTTGGTTCGCGGGCCGAAACGGCCCCGAATCTGGCGCGCCTGCGAGCCCTTCTCCAGTTAGGTCCCATTTCGGCCCCTCTTGTGGTGTCGCGACTGCGACGCTCGTCTTCTTTCCGTTGTCGTCAACAAGGACGATCTCGCCTGCCTTAACAGAAGCGATCTTGCTCTTGCCTACTGGATCACCCGGCCGCAACACATAGGCCTTGCCGAGCGGGTCTCGGGCCACAGCAGAGTATTTATTCTCGCTGGAGATAACGCCCACGATATCTAGCTTCTCCGGATTGCTGGCTGCGGCGATCGCTGCGACTTGGCTTCGGAGGCTTTCAAACTGGCTGGTAAGCTCAATCACGCTCGGGTCCGGCTCCTTTGAAGCGGTCACCGTTATCCCATCTCTCGAACGGACAGCTGGCGGAAAAACGATGCTGCTGATGAGAATGACCGCGCCGCAGAATGCGAAGCACGTTCCGGCAGTTACTTTAAGGGCTTTAGCCTGAAACTTGCCCACCTTGAATTGAATTTCGCCTTCTAAGCGAGTGAGACCTTGGACGAGGAGCTTGTAGCCCCACCAGCCGAACAGAACCGAAGCGCCAGCGATCGAGAGCCGAGCGATCGTCAGAATCCACGCCGACGAGAAGTCCATCCCGGCACCCTCCGCAAGATTCGCGGGAAGCTCAATGGGAGACTATCGCCACGAGCCGGCAGAGTAGGCCTCATTAATCTCGTCAGTCAAGGCTCCAATACACGAACATGTTGCAGCGGGGCGTCCAACACCGGAGGCCCCTACTTGCCGAACGGCTGCCGCATCAGCGTGACGCCGCAGACCGATTTCGCGCCGCCCTGGCGAATCAGGGCTCTCGCGACCTCGTTGAGCGTGTGGCCATCGGTAAAGATGTCGTCATAGACGAGGATGTCCCTCCCAGCAATGCGGTCCGGTCTGGGGACGACAAGAGAGTCGCGCAGTGGCCCTCTGGCAATGGCGTCGCGCTCTTTCCATTTCTTGCCCATCATTCGCTCTGTGGCCGCGGTCTTGATGATGGCCGGCGGGTCTTCGATGTCGAAGGGCCAGACGCCGTCTTCATCGAGCTCACTGGCTTCGAGGATCACGGCTCGGGTGTGGTCCCACGCGCGACCGTCCTCTCCGACGAATGTCGGACTCGGGACGATGAGGTCGAAGCTCGCGAACGTCCCCATCTCTTGGTTCAGAAAGCCGACGAGCACACGGGCGAATATGAGCGCCCAGCCGCGCTTGTCTTGATACTTGTAAGCGTCCAGGACGCTCTTCAGAATGCCCGAGCGCATTGCGGCGGCGTAGTTCCACCCGAAGTCTCGATCGTCCCAGTTGCAGATCGGATTTGCGCAGACCTTGCAGCGACTTTTGAACGGTAGGTCACAGACCTGGCAGCGGTCAGCGTCGAGTGCCTCGAACGATTTGCGTGCGCAACCGAAGCAGATCTCGGGCGTGCCGGTCTTCAGGTAGGGGCACTTCGCACAGCGACCGAAGCCCAGCGGCTCGGGCCGCGGGGTCGGGGTCGTCATTGGGACTTGGAGAGAAGCTCTAGTTGATCAGCCTTGTGAGCTCGCGCGCGAATGCGTGACGGGGCCTGAAGCTTGGTGATGATATCGCTCACCTGTTGGACCTCGACCGCCCCGCGATCGAGACATTTTCGCGCCCACGGTTGCATGGTAACGAGCGAGTGCACGAGGAAGACCTTGCGGCCATGATCCAACGCGAGCCGCGCCTGCATCCTCGCGCCCGACGTGCTCGAGGCCTCGATTACCACGGTGCCCTGGCCCATACCTGACATCGTGACGTTGCGGCGTGGAAAGGAATACGTCGTCGGTGGCGCATCGGGCCAGAACTGCGAGACGAGTGCTCCTCCTGTGTCCACTATTCGCTGGGCGAGCGCAACATGCTCCTTCGGATACGTGAGATGGATTCCCGTGCCCATCACCGCGACCGTCCGCCCGGCGGCATCGAGCGCTGCCTCATGCGCGGCGCCATCGATTCCGCGCGCAAGACCTGACAGCACAGTGACGCCCTGCTGCGAGAGAAGGCGAGCCGTCTCGCGGGCCTGCGCCAGCCCATCGGCGCTCGCCTCACGCGTCCCCACCACTGCCACCGAGCGCGCATCCTGATCCGCATCGAGGCGGCCGCGGTAGAAGAGGAACGGAGGCAGGTTGTAGATCGTCCGGAGATTCAGCGGGTAGTCTTCATCCAGAACGGTCGTGAGCGACGCGCCACGCACCTCCGCAGCAGCGATGATCTCGGCGGCCTCATTGCGTGCGTCATTGAGACGCTTCCGTGATGATTTCAAGATCCGGCGTGCGGCGTCCGCCTCTTTCGAGAGCTCGGTGACATCCCCCTCGTACAGATGCGCGACGTCTCGCGCGCGGAGAACTTCCCTCGCGATCAGATACCAGCTGACGTCCTTCAGGCGGCAGAGACCAAGAAGATCGGCGTGAGTTTGCCGTCCCATACTACTCCTTTCCTTCATGTTCGTATGGGCTTGCTGGCGCGCACTGTATCACAGTCGGAACCACAGCGTTCCGGGTCAAGGAGGCTTGACGCTGATCCGCCACTGCCACCGATCGTCGGGGACGGTCCAGTCCTTCTGCTTGACCTTCAGCCACCGGCGAGTCGGCCCGCCTTCGTAGGAGCTGGTCTCGTCCTTCGCGACCATGCCTTCGTAGTCGTGCTCAACGACCTGAGCCCACGCCTCGAATCCGTTCGACGCGAGACGACGAGCAGGGAAAGCCACGGTGCTGTTGTGATCAAATCTTCGAGCTGTGCGCGACGATCGCGCAGCGACCGTCCGCTCAGGTCGCGCCCGTCGCGGTAGAGAAGGTCGAACGCTATGAAGACCGGGGGCGTCGAGACGACTTTGGGATCAGGCTCTCGCAGCCAGTCGAACCGAGATCGCAAGTGCTCGTCGAAGATCGCGACCTCGCCGTCGAGGACTAGCGTCCGGGCGGACAGCTTCGTGACTGCCATTGCGAGATCGCGGAAGCGTTGCGTGTGGTCGACGCCGTTGCGGCTGACGAGACGAACACGTGCGCCGTTCTTGTACGCGAGGATGCGCCAGCCATCGACCTTCTCTTCATAGACCCAGTCGGCGCGGTGGAAGGGCTCCCGGACGAGCCGGGGCGCCATGGGGACGTACCGAGGCACAGCCACGAGACCTCAGTCTACCGCCCTGTTGAGCGCCTGCCACGCGGCCTGCTGCACCGCTGTCCGGGGCGATGCTGCCTGTGCGGTCCCGGCTGCGGCGACGGGCTCGTGGCCGCCGCTGCCGCTGTAGAAGACGGCGATCCATTGGCCAGCGCCGTGATCACCGAGGCTTACACGGAAGCGTTGGTGGCTCATCCCAACGACTACAAGACCGATACCAGCCCAGGAGTCGAGCCACTCACGGATGAGGCGCAACTCCGGCGCATGGGCGTTGACGAGAATGGCCGCGAGCGCCGCGCGGAGACGACAGCCTCGGCGGTCGAGTTCTACCGGGGGTCGCATGCGTCGATTGCTCTACGGGCGATTTGGGCTGCGCACGCGCGGCACTCGAACCAGACCACGTAGCGGGTGCTCGACACCTCATCCAACCCGCCAGCCAGGTCACCGCAGCCGCGGTGTTCGGTGAAGAAGCCATCGAGATCCTGAAGCAGTCGATCGTCAGGGCCCACGACGCAACCGTAGGCGCAGGCGCTACAGTCGGCAAGCGCGGACATTTGGAGACGCTTCCATCCGACTGCCGCACGCTCGGGATCGGACGGGCGCTAACGCAGAAAGAAGGTCAGTGGTCTTCGGTAGAGCTTTGCGAACGCCTCAAGTTCGATAACATCAACGCGACGCTCGCCCGACTCGCATTTCGAAACATAAGACTGATGCTGGCGTAGAGCGCGCGCTGCGTCGATCTGCGTCAACCCGGCGGCGAGACGAGCCTCCTTGAGGCGTTTGCGGAATTGCCGGTATCTCGCCGAGTGTACGGAAGTCATCGCACCGCCAGACCTGCTGGCGGCGCTTGCCTACAAACAACGATCGGGTTCGATATCCCAAATTGGGATACTCTGGGTCACCTTCACTGAAGGAGACGGTCAAGGCCGCGTTCGGCCGCGCCCCGAACTGTCGGTCAGGTCGAGCAGCAAGAAAGGCAGATCAGATGAGGCGAGCGACTTGGGCCGCGTCGTTCTGCGTGCTCGCCCGGCGGGCGGCCTCGGGAGCATCGCTTGTCGTACTGCTCGCCGTTTGCTCGGCCCACGCCGGTCAGGTGGTCACGATTCCCTGCTCGCGCGTCGACGACTTCATCAAGGGCGAGATCGAGGTGCCGCCCGGCGCGGAAGTGAGGGTATCGGGTCTCACCCTCTCCGACCTTACTAAACAGATAGGCGCTGACAGCGTGGCTCGGCTGCTGTCAACCCCGCAGGGCCGCGCAGCGCTCGCCGCGAAGGGACTAATTACAGAGCCGGAGAAGGAATGGTGTGTGGAACGGGCGCGCAGCGAAATGATGCGGCGGCAGCGGGAGCGCGAGGCGGTGGAGCGGGCGCAACAGGAAAACGCGAACCCGAGCGTCTTGGGCATCGCTGTTATCCCGTTCACTCCGGGGCGGCCTATTGTCGTCAATGCCCTGGTCAACGACACCCCAGCCCGGCTCGTCCTCGACACCGGCGCCGACTCCACCGTAATCGCGCCCCGCGTATTGCGCACGGCCAATGCCCTCTCGCTTGGGAGGACGATCCGCCTGCGTGGCGTCGCGGGTGAGGTGAGCGCGCCGTTGTACGCGGTTGCTGTGCTTAAGGTTGGCGGTGTCACCGCCAGGTCGCTGAACGTCTCCGCCCACGATGCCGATCAGGCCACGGACGGCCTCCTCGGTCGAGATTTTCTCGGTCGCTTCCTCGTCACCGTCGACAGCGCCGCCGGTCGCGTTACGCTCCGACAGCGGACCGTGGATGCGGTACGCGGTTTTCTGGAGGAGCAGCGGTCTGCTGAGGACTTGTTCCTGGATGAGATGCCGCCTCGCTCCAGCAGGCCAGGTACTATCCAAGAGTCTTCACGTCCACCTGCTGACGCCCTGCCGGGCGCTTCGGGTCTGCGGCAACCGACCGTCAAGTGGTTGCTGCTCATTCCTCCGCAGGTTCAGAGGTATGAATCCAGCGCCGTCGGTCAGGACTGGGAGATGCTAGGGACTTTCGACAACCTTGAGCAATGCGAATACTTCAGGCTGAAGTGGCAGGTCTGCCTCTCGTCCACAGACGCAAGGGCAAGGAGTCACGTTCGGTAGAAGCGTACCGGTGCCGCCGACATTGATCAGTACCTGCCGAAACGCGGATCTGCTGCGGATCAAGGCGGTCGTGGTGTGGATGTCGAGGCCGGCGCCGGTCCGCGCCTCCGTCGCCGTCCTGAAATGTCGTCCGGGGGCCGCCGTCGATCTCCTGACCCACCGAGACGGCGGAGCTAAAAGTGCCCGCGGGGCAGCGGGCGGGCGACCAATTATGGACGCTCAACCTACCTAGGCTATCGCATTACTCCCAGCAGTCAGCGCCCCCGGTGCGCCCTGAGCTACAAGCCGCGGATCGGACACAGCGCGGGGATCCCAAGGCCACCGCGGGAACCTTTCTCCTCCCTGGCGCATCAACTCAACCGTCCAGCGCAACAGGATGTCCATATACCGTCCCTGTGATTTGAACCGCAGCCCGGCACAGCGCTGACACTGCAGCCCGAAATAGTCGACAAGGCCCGTCAACGACAGCGACAAGCGGTAAAGATAACGGCGTGGCTTACGGCAGGTAGGACAGTGGCAAAAGAACGGGTCCCTGAGGCATGGGTCGGCGCACGATCGTGAGGCGCTGAGTCTGTCCGCCCTTCCGGTGCTCCGCACAGCGCTCGGCTTCCTCGCGCTCGAACCGCGAGAGCCGGAACTGCGCCGTCTTCACCGCTGCTTCGATAACTGGCGTGGGATCGGCGACGTCACCGCCGGCATGGCTCGACAAGGCTACGACTTGGAGTTGCGCCCCGTTGGCATCTTCGGGCGCCGGTCATTGCGGCGGCCCGTAAACGAGGACTTTGCCCGAGGCGGTCGCCAGGAACACACGTCCGTTCGCGACGGTCGGCGACACGAACTTGGCGAACCGGTAGGTGTACGTTTCGGGCAGGTTGGACCAGACCATCTGCATCGTGAAGGGATCGTAGGCGCGCAAGATGCCCGCGTCCTGCGACACGCTGCAGGCCCGGCGGCCGTCGTTCTCGCAGATCTTCACCGACGCGAACACGACTCCGCGCAGCGTGCCCGTGTGATCGATGTTCACCGACACGAAGCCCCCCGGCATGCCGTTGAGCGCCATCTCGTCGACGTTGCGAGGTGCCCACTCCCTGCTCTCACGCGGCGTCGTGTCGAAACCGTCGCCGGTCCATTCGTAGCGCTTGAGCGCATCCTTCTCGGGCCACACGAACAGATAGGCATGACGGTCGTCGAAGCGCGCGAACGCCGGCGTGCCGTGGATGTGCGGCCATTTCATCAGCCGCTTGGCTTCATAGTCGGCATCGTAGCGGTTCACGCCCACCTGGAACTTCTGCTTGACCCGGTCGCGATTGCGGTCGTCGGCCGGAATGTGGCTATGCATCAGATCCGGTGTCCTCGTCTCGTCGAAGAGCTTCGACATGCCCGCGTAGTCCCACGGCGGCCCCGCTCGGTCGTACCCGCCCATACGGAAGCGATCGAGCACATAGACCAATCCTTCCTTGCCGCCCGATACCACGTAGGGGGTACCGGGGAGGAGCAGCGGCCCCGCGGATCCGAGATCGAGGTCCCAGCAATCGCCCAGCATCTTGCGGTAGGGCGTGAAGGAGCCGGCGACTGCCATGTGCAGCTTATAGGCCTCGTCCCCGCGCGGTGGATCGCCGCGCGCGTTGCGCTTGTCGACCCTGAGGCGAACGACGCTGTTCGACAGATTCAACGCGTCGAACGGGCTTTGCTGCGGCTTCATTTTCACCAGGCACGGATCGCCGAGCCGCCGGTTACCGGTGACGAAGTAGACATAGCCCGCGGTGTCGGCCGCCGGGCCGGTGCTCGCCTGCCAGACGCCGCCCCCGTCCGTCGTCTCGTCGGTCACCTCGAAGGTGCCGACGTGCGCGAGAGTGCGCGCATCGAACGCGACGACCGAGCCGTGCATGAGGTCGTCACTACCCTCGCACAGGCTGGAGAAGGCGAGATAGACCACGCCGTCCACCAGCAGCAGGCTTGCGCGGTTGCGATGGAGCCTTCGCCAGTCGCGGGCGGATCCTCGCCCCGGGGTCGGGACGTCGACGACACGCTTCGCGCCGTCGTTGAGGTCGATGCTGGCCAGCCGCTGGGTGCCGTTGCTCGTCTTGAAGCCGACCAGGACCTGGTTGTGATCCTGATCGACGACAGGAGTTGCCTCGATGCCGACGTAACCGACCGGCGTGGTCGCGGTATCCGCGTAGGCGGCATTCGCGCGCGTGTCGCAGGCTGCGCCCTCCGTCGGGTGATCGTCGGCTACCAGCGGATCCGCCAGCTGCGTCGACCACAAGGGCGTGGTCGCGCGCTCCGACGGCGCGAACGCGAAGACCTTGTTCTCCGACGTCGCGACTATCAGGACGGGCTGCTGCGCGTTCTTCACGCGCGCCGAGCCCACGTACAAGGGTTGCGCGGTGACGACGGCGTCGGACCCGACCGGTAGCTGACCCAGCAACTTGAATCCGCGGACGGTGTCCTGGTTGATGCCGGGCCAGTGCGACGCACCCGAGCGGTTGTTGTCGTTGCGCTGCGTGAGCACGTCGAGCGAGCGGTATTCGGGGAAGCGATAGTTCCGATCGGCCGTCGTGCCGGGCCCGTAGAGGACGACCTCGAGCGCCGGCTCGTCGAACAGGCCGTCGTCCGCGGCGTGGCACGAGGCGCTGACCGCCAGGCCGACGGCGAGCGCCCGCAGCGTGCGCGAGCGGTGCACCAGCGAGAGATGGCTCATTGGACGCCGATGCGCCGGTCAGTCGCGCACTTCGACGCCGATGATGCGCGGATGATCGTACGAGCAGCCCTGCAGCGCCAGGCGCACCTGCTTGCCGTGCAGGTACGCGCCGAGCAGGATGGCGTGGTGCAGCCTGTGGCCGGGATCCGCCGGGTCCGTGGCGTAGCCGTCGTTGACGGCCGTGCATTCATCGCGGATCGTCGCCGTGATCGGATCGAAGCGCTTGCTGTTAACGAACGGCGCGGTGTGGTGGATGCCCATCGCGTCCGCCATCCATGCGGAATGCAGGCGCTCTATGTGCCCCCAGTCGCTGAGCACCACGCGCTCGGGGTCCGCGGCGGTGGCGGTCGGGTACACGATCACGAACATCGCCCCGAAGAGGAAGACGCCGCCGAACGCCCGGGTGAACCGCATTGGTATGGTCATGGCGGCACCTCCCGCAGCCGACAATCGACGGCGCCCCAAGATACGCTTGGCGGCCCGAGTTGTCGACCGACTAGCCGCGCTTGCGCGGCGATGCATCAAGCGACCGTCACAGTGTCGAGACTATTGGTCGACAATTGGACGAAGTTTGCGATTCGCGGCTTTTCGCTGTTCACTCAAATCGATGGCAAGGCGGAATGTGTTGTCCTCAGAACGTCGGCGTCGGCGCCGACCGACGGCAGTAGGTCAAACGGAGCCTCTCGGCACACGTGACGCTCGGGGGCGGTTTCGGAGTGGTCACGCGAATCTCCGCGCCGGCCGGCCAAAAGGATCTAAGGACCGGATCCCGCGCGACTTCAAGCGCATGATCGCCGACATGATCGCCGGCTCGATCCAGGAGGATGAGGAGATCTCGCTGCTCGACCTGTGGTACAGGGCCCTCCGCGCGGGGCTACAGGCCCCGCCGCCGTATTCGATCGGCTACGTGAAGCTCGTGGCCGAGATCGGCCGCGCCAAGGACAAGGGCGGCGTGGGCCGCGGCCTCACCATCGTCCTGCCACGGGGTGGAGGCTACGATCCCATGGCGAGGCCGGGCCAGACGCCGGTGATCCGGATTGGCGCCCAGCCCGCCGCGGAGTTGCCCGCGGGGCAGTCAAAGGCGTCCACCGACGACGGGCTCGACGATGTCCTCGGCCACGGCGAAGACCGCCTCGAGATGATCGAAGACGAACCGACTCCGTGTCCGCCCTGCCGTGGACGTGGTTGGAGAAAGCTCGATGGCGAGGCGGAAGGGTGTCGAATGTGCGAAGGCCGTGGAACGCTCGGATCAGTGCCCTAAACCAAAGTCGAAGAAAAGTTCCACCGTTACGTGGCCGACGCTTCGAACGGCGCCACCGGGCGTGAGCGAACGCCACGGCCCACAGGCTGAGGCACCGCTCGAGCTTACGAACGTTTAAGGTGTTTATTGCCCCGGCGGTTGCCTCACAGCGCACACACCCGTACGCGTGCCGCGGCTGATCGTGGTCCGTTGCCGATCCCGGAGTGAAACCGAAGGAGGCGAGTGCCCGCGGGGCAGAACCGCTTCGACCTCGTCGAATACGTACCCCGAGGTGAGCACGTCCCGGCTCCCGACCGCACGGCGACTAACGGGTATCAAACGGGCGCTGCCATAGTTCTCGAACGCCAAAGTGGGCAGAAAATATTCAGCAGCGGGCACCCAGCGCTTGATGCTGTCACTGCCCGCGGGGCACTCGAATTCTCGGGACGCCTAATCGTAGTGCGCCGCACCATGCCTAGCCCGCGCGCGAGACCCCGGTACGCAACCGCATGGCGCCAGGAGGTCGACGACCCGAAGCGCGCCACGCCAAGGACGATGGTGCTGCACTCGTCTGGGCCCCACGTGGCCTGGCTTTACCGCGAGGGCGAAGGCGCGATCTCGGTGGGCTCCTCGCTGGGGGCAGCGCCTACGCGGCCCGGGAACGCGCCGCCGAGCAGGTGCCGTGCGTCTCTTGTGCTACAGGAACCGTCGTGTCCTCGCGCGTCTGCCGACAAGTTGTTGAACTCTGCCTTGCCCACCAGGCACACTGCATCCGATGGGATCGTTGAAGCGACGACTAGAAGGTCAAGTCTGCCGCGAAAAAAGCGGCGCGCGATCGTGCGCTGCCTGGAGCCGTCGATCCCATCCTCCAGCGCGGCAGGATTATCACCCGGCGCATAACGCGCCCGCCGGGTCCTACGCTGACGCGACGGGCCAGGTGGGTGACGACACGCTCGAGAATGGTTCCGACACACTCGTCTACCACACTGACACTCTCCCGCTCGGCCTAAGAGCCTACGGGACACTTACTAGAAGACTCCGGGGAAGTAGCAGGCTCCGGGGAAGCGCCCGGAGGCGGCTGATTAAGATCGTCCGCGTTGCATCTGCGTGCCGGCGCATTCCTCGGCGGAGTCATCGCGCAGCAACTCCGAGACGGCATCACTCGGGCAACCGATTGACTCACCGCACCGGGTCGGGTGATGGCGGTGGCGAAGGAGACGATGGGGACGTAGCGACCACCGATCTGATTATCCCGGCCGGCGCCGTTCGAGTTCCTCGCGCGCCTCGATCGCTCGCTAGCCTCTGCCGTTACTGTAGCCGGTGCGGTGTGATGCCACGCCCCACCAAGCGCACACCGCTCATTCCACCGCACGATTCCGCCGCTGAGGCGGCCGTACTCGGTGTTGCCCTGCTCGAGACTGCGGCCGTGTCACGCGTCGTCGAGCGGCTGCGCCCGACCGATTTCTTCACCGACGCGACTTCCCACCGGTCAGACGGCAGAGCACCTTGCTGCAACTTGTCGCGGCTGCCGATGGAGTTCGTGGACACCACACTTCGACAGATCTGGGACCAAAGCGTGCTGCGCAGCCGCATAGGTGCACGTAAGCCCGAGAGGGTTGGCACGAAATGTGTATCCTATAGTGCGGTCAGCTTGCGGTGGACCGTCGCATCTCAGATGGCGTGGGATCGATTCGGTCAAACCGCCAGCTTCAGATCTGCCGTGAAAAGCGCGGCGCACGAGAGTGCGTCGTCCGGAACCCTCGATCCGACACTCCGGCGCGGCAGGATCACCCTCCGGCACTTGAGGCTCGCGTTCGTTCCGACCCAGCCACCGCTCAGGCGTGCCGCGAACCGCGATGACGTCCGACCTCCGCACTCTAACCGAACGCTGGCGAGTTCGTCGTGACTCCGAGCACCTGCCGGTAATCCCCGGTCGACGGGGTTCAGTGTCGGCACACGACCGGGGCTGGCTCTGCGTTCATGTCCGCGGGCGTCGGTTCCTCCTCGGTCTCTTGCGAGATCTTCCTGCCGGCTGGAAGCGGCACCAGGTCGGGGACGACGAGGCGAACCTCCTGGCGCCGGTGGGCGACCTCGATCATGCCTGCCAGCTCGTGCGGGCCTACCGGCGTCCACGCCTCTCCGAAGAGCAGCGGGCAGCACTCGCCGCCCGCGCCTCCTCAAACTTCGATCAGAACCCCCGACAAAGCGGGCCCTTCCCGCGGCTGAAATCGACGAACGGCCCCCCGCCCGATGCCCAGCGAGGGAGCGCGCCCGAGACCGTATCGTGACCCTCGAGGAGGTCCTCGCACGACTCCCCGGTGGTAAGGCCGCGCGGCGGCGGAGTAGCGGCGCTACGCTCTGCTGCCCTGCCCACGACGACCAAGATCCGAGCCTCGACGTCGACGTCAAAAACGGGAAGATCCTCGCCAAGTGCCGAGCCGGGTGCCGGCAGGACGTTCTGCTAGCCGCCTTCGCCTCGCACGGGGTCACGACCGAGGATCTCCGTGTGCCAAACGCCCAGCCTGCTGAGAAGCAGATCCAGGCGTTCGAGACCGTTTACTCCTACCAGGACGAACGTGGGCTTCTCGTCTACGACGTCGTGGTCACCCGCTACGTTCCAAAGGGCTCTCGCAAGAAGAAGGTCACTATGCGCCGGCCCGATCCCGACCGCCCTGGCCAGTGGATCTGGAGCATGGAGGGCGTCCGGCGGGTGGTCTACCGGCTCCATGAGCTTGCCGAAGAGAGGTTGATCTTCTTCCCGGAAGGCGAACAGTGTGCTGACGACGTCCGACAGCTCGGCCTCGCGGCGACGACATCGCCGGGCGGGGTGGATGGGTGGCGGCCGCAGTTCGCCGAGCAAGTGGCCGCCGTAAAGCCAGACGTCGTGGTCGTGCTCCCCGACAACGACCGTCCCGGCGCGGACCTTGCCGAGAAGAAGGCCACGGCGCTCCACGCGCACGGTGTGCCGGTCAAGATCCTGCTGCTGCCCGACCTACCGCCCAAGGGCGATGTTTCCGACTGGCTCGCGTTTGGCGGCACGCGCGATCGCCTGCTCGAACTCGTCGAGGCCACCCCTCTGTGGGCGCCGGTCGAGAGCGCGGCACCGCTCGAGGACGCTGCAGACGTCGGCGCGTTGGAAGCCCCGCCGCGACCGCCGTTCATGATCGTGACCCCGCCGGCGAGCTTCATCACCGAGTACGTGAAAATGGCGCAGCAGCGGACGGACGCGCCCGCTGAGGCGCACGAGTTGACCGCAGCCGGCGTCCTCTCCGCGCTCGCTGGCTCCCGTCCGCGGATCCCCCTCGCCTACGCTGTGGACGGCGTCCGCCTCAACCTATGGACGATGAACGTCGCCGACTCAACTGAGTCCAGAAAGACGACGACGCTCGAGCTCGGGATCGGGATCATCGAAAACGTGCTCGGGCGCGACGCGGTCCTGCCTTGGGAAGGGTCCCCGCAGGCCTTCATCCAGAAGCTGGCGGACCGGGACGGACAAGTGACCGTGTTCGCCCGCGACGAGTACAGCGGAATCCTCGGGCAAATCAATCGTGGCGGGCACATGGCCGGGCTCGCCCAAGTCTTCATCCGCGCCTTCGACGGCAAGCCGATCGAGAACGCGCGGACCCGCAAGCGCGTAAAGAACAAGGATGGGGATGTCGACGAGGTTAACGACACCGACCGCGCCGACAACCCGTACTTCGTGAAGCTCTGCGCGACGACGCGCGCTGCGTTTCTGACCGCCGCTAACACTGACAACGTGCTCGACGGGCTTCTGGCCCGCTTCATCTTCACAACGGGCACAAGCACGCCGCGGCCGCTCCAGCGCGGCTCCACGCGGCTCAACGCTCTCACGCAGCACCTCTACGAACAGGCTCGGGCCTTTCACGAGAAAGCGGCGAACCTGTTGACGGTCGACGTGACCGACGAGGTGCTCGAACTCGTTTGGGCGCTCGAGCAGCGCTACAAGGCGGCCGCCCGGGCCGCAACCCGCCCAGATGCCGCAAGCCCGTCGATGAAGCGCCTCGCGGACGCAGTCCTGCGCGTCGCGGCGCTCCTCGCGATCGACCGCGGCTCAGACGCGGGAGTCACGATTACTGCTGGTGATTTTGAGGTGGCCACGAAGATGGGCGATCGGTGGATGGCGACAACCCTCGACATCATTAGCGCGCTCGGCCGCACGAAGTTCCAGGCCGACTGCGACGCCATCATGGCCACCGTCGATGCCCGGCCGGGAGGGATCAAGCTCTCAGACCTCTACCGAACCCATCGAGCGATTCGCAAGCGGGACTTCGACGAAATCCTCGCCGCTTTGGCCCTGCAGAACCGCATCAAGACGCTCACGGCGACCACGGGCAGCCACCGTCCAGCTACCGTTATCTACCCTTGGGCCGCGGCCCCGAAGCAGCTCGAATGAGGATTTCGCTTCTGCCTCTTCCTTCCCTTCTGTCCCGTACATCCTTTCCGTCTACTCACGAGAAGTCGATACGGAAGGAACGGAAGAAAGAAAAGGAGAGGAAGGAAGGGACACATAGGCAGGAACTCCGGATGGACTTCGGGTGCCCTCGCGGGGTGGTTTGCCGCACGGTCATCAAGGGCGCCACCCGCGAGATCGGCGTCGTCCTGCCCAGCGGGCACCGTCGCGAAGGTAGCGCGTGAGGCAGCCGCGCGCATCGACCGAGACGCGCGGCGTTCGGGCCACCGGCGCCGGGCACAGTCCGGGCACAGCACATCTTCAAGCCCCCGTGCCGTCACAGGTTTCCGACGGAGCATCGGATGGCGAATCCTGTATGCCCGCCACCTTGAGTCGGCAGCGCGGACGGCGCCAGCGCACTGAGGCTCGGACGTGACTCGGCCACGCCCATCTATCGAGGCTGTCGGTCAAGTCCGAGGCATCCTCGCGGAACGGGTCATCGTGTCGACGTCGGTCGATCCCTTCCTGTCGCTTAAGGCGCTGTCGAGTTACAGCGGACTTTCTGTCCGTAGGCTGCGCGACCTGCTTGATGACTTCGCCTACCCGTTGCCCGCCTACCAGGTCGGCGGCAAGATCCTCGTCCGACGCTCCGAGTTCGACACGTGGATTGCCGCCCATCGGCGGCACCGTGCTGACATCGACGCGGTCGTGAGTGACGTCGTCCAGTCGCTCACCCGCTCTTGACAGCGCTCGCATGATGGATACTGAGAGTATCCCCATGAGCTGGACGGCATTCGGTGAGCGGATCCGGAAGTTGCGCGAGCAGCGAGGCCTCAGCCGCCAGGCGCTGGCAGCGAAGTGCGGCCTCAGCGCTGTGTATCTCAAGAAGCTCGAGGCGGGCGAACGGCTGACTGGCGCGCTCGGGACGCTGGATCGTATAGCGCGCGCGCTCGGCGTCGAGCTTCGGGTTGAGCTCGTTAGGCACCGTACCACACGCAAACCGAGGAGCTGATGGCGGTCAAGATCCGCGAACACCGGGGAGCATGGTGGCTGTTTATCGATTACCACGGCCGGCGGAAGGCGAAGCGGGTCGGCATCGGCAAGAGCGGGAAGAAGGCCGCCGAGCTCGCGGCCACAAGGATCCTGGCCAAGCTCGTCGAGGGCGATTTGAGCGTCCTCGAACCACCGGCCCCCGCGGTCCCGACGTTCGCCGCGTATGCCGAGCAGTGGCTGAGCGCGGTCGCGGCCGTCCGGTGCCAGCCCTCGACCCTCGAGCAGTATAGGGTCCGCGTGCGGCTTCGGCTGCTGCCGCACTTTGGGCCGCTGCCGCTGAACGCCGTGACGCGCGAGCGCATCAAGGCGATGCTCGCGGCGGAGGTCAAGGCCGGTCTCCATCGGCACCGCAAGCATCCGGCGACGACCACGGAGCCCGTAGCCGCCTCGACGCTGCGGCACGCGCTCTTCACTCTCTGCACGATCCTAAATTCGGCCGTCGAGGATGGGCTCATTCCAAGCAACCCGGCCGCGCGGTTTGGGCGGATCGCCAAGACCAGCGGCTCGGAAGTGGCGCAGGTCGAGGTCTTCCGGCCCGCCGAACTCCGAGCGGTGCTCGAGGTGGCCGCACGTGACTTCCCCGCGATGCACCCGCTCATCCTGACGCTGGCGCGCACGGGCCTGCGGCTCGGTGAGGCGATCGCCCTCCAGTGGGGCGACATCGATTTGGGCCAGCGAACGATCCTCGTCCGGCGGAGTCGACGGCGTGGCCAGACGCGGATCACGAAAAACGGGAAGGCCCGCCGCGTGGACATGAGCCGCCAGCTCTGTGAGGTCCTCAGTGGCTGGCGGACACTGCAGGAGGCAGAAGCCGCCGTCGACGGCCGCGAGCTGCCGGCCGGCGTCTTCCCCTCGATTGAGCAGGGCACGGACGACCAAGACGGCTTTCGGCGCGACTGGACGACCATCCTGCGGCGCGCCGACGTCCGCTATCGGAAGCCCCACACCCTGCGGCACACGTTCGCGAGCATGCTGATCCAGGCCGGCGAGCCGCTCACCTATGTCCAACAGCAGCTCGGCCACCACTCGGCCGCCTTCACGCTCGCCGTGTATGGGCACCTGATTCCCCGGGCCGATCACCGCGCCGTCGACAGCCTCGACGATGTGACCACCCCCAACCCCGCCGCAACCGAAGCTCGCCCGCGCCAGCACACAATGCCCTCAGGGCGGTGAGTTAGTTCGCACTTGCCGTCGATGTAGAGCATTCAATTTCGAAGCGTGCCCGACGTCGATGGGGTTGCCATAGACGATTGCCACAAAAACACGGGTTCGATTGCCCCAAACGGGAGGCGCCCGTGAGGCTAGTTGCCAGTTCCGAATAGCCTTCGAACTGTTCGCATCTCCGCCGAGGACGCCTTCTCATTCCACCGATCGGATGTCGATCGGCTCCCCCAACATGGTGAGACACTCTGCGTCAGCCTGATTTGAAGGCACCGACGCGTGCAAAGATCACGAAACCGACGGCGCCCACGAGAATTAAACTCGTTGCCGCCCAAAATAGCTGCTCAAAGACAGCGTCGTGGGGAGATAGCGCGCCACTAACGAGGCCCGCGAAGACCGCAGCATAAACTTCCATCGTCGTCTCCCCGCCGTGTTGCCGGAAATGCCTCGATCAGCAGACTCGTCTCATCTGATCTGCTGAGACACCACACCTAGACGCGGTCGCGCACGAGCGGCGCCGTCGAGCAGTGCACGCCGCCGCCGCCGCGATAGACGTGCTCGTAGTCGAGCGAGATGACCTCGACGCCGGCCTTCCCGAGACGCTCCACCGTACGCGCGGAGGTGCGGCTCATGATGACCCGGCCCGGCCGCAGGGCGAGGCAGTTCACGGTGAACGGCGGATCGTCCGGCTGGCACTCGACTGTGCGCACCTTCAGCGCCTTCAGCTTCTCGAGGAACCAGAACGGCAGGCCGATCGGATTGATCAGCGCGACGTCCACGTCGGCCATCACGAACGCGCCGTCGATGTGCTGCTTGTAGCCGTTCAGCTCCACCTTCAGGAGCTCCACGCCCAGCGGCCGCAGCACCTCCTCGACCTGCCGCGCCCCCTCCACGTTGGCGCGCGCGCCGATGCCGACGACCGCCGTCTGCTCATTGATCATCGCAAAGCTGCCACCCTCGAAGATCCCCGAGCCGTTGATGGTCCGGAGGATCGGCATGCCGAGCGCGGCCACCGCGCGGGTGACCGGCCCTTCCTCACCACGACGGAGGCGGGCGCCCATCCGGCAGATGATCGCGCCGCCCCGCACGGCAACGACCTGGTCGCGTGTCGACTGCGACTTGATGTGGCCGGGCACGGTGCCGCTCACGTACGCGAGCTCCACGCCCTCGGCGCGGAGCACGTCGGCGAGGCGATCGTGCTGCTGGCGCATCTTCTTGAGATCCGGCGGCTCGCGATGTCGCCAGTACCAGCCGGCCTCACGGTCCGCGTATGCCTCCAACTCGCTGTCCCATCGCGACGTGTCCACCACGCTCGTGAGATCGTCGGGCGGCCGGCACAGCAGCACCACGCGCAGCGTGCCGACGTCGTTCGGGCAGCCCCACTCGCGGCCCCACACGAGCCGCTGCTGCTCGGCGCTCTCGAACGGCGGTTCCGCCTCGGACGCGAACGCCTTGATCGTCTGGTGGTAGCTCCACTCGTCGGACAGGGCCATCGCCATCGTCGACTCCTTACACGAATCCCAGGTCGGTGTGATGCTCCGTGTCGCGCACGAAGCGCGCCAGCAGCCGCACGGCCAGCGCGAGGTCATTCAGGTCGACGACCTCGTTCGGCGAATACGAGTAGCGCCGCGGCACGCCGACGCTGATCGTCGGCACGCCGTCTCGCGTCAGATGGATCGACGCCGCCTCGGTCGAGCCGCGGAGCAGGTGCGTGGCGAGCTGCACGGGGATGCGCTCGCTCTCCGCCGCCGAGAGCAGGTACCGCTTCATGGCCGGATGCGCGATGCTGCCACGGAAGATGTTCGTGGAGGCCGCCAGCAGCACCACGGGACCACGGCCCATGACCACGGGCAGATCGCGCGTGGTGCTGGAGTCCGGCGTGTCGCCCGCCGACAGTCCGTCGATGGCGATCGCGTAGTCCGGCTCGAGCCGGTGCGCCGCCATCGCGGCGCCGCGTAGGCCCACCTGCTCCAGCACGGTCGCCACCGCGAGCACCGGCGCGTACGGCGTGACGCCGGCCAGCTCGACCAGGAGCTGGATGAGGATGGCCACGCCGAGGCGATCGTCCATGCCCTTGCCGCACACACGATCGCGCACGCTGAACTCGGCCAGCTCGCCGACGTAGGTCACCGGGTCGCCGACGTGAATGCCCATCGCGCCGACTTCCTCCGCGCTCGATGCGCCCACGTCTATATAGAGGTCTGTGACCGTGGGAAGCCGGGGCGTAACGTCCGCCGACTGCAGATGACCCGGACGGCCGCCGATGACGCCGAAGTGCCCGTTGACCGAGACGCGCCGGCTCGGCAGGAAGACGTCGCCGAAGCCGCCGAGGCGGTCGAAGCGCAGGAAGCCATCGGGCTCGATTCCCTTCACGATGAAGCCGATCTCGTCCAGATGCGCGCTCAGCATCAGGCGCGGATGCGGCTGCCGGCCGTCCTTGGTCGCCGTGACGTTCCCGTAGCGGTCGACCTCAACCCGATCGGCGAGCCCGGCGACGCGCCGCTGGAAGTACTTCACCAGCGGTTGCTCGAAGCCGGGCGCGCCGTGCAGCGCGGTCAGATCCGCGAGCGTCGCCCGCAGTCCTTCTCGCGTGCTCTTGGCCGCCTCGGGCACCGTCATGCGCAGACGTCCGCGATCGTCGCGCCGAACACGCGCGTGCACGCGACGATCTGCTCGATCGACGTCCAGCGGTCCGAGCGCCCCTCGTCGTAGCCGCCGGCGGGACCGTAGAGACAGCATGGGATCCCCGCGCCCCACAGGTGGGAGGTATCGTTGCCCGCGTAACTCTGCGGCGAGTGCGCGCCGACCGTAGGCTCCTCTCCCACGATCGCCGTCACGTTGGCCTTGAGGATCTGCACGATCGGCTCGCTCGCCGGCACGGACAGCGGCAGCATGACCTCACGGAACTGCCGGCGCTCGGGTCGGATGGGAAACTCAATCTCGTACTTCAGATCCTTGTCCGCGGCCGCCGCGCCGTCGAGCGCGCGGCGCACGTCGGCCAGCGCGGAGTCCGGCGTGACGCTGACCGGGAAGCGGATGTCCAGGATGATCGTGCACATGTCGGGCACGATGTTGGCGCCGCGCAGTTCCAGCTCGCGCCCGCGGCCGCCGATGATCGTGCCGACGTTCAGCCGCGGCAGGCCCGGCAGATCCGGATCCGGCTGGCCGGTGAGCTTCACGGTCTCGAGCGCCTGCACCACGCGCGCGGCCTTGGCGATGGCGTTGATGCCCTGCTCCATGCGCGAGATGTGCACCGAGCGGCCCAGCACATGCACGGCGAGCTCCATCACGCCGGTGTGCTTCGTGATGATGTGCTTCGTACTGTACGGCTCCGGCACGACGGCCATGTCGGCGCGCACTCCCTTCTTCAGCATGTGCACGGTCCCCACGCCGCCCTGCAGCTCGCCGTCGACGCACGCGACGATCACGTCCCCCCGCAGCCGTCCCGCGCGGCGCGCAGCCACGGCGCCCGTGATCATCGCCGCCACGCCGCCCTTCATGTTGTAGACGCCGGCGCCGTAGAAGCGGTCACCCTCGATGATCGGCGTCCACGGGTCGCGCACCCAGCCGCTCGGAATCGGATCGATGTCGATGTGCCCGTTCAGCATCAAGCTCTTGCCGCCGCCGGTGCCCCGGAGGCGCGCGATGGTCTGGAAGCGTCCGGGATCGACCTCCTGGAGCTCGGACTCGAAGCCCTGCTTCTGCAAGTAGGCGTGCAGGAACCGCGCGACCTCAGTCTCGTCGGCCGTGTAGCTCGGGATGCGCACGATGTCCTTCGTGAGCGAGACCACCTCGTCGGGCACGATCTGTTTAAGGATCGCTTCCTTCAGTGTCGCCATGACCTCTCCTTTTCGGCGCTCCGGATCCGCTCGATCTCGTGACAGGCGCCTTCGTGCGCTCCCTCGATCACCCGCAGCCGAGGATCCTCGCCGTCGCACCGCTCGACCGCGTATGTGCAGCGCGGTGCGAAGCGACAGCCGCGCGCGATCCTCATCGGCGCCGTCGCCTCGAGCAAAGCCGTCGCATCGTCGCCGGGCCGCTGATCGGGATCCGGCACGGGCACGGCCGCGATGAGCGCCCGCGTGTACGGATGAAGCGGCTTCGCCAGGACGTCGAGCGCGGGCCCCAGCTCGACGATCCGTCCCTGGTACATGATCGCCAGGTCGTCGCACATCTGCCCGATCAGCGACAGATCGTGCGTGATAAACACGAGCGACATCGACAGCCGCTCGACGAGCCCGTGAAGCAATCGCAGAATTCCGGCGCGCACGGACACGTCCAGCATCGAGACCGGCTCGTCGGCCACTAGCACGCTCGGCCGCAGCACGATCGCCCGCGCGATCGCCGCCCGCTGTCGCTGCCCCCCCGAGAGCTGGTGCGGGAACCGGTCGAGAAACAACTCGGCCGGGCACAGATCCGCCTCCTCGAGCGCTTCCCTCGCACGCGCCAACCGCGAGGTGCGATCGCCGATGCCGTGGATGACGAGTGGTTCCTCGACCGTCCGCCGGACGGTGAACCGCGGGTTGAGCGAGGCGAACGGATCCTGGAACACCATCTGGACCTGGCGTCGAAACGCGAGCATGTCCGCGCCGCGCAGCCGGGCCAGATCGCGATCGCCGATCCGGATGAGGCCGCCCGTCGGCCGCTCGAGGCCGACCAGGAGGTTTGCGAGCGTGCTCTTGCCGCTGCCGCTCTCCCCGGCGATGCCGAGCACCCGGCCGCGCTCCAGCCGGAACGACACCCCGTCGAGCGCGCGGATGGCGTGGCCGTCACCATGCCGCGGCATCACCAGCTCGCGGAGAGAGCGTCGCGCCTGATAGGTCTTGTGCACGTCGTCGCAGTGGATCAGCAGCTCGCGGCTCATGCGGTCTCGCCTCGCTGCCAGACGAGCGGCTCGCGCGCGCGCTTGCGGTTGCTCTCGGCCTCCGCGGCGAAGTGGCAGGCCACCACGTGTCCGGGCGCGATCGGCCGCGCCGCCGGCTTTTCGACACGGCATCGCTCGACCGCGAACGGGCACCGCGCGGTGAACGGACAGCCCTCGAGGGGACGGTCGAGACGCGGCGGCGCGCCGGCAATGCTGACGAGAGTCCGCATCGGGTCGCGAATGTCGGGAAACGCCTGCTCCAGCCCCATCGTGTAGGGGTGGCACGGGGCGCCGAAGATCGCCCGCGCGGCGCCGAGCTCCACGATCTCCCCCGCGTACATCACGGCAACGCGCTCGCAGAGCTCGGCCACGACCGCGATGTCGTGGCTCACGAAGATGACCGACATCTTCTCTTCGGCCTGGAGCCGCCGCAGCAGGTTCAGCACGCCGCGCTGCACGATCACGTCGAGGCCGGTTGTTGGCTCGTCGGCCACCAGCAGCTCGGGCTCGAACATGAGCGCCATCGCGATGATCGCGCGCTGGCGCATGCCGCCCGACAGCTCGTGCGGATAGCTCTGAAGCCGGCGCGGATCGAGGCCCACGCGGACGAACAGCGCCTCCGCCTTGTCGCGCACGCCGTCCCGGGCGCCGCCGTGCGCACGCCAGATCTCGGCGAACTGGTCGCGCAGGCGCGCGACGGGATTCAGCGAGTTCATCGCGCTCTGCGGAACGTAGGCCATCCTCCGCCAGCGGAGGGCGCGCAGTGCCTCCGGATCGAGCGTAACGAGATCGCGGTCGCCCAGCTTCACCGCGCCGCTCGCCACCACGGCGGTGGGCGGCAGCAGTCCGAGCACGCCCATCGCCAGCGTGCTCTTGCCGCAGCCCGACTCGCCGACGACGCCGAGCGTCTTCCCCGCATCCAGCTCGAACGACGTGTTCCTCACCGCTCGCACGACCCCGCGCCGGCTGCGGTACTCGATGGAGAGGTTCTCGACGCTCAGGAGGCTCATGCCGCGCTCAGCCTCGATCGAGCCGTGGGTTCACGACGCGCTCGTACTCCCGTCCGATGAGGAATACCGACGCGGTGAACAGGGTGATGCAGAGCCCGGGCGGGACGACCGACCACCACGCGTGGCGGATGGAGCCGCTGATGTACGCGGCGTAGAGCATCTGGCCCCAGCTCACCATCCGCGGGTCGCCGAAGCCGAGAAACGACAGGCTGGCCTCGGCAAGCACGGCCCACGCCACGCCGAACGCGACGTAGAGCAGCGACATCGGCATCACGTTCGGCAGCAGGTGCACGTACATGATCCGGAGGTCGCTCGCCCCCGCGACGCGGGCCGCGCGCACGAAGGGCCGCTCGCGGAGGCTCAGCACCTGCGACCGGATCACGCGTGCCGTCGTGCGCCAGAGGAGGCAGGAAATCGTGAGGATGATGTTCCAGATGGACGGGCGCAACAAGGCGACCAGCACGACCGCGAACGGCAGGAACGGAATGCCGAACACGATGTCGGTCAGTCGCATCAGCACGTCGTCGACGCGGCGGCCATAGTAGCCGGCGACGAGGCCGACGTTGGTGCCAATGAACGCGATGAAGAACGCCGACACGATACCGACGATGAATGCGACCCGCGAGCCGACGATCACCTGGCTCAGCACGTCGCGGCCGTAGTGCGTCGTGCCCAGCCAGAATGCCCGCGACGGCGCCTCGACCTGGGCGACCTTCCCGCTCGGCAGGTAGTGAATGGCCATCGGGTCGTAGGGGGCGAGGCGCTCGCCGGCCACGGCGAGGACGCAGAAGAATACGAAGAGCGCCAAGCCCACCATTCCGCTCGGCGAGCCGAGCACGATGCGCGTCGTCGCCCAGCGCGCGTGGTCGACGCCCGGCGCCTCGACGACGGGGATGGGCACGCTACTCATACGTGATCCTCGGGTCGAGCACCGCGTAGAGCATGTCGAGCACCAGGTTCAGCACGATCACCACGACCGCCATGAAGAAGAACGCCGCCTGCGCCACCGGATAGTCGCGCTGGGTGACCGAGCTCACCATCAGCCGTCCCATGCCCGGCCACGAGAAGACGACCTCCAGGAGCACCTGGCCGCCAAACGCGAACGACACCATGATCGCGGTGTACGTGAGCACGGGCAGGATCGCGTTGCGCCGCGCCAGGTGGCGCACGCGACGCTCGGGGAGCCCGGTCGCACGCGCGAACGTCACGAAGTCGTCCCCGGCGACCTCCAGCATGCTGGTGCGCATGATCATGAGCGGGTCGGTCACGAAGTAGATGACCGCGGCGAGCAGCGGCAACACCATGTGCACCGCCAGGTCGTAGCCAGGAAGCAGCTCGAGGCGCGTCTCGGGAATGAACGCCGGCGTGCGCATGCCGCCAATGGGGAACCAGCCGAGCCCGTACGCGAACGCCATCTGCAGCAGGATCCCGATCCAGAAGATCGGCAGCGCTCGGGGGATCAGCACCAGCAGCGTGCCGATCTGCTCGGTCTTGTCGCCGCGGCGCCAGCCGAGCCAGCTCCCGACCGCGATGCCGACGAGCGTCGCCGCGGTCACGGCGAAGGCCATCAGGACCAGCGTGTTCCATAGCATGGGCAGGAGAATCTCGAGCACCGGTCGCCGGTAATAGAACGACAGCCCGAGGTTCCCGGTGAGCAGGTTGCGCAGGTAGTCGAGGTACTGCTGCCAGAGCGGCGCGTCGAGCCCCCACGACTTGCGCAGCGCCGCGACGGCGTCGGGCGGCAGCTCGCCTGCGCCGAGGAAGACCGTGGTGGGGTCGCCGGGGATCAGGCGGAAGAGCGCCCACATCAGCGTGACGACGGCGAACAGCGTGACGACGGTCTGGATCAGACGGCGGCCGAGGAACGGCCAGAACCTCATGGCCGCTCGCCCGATCCGTTCATGCCTCCGCGCCTATTTCGGGTATACGAGCTTCCCCTCGGCGTTCCAGGTGTAGCCCGCCGCCTTCAAGATCTCGCGGGCCTTGTCGATGCTCGGGGCCGGGTTCGACACGTTCGGGTTGCTCCACGGCTTGGACAGCGGCGTGATGAACGTGTTGCCGGCGACCGTCGCCGCCCCGCCGAACACGATCTCGGAGATCTGCTTGCGGTCGATGGCGGTCGAGAGCGCCAGACGGACCTTCGGATCGCTCACGGGCGGCATGTCGGCATTCATCCGGATCTCGTGGACGCCGTGCGTGGCCGAGCGGACGACCTTGAGATCCTTGGTCTGCGAGATGCGCTCCGCCTGCTTCAGGTCGACGTTCCAGCCAAGCATGTCGGCCTCGCCGCGTTCGAGCATGCCGATCTGATTGTCGAGGCTCGGCACGGGCAGCCAGTAGACGCCGTCGATGTGCGGCGGCATCCAGTGCGCCTTGTTCGTCTTCAGGAAGAGGTACTCGCCCTTCTTCCACTCGCCGAAGCTGAACGCGCCGCTGCCGATCGGCTGATCGTTCGGCCAGTCCGCCGGCGTCTTCAGCCCGGCGCCGACCTTCTCCCAGATGTGCTTGGGCGCGATGAAGGTGAAGCCGAGCACGCTGGCCACGAACGGCGCGAACGGCGCCTTCAGCCGGAAGCGGAGCGTGCGCCTGTCGGCCACCTCGACCGACTCGATGCTGTCGGGGACGCGCGAGAGCGCCGGGAACTTGTGCTGCAGGATGTAGTCGAACGTGAACTTCGCGTCGTCGACGGTGACCGGCTTGCCGTCGTGGAACTTCATGCCGTCGCGCAGCACGACCTCGACGGTGGTGGGGTTCACGACCTTCCACGACTCCGCCGTCCAGGGCGAGATGTTCGTGTTCTCGTCGCGGATCACGAACGGCGGGTAGATCCAGCGGAGCAGCGTGGAGTTGTGCACCTCCGGCGTCGCGAACGGATTGAGCGTGTGGATGTCGTAGATCGAGGTGACCTTGACCAGCTTGCGCGCCGTCTTGGGCTTCATTTTGAAGTACGACCACGGGATGTACGGCATGGCGATGCCCGAGCCCAGCACCGGGACCACGCCCTCGAAGCGGGCGGTGTTGTAGGCCTGCACGTAGTCTCGATGAAGCAGGACGAGGCTCGGGTTGTCGGCGGCACTCGTGACCTGCGCCTCCCACACGAGCTTCTGACGCTTCGCCGGGTCCATCTCCTGGCGCTGCGCCTCGATCAGCTTGTCGTACTTCGGGTTGCTGTAGTTGCCGTAGTTCAGCCCGCCCTTGGTCATCCGCTTGGAGTAGAGGAACTCCGTCAGGAAGTAGTCGGGCTCGAGCCGGTCTGGAGCGCCCCCCCAGGACATCGAGCCGAGGTGCGGCATCTTGTGCTCGCCCACGATCTGCGCGGTCCACGTGTCGAGCGTCCCCTGCTGCACCTCCACGGTGAGCCCGAGCTTCTGCCAGGCGGCGGTGGCCTGGTTCGAGATCTCGATCTGATCGGGCCAGTTCGGAATCCAGTAGTTGAGCGGCGGCACCACGCCGCCGGGCGTGACGGCGGCCTCGGCACGCCGCGCCGTTGTGCCCAGACCCTCGAGGACCGTGTCGGTCAGCGCCGAGGCACCCACGAACGCGCCCACGACGTGAAGGAAGGAACGCCGCGAGATGCCCATGAATTGCCTCCACATTGTTCAGGTGGCTGATCGGCTCGGCCGGTGCTTCCGGTGGGCAGCGATACTAGGGTGGTGCCCGGGGACCGTCAAGGGGCGAAGCGGCTTTCGTACGTGTTATCGTCCCGGCTCGAGGCTCCAAGCCCGGGAGGCAGGCATGAGCTATCCCTCGTGGGACATGATCCGCAACGGCACGTTCGTCCGCACGCGCAACTTCCCTCTCATCGACGCCGACATGCCGACCTTCATGGGCCAGCCGCATGCCGTGACGACGAAAGATCTGGAAGCCGCCGACGTCGTCATCATCGGCGCGCCATACGTCGCGAGTTGGCAGGAATATGCCGGCGTCGCGAAGAGCGAGTGGATCGCCGGCCCCAAGCGCGTGCGCCAGCAGTCGATCCGCTATCCCACCGGCTACATCCAGGATCTCGACATCGACGTCCTCGAGCACCTGAGGATCGTGGACTACGGCGACGCCGCGATCCCGCCGGAGGTCTTCGACCGGCCGACGGTCGACAACATCCTGCGCGCGCAGGCGGCCGTGGAGGAGAAGGTCAATCACGCCCTCGACGCCGGCGCGCTGCCGATCGTGATCGGCCAGAACTCGCCGTGCGGCTCGTATGCGATCGCGAAGCCGATCGCCGAGCGCAGCCGCGGCAACGTCGGCCACATCAGCATCGACACGCACTGGGACTCGCAGCCGATCGATCGGCTCACCATGGATCCGCGCATCGCGGGCAGCGGCAGCTGGAAGGCGAAGATGTATGAGTTCCACAAGAACTTCACGCCCCAGAACATGGTTGAGATCGGCGAGCGCGGCATGCTCGAGCGGAAGGAGATCGTGCGCGGCTTCATCGAGAAGGGCGCCCACTTCTACGGCATGTGGAAGATCCGCCGCGAGCTCGGCATCGAGGGGCTGTGCAAGGAGCTCCACCACGCGTACGACGGCACGGCCGACGTCTACGTGCACTTCGATATGGACGTGCTCGGCGGCGCGGGCCCCGCGCCGGGTGACATCCTCGGCGAGCTGGCCGAGCCAATCGGCATGACGGACTACGAAGTCATCCGACTCGCCCACGAGATCGGCAAGCGCGGCGTGTCGGGCTTTTCGTTCATCTGCATCCCACCCGGCTCCGCCGTGATCTACCGGACGATCGTCTACGTGATCATGTACATGCTCGCCGGCAGGGTCCTCGCGCGTCAGGCTGGCGGGAGGTAGCGGCCGGCGCGCGCGCTCAGCCCTCCGTCAGCGCGCGCGGACACTTCGTGAGAACGTCGCAGCCGGTGTCGGTCACGCACACCGTCTCGCTGAAGCCCACGGAGCCGAGCCCGGGTAGCAGCAGGTACGGCACGAGATGCAGCGTCATGTTCGGCTGGAGGATCGTCTGTGAGCCGGCATCGAGACTCACGCCGCCGCGCTCGATCCACGTGAGGAACTCGATCCCGATGCCGTAGCCGGCGCGATGCAGGAAGAACTCCTCGCAGCCTTCCTTGGCGATCGCTTCGCGCGTGGCGCGATACACCTCGGACGCCGGAATGCCGGCGCGAACCGTCGCGAGCGCCGCCGTCAATCCCGCGAGGGAGGCATCCGCCGCGCGCCGCAGCTGCTCCCCTGGCGGCCCGACGATGCCGGTGCGGATCAGCGCGGCGTCGTAATGACGCACGTTGGCGCCCATCTCGAGGAAGACGACGTCACCGCGCACGAGGGTCTTGCCGAGCCAAGTAGCGTGGGCGAGCGCCGAGCGAGGCCCCGCCGTGATGTAGGTCGGGTTCCGCACGAAGTGGCTGCCGGCGAGAATGCGCGCCGGGAACACGGCCGCGGCGATCTCGCGCTCGTTGACGCCCTCACGGATGGCGGCCAGCCCCGCGCGCATGCCCGCCGCCACGGCGACCGCCGCCTGTCGCATGTAGGCGATCTCGGCGGGAGACTTCACCGCGCGCATCAGCTCGACGAGCCCGGAGACGTCGACGAGTTTCGCGCGCGGCAACGCGCGCCCGAGGCCCTCGAAGAGACGCACGGTCAGCCACGGCACGCCCTTCTCGACGCCTAGCCTCCGTTCCGCCAGCCCTAGATCGCGGAGCGCCAGCGCAAGGACCTCGGCCGGATCTTCGTCATCGCGATAGCCCCGAGAGGCCAGAGCGTAGGCGGCGCCGGCGTTGCCCTCCTCGATCCGGCGCGTGACGAGCAGCGGCGGGCTCGAGCGCGGAACAATCAGCGTCTGCGGGAACGAGTGGAACCCGGTCGTCTCGTACCCGGTGAGATAGTACTGATTCTCGGGCCCGGACAGCAGGACGGCGTCGAGGTCGCGTTCCTCCATGCGCTCGCGCAGCGCCGCCTGACGCCCCTCGTACTCGGCCGCGTCGAACGGGAGCCAGGAGTCCGCCATGAGGCTCGTGATGGTCGGGCGCTCGCGTGCCCCTGTCAAGCTGCGGCCGGTGTATTCTCTCGCCACCGATCTCGCCTGGGAGAGACGACATGAGCGACGTCAAGCGACAGCTCGCGACGTGGGTCGACGACGACCGCGACAAGATCATCGGCTTCCTGTGCGACTTCGTGCGCGCGAAGAGCCCGAACCCGCCCGGCGACACGCGGCTGGCCGCCGCCCACGTCACGTGCTTCCTCGAAGCGAGCGGGCTGCCGTTTCGCGTGATCGCGCCCGAGCCGACCATGCCGAACATCATCGGCTCGTTCGACACGGGCAAGCCCGGTCATCACCTGGTGCTCAACGGCCACATGGACGTGTTCCCCGCCGACGTCGCGGCCGAGGGATGGACCCAGGACCCGTGGGGCGGCGCCATCGTCGATGGCAAGATCTATGGGCGCGGCGTCGCCGACATGAAGGCGGGCACGTCGGCATCGATCTTCACCTACTACTACCTCCATCGCGTGCGCGAGCACCTGAAGGGCAAGCTGACGCTCACAGCGGTGTCCGACGAGGAGACGTTTGGCCCGTGGGGCGCGCGCTACCTGATGGAGCACCATCCCGAAGTCCACGGCGACTGCTGTCTGAACGGCGAGCCGAGCAGTCCGCTCACGATCCGCTTCGGCGAGAAGGGCCCGCTCTGGCTCAAGTTTACGCTGCGGACGAAAGGCGCCCACGGCGCGTACACCCATCTGTCTCCCAGCGCGACGAAGAACGCCGCACGGCTAATCGTCGACCTCGAAGAGCTCACTACCCTCCGTCCGTCGGTGCCGATCGACATCGCCGACGCGCTCGCGGGCGCCGCCGCCGCGATCGACGAGGCGCAGGGCCCCGGCGCGAAGGACATCGTCCAGCGCGTCACCCTGAACATCGGTGTGATCCACGGCGGCGTGAAGGTCAACATCATTCCGGGCACGTGCTGGTTCGAGGCCGACATCCGCGTCCCGCCTGGGCTCGCCAAGGACGAGATCCTGGCGAAGATCCGCGAGATCCTGAAGCGCTACCCCGAGGCCACATACGAGGAGATCAACCACAGCGCCCCGAACGTCTGCGACCCGAACCACGAGATGATCGGCATCCTGCGCGCCAACGCCAAGGCGCTCGGCCGCCCCGACCCGACGCCCATCGTGAGCCTCGGGGGGACGGACGCACGCCTCTGGCGCCAGCGCGGCCTCCCGGCGCTCGTGCACGGGCCGTTTCCGCGCGGCATGGCGCAGGCGGACGAGCACGTGGAGGTCGAGGAGTTCCTACATGTGGTGCGCATGCACGTGCTGTCGTCGTTCGATTATCTCGCGAGGTGAGCGGAACGTTCTTGGGCAGCCGAGACGCCGGCGGTGTGTCGACCCTCCGATACGCCGAGTCGACGCGCTGTCCACGCGGCAAAACACGGGATCTGCGCCGACCGGAAGGGAATTCGTGCGTGGTCGGCCATCTTCGACGGATGCCGGCTCGATGGCGCTCAGTTCACGACGAGCTGGCGTGGCGCGTGCGTGACGGCCTCGCACCCCCTCGGGGTGACGATTGATGTTTCCCCGAGGCACATGCTCAGGCCGGTCCGGCTGTTCAGCACGATCATGTGCAGGAAGAACACCATCCCCGGGCTCAAGATCTGCGGATTGCCCGTGTACACCATGGGCCAGTCCATCCACGTCGGCGGATAGGTCGCGCCCATCGTGTAGCCGCAGGCGTTCAGGTAATGGCCCTCGTAGCCTGCCTTCTTGAGCGTTCGCGCGTGCGCGTCGAACACCTCGCCAACCGTGCGACCCGGCCGAAGCGCCTTCTGTGCGGCATCGAGTGCCTCGACGCACGCGGCGAACATGTCTCGGTGCCGCCCGTCCACCTTGCCCGTGAGCGCGACGTGCATCAACGCGGCGTGGTAATGCCGGTAGGCGGCGGCGAACTCGAACGTCACCTGGTCGGTCCGTCCCACCGTGCCGTGGCCGGTGTGGTAACGGACGAGGAGCGCTTCCTGGCCGCTCCCCATCGGCCAGCGGCTCGCCGACGGGTCACCGTCGCCGGCGAGGATCGCCTTTTGCATCTCGCCGTAGATTTCCCCCACGCGCGCGCCGGGGACTGTCAGTCGATTGGCGACGGCCAGCGCCTCGTCGGCGAGCTGACCGGCGCGGCGCACATAGGCCAGCTCGGCCGGGCTCTTGACGAGGCGTAGGAGCCGCACGAGGTCCGACGCATCTTCCGTCCGGCAGAATCCGTGCAGCGCGGCATCGACCATCTGCCCGCGCTGGGCCGTGAGACCGTACGCGTGGTATTCGACGCCGAGGCGCTTGCCACGGCAGCGGTAGCTGTCGAGCATCTCACGCAGATCTTCGGCCGGGTTGGCGCCTTCGCGATCGCGCCAGATCCGGACGTCCTCGATCACGGAGGTCAGGCGCGCCTGGCGCAAATCGGCCGAGCGGGTGCAGAGCGCGAGCGCGCCGTCGGCGCCGAGGTACATGCCTTGGAACATGCTGTAGCCGCTCGTGTCGTAGCCGGTCAGGTAGTACATGCTCTCCTGGCGGAAGATGACCAAGCCGTCGAGGCCCTGCTTCGCCATCTCGCGGCACGCGGCGCGGCGGCGCCGCGCGAGCTCACGCTTCGTGAAGTGCAGCATCAGACGTCCGTGCGGCGGCGCAGCAGCGCGCTGGCGCCGAGCACCGCGCACGTCACCGCGATGAGGAACGAGCTCACGGCCGCGATCGTCGGGTCGACCTCGAGCCGCAAGCTGTTCCAGACGCGCACCGTGAGCGTCTGCACCTCCACTCCGGCCAGGAACAGCGGGATTAGCAGCTCGTCGAACGACGTGAGGAACGCGAAGAGCGCCGCCGACACGACGCCGGGGGCGATCAGCGGCAGCGTGACGCGCCGGAGTGCCGTGACGCGACTCGCGCCGAGGCTGAGGGCCGCCAGCTCGAAACGGAGGTCGAAGCCCTGCAGCGTCGCCGTGATGATGATCACGACGACCGGCAACGCCAGCACCGTGTGTCCCACCGCCATGGCGAGGATGCTGCCGGTGGCCTTCAGCTTCACGAAGAAGAAGTAGAGCCCGATCGCCGTGATAATGGTGGGAACAATCATTGGCGACAGCAGCACTGCATAGACCGCCCCCTTCCCCCGGAAGCGGCCGCGCACGAGGGAGAGCGACGCGGCCAGCCCGAGCACTGTCGCGAACACCATCGTGAGGCTCGCCACCTGCACGCTGACCACAATGGACTGGCGCCACTCCGGGGTGCCGAAAAAGCGCGCGTACCAGCGCAGCGAGAGGCGGGGCGGCGGAAAGCTCAGATAGTCGGCGCCACTGAACGAGACGATCACGATGATGGCCACCGGAGCGATCAGGAACACGAGCACGGCGGCAGCGATGGCAACCACACCGATGGTGCCCGGCCCGGTGCGCTGGCCCTCGGCGCCGATCAACCCAGGCCCTCGAAGAGTCGCTCGAGCCGCATCAGCCGGTAGTAGACCGCGAACCCGACAAGCGTCAGGAGCAGGAGGATGACGGCGAGAGTCGAGGCGAACGACCAGTTCAGCGTGAACTCGACCTCACGTTCGATGAGCATGGCGATCATGACGTCGGAGGGGCCGCCCATGAGCGCAGGGGTGATGAAGAACCCCAGGCTCAGGATAAAGACGAGCAACGTACCGCCGGCGATCCCGGGCGTGCTCAGCGGCAGGAAGATGCGCCGGAACGCCTGCCACCGGCTCGCGCCAAGACTGTGCGCGGCCCGCAGGAGCGCCGGGTCGATGCCGCGCATGGCGCTGGCGAGCGTGAGCACCATGAACGGCAAGAGCACGTACGTCATACCGACGACGACGCCGGCCTGGTTGTAGAGCAACCGGAGCGGCCCGTCGGTCAGGCCGAGTGCCTGCAGGTAGTGGTTGACGACGCCGTTGCGACCGAGCAGCACCATCCAGGCGTACGTGCGCACGATGATGCTCGTGAGAAACGGCAGGACCACGATGACCACGAGCACACGCGCGAGCCGGGGGCGGACAGTCGCGAGCACGTACGCGAGCGGATATCCGAGCAGGAGCGCGATCAGCGTCACCACAGCCGCCGTCCGGAACGTCAGCGCGATGACCATCAGGTACACGCTCGTGCCGACGACCTGGCGATACGATTCGAGCGTATAGCCGTTCTTGTAGATGCTGCGCAACAGGATCCCGAACAGCGGATACACGAAGAAGGCCCCGAGCGTGAGGAGCGCCGGCAACAGCAGGAGGAGATACTGGCGCGTCTCGCGACGGTCCGCCGCTGTCGCCGGCGCCGTGACCAGCGCGATGCCGTCAACCTTCATGGGACGGCGCGCGCGAAGAGTCGCGTGTCGCCGGCATCCCACGCCAGCTCGACGAGATCGCCGATCGCGAGCGGGCGGGACGCCAGCCGGTTCTGCACCTTTACCGTCAGCGTCCCCGCCGCGCCCAGCGCCACCGCGTACCGCGTCGCATCGCCCACGTAGACGACCTGGTCGACGACGCCCTTGCCGCGATTCAGCTCGGAGTCACGCGCCTCCTGCGGCACGATCTTCTCCGGCCGAACAGCCGCGACGACCCGCTGGCCGACCTGCAGCGGCTCACGGCTCACCCCGCGGAGCTCGAGTCCGCCCTCTGCGCGTACGACCGCGCTGCCGTCGGGATTCGTCGAAACGACCAGACCATCGAGGAAATTCGATTCGCCGACGAAGTCGGCGACGAAGGGACTCACGGGCGATTCGTACAGCTCGGCCGGCGTGCCGACCTGTTCCGTCCGGCCGCCGCGCATGACGGCGACGCGATCGGACATCGTGAGCGCCTCCTCTTGGTCATGGGTCACATAGATGACGGTGACGTGCAGGTGGCGCTGGATGCGCTTCAACTCACCCTGCATGTGCCCACGCAGCTTCTTGTCGAGCGCGCCCAGTGGCTCGTCCATCAAGAGCACGCGCGGATGGAAGACGAGCGCGCGCGCGAGCGCCACCCGCTGCTGCTCACCGCCGGAGAGCTGGCGTGGAAGGCGGCGCTCGTAGCCCGTGAGCCGTACTAGCTCGAGTACCTCGCCGACCCGGCGCCGGATATCGGCAGCAGACACCTTCCGCACCTCGAGCGGGAACGCGATGTTCTCGGCAACCGTGAGGTGCGGGAACACAGCGTAGCTCTGGAAGACCATGCCGAGGTCGCGCTTCTGCGGGGGAAGCGCGGCGACATCGATGCCGTCGATCGCGATCGAGCCTCGGCTCGGATGGACGAAGCCCGCCACCATCATGAGCGTCGTCGTCTTGCCCGAGCCGCTCGGTCCCAGCAGTGTGAAGAACGATCCGGCGGGGACGGTTATGGAGACGTCGCTGACCGCCACCACCGGGCCGAAGAGCTTGGTCAGCCCCTGCAGACGGACTTCGGCGCCGGCACTTACCCTTTCTGGAGCAGCCACTGCGACCAGCGCTCGCTGACTTTCCCGCGATTGTCCGCCCACCACTTGCCATTTTGGAGAAATGCTTTGGCCTTGTGCTCCGGGCTCGACGGCAACCGGGCGGCGACGTCGGCGGGAATGGACTTGAAGGCCTGCCGGTTCGTCGGCCCGTACGGGATCAGCTTGGCGAGGTTCGCCTGAAGCTCGGGCTGACAGGCGAAGTCGATAAAGCGCTGGGCGTTCTCGGTGTTCTTCGCCCCCTTGAGCACGCCCCAGTACTGCGACTGCAGGCTCGCCTCGTTCCACTCGATGGCGAGGGACGCTCCCTTGTCCGCCACAGCCTGTAGCCGCCCGTTCCAGATACTGCCGAGGACGACTTCCTTGTCGGCGAGCATCTGCGCTGACAGCGCGCCCGTGTCCCAGAACTTCCGGATGGCTGGTCGCACCCGGTCGAGCGACTTGAATCCTCGCTCGATGTCGAGCGGATAGAGCTTGTCCTTCGGCACACCGTCGGCGAGCAGCGCGAACTCGAGGTCGATGTTGCCCGACGCCAGATCGGCGAGCATCCGGGGCCCGACGAACTTCTTCAGGTCCCAGAACTCCGCCCATGAGCGCGGCTGCTTGCCGGTGGGGAACGACTGCGTGTTGTAGCCGAGCACGGACGAGAAGTAGATGTCGCCGACCATGTCGTCGCGACGGACGAACGGGTCGATGTCGTCGGGGTTGGCGAGCTTCCAGCCCTTGTAGTTGATCTTTTCGAGTGCTCCCTTCTGGCTGAGCGAGATCATGCCGAGCTCACCCGCGTCCACGACGTCGAGCTCGATATTGCCGGACTCGAACATCGCGAGGAGCTTGCCGAGTGTGGCGGGCGCCTTGACCACCTCGATGCCGGTCGCCTTCGTGAACGGCTCGATGATGGCCTTGACCACCGCCTCCTCGTAGGCGCCGCCGATCGTGCGCAGCACGACCTTTCCCGCCGCGCTCGCCCGGCGCGGCCACACGCTCGGTATGCTCGCGGTCGCGAGCGCTGCCGCGGCGCCGGCCAGGACGTGGCGGCGGCTGACGCCGGTGCTACGGGCGAGGAGCATCTGCTCTCGGCGTGCCTGGCTCATCTAGCGCTCCTTGAAGGTCTGCGGCGTTGCCTGGGGTTCCGCTTCGTTAACACGCGACTTTCCGACCTGTCAACCGGCGAGTGGTCGCCCATCGGCGCCGATGCCGGCGGCGTCGCTGAGAGCGTACCGCGCCAGCTCGGCGCCGTGCGTGAGCCATACGCCGTCGGCATCCCTGATCTCGTCGACGAGCGTCTGCAGCATGGCGAGCCGCGAGGGTCGGCCCGTGTACTGCGGGTGGAGGATCAGCATCGTGAGCCCGGCCACGTCGTGGATGCCGCGGAACTCGTCGCGCCACACGGAGAGCACGGCCGACGGCGGGAAAATCTGTCGATAGAGATTCGGCCGAAGGCCGAACGCGAAGAACGGGCCGTCGTCGAGAATCCAGCTGGCCGGCAGCTCCACCAGTGAGGGCGTGCCCTCGTGGCGATAGGGCCACAGCGAGTCTTGCAGATTGCTCGCGTAGAGGAACCCGTGCTTGCGCAGCAGGTCGATCGTCGCGTGCGTGATCTCGTAGAGCGGCGCGCGATAGCCGACGGGTGACGTGCCGGTGATGCCGGCGAGGATGCGCGCGCTGCCGGTGAGGATCTCTTCCTCCTCGTCACGCGTCTTGCCCTCGAGCGCCTCGTGCAGGTATCCGTGATGTCCGATCTCGTGGCCGCGGCGGTGGATCTCGGCCACGACGTCTGGCCAGCGTTCAGCCGTCCAGCCCGGCACGAAGAACGTCGACGTGATCCGGTTGCGGTCGAGGAAGTCGAGGATGAGTGGCACCCCGACCTTGGGGCCGTAGGCGCCCTGCGACATGACGCTGAGCCGGTCGATGTTGGCGGGATCGCGCGAGATCCAGGCGGTCTCCGCATCGAGATCGAAGGTTAGGCACGCCGCGGAGCGGACGCCGGAGGGCCAGGAGATCGGAGCTTGCATCGTCGTGCCTCGGCCCCTCAGTGTATGCTCTCCGCAACTTCTCCGCGGAAGAGGATGCCGCCGTGGACCACGTCCCTTCGTACTGGGCGGCGACGGGCGGGCCCGAACCGGACGGCATCGGGACGCTCGACGGCGATCGCCGCGCCGACGTGGCCGTAATCGGCGGCGGGTACACGGGGCTCGCCGCCGCCTATCGGCTGGTCGGGACGCATGGCCTCGACACCGTCGTCCTCGAGGCGAACGCGATTGGCTGGGGCGCCTCCGGCCGCAACGGCGGGTTTGCGCTCATCACGCTCGGCAAGGTCGGCCTCGAGGATCGCATCCGGCGCTGGGGGATCGAGGCCGCGCGGCACACGATCGCCGTCGGCGTCGAGGCGATCGAGACCGTCCGCGAGCTGATCGCCCGCGAGCAGATTGCCTGCGATCCCGGGCAGGACGGCTCGCTGCTGGTCGCCCATCGACCGTCCGCGGTCGCCGACCTGCAAGAACGTGTGCGGCTCTACCGTGAGGTGCTCGGGTATCCGCACGTCGAGTTTCTCGACCGGGCTACGCTCGAGCGCGACGGCTACATGCGCGGCGCCGAGGCGTCGGGCGCCCTGCACACGCTGAATGCGTTCGGACTGCACCCGCTGAAGTACGTGCGCGGTCTGGCCGCGGCCGCGCTGAAGCGCGGCGCGACTGTCTGCGCGGCCTCGCCGGTAGTCGAGTGGCGGCGCGAAGGGAGCGAGCACGTGCTCGTCACGCCGCGTGGGGCCGTGCGCGCGCGCACGGTCGTCATGGCGACCAACGGCTACACGCCGGAAGGCCTCCATCCGTTCTTCCGCGGCCGAGTATTGCCGGCGACGAGCAACATCATCGTGACGCGGCCGCTCACCGAGGCCGAGTGGCGCGATGTCGGCATGCTCACGACGCGGGTCTACTCCGACACCCGCAAGCTCCTCTTCTACTGGCGCCGCTTGCCCGACGATCGACTGCTCTTCGGCGGACGCGGCGGCGTTCTCGACACGCCGGCGGGGCTGCGACGGTGTCGCCGGCGGCTGGAAGCGCACATGGTGGCGAAGTGGCCCGCGCTCCGGGGTGTGGCGAGCGAGTATTCCTGGTCAGGCAAGGCCTGTCTGTCGTACGACCTCATGCCGCACGTCAACCGGGCGGACGGCGACCCGAGCGTCGCGTATGCGCTCGCGTATCAGGGCAGCGGCGTCGCCATGTCGACGTACTGCGGTGGGCTCGTGGCCGATCTCGTCGCGGGCAAGGACATTCCACGCAACACGCCGCTCACCTCTGCGAGGCTACCGCGCTTTCCGCTCCCCTTCCTGCGCTCGGCGTATCTCGCCGGCGCCTACGTCGTCTACGGCGTGAAGGATCGCTGGGCGTAGCCGGCTCAGCGCACGAAGAGCACGCGCTCCGTCCTGGTCAGGCGCTCGGCACCGGTGTCGGTCACGAGCACGGTTTCGCTGAACGCCAACCCGAGGGCGGCGACATACATGTGGAAGACCATCCCCGGCTCGAGCGCCCACATCGCGGTTGGGACGAACAGGCGCGTGAAGTCGCTCGTCCGCGGCGACCACGGCGCGTAGTACCCGAGCGTGTAGCCGGTCGCATTCTCGTACCGGTCCTTGAGCTTCGCCGCGAGCACGCCCTCGCGCACGATCCGATCGACGTCGGACGCGACGATTCCGGGCTTCATCGCGGCAAGCTGACGGTCCTGCAGTTCCACGAGCACGCGCGCTGCGTCAATCTGAATAGCGGAAGGCGCGCCGATCACCGTCGGCCGCATGATCCGCGCGCTGTAGCCGTGCACCTGCGGGACCAGCTCCATGTGCAGGAGATCGCCGCGCTCGAGGCGATGGTTGCCCAGCACGCCGTGGAGCGACCCGGCGCGGCGGCCGGACGTGATCACGCCGGCGCGACCTGTGTCCGCGCCCAGCTCGAGGAAGGCACGGCTGGCCGCGGCGGCGGCCTCGCGCTCGTTCTGCCCCTCCCCGGCAGCGGCCACGGCCGCGGCCATCGCGCGGTCTGCGATGCTCGCCGCTCGCCGGAGCAGGGCGATCTCCTCGGACGACTTGTGCAGGCGCAGCTCGCGGAGCACCTCGCCGAAGTCCACGAACGACGCCGAGGGCAAGGCCGCCGTCAGCGTCTGCCAGCGGCGCACCGTCAGATAGTTCGAGTCCAGCTCGAGCCCAATGCGCCGGTATGCCCATCCGCGGCGAGCCAGCTCGCGCGCGATCACCACGACGGGATCTTCCCAGTCGGCGACGGTGACGTGGTCGGTGAGCCACGAGCGCTCGAGGAAGCTCGGCTCGTCGAGCGTGCGCAGAAAGGTCACGGGATCGCCTTCCAGCGGAATCGCGCACGCCTGGTAGCGCGTGGCCGAGCGGTCGAAGCCCGTGAGGTAGGCGAGGTGCTCGGCCTCGTCCACGAGCACAAGCTCGGCGGCCCGCTCGCGCATCTTCGCGCGCATGGCGGCGAGCCGCCGGGCGTACTCCTCGTGCGAGAACACGACCGACGTCATCATGGTCGGGCATCCTCCGAGCTTCGCGACAGCTCCGCAATCGGGATGTGACAGGCGATCCAGTGGGTCGCGCTCGCACGCGCCCACGGAGGCTCCGCCTCCTCGCATACCCGGCCGATCTTCTGCGGGCAGCGGGTGTGGAACCGGCATCCCGTCGGTGGGTGCTGCGCGCTTGGCACGTTGCCTTCGAGACGGATCGGCCGTCCCGGCACCGCCGGATCGGGCCGCGGCACCGCGGAGAGCAGCGCGCGCGTGTACGGATGCGACGGCGCGCGGAAGACCTCGTCCACGGCGCCGATCTCCACAAGACGTCCGAGGTACATCACGCCGACACGCGCGGCCACGTGGCGCACCAGACTGAGATCGTGCGAGATCATCAGGTACGACGCGCTCAGTGTGCGACGAAGCTCGGCGAGGAGCCGGATGATCGAGGCCTGCGTCGACACGTCGAGCGCCGACACTGGCTCGTCGAGCACGACGAACTGCGGCGCCATCGCGAGCGCGCGCGCGATGGCCACGCGTTGCTTCTCACCTCCCGACAGGGCCGCCGGCCACCGCGCGCCGTAGTCGGGATCGAGGCGCACCGACTCCAGCAGCTCGCGCACGCGGCGCCCGCGCTCCCGGCGGCGCAGGCCGCGGAGCACGAGCGGGCGAGCCAGGCTCGGACCGATCCGCTTCATCGGGTTCAGCGACGAATCCGGATGCTGGAAGACGATCTGGGCGTCGGTCGGCTTCGATGCGGCGAAGCGGACGCGGCCAGCGGTCGGACGCAGCAACCGCACGGCGAGCCGCCCGAGCGTCGTCTTGCCGCATCCGCTCTCGCCGACGAGCGCGAAGACCTCGTCCGCCCGCACGTCGAACGACACGTCGTCGACCGCGCGCACCGGCGGGGCGCCGACGCCGAGCCAGCGGGCGACCGCTCCGGCGCCCCCGAAGTGCTTGCTCACGTGCTCGAAGGCGAGCAGCGGCACGTCAGAGGTGACCGCCGCCCGCTCGATCGCCTCCGAGGTCGATCGGCGCGGCGTCGCGAGCACCGTTGGCCAGCGGACACAGCGCGCGCGGCGCTCGAGCGCCACCGTCTCGAGTGCCGGCGTGGCCACCGTGCACGCAGGCGCGACGAAGTCGCAGCGCGGCGCGAAGACACAGCCGGGCGGAAGGTCCGTGAGCCGCGGGAAGCGCCCTTCGATGGGCGCGAGCCCGCGCACGCCGTCGAGGTGCGGCAGAGCGTCGAGGAGCCCGCGCGTGTAGGGATGGATAGGTTGCGCGAACAGGTCAGCTGTCGGCGCTACCTCGACCAGCTCGCCCGCGTACAGGACGCCCACGCGATCGGCGACCTGCGCGATGACGGCGAGATCATGGCTGATGTAGAGGATGGCGGCGCCGACGCGGCGCTTGAGGTCGGCCACCAGCTCGAGGATGCGGGCCTGCGTCGTGACGTCGAGGCCGGTCGTCGGCTCATCGAGGATCAGGAGGCTCGGTCCGCCCGCAAGCGCCATTGCAATCACGGCGCGCTGCTGCATGCCGCCGCTCAGCTCGTGCGGATAGTGGCGGGCGACGGAGGCGGGATCGGCGATGTTGACCAACTCGAGCAGCTCCTGCGCCCGTCGCCTGGCCGCGCGGGCCGGTGCCCGTTCGTGGATCTCGAGGACCTCGGCGATCTGTGCACCGACCCGCATCGTCGGATTCAGCGCCGAGCGCGGGTCCTGGTAAACCATCGCGATCCGCCGGCCGCGGAGGCGGCGGAGCTCGTCCTCGCCCACGCCCAGGAGGTCGCGGCCCTCGAAGAGGATGGCGCCGCCGGTGATGCGCGCCGTGGGCGCCAGGGCTTGGAGGATCGTGTAGCCAAGCGTGGTCTTGCCCGACCCGGACTCGCCCGCGAGCCCAACCGTTTCCCCCCGCGCCACCTGGAGGCTCACATCGCGCAAAACGCGTAGCGGTCCGTCGTTGGTCTCGAACTGTACCGAGAGCGCGCGGACGTCGAGCACCGGCGGCGGCATCACGTCGCGCCCAGGCGATCGCGCAGGCCATCGCCAAAGAGGTTGAAGGCCACAATAGTGAAGGCGAGCGCGGTCCCAGGTACCAGCAGCGGCCACGGCGAGAGGAACACGTACTGGCGCGCTTCGCGGATCATGAGCCCCCAGTCGGCCGCCGGAGGCTGTACTCCGAGGCCGAGGAAGGACAGGCTCGCGCCGGCCAGGATCGCGAAGCCGATCCGGAGTGTTCCCTCGACGATCACCGGCGGCAGCACGTTAGGAAAGATCTCGCCGAACATCACGTAGAGGTGGCGCTCGCCGCGCGCCCGTGCCGCGAGGACGAACTCCGCCTCGCGCAGCGCAAGGGTCGCGCTGCGTACGATCCGCGCGACACCCGGTCCGTTCGCGACGCCGATGGCCAGGAGCGCATGGCCAGTGCTCGCGCCGAGCGCCGTGATGATCAGCAGCGCCAGCAGCAGGGACGGGAACGCGAGCATCGCATCCACCACGCGCATCACGAGGTCGTCGAGCCGACCGCCGACGTAGCCGGCAGTCAGTCCGATGGGGACGCCAAGGACCAGTCCGAGCGCGACTGCCCCGAGGCCAAGTCCGAGCGCCGGGCGCCCACCGAAGAGCGTCCGGCTCAGGAGATCCCGCCCGTACTGATCGGTTCCGAGCAGGAAGCGCGCGCCCGGCGGCTTCAGGCGCTCGAGCATGTGCTGCTCGGTCGTGGGAAACGGTGCGATCCACGGCGCCGCGAAGCTCAAAGCGAGCACGAGGGCCAGGATCGCGCCGCCCACTCCGAGCGCCGGCGGTAGGGACGTCACGAGTATCGGATCCGTGGATCGAGCCACGCGTAGGCTAGGTCGGCGGCGAAGTTTGCGAGCACATACACCGAGGCGACGACCAGCGCGCACATCTGCAGCAGCGGCACGTCGCGATTCTGCACGGCATAGATGATGAGCCGGCCCATGCCGGGATACGCGAAGACCTCTTCGACGACGACGATGCCGCCCATCAGGTATCCGAGATCGAGCGCGAGCACCGTGATCGTGGGCAGCAGCGCATTGCGGAGCGCGTGGCGCATCACGATGCGGCGGGGGGAGGCGCCCTTGAGTCGCGCGGTGCGGATGTACGGCGCGGTCAGCACGTCGGCCAGTCCCGAACGCGTTTGCCGGACGACGTGGGCCAGCAGCGCGATGGTCAGGGTCATGGCCGGCAGTACGAGATGGCGGGCCCACGCCGTCACCCCGCTCGCGAGCTCCACGTAGCCGCTCGTTGGAAACCAGCCCAGGGACGGTCCCGCCAACACCAGGAGCAGGAGGAGCCCGGTGACGAATTCGGGGATCGAGATACCGACGTACGTGGCGGTGACGATGGCAAGATCGAGCGGCCGGCCGCGGCGCAGCGCCGCGAGCGTGCCGAGGGGAATGCCGACGACGACGACCACGATGAGCGCGGCGAGGGCGAGAAACGCGGAGTTGCGCAGGCGATAGCCGACGACTGTCGCCACGGGCTGCTTCATGGCGAGCGACACGCCCCAGTCGCCGGTCACGACGCTGCCGACCCAGCTCGCGTACTGCACGAGGAGCGGCCGGTCGAGGCCCATCTCGCGCTCCAGCGTGCGGAGCGCCTCCGGCGTGGCGTACTCGCCGAGGATCAGCGTGGCGGCGTTGCCCGGGAGCACGTGAATGGCCACAAACACGATCGCCGAGACGAGGACCAGGATCAGCGCGATCGAGGCGAGGCGCCTCAGCGCGTAACGCGCCACCTCAAGTTTTCTTCTTCGGCGCGTCGCCAGCGAGCCACACGTCGTCGAGGACCATGTCGGAGCTGGACGGGGTCAGACGGTAGTCGCGGACGTACGCCCACTTGCCGTTCAGCTCGTTCGCGAAGAACGGCAGCATGAACGGGCCCTCGTCACGCGAGGTCTTCAGAAAGTCGGCGTAGTGCCGCCGGCGACGGTCAGGGTCGACGATCTCCCTGGCCTGCTCCAGCAGGCGGATCGCATCCGGGTGCGCAGCCGCCCACCGGCCCTCGTCGAGCCCCTCCTTCGGGTGGTAAAGCTTCATAAGGATCGCGTCGGCCGTCGGTCGCGTCGCGTAGTACACGACATACATGGCGCCCTTGTTCCAGACCTGCGCCAGGTACCGGTCGTACGCCAGCACCTCGACGTCGAGGTTGAACCCGGCCGGGCGCGCCATCTCCTGCAGCACAACCGCGATGCGCTCCCGGATAGGCGGCGAATTCGCCGCGAAGAGCTTCACGGTCACGCCGTTGGCGAGGCCGGCGTCCTTCATAAGCCGACGCGCCCGCTCGAGGTCCGCGCTGCGCGGCGCCAGCGCGGAGTAGCCGTCGTAGGCGCTCGAGACGGGGTGATCCACGCCGAGCTCGCCCTGACCGTTGTGGATGGCCGCGAGCATGAGTTTGCGGTCGACGCAGAGTTTGAGCGCCTCGCGCACGCGGTTATCGTTGAATGGGGGCTTGTCGGACGGGAGCGTGACCGCCGCGAAGGTGCCGCCCGCGACGGCCAGGCCTTCGGCGCCGGCCAGCGTCGCCACCTGCGAGAAGAGATCGGGGGTCAGCCCCGAGATCAGATCGATCTCCTTGCTCTTGAACGCGGTCAGCTCGGTGGCCGGATCGGGGAAGACACGCAGGGACACGCCGTCGAGGTACGGCTCGCCCTTGCGGAAATAATCGGCGAACCGCTCCACCACCACGCGATCACCCGGGACGAACTCCTTCAACTTGAAGGGGCCCGTCCCGAACTCCCGAGAGGCGAGGGCCTTCATGTCGGCGAGCCCCTCGCGCGCGACGATGCGCGCGTTCGGCACAGCCGCGATCGCCGGGAACACCGAAAACGGCGACTTCATCGTGAAGCGCACCGTCGACTTGTCGAGCGCCTCCACCCGGTCGATGGGGCCGACCTCACCGCGGTACGGCGACGCCGTCTTCGGATCGAGCAGCGTGGTGAAGCTGGCGACGACGTCGTCGGCCGCGAGCTCGCGCCCGTGATGGAAGCGGACGCCCTGCCGCAGTTTGAACGTCCACACCTTGGCGCTATCGCCGGCGGTCCATGACTCGGCGAGGTCCGGCACC
>Ga0207684_10000447_pt1 | contig 54429 bp, 50 predicted proteins | sample KBSK5501metaG_FD_184342 | JGI IMG/M metagenome (GOLD analysis project Ga0207684, IMG submission 184342) | Corn, switchgrass and miscanthus rhizosphere microbial communities from Kellogg Biological Station, Michigan, USA - KBS K5-50-1 metaG... | ecosystem: Host-associated > Plants > Roots >... | reverse complement strand
AAGAAGCCAGCTGCGAGACACTCTGGAACACACTCATGTCGACGCCTAATTCGGCAATGATCACCCCGGCCAGAGTCCAGTCGACGCCGGGGATCTCATCCAGTAACGCGAGCTGCGCAGCATAGGGCTCGAGCTTCTCCTGGATGTGTTCCTCGGGAACCGCTCGGCTCTACATTCGGCGTCACGGCGTAAAGCTGGTCGTGGTCGACTACCTTCGTCTGGGTGTTGCTGTCCCAACTCCGAAGGCCCGAAGGCGGGATCAATGCGCGGCCCTCTATGCTCGTGTTCTCGATCCAATCCGCATCAAGCTGGGACTGGAGAAGCTGAACTTCCAGATTTTGCGTAGAACCTTTGCGACGCTGGCGGTTGGTGAGCGCAAGGGCACACTCAAAGACGTGCAGAAGCAATTGCGATATGCACGGCTAGACACGACACTTGAGAATTACGTGAAAAAGATTCCGGATTCCGTCTACCAGATGGCGGACGCTATGTACGACGGCATCGCATCTGTCGCTGGGAGGGTACAGTAGTGTTGATCACACATTCTGCACAGGCGAGAGAAAGGCTGATGCATAACTTGTTGAAATCTGGTGCGCCCGGAGAGATTCGAACTCCCGACCTATTGCTCCGGAGGCAATCGCTCTATCCAGCTGAGCTACGGGCGCGCACCAATAAGCTAGTTTACAGGGCAGCTGGAAAGCCTTCAATGCCGAGCTATTAAGGTGAAACCCAAAAGGCGGGACAGAACGCTTTCGCGCCCGACTGGACGGTTTGCACTGGGGGCAGAGCGCCTTCCGACGCGACAAATTTCAGCGGTTAAGAAGGGCCTGGGAAAGTACTCGGCTAATAGCGTCCGCGGCCGCCGCCCCGCCCGCCGCGATCTCCACCACGGCCACCACGGTCCCGGTCACGTCCACCGCCTCCGCCATGTTCTGTCTTAGGACGGGCTTCGTTTACGTTAAGCGTACGACCGCCAATTTCTGAACCATTCAGCCCAGCGATGGCTTTTTCACCCTCTTCGGCGTTGGCCATCTCCACAAATCCGAATCCGCGCGAGCGCCCGGTATCACGGTCTGTCATGATGCTTACCCGGTCAACTTGCCCGTAAGACCCGAACATCTGGCGCAACTCATCTTCCGTGGTGTTGAAACTCAGATTGCCTACGAAGATATTCTTCAAGCGTCTGCCTCTGCATTGAGCTGTCGAAGTGCGAGCTCAATTCGGCGGACTGGCAGGGAGCTGAAGTGGCTTTCCTGAAAATCGATACCGGAGCTGGCGAACAGTCAAATGCGGCCAGAAGTATAGCAGATTTGTGGAGGGACTTTAGTTTAATCGGAAGCAATGGCTTGCAGCGGGCTCAGCACTCATCCACTTTCCAATATCCCTCGCGGTGAAATCCAACTTGCAGCAGCCGGTTCTTGGGATCATGGCGCTTACCGCAGTGCGGGCAGATGAGATACCGGTTCCAAGCCGTGCCTTGGTGGTCGTAATCCTTCGAAACCGTAAATGTTATGCCGCAACTACAAGGCACCAGATACATCCGCAGGCGCAGTTCCTTCTTTGCTGCCGGTTTTCCTGAAGGGCGAGATCTCACGAACTTTCCTCTACCCCTACCATAGCGCTCCGCTTTCGCCTATTGGCCTGTAGAACCTTCTTCCGCAGCCGCAGCGATTTGGGCGTGACTTCCACGAACTCGTCATCGCTGATGAACTCAATAGCCTGCTCCAGATTCAACTGCCGGAAGGGCACGAGACGTATAGCTTCGTCTGCGGTGGAAGCTCGCATATTGGTAAGTTTCTTTTCGCGGACTGCGTTTACGTCGAGATCATTGTCCTTGGCATTCTCGCCGATAATCATGCCCTCATAGAGTTCAACGCCCGGCCCCAACAAAAGTTCTCCCCGCTCCTGCAGACCCCATAACGCGTACGCCGTGGAGACACCGCCGCGGTCGGCAATCAGCGCGCCGGTAGGCCGATGCGGAATTTCGCCCTGCCACTCCGTGTATCCATCAAAAAGAGAATTCATCACGATGGTGCCGCGGGTATCCGTCAGCAGTTGGCTGCGCAAGCCGATCAGCCCTCGGCTAGGGACGCGAAACTCAATTCGCACCCGCCCGTAGCCGTGGTTATGCATATTTGTGACTTCGCCCTTGCGCGCGCCCAGTTGCTCCATCACCACACCCACGAATTCTTCCGGCACATCAACCGTGAGATGTTCCACAGGTTCCATCAGCTTGCCGTTAATCCGCTTGGTGACGATCTCGGGTTTGCCCACCATCAGTTCGTAACCTTCACGCCGCATCATCTCGATCAGGATGGAAAGCTGCAACTCTCCGCGTCCCAGCACCTTGAACGAATCCGTGCTGCCCATGTCCTCCACGCGCAGGGAAACGTTGGTCAGCAGCTCTTTCGACAGCCGTTCGCGCAAGTTGCGTGACGTGACGTAGGTCCCGTCGCGCCCAGCGAATGGCGACGTATTCACGGTAAATGTCATCGCGATCGTGGGCTCATCAATCACAATCGGCGGCAGCGGAGAAGGATTCTCCGCGTCCGTGATGGTCTCGCCAATGGTGATGCCTTCCACGCCCGCAACCGCGACGATGTCTCCCAGAGTGGTTTCCGTTATGTCGGTCCGCTTCAAGCCGGAGAATGAAAACAATTTGGTAATCTTGGTCTTCTGTATCGATCCGTCGAGTTTGGCGACGCCCACTTCCTCACCCGTACGCATCGTGCCATTGAACACGCGCGCAATCGCCAGCCGCCCCAGGTAGTCGCTGTAGTCAAGATTTGCCACCAGGATTTGCAAGGGACCCGCGGGATCGCCCTCGTGGACAATAATCGTCTTCAAGATCGCGTCAAACAGCGGCCGTAAGTCTTCGCCGCCGCCTTTCATATCCGTCGATGCCGTGCCCGCTTTCGCATTCGTGTAAAGAACAGGGAAGTCGAGTTGATCTTCCTTGGCATCGAGGTCGATAAAGAGGTCGTAAATCTCATTCAGCACTTCCTGCGGACGCGCATCCGCACGGTCAATCTTGTTAATGACCACGATCGGAGGAAGTTTCGCTTCCAGCGCCTTGCTGAGCACGTAGCGGGTTTGTGGCAGCGGTCCCTCGCTCGCATCCACCAGCAGCATTACCCCGTCCACCATTTTTAGAGCGCGCTCCACTTCGCCGCCAAAATCGCTGTGGCCGGGCGTGTCAACAATGTTGATCTTCACATCGTGATAGAAAATGGCCGTGTTCTTGGCCAGGATGGTAATGCCGCGCTCCCGCTCCAGTTCGTTCGAATCCATCACGCGTTCTGCGACAGCCTCGTTGGCGCGGAACGTACCACTCTGCTTAAGCATAGCGTCCACCAGCGTGGTCTTGCCGTGGTCGACGTGCGCGATGATGGCGATGTTGCGGATACTCAGACTCAAAGTGTCGGTTGTCCTTTGCCGCGGATCGGTTTGGCGCGATTAAACGCCGCAAGGCCTCTGTTACTACTTTACTATGTGTGGATGGTTCTCAGTAGCAGTTCGCGCATGGAAGCACACGGTTTGATGGCTGGAACCGGAATTGGGAAAATACTTGACTCAGCCGACCACAGCCGTTTCCCTGGGCGCAAGCTTACCCGCCAGACACGCTTCCGCTTGCTTCGCCGCGCGCTGGGCCGCGAGAATCGCCTCGTTTGTGGTTGATTCTGGACCCTCTGAGTCCGTGTTGGCGAAGAACACGCGCTCCATCGGCCGCCGGACCAATGGTTGCACCTGCCCGTGGAGTCCGGGCGTCGACATATACATGGGATGCCCTCGACGGTATATGTGGACTTCGAGGGGATCAACATCCAATCCCGGCATCACCTTTTGGAAATCACGCAGCACGTTGGCGGCGATCTTACGCGCGCCGATTTCGTTGAGCAGGTACCCGCGATCTTCTTCCTTCATCGGCGTGTAACAACTGAGAATGTTGTATTTCTGTTGATCACCTGATTGCCTGCGAACCACCCAGTTCGCGACCACGATGTCAGTAAACGTATTTCCTGGACACCAGGTATCGTATCCACGATGGAAAACCGGCTTGTCGAAGATGAGATTCACCACGGGGTAGGGAATATAGCGAATCTGATGCATGGCCTCACTTTGCTTGCCGGGCAAGCCTTCAACAATGCGTCGAGTGATGAATTTGGGAGTGGCCATGATGACCGCCTTGGCAGCGACTGTCTTCAATTCGCCGCCGAACATGTACGTCACTTGCACCTGTTCTCTCTCCGGAACTACGGCCACGATGGTCGCCCCGGCCTGCAGCCGATCGTTGCATTTGGCCTGTAGGATCTCCGCCAATTTCTTGGTGATGGCGCCCAGCCCTCCCGGCCATGTATAACGGTTGTCCGAATGACTTTGAATCACCATCTCCTGCAATTCCCCGATCGCCAGCGCGGCATTGGTCTGATCACTCGTTGCTCCCCAATTCGAGGGTCCGTATGTGTCCCACCATTGTTTGATTTCGCCCGCGTAGTTCTTCATGAAGTCTGAGAACGGAACGTTGTAAAGCTCCCGGCCACGTTTCTCCAGATCGATGGCCACCATCTCCTTCCTGAATCTCTTGAAGCTGTCACGGACGATCGGCGGATAGGGCAGCTTGTTGAGCCCGTCGCCCCAGGTGTCGTGAACAAACTCGCCGTTAATGATGCTGCCGTCGGGCGAGTTTATGGGCAACGGCTGCAGGCCGATTTCTTTGGCAAAGTCGTAGGCTTCTGATGGCCTCCAAAGAAATGCCGAGCCCGTGCCATACGTGCTGCCTTCGTACTCCATCGCGAAAGCGTTGCCGCCCCAGTGCGGCTCCTTTTCCAGTAAAAGGAAGTCGCGATGCTGCAAACGGTAAGCGGCTGTCAGGCCGCTCACGCCGCCGCCCACAATCACCACGTCATGTCGAGCCGAAGCCGCAGGCCGCGCGAATATTTGGCTACCTTTGTCGCGGACCTGGTGGCAGACGTGGTTGTCTTCGCCTTCGACGCTCGCAGCATGGTCTTTCTTCCCGTCGGCCGCCTGCGCTTCCACCAGCGAGAGATCAATCGGACAACCCGCGGTCACCGTTCCTGCGACAACAAATTTGATGAAGTCCCTGCGGTTTGCACTCACGCCCCAATCCCCCCAACCGCTTCCACTATTTCCATGCCTGCCTCTGTTCCTCCATGGCGCATGCGCAAGCGGTACCAAACCACGATCGCCACCAACGAAAACACAAAGATGATAGTCGAGACAGCATTAATTTCTGGCGTGATCCCCCGCCGCAACCGTCCCCAAATCTCAAGCGGCAGCGTGTTATCCCGCCCAATCAGAAAGAAGCTGACCGCGATCTCATCCATGGAAAGCGTGAAGATCAGCAGCGCCGCGCCAATAATCGACAGCTTCAAATTCGGCATCGTCACTCGCCAAAACGTCTGCCGGTAGTTCGCACCCAAGTCGAGCGAGGCTTCTTCCTGTGCGCGATCCAGCTTTTGCAGCCCGGCGAATACTTCTGTCGTGGCGACCGAAATCAGCGCCGTGCCATGACCCAGCACAATCGTCAGCAAGCTGAGTTTAACGGCGGCTGCATTGAAGAGCATGAGTAGCGACAGACCGGTGATAACTCCCGGCAAGATAAGTGGCAGCAGTACGAGCCGCCGGAAAAGCGCTTTGCCAGGAAATTGAGCCCGATCGAGTGCCAGAGCTGCGGGCACGCCGATGGTAAGAGAAATCACCATCGCCGCGAAGGCCACTTGCAGGCTATTCAGCACGGAATCCCAGATAGGGCCATCGGAGAACAGTACGCGGTACCAATCGAACGTCAGATGACGCGGCGGGAATCCACCCACGCCCTCCCCATTAAGCGAATAAAGAATAAGGACTGCTATCGGCAGATAAAGAAACGCGAACACAGCGACGGCGTACGCCAACAACCAGCGCGGTGCTTTCCTGGCTTCCCTCCCCTTGCCGCTCACGAGAAGCCCCATTTCCTTTCCAGGTGCTCGGAAAGAAAAATCAAACTCACCACCAGCAACAGCATGCAGAAAGAAATTGCCGCACCCAAGGGCCAGTTATAGGCCGCGCCAAACAGGCTTACCACGATGTTCGAGATCATAATTCCGCCCGGTCCGCCCAACAGCAGCGGAGCCAGAAAATCTCCCAGACTTAGCACGAACGCAAAGGTTGCGCCAGCCAGCACCCCGGGAATCGAGAGAGGAAAAACTATTTTCCAGAAGGTTTGCCCGGGAGTTGCGCCAAGATCGTGCGAAGCCTCCACCAAATTGCGCGGAATGTGTTCGAGCGCGGCGTAAATCGGCAAAAAGGTAAAGGGCGTATAGATGTGCGTCAGAGTCAGCACCACAGCAAACGGGCTGTACAACAGAAACTGCAGCGGATGCTCGGTGAGATGCACATATTGCAGCAACGTGTTCAAGACGCCGTCCGATCCCAGAATCGTCTTCCACGCGTAGGCCCGCACCAAATAACTGACCCACAAGGGAATAATCACCAACTGATAAAAAAGATCTTTCCGCTTGCCGGCGTGAAAGGAAAGAAAATATGCCAGCGGATATCCCAGCAGCAGCGAAAAGATCGTCACCCGGGCCGCGATCCACATGGAGCGGAATAGCGTTTGCCAGTAAACCCGTACGCGCAGCAACTCGCGGTAGTTATCCAGACTCCAGTGGTGAACGATAATCTGCGCCGCCGAAACCGACCAGAAGCTGTAGCAAAACATCAGCAGATACGGGGTCAGCAGAAATGCCGCGACCCACACTAGCGGAGGCAGGGTCACCGCCGTTTTGTAAGCGCGGGAAAACAATCAATTCCTTTCGGCAGACTTGCGCACCGGAACGGCATCCGCAGGAGAGAACTCCAACTCCACCTCAGCGTGGCACGCCACGCTGCTGGGTGTTCTCACGACGACAACTAACCCATCTGCACACTGCACTCGAATCAACTCTGTGGCTCCGTGGAACGCCTGGTTCACTACCCTGCCTCGCACACGCACGCGGCCAGAAACCACAGGAGTGGCAGGCGAGACGACAACAATATTCTCCGGTCGCAAAGAGAATAGAGCCGGCCCATCCGCAACCTGGACTGGCCAGGATAGCGATGAGCAGCGCGCGATCCCGCCTCGCACTTCAGCTTCCAATAAATTCGTGTGTCCGATGAATTGCGCGACGTATGCCGTTGCCGGACGGCTGTATATCTCTCTTGGCGCCGCCACCTGCTCGAGGTCCCCTGAACGCAAAAGAGCGATGCGATCCGACATCACCATCGCTTCCTCCTGATCGTGGGTGACGAACACAAACGAGATTCCGACTTCCCGCTGAAGTGATTTCAGTTCTAATTGCATCTGCCGCCGCAGATTCGCATCCAGCGCTGAAAGTGGCTCATCCAGCAACAACAAGTTCGGACGGTTCACCAGCGCCCGGGCCAGAGCAACGCGCTGCTGCTGCCCGCCGCTGATTTTCGACGGCTTCACCTTGGCGTAAGCCGTCATCTTTACTGTGGCGAGTGCGTCTTCAACGCGTGTCTTGATCTCTGCAACCGGACGCTTGGCTACGCGCAACCCGTACCCCACGTTCTCCTGGACCGTGAGATGAGGAAATAAAGCGTAGTGCTGAAACACTGTGTTCACGCGACGCCGGTAAGGAGGCTGCTGATCTAGTCGCTCGTCGCCCATCCAAACTTCACCCGACGTAGCGCTCTCAAAGCCGGCAACAATTCGCAGAAGCGTGGTTTTGCCTGAACCGCTTTCTCCCAGAATGGTGAGAAACTCGCCTTCAGCAATGTCCAAAGAAATGTTTCTTAGCACCACGTTCTTGCCAAAGTGCTTGGCGACATTTCGGATGCTGAGCAGAGTCTTTTGGGTCACGGCACTGGTGTCGAGCACGGGTTCGGCTGTCGAAGGGGGGATGGCGACCATGGATTGTTTCTTGTTGCCGGCTGCATTCGCTACTGCGCTGCCTTCACTTCATTCCAAATCTGGTTGTACTTCGCCCGCCGGGGCACATTCTGCCAGAAGTAGAGCCGCTTCTGGTAGTTGTCAACGTCGTCGAGATGCAAGCTCTTCACTTCGACCGGCGTCATGAATTGCCCTGCCTGCGGATTCGCCGGAGTGTAGCCGGTAACGTCGGTGACTTTCTTCTGCGTCTGCGCCTCGATCATGTACTTGAGAAATTCGTAAGCCAAGTCTTTGTTCTCGCTGCCCGCGGTAATCATCAGGTGATCAATCCATCCAGTCGTGTTTTCTTTCGGAATCGTCTCGCCCACGGGAAAGTTAATCTTGCGCAATTGATTGGTCATGAGCGGCCATCCCATGGCGGCCACGACTTCGTGATTCTGAAAAAGATTCGTCAGCTCTCCCCCAGTGGACCACATCTTGCGAATGTTCGGCTTCAGCTCCAGCAACTTTTTCTTCACCGCCTCGAGTTGTTCATCGCTCAGGTTGTAGAGCCGCGATGGATCGGGTTTGTCATAGCCGAGAACCTGCGCGGCCATGTAGACGGTTGACAGATCGTCCCAAACGGAAATCTTTCCCCGATACTTGTGATCCCAAAACACATTCCAACTGTCCGGCGGCTGCGCGAAAACCGTCGTGTCATAGATAAGTGGGTCCGGTCCCCACATGAACGGCACTCCATACACCTGTCCGTTTACCCGCACCAGGGGAAGGGAAGTGAGCTGCGGAGACAGCTGGCCGTACCCCGGAATCTTAGGAAGATCGAGCGGCGCAGCCAGTCCCGCCGAAGCAATCGAGGTCGCCACATCGCTCGACGGCGAAATCACGTCATAATTTCCCGCGCTGCCTCCGCGCAGTTTGGCAACCAGTTCATCGCTCGATCCCATGTACGACGCTGAAACTTTACAGTGATGCTGCTCCTCAAACGCCTTCACAAACGTGGGATCGGCGTAGCCCTCCCACACCAGCAGATTCAGCGCAGGCGTCTGCTTCGTGCACGACCCGGCAAGCAAAACAATCGCGAGCAAAAGCAGCAGACTCGACAAGCGTCGCCAGCTCATTTCCCCTCCGCCCCACCACTCTTTGCCTTCCACTGCGGAGACTCGTAAACCACCTTCCCACCTACCATGGTCAGCAGCACCTCAGTCTTATCAATCGAGGAAGCCGGAATCGTGAATAAGTCCTGATCGACCACAATCAAATCCGCCAGCTTGCCCGCCTCCAGCGATCCTTCCTCTTTCTCGCGTCGCCCGGCAAATGCCGCACCCAGCGTGTAAGCCTTAATGGCATCCTCAACACTAACCGCTTCTTTTGGCACGAAGCCGCCATCCGGCTTGCCCTGGTGCGTCTTGCGCCTGATCTCCGTCTGCGTCCCATTCCACGGATTCATAGTCACCACCGGCCAGTCGCTGCCAAACGCTAGCCGTCCGCCGTTCGCCTCAATGCTGTGGAAGGCCCAGGCTCTCTGCGCCCGTTCCGGTCCGGCGTTCCGCGCCCAGATATCAAGCGTGTCCTCGTCCGGATACAAATGCAGAGGCTGGACGCTGGCAAGCACTCCTAACTCGCCGAACCGCGGAATATCTTCGGCCGCGATGGTCTCAATGTGTTCAATCTGCGGCCGCGCATCTCGCGTACGGTTTGTTCGTGCCGCTTCTTCATACGCATCCAACCCGGTCCGCACCGCCTTCTCCCCAATCGCATGCGTAAAAATCTGCAACCCGCGCTTATCCAGTTCCGTAATCGCCGCCCTGTACTTGGCAGGCTCCCAGAAGTGTTTTCCGGCCTGGCTGGGATCGTCGCTATAAGGCGTGAGCATGGCCGCCGTATGCGCCTCAACCACTCCGTCGAGCATCGTCTTCACCGCGCCGCCCGAGATCCACTCATCGTGATAACTCTTCCGCGCCGTTTCGATCTGCTTCAGATCCTCCGCCCTCAATTCCAGCGGATTGAGAAAGTACGCCACATAAAACCGCAAGGTCAACTCACCCTTGCGTCGCAGCTCGTCATACAGATCGAGATATTCAAAATCCTGTCCCGCACTGTGTACGCGCGTCAGCCCAACCTTGTTCGCCTCGTGGATGCCCTTGCGCAGCGCCGCCAGCCTCTCTTGTCGCGTCGGTTTCGGCATCAGCTTGGCAACCAGATCGCCGGCTGACTCTTTTGAAAGCTCCCGTCGCCTCGCCATTCGCGTCGCGCACGATCTTTCCATTCGCAGGATCGGGAGTCCTCTTAGTAATTCCAGCCATAGCCAGCGCCTTAATGTTGGCCCACGAGCTGTGACCGTCAAACGCCACCAGATACACCGGCCGGTCCGGCACGACTTCGTCCAGAATCTTCTTATCAGGCAACCCCGAGGGACTAAATGTCGGATACGCCCACCCCATCCCTGTGATCCACGGTTCCTTGGGATGCGAAGCGGCATACTCTTTTAGGCGCTTTTGTATCTCGGCCACGGTCGACGCACCATTTAGATCCACCTGCACCCGTCCCAGCGATCCATCCATGAAATGGATATGACAATCCTCGAATCCGGGAAGCGCCCGCCGTCCTCCCGCATCAATCATCTGGGTAGAAAAACCGCGGTACGCGTCCATTTCTTTAATCCGAACCCACGGCCAAAATCTTGTCCCCACGAATCGCCACCGCCTCCGCCCACGCACGGCTGCCTCTCGTTGACCGTATACACCCTTGCATGCATCACGATGGTGTCTGCCCGCAAGCTGGTTTTTTCTTGTGCCGCCGATTCCATCCCAAGAAAATACAAAATCACGCAAGACGCCGTGAACCGCAACAACGGGCTCCGGCGCCAGCCCTCCACACTAATTAATGTCATGTCTTTCCCTGACAAAGACTAAAGACTGTTGAAGCCCCTGTCATTCCGAGGAGCAAAGCGACGAGGAACCTGCTGTCCCTTCCATATGAAAGTCCAGTCCCTTAAAACGTCGGCGGCGTATTCACCCACAAAAGCCACGTCTCAGCCCGCCCCGGATTCTTCCATCGATGCGGCGTCGCGCTCTCGAAGTAAAAACTGTCGCCGGGCTTGAGCCGGAATTCTTCGCTCTCCAAAGTGATCGCCAGTTCGCCGCGCAACACATACAGAAACTCTTCCCCTTCGTGCGTGTACGAATCGCCACTCCCCGCTTCCGGCGCCACCCGAAACAAGTGAGGCTCCATCACGGTGTTTCCCCAGGCCAGCAACTCCATGCGCACGCCGGGTCCCGCCTCGAGCACCTTTCTTTCTGCGGCTCGCACCTGCCGGCTGCTGGCTCCGTTCGCGTCAAAGAAATCCAGAATGTTTGTCTTGTAAAAACGTGCCAGCTTGCGCAGCGTTCCCACCGACCCGCTCATCTGCGAACGTTCCAGCGCACTCAGAAAGCCCACCGAGATCCCCACCGCCCGCGCCACCTGCGCCAGCGAAAGCCTCTGCTTCGACCGCAACCGCCGCAGATGTCCGCCAATCGCCCGGGCATTTCCATCCCCCGCCGGACGCACGCGGCCCTCGCGCTTCAACAGTTGCACAATCGCAGGCGCATTTAACCCGCGCACCCTGCGCAGGAACCGCGCCCGCTTCAGCAGTTTCACGTCCTCGGCGCTGTACAGGCGATACTTGCTCTCCGTCCGCCGAGGACGCGCCAACCCCAGGCTTTCCCACGATCGGATCACCGACGGCGATACTCCCACCTTGCGCGCCACGTCTCCGATCTTCAAGTAAGGCTTGGTATTGGTGGAATTCATTGCCAGCGCGCCTGGTGGACGTACTTTTTCTATTCGCGGGATGCGTTTTTTCTCCTTGACAGCACGCGCCCCCATTCTCTAACCTTGCGGGATTATAGCAAGGTTATATTGATAAGCAATCGCCGTCTGAAGCAAAAACCGCCACCCCTGAGGAGCGTCGGAGGAGCCATGCCGTCACTGCGAGCCCGCTGCATCGCCATCTGCCTCGTTGTTCTGCTCTGTCTTACTTCTTCCACATTGTCGTTCGCCCAAAGCACCGGCGGCCGCATTCTTGGTCGGGTAGCCGATCCCACCGGCGCAGTGCTCGCGGGGGTGAAGCTAACGGCCACCAACGATGCCACCGGCGTGAGCCGTACTACTGTAACCAATGACACCGGGGACTATGTTTTCCCCGAAGTGCCGGTCGGCACGTACACCCTCAACTTCGAACTGAGAGGATTTAAGAAGGACGTGCGGCGTGCGATTACCCTCCAGTTAAACCAGGTCCTGACCTTGAACATGGTCATGCAGATCGGTCAGGCCCAGGAAGTGGTCGACGTGACCTCGGAAGCCCCACTGGTCGACACCACCAGCACCCAGCTGGGCACCGTTGTCAACGACCGTGCCATCGTGCAACTGCCCCTGAACGAACGCGATACCTATCAGTTCCTGTCGCTGCAACCCGGCGTTTCTTCCCAGACGGGTACCGATCTTTACTACGGCAGTAATAATGTCGGCAGCGTTTCCGTCAACGGTGGCCGCGGGCGCGCCAACAATTTCAGCGTCAATGGCGGAGACGCGAATGACATGTTCGCGAACCTCCCCACCGTTCAACCCAGTCCCGATAGCGTGGAAGAGTTCCGGATCCTCACCAATACCTTCGACGCAGAGTACGGACGCAATTCCGGAGCTGTAGTAAACGTAGTTACGAAATCGGGATCTAACCACCTGCACGGCGATTTGTACGAATTTCATCGTAACCGCCCCTTGAATGCCAAGGGCTATTTCGATACCTCCAAGGCGGCCTTCATCCAGAATCAATTTGGAGGAACTCTGGGCGGACCTATCAGGAAGGACAGAACATTTTTTTTCGGCTCTTATGAAGGGCTGCGTCGGGTGAGGGGTGTTTCGGGAACCACTGTAGGCGTTCCCGATGCGCTCGAACGAACAGGTAATTTCTCGGAGGGCCCGGCGTTCGCCGGCGCGATCGGCAACCAGACCGTGGCCGACGTGCTGAGCTCCCGCGCGAGTGGCCAATGTGCAACCGATATCTCGGCAGCACAAACTGCTGCCGGTGTTCCGCAGACCACGCCTGCGGCGGGTGTCAACTATTCCGATATTTTTCCAGGGAATGTGATTCCGGCCTCCTGCCAGGACCCCGTGGCGGTTGATTTGCTTCGCTTCGTACCAGGCGCGAATACCAGCAACGGTTTTTTCCAGGCTGTCCTTACAGGCCGTGATCGCCAGGATCAAGCCACCTTCCGCTTCGACCATCACATCAACGATAAGCAACAGTTCAGTGCTTACTACTATCTGAGCGATCAATCGGTATTTAACCCCTTCAATAACTTCCAGGCTGCCGGCGCAAACGTGCCGGGGTTTGGTTCGAACAGTAAGTTTCGTTATCAGCAATACAACCTGAGCCACACCTGGACGGCAAGCAATAGCGTTGTGAACGAGTTCCGCTTCACCTACATGCGCGAAGCACAGCGCACCTTCAATCACTCGCTGCACACGAACAACGTTACCGATTCCTGTGCCTCTGCGGCAGCCAAGCCTTTCTGCTTCACCGGCGTTTCAGATGCTTCCGTGATCAATACCGATCCGGCAACGAATCCATTGGTCGGCACCCCCTTCACCAACAAGATTGGCATCACTCCTGGATTGGGTCCTAGTCGAGAAGGCGTCCCCGACGTCACGATCTCCGGCGGGTTCACTATCGGCAACAACTTCGAGGGCGAGCTTCCGCAAGTGGGGAATTCGTTTCAGTGGACGGACAATCTAACCAAGGTCAAGGGCAACCACACCATGAAGTTCGGCGCCGACGTGCGCCGCGAGCGCTTCGACCAAACGCTCTATTTTGAGGTGAGCGGCTTCTACAACTATTTCGGCGGCGGGACGAACGACGTAAACTACGCGAACGATCTGTATCCAAACTACCTTCTAGGCCTCCCCGATACCTATCAGCAGGGCTCGGCCCAGGCCGAAAATGTGCGAACGACCTCCCTATATCTCTTTGGACAAGACAGCTGGAAGATACGGCCTAATCTCACACTTAACTACGGACTGCGATGGGAGCTAAATACTCCCCTGACCGATATCGGCCACCACGTTCAGACCTATCGTCCGGGTCAGCAGACGAGCATTTACCCCTGCCAAATTGGAGCTTACGGGCAAGCTGTCCTGGGAACGAGCGATTGTGCGTCGGTGTTCCCCACTGGTTTAGTCGTGCCCGGCGACAAGGGAGTACCGGCGGGCATGACGCAGACGTACTACAAGGCCTTTGCCCCGCGTATCGGCATCGCGTGGAGTCCCGGCAAGTCCGGCAAGACCAGCATTCGTGCGGGTTGGGGCATGTTCTATAACCCCATCGAGCAATTGGTACTCGAACAGTTCAGCGCTGAGCCTCCGTTCGGGGGCAGCACGTTCCTGGTCGAGACATTCTTCAACACTCCGTTTATGCCGCAATCCGGAGGCTTCGTTTATCCCAATGCGTTTAACGGCATCTTGAACCCGCCTCGCGGACAGCCAGTGGATTGGTCAGTTTTCCGGCCCATCCTGTTATTCGGCGAATTTCAGCCACACATGCGCTCGCAGTATTCCGAGCAGTACAACTTCGGCATCCAACGGCAGCTGGCCAGAGACTTGGTGCTGCAACTGGGGTACGTTGGCTCACAAGGCCATCGCCTGCTGGTTTCGAACGATCTGAACCGGGCTACCCCACAAACCTGTCTGGACATCGCCTCGATCGCTGCCGGCGATCCCAGTGGAAATTCAGTAACGTCGTTTGGCACTCCGGGGGCGACTTGCAGCCAATTTGCAGAGGACAACCAATTTACCGTCATTGTTCCAAACGGCTTCACCTTTCACATGCCCAACGGAAGTACAGTTCCGGGTACGGGCCAGACCGTCAATTTTGTCGGCATTCGCCCCTACTCCTCGCCGAGTTGCCAGCCCGACAACACTAATTGCCCGCCAGATGGTGTCCCGGTGTTGTCCAACATTTTTGCCCAGGACACAATTGCTAATTCCAATTACAACTCCTTCCAGGCCAACCTGGAAAAGCGCTTCTCGAACGGGCTTCAATTGCAGGCCGCATACACGTTCAGCAAATCCATTGATCAGGCGTCGAGCTTCGAAGACATCCTCAATCCGTTTAATCCACGACGCACCCGAAGTCTCTCGGTCTTCAATGCCGCGCACCGCTTTGTGCTCAGCTACTATTACGAGCTCCCCGTGCGAAGATTCTCGGGAGTGGCAGGGCAGATTCTGAATGGATGGGCAGTTTCGGGAATCACGCAGTTTCAGTCAGGCTTTCCCATCCATCTTCAGTCATTTGACGATAACGAACTCACCAGCAGTATCGACTTCGCATCGGCTGGCGAACCCGACCAGATTGCTCCCTTCCACAAACTTAACCCGCGAAGCAATCCGAACCACTACGGCTTCGACCAAAATAGCTTTACTTCGAACGCGTCCGACCCTGGCCAGCCAGCTTGTTCGGCTGGCGCCCTGTTCAATTGCTACCAACCATCGCTGTTAGGGCGCTATGGCAGTGCCCCGCGAACCATTTGCTGCGGCCCCGGTCTCAACAACTGGGATGTCTCGGTGCAGAAACAATTCCGGATCTCGGAAGACAAGCACTTCGAATTCCGCTGGGATATCTTTAACGCTGCCAACCATACGCGGTTCTTCAACCCGGATGGAAACGTCACGGACGGCGTGGATTTCGGACGAGTTAGAGGTGCTGATGCCCCGCGACTGATGCAAGTTGCTCTAAAGTTCATTTTCTAGTGGGAGAGAGTAGAGTAAGAAAAAAACCGACCCCCGGGTGGCCGCGCCGCTCGGGCATTCTAATGGCCCGCCGGTTTACCAAAAATGCCGCGCGAGCCTGAGTATTCCCGGAGACCGAGATGTACCCCGACTTGCAGAAAGAACTCGAAACCTTCGAGCGCCGCACGCCCAAATCGGCCGAAGCGCACAAGAAGAACCTCAAACGCATTCCTCTCGGCGTGGCCAGCAACTACCGCGCCTATGATCCCTGGCCCATCTTCGTCAAGGAAGGTTCCGGCAGCAAGTTCCGTGACCTCGACGGCAACGAATACATTGACCACAATCTATGTTTCGGCGCGCTCATGGCCGGACACTGTCATCCCGCCGTCATGAAAGCTGTCTCTGCCCGTCTCAGCACGGGCACCATGTTCGGCATGCCGCACGACATGGAGTGGCAGCTTGCTGAAGAAATCTGTCAGCGCTTTCCCGTGGAGATGTGCCGCTTCGGCAACAGCGGTACCGAGGCCACCATGCACGCCGTCCGCCTGGCCCGCGCCGCCACAGGCCGCGACAAGATTGTGAAGTTCGAAGGCGGCTACCACGGGCTGCACGACTCGGCCCTGGTCAGCGTTAAGCCACACGCTCCCGAATTTGGCGACATCAACAATCCGACCGCCGTTCCCGCCGGCCTCGGAGTTCCCAACTCGGCGATTGCCAACGTCCTCGTCGCCACCTTCAACGACCTCGCTACCGTCGAACGCCGCTTCAAAGAGAATCCCGGCGAGATCGCTGCCATCATCCTCGAGCCCATCATGATGAATGTCGGGCTCTGCCTGCCGCAGCCCGGCTTCATTCAGGGGCTGCGTGCCATTGCCACCAAAAACGGCGCACTCCTGATCTTCGACGAAGTCAAAACCGGCGCCAAACTTTGCTGGGGAGGCGCATCAGAATACTTCGGCGTCATCCCCGACATGATCTGCCTGGCCAAGTCGATCGGCGGAGGCCTGCCGCTCGCAGCTTTCGGCACGAGCAAATCCGTCATGGACCTTATTGCGCAGCACAAAGTTTTTCACGGCGGCACCTACAACACGAATCCGGTCTCTATGGCGGCGGGCCTCGCTACATTCCGCGAAGTCCTCACCCGCGAAAACTACGCCCACGTCGACAAGCTCAGCAAAAAGTTGAGCGATGGCTATCGCAAGATCGTCGCCAAGTCCGGCCTGCAAGCTTACGTGGCGAGTGCTGGCGCAAACGGCGCGCTTATGTTCTATCCCAAAGAAATTCGCAACTATCGCGACTGGACCACAATCGACATCGATCTCTGGCGCCACTACTGGTTCGGCATGGTCAACCGCGGCGTGATGGCGCAACCATACTGGTGGGACGAACAATGGACCATCTCCGTCCAACACACCGATGCCGACATCGACAAGCATCTAGCAGCTTTCGACGACATGGCCAAGTCGCTAGCCAAAGCGCAACAGGAACGCGTAGGCCAACCGGTCATGGCTGCGCTCTAGATTTGAATATGTCCGTGTGGGGCGGACACTCCTGTCCGCCTTGCATGCACCACGATCACCTGGAGACAGCAATGGCCATGTGAGTTGAGCAATGCTCATGTGGGGACAGCCGCACCCGACCGTCCGACCGAGCGAAGCTCGGCAAGCTCTGGCCTTTGGTGGCGCAGCGCTTCAACGCTGCGATTCACCCACTCTAAGAAAGCGGCTTCAGCCGCCGAGGTGTTCACAGTCCTTTGTCCACCACCGCCCAACCCGTCCCCCACCTCAAGCGCGTCCTCGGACGCCGCGACCTGGTCCTTCTCTTTGTAGTAGCGGTCTTCAACCTGAACGTGGTCCCCTCCATAGCCGCCAACGGTGGCGTTACGGTGTGGCTCTGGATCATCTCGCTTGTTCTTTTTTTCTGGCCGCAAGGCATTGCGGTCATCGAACTAGCCCACCGCTACCCCGGAGAAGGCGGTGTCTATCTCTGGGCCAAGGAAGTCTTCGGAGACTTCCACGGCTTTCTCTCCGGATGGTGCTACTGGACCAACAACATGCTCTACGTGCCGACGGTGATGCTGTATTTCGTCGGCGTCTCCGTCTATGTCCTCGGTCCCGGTCATCAGGGTCTCGCCGACAACAAAATCTTCGCATCCACCGCCTCCCTCACGCTGCTTGCTCTGCTTACGGTGCTGAACATTCTGGGTCTTGGCGTCGGAAAGTGGATCAACAACGTCGGAGCAATTGGAACTTTTATCGCCGCGGCAGTATTAATCGGCCTCGGCGCTATTATCTGGTCGCGGTTCGGAACCACTATCAGCGCCGCGGACTTTCAGATTCCCGCAAACCCGCGCTTCGTCCTCAATTCCTTCGGCGTCATCTGCTTCGGTCTGGTCGGACTCGAACTCGCCTCTGTCATGGGCGACGAGATCCAGGACCCTGGCCGCACTCTTCCCGGCGCGGTCGCCTGGGGCGGAGTCCTTTCGGGCGCACTTTATGTCGGCGTCACCCTCACTCTCCTCATTGCCATCGGGAAAAACGTCAACGTACTGCAAGGCATCGTTCAGGCCGTGAGCCATATGGCCGGCCGAATTGGGCTAGGTTGGATCACCGTACCTTTCGCCGTCATGTTGAGTCTTTCCATCGCCGGTATCGGCTCGGCTTGGATGGGTGGGTGTGCGCGCATTCCTTTCGTCGCCGGTCTCGACTCCTACATGCCCTCCTGGATGGGAAACATTCATCCCCGATTCGCCACACCCTATGCCGCACTGATCGTGCAAGCCTTCGTCTCGGCCTTTCTCGTTGTGATGAATTTCGCAGGCGCCGGAGTGCAAGAGACCTTTCAGAAACTGCTGTCGCTGGCGGTCGTGCTCCAGTTGGTGCCGTTCCTCTACATGTTCGGAGCGCTGGTGAAATTTGCCGCCACCGAATCCGCACCCCGCGGCCAATATGGACGTTTGACGCTGTTCTTCGCGGGAGCCAGCGGCCTGCTCACCACGATTCTCGGCATCGCGCTGGTATTTTTCCCGGCGCAGCAGATTACGTCCCTGTGGTCATATGAGTTATGGATGTTTGGCGGAACGCTGTTTTTTGTCGGCCTTGCAGCATTCTTCTTTTTCGTGTACGGGCGAAACAAGGCGCCGCAAAAGGTTCGCGTAGGGACAGCCGCTTCGGCTGCCTGCCCTGAGCCCAGTCGAAGGGTCTCGGCGAGCGAAGCTCGCCACTGAGCTGATTGCGAGGGGAGAGTGACTCATGTGGGGACGGCCGCGCTCGGTTGCTTGCCGTGAGCCCAGTCGAAGGGTGCGGCGAGCGAAGCTCGCAAGCGGTTTCTAAGATTCGTATCAGGGCACGTGTTCAGCCGTGCCCAGAGATTGCTAGCTGGATCAGGGCTTTAGCCCTTGTGCTAACCAAGGAGGTCGACACCATGCCGGGCGGCATCAAAACCGAAGTTCGCACCTATCAAATGTTCATCAACGGAGAATGGGTAAATAGCAAATCCACGAAGACCTTCCCCGCCTACGATCCCTCGATCGAAGAAGTAATCGCCCAAGTCCCCGACGCTACTGCCGACGATGTGAACCGTGCAGTCGCCGCCGCGAAGGCCGCTTTCGAAGAAGGACCCTGGGCCACGACCACCGCGCAGGAACGAGGCCGGGTTCTGTTTCGTTTAGCCGAAAAAGTCCGCGCCAATCTCCCCGCACTTGCCGAACTCGAATGCCGCAACACCGGCAAGCCGATCGTCGAAGCCGAATACGACATCACCGACGTCGCCACTTGCTTCGAATATTACGGAGGCCTCGCAACCAAAGTTGTCGGCTACGTGAACCCTGTTCCCGACAACGCCATGAGTCTCACGCTCAAGGAACCGGTCGGCGTTGCCGGACAAATAATTCCGTGGAACTACCCGCTGCTGATGGCAGCATGGAAGCTCGCGCCCGCGCTTGCAGCAGGCTGCACCTGCGTTCTCAAGCCCGCCGAGCAAACCCCGCTTACTGTTTTGGAACTCGCCAAACACTTTGCCGACTGCGGCCTTCCGCCCGGCGTAGTCAACATCATCACCGGCTTCGGCGAGACTGCTGGCGCACCACTCGTCCAGCATCCAGACGTCAACAAGATCGCCTTCACCGGCAGCGCTGCGGTCGGCAAGATCATCGTCAAGCAAGCCGCCGACACGGTAAAACGCGTCACCCTCGAACTTGGCGGAAAATCGCCCAACATTTTCTTCGCCGACGCCGATTTCGAAGCCGCCATCGACGGCGCGCTCTTTGGTGTCTTCATCAATCAGGGCGAAGTTTGTTCCGCGGGTAGCCGCATTCTGGTGCAGAGGTCCATTTACAAAAACTTCGTCGACGCCATGACCGAAAAAGCCAAGAAGATCAAACTCGGCCCACCGCTCGAACGTGAAACCAAGATGGGTCCGCTCGTCAGCAAGGAACAATACGATCGCGTCAATTCTTATCTCGAAATCGGCAAGAAAGAAGCCAAGCTAGCCTCCGGCGGTGGACGCCCCGATAAATTTGCCAAAGGCTATTACGTCCAGCCCACGATCTTCTACGACGTAAACAACAGTCACCGCATTGCCCGAGAAGAAATCTTCGGCCCTGTCGCTGCGGTGATCCCGTTCGAAGACGAGAAAGATGCATTGAAGATAGCCAACGATTCACCCTACGGCCTCGCCGCCGCCGTCTGGACGCGAGATATTTTCAAAGCGATGCGCGCCGTGAAGTCCCTGCGCGCCGGAATCGTCTGGGTCAACCACATGCAGCCAACCTACGTCGAAGCGCCATGGGGGGGCTACAAACAATCCGGCTTCGGTCGCGAACTCGGCCCTTGGGGTATTGAAGAATACTTGGAGACCAAGCAAGTTCACATCAACCTGAACGAAGCCCCCATGGGCTGGTACTAAAAACAAGTGGCCAGTGGTCAGTGACCAGTGGCTAGTTCGCAAACTTGAATTTTCTGGCCACTGATCACTGATTACAGGCCACTGAGAACCTACGATGTCCACAATTCAATTACGTACTCCAATCCCCGGCCCCAAGTCCAAAGCGCTTACGGCACGCCGCGCTCAGGCCGTGCCCCGCGGCCTTTCTCACGGCACGCCCATTTACGTCGCGAAAGCCGAGGGCGCATGGCTTGAAGATGTCGACGGCAACCGCTACATCGACTTCGCCGGAGGTATCGGCTGCCTCAACGTCGGCCATCGCCGTGAAACCATCATCCGCGCCGTACGCGAGCAGCTCGACCGCTTCATGCACACCTGTGTGCAGGTCACCCCCTACGAAGGCTATATCCGGCTCGCCGAGCGCATGAACCAAGTCACGCCAGGAGAGTTCCCCAAGAAAACACTTTTCGTGAACAGCGGCGCCGAAGCCATCGAGAATGCGGTGAAGATCGCGCGCGCTTACAGCAAGCGTCCCGCGATCATCGCCTTCGAAGATGCCTTCCACGGCCGCACCATGATGACGCTCGCCCTTACCAGCAAGACGCATCCTTACAAAGCCGGCTTCGCGCCGTTCCCCGGTGACGTCTACCGCATCCCCTTCGCGTACTGCTATCGCTGCTCGTACTCACTCCAGTATCCGTCATGCGATCTCTACTGCGCCCGCCATCTCGAAGACACATTCAAACGTGTAGTCGCCAACGAAGAAGTCGCAGCCGTAATCGCTGAGCCCGTCTTGGGCGAAGGCGGATTCGTCGCTCCGCCACCCGATTACTTCAAGGTTCTCGTTGATCTCTGCCACAAACACGGAGTCCTCTTCATCGCGGACGAGGTCCAATCAGGCTTCGGCCGCACCGGCGCCCTGTTCGCCAGCGAGCGCTATGGCATCGAGCCCGACATTCTTGTGACGGCAAAATCCCTCGGCGGCGGACTCCCGCTTGCTGCCGTAACCGGCCGCGCCGAAATCATGGACGCTCCCAGTCCTGGCGGCCTGGGCGGCACATTCGCCGGTAATCCGCTCTCCTGCGCTGCCGCACTGGCTGTTCTCGATCTCTTCGAACACGAAGACCTGCTGACCCGCGCCAATGAGTTGGGCGATCAGTTCCAGCGCCGTGCCCGCGACTGGCAACGGCGCTGGCCGCTCGTCGGCGATGTTCGCGGCCTAGGCGGAATGCAGGCCATCGAGTTGGTGCAGTCGCAAGAAACAAAAGCGCCGGCAACCGAAGAGACCAAACAGATCACGCAATACTGTTACGAACATGGCTTGATCACGATCACCGCCGGTACGTATTCGAATGTGATCAGAGTATTAGTTCCATTAGTCGCAACCAAAGAGCAGATCGACCAAGGTCTCGACGTGCTCGAATCCGCCCTCGCCAACGTGTGCGACAAGAAGGACGCCGTCGCGCAGTTGGTGTAGAGTTGGCGTGAACAAGACCGCTGTGTTAGTGCGGACGATGTGAGGACGGTCGCCCTCGGCTTGGCCTCGTAGGGGCGCTCGATAATAGCCCGCCACTTCAGTGGCGCGAGTAAGCAAGCACAGGGAACACGTCCCGTAGGGACGACTGAAATACAGGCACGCACTCAGTTATGATCAAAGCATCCTTCACGATAGCCGAGGCACCTAGGCCATGACCGTAGCAGCACCACCCATCACCAGACTCCCCAACTACATCAACAATCAATGGAGGGACTCCCGCGCCTCCGAGTGGCGCGACGTAATCAACCCTGCAACCGGCGAAACGTTAGCCCAAGTCCCGCTCGCCGACGCCGCCGAAGTGAATGCCGCCGTTGAAGCCGCTTCGGCCGCTTTCCCCGAATGGCGCCGCACTCCGCCGGAAGACCGTATCCAGCCGCTCTTCAAACTCAAGATGCTGCTCGAAGATCATCTGGAAGACATCGGCCGCATCCTCACCCAGGAGAACGGCAAGACGCTCAACGAAGCCAAAGCCGAGATGCGCCGCGCCATCGAGAATGTCGAAGTAGCCTGCGGCATCCCTATGATGATGCAGGGCTACAACCTCGAAGATGTTGCCCGCGGCATCGACGAGATGATGATCCGCCAGCCGCTCGGCGTCGTCGCCGCCATCGTGCCCTTCAACTTTCCCGGCATGATCGCCTTCTGGTATCTGCCTTACGCCATCGCTACCGGAAACACGTTCATCATCAAGCCGTCCGAGCGTGTCCCGCTCACCATGCACTACGTCTACGAACTGCTCGAAAAGACTGGATTGCCCAAAGGCGTAGTGAATCTGGTCAACGGAGGAAAAGCGGCTGTCGATGCGCTCCTCGACCACCCCAAGGTTCGCGCCATCAGCTTCGTCGGCTCGACGCCAGTGGCGAAATACGTTTACTCACGCGCAGCCGCGAATGGCAAACGCGCGCAGTGTCAGGGCGGAGCCAAGAATCACGTCATCGTTCTGCCCGACGCCGACATGCCAATGGCTACGCAGATCATCAGCGACAGTGCCTTTGGGTGTGCGGGACAGCGCTGCCTTGCGGTCTCGGTCGCGGTCACGATAGGCGAAGCGCAGAAGACATTCCGCGACTCGATCACCGATGCGGCTTCGAAACTCAAAGTCGGCAACGGGCTCGACGAAGGCGTGCAAATGGGACCAGTGATCACGCCCCAGAGCAAAGAGCGAGTCGAATCGCTGATCGGCATTGGCGAGAAGCAAGGAGCAAAGGTTCTGCTCGATGGACGCAAGTCCAAAGTCCCGAAGTACGAATCCGGAAACTTCGTCAACCCAACTATCCTTGACGATGTGCCTCAGACCAGCGAGTTGTCCGACACCGAAATCTTCGGCCCTGTGCTCAGCCTCGTCCACGCCAGCGACATGGACGAAGCGCTCGCCTTCCTCGAGCGCAGTGCCTACGGCAATCAGGCCTCGCTGTTCACGTCGAGCGGTGCGGCCGCGCGCCGCTTCCGCTATGAAGCACCCGCAGGAAATATCGGCATCAACATTGGAGTCGCCGCGCCCATGGCTTACTTCCCCTTCAGTGGATGGAAGAACAGCTTCTTCGGCGATCTCCACGGGCAAGGCCGCGACGCCATCGAGTTCTATACCGACAAGAAAGTTGTCGTCGAACGCTGGGCCAAAGAGCACAGCCGCAAGTTCTAGCAAGTTCGTCAGCTTTACCCGGTGACCTCTGTGTCCTCTGTGGTTAAGACTCATTCAACCCCAGAGGATCACAAAGGTTCCCCACAGGATGGACATGACCACGATCGCTGAGACCTCTTCCATGACCGGCAAGGAAATCGTCGATCTCGCACGCAAGCACACGCTGTATGAATGGTCTGCGCAATCGAAGGTCGATCCCATTCCGGTTGCTCGCGCCAAGGGCATTTACTTCTACACGCCGGAAGGGAAGCGCTTCATCGACTTCAACAGCCAGTTAATGTCGGTCAACATCGGACACGGCGACGAGCGCGTCATCCAAGCGATTACCGAGCAGGCGCAGACTCTCGCCTACGCGAATCCGTTCATGGCGACTGAAGTTCGCGCGCGGCTTGGGGCGAAACTCGCGGATATAACTCCGGGAGACATCGACACATTCTTCTTTACCAACGGCGGAGCTGAAGCCAACGAGAACGCGATCAAGATTGCGCGCTTCTTTACCGGACGTCACAAGATCATCGCGCGCTATCGTTCGTATCACGGCGCGACTGCGGGCGCGATCAGTCTTACCGGTGATCCGCGCAGATGGGCGGCGGAGCCTGGCATTCCAGGCGTGGTGCGCGTGCTCGATCCCTATCATGGCATCGAGCGCGGATGGGAGTCGGCGCAGACCTCGCTGACCATGATCGAAGAAGTCATCCAACTTGAAGGTGCGCAAACCATTGCGGCCTTCATCCTCGAGCCCGTTGTCGGCACCAACGGAATTCTCGTTCCTCCGGATGGATACATGCAGGGTGTGCGCGCGCTGTGCGACAAGTATGGAATCCTGATGATCGCAGATGAAGTCATGGCTGGCTTCGGACGTACTGGCGAATGGTTTGCCGTCGATCACTGGAAAGTTGTTCCTGATCTGATTTCGATGGCTAAGGGATTAACTTCAAGCTATCTGCCGCTGGGAGCGGTGGGCATGCGCCATCACATCGCGCAACATTTTCAGGACAGAGTTTTTTACGGAGGGCTCACCTACAACAGCCATCCCATGGGATGCGCGGCGGCGCTGGCGACGATTGGCGTGTACGAAGAAGACGGCCTGATCGACAACGCCAAAAAAATGGGCGCGGTGCTGAAGCAACTGGGCGCCGAATTGCAGGCGAAGCATTCGTCGGTTGGGGCCGTGCGCTCCATCGGCCTGTTCGGCATCGTGGAACTTATTCGCAATCGCAAGACCCGCCAGCCCATGGCTCCCTTCAACGGCACCTCGGAAGAGATGGCCACACTCGGCCGCTTCTTCCGGGAGCAAGGTCTCTACACGCTGGTGCGCTGGAACACTTTCTTTACCAATCCGCCGCTGTGCATCAACGAGCAGCAATTGCGCGAAGCCTTCGCCATCATTGATCGTGGCCTGCTCATCACTGATAAAGCCGTGGTCGACTAGTACGGGCTCCGGTGGTCGCCTCGGTTGAAAGGGCGCGGCTTCAGCCGCGCCTTCCAACACTTTTTTCACAAGTCTTTGCCAATCCTATGCAGCTTCATGCCCCGTTTGACTTCGCTTAGGGGCAGGTTCAGAAACTGAATCGCCTCCCTCCCCATTCCCGCTTGTGAATACGCAAGCTAGGCCCTCCCACTCTTCGGTGCACCTGCCACCTTCGGGGTATACTCTTGCGCTGACGTGTGGCTGAGCCTGTGGGACGATGTGGGCGACGGCGCATGTCGAGGGGAGAGCGTCCATGAACTGGAAAAGCAAGTTGGTGGTCGGGATACTCACGGCACTGGTTATGTTCTTTCTGACGTTTGCGCTTCCCAGAGGAGGTCCGGTGCGCGACGCGGCCTTGGCGCAGTTTCCGACGACCGTGGGGGTGTGGGCGATTTTTGTTTTGTTGTTTGTGAAGTTGAAGTAGGCGGGGGCGTTGGTGACGCGAACAGCGTCGGGCTGATTGGCTGGAGATGCGACGCTCGCGGCAGAATGCTATAGGGAAGGTCGCCTCGCGCTTATTGCGATGCCAAAGTGCGGCATCGCTGCGCGGTGGCCCCTCAAGTCCTTCGCGCGCAAATGCGGCGCGCTAGGATGACAAACGCGCGAGAGTAATTCACGTCGTTAGATTCGGCGCTGAAGTGCGAAGTCAAGTCTTCTTTTGTGGGGGTTGGTAGTACACGAAAGTATCCATCACTGCCGGCCTGTAACTTCAGCCGAATCCATCGCGCTTTATTTCATCAATAACGTAGGCGGACACGCTTCCCGCTTTCCACAGTGTTCCACGGGGAGGGTTTTGCATAAATCGCGGGGCCTTGCTGAGAAATTTTCAGGCGCGCCAGATGCGCTGTCGCGGGTCGAGGCTGGAATACATCAGAGGCTGGTTGTGGGCTTTGGAGGCGTGCTGGTTGAGAGCGGTGGCGGCCTGGGTGCGGAGGTTGCCGTTGCGAGTGTCGAAGTCGAGCGTGCTGACGCTGTGCTCGCAACGGACACAGGTGAAGCGCATGCCGCCTAGCACTCGTTTGGTCGTGTAGTATCTCACTGAAGGAATTGTAGTCTTCTTGCGGAACAAGCGTGTAGACACTGTAGTGGGGCGGCGAAGGTAATGGGCGGGTGGGGGTGATGAGAGAGTCCTCATTTTGTTGAGAGTGTTGGAGGCGCAGCCGAGCTTTGCTCGCCATGGAAAGCCGGGGGCGGCTGTCCCCACACGGGCAGGAGATCCTTGGCTCCGCACAGGATGACCGCCGCCGCTTCGCTGACGCCCGCTAAGCGCGGTCATTTGGTGAGGCGGTTGTACTTTTTCAGGGCTTCGCGTAGGCGGTCGTGGGGGAGGGCTATGACCTCGCGGTCGTTGATGCCTTTCATGGTTTCGGCGGCGACCATGGCGTTGATGACGGCTTCTTCGGTGGCTTGTACTGTGGCTAGAAAAATTGGGTCGAGCTTTTCGTTGGGGAGCATGGTGAGCTGATGCAGTCCTTTGGCGCCGACAGCGCCGGGGTTGGCGGTGGAAAAGGCCAGGAAGATGTCTCCGGAGCCGTCGCCGGAGTAGCTGCCGTCGCGGCCCAGGCCTAGCGAAACTTTTCTGGCGATGCGTTTGAGTTGGGTGGGGATGAGTGGGGCGTCGGTGGCGACGATGACGATGATGGAGCCGACGTCTTTCTGCCACAGGGTGTGTTCGGGAATTTCGCGGCCTACGTTGACTCCGGCGATGCGGAGTTGCTCCCGGGATCCGTAGTTGCATTGGACTAGGACGCCGACGGTGTAGCCTCCGGCTTTGGCGCTGAGCACGCGGGACGACGTGCCAATGCCTCCCTTAAATTCATTGCAGATCATTCCGGTGCCGCCGCCTACGTTGCCTTCTTCGACTGCGCCGGAGTGGGCGGTGTCGAGCGCATGGAAGGCGTCTTCGGGATGGACGTGAAATCCGTTGATGTCGTTGAGCCAGCCGTCCCAGGTTTCGGCGACCACCGGCAGTGACCAGAAGTAGCCTTCCATGTCAGGCGTGCTGTGCCTGACCTTCCAGGCGATGACGGCGTCGCGGACGACTCCTACACTATGGGTGTTGGTGATCATGACAGGGCCGTCGAGAAATCCGGAGTCGTCAACCCAGGTGGTGCCGGTCATTTCACCGTTGCCGTTGAGCGTGAACCAGGCGGCAAAAACGGCGTCAGTGGAGGCTTTGCCGCGAGGGAGAATGGCGGTGACTCCGGTGCGCACCGGGCCTTTGCCGACTACAAGTTTGCCCTCGCCGGAGATGAGCGTGGTGTGGCCGACCTCGACTTCTTTGACGTCAGTGATGGCATTGTTGGCGCCGGGAGTGCCGTCGAGCGGGACGCCGAGATCGCGGGCGCGAGGCTTGGATTGAGCGAATAATTGAACTGCTAGCACTGCGACTGCCGCGGCCACCAAGAACCGCGCGACGCGAAAGTTTCGCATGAATGTTTTTTTCACCTGGGGAAGACTCGATTGCATCCAAGAACTCGACGAAGTATAGAGCAAGGTGGGCAACCTTTGCCGCGTTAGAATCAACTTTGTAAGCAGGCTTGGGGACTGTCAGCCTGGAGACTTCCCAGGCGGAAGATTTGGGGGAATTTATGGACGTGTGGAAGCGGGCAGTAGTGGCGGGTTCGTTGGGAGCGGCAGCGGTTTTGTTTATTAAGCGGAAGCATCCGGCAGGTGTGCTGGCGACGGGAGTGGGATTGGCGGTGCTGGCGGCGGAGTATCCGGAAAAGTTTGAGAGGATTCGGCGATCGTTGCCGGATTATTTTGATCGCGGCATGCATGTGCTGGAGATGGCGGGTCGAGCGGGCAAGCGGATTGCGGACTCGTCGAATGGCCGCGCGTTCGAGGCGTGGGAAGAAATTGGTGGATGAGAAGGCGGGCTCGGGTGAATTGTTCGGCTGGGCTATTCCAGTCCAACCGGCCGCATTTTCCTCCCCCCACTGGGGCTTGAAGTCTCTGTTTCAGTAAACCCACGGCTTACGCCCCTTCGGCAGACTCAGGGCAGGTTGTGAGCTGTATTCTTGCGCTCCTTCGGAGCTGTCGCAGGGATGTACCGTATAGCGAAGTTCGAACTCGATTCTGACCTTAGGGTCCGCAAGGTTACAGCTCAGTCGATTCCCAGTTGTTTTCTTGCGTCGGGACTGAGGCGCTCAGGGGTCCAGGGCGGGGTCCACACCACATTTACATTTACGTTGCGGATGCCGGGGAGTTGCTCGATTCGTGACTTGACCTGTGCGCTAATGTTGACGTGCTCGGGGCAGCCTTGGGCGGTGAGAGTCATGTCGATGGCGACGTCCTGCTTGGTTTCCTCCGGCTTGTCGTTATTTGTGGCGATGGGGTTCGTGCCAGCGGGCACGGGCTCAAAGCGGACGGTGTAGATGAGGCCGAGATCGACGATGTTGACCGGAATCTCAGGGTCGTAGCAGCTTTTCAGCGCGCTCAGAACGTCTTGTTCGGTGACTGGCATTGGTGCTCCTCTACGGGCGTCCGGCACGGGCTGCGAGGGTGGTCCACCGGACTCGTCAACTAGCTGGATCGACTTTCTTTCCCAGTTTACTCTAAGACCGTCTGATCCAGTCCGGCGAGCCCACGAAGTGGATCCGAAGCCGTGGGGGAAACGCCTTTGTGGGTCACCGGTAATGCGGCCTAGCAAGGGGTTTTTCGCTTCGCTCAGAATGACAGACTAAGAGATTTACGGGACTCATGAAAAGAAAGTTGCGACGTCTAACAATGCTCGAACTGCGGCGACAATGTCTTCTCGGCGCTCCTTTCGCTGTCTCGACTATAAGGATTTGCAATCAGGTCGGAGAGCGAGTCACGATCTGATAGAGTTTGTTTGCATGCTGAGTCAAGAAGCCAAGCAAAGACTACAACTTGCGCTGGCGCTGGCGATTGTTGTGGCGGCGGTGCGGGCGGGCTACGTTCTTTATGAACGACACGAAGAGAATGTCGCGGCAAAAAAGGAGCAGGCGGCAAAGAGCGCGGGATATGCCAATGCGGATTATTATGTCAGTCCCAAGAAGTTGTATCCCTACGATTTGAAATCGGCGAAGCAGTTGACGCAGCAGCCGGTGTGGGTGAAAGAAGGATACCGTTACACCTACTATCCTTTTGATCGTGCGCGGCGGCACACGGATTTCTCGCATGAGGCGGGATTGTTGCTGCCCCTTGAGCGCTTGGAGATTAAAGATGTGGTGAGCGATGTGTCGCCCAGGGCGGCAGATCAGCGGCAGGTAACGGCGGTGTTTGACCGAGAAGGGAAGAGCTACGCGGTTCCGATTGGGGTGGAGGAAAGCAGCACTTATAAGATCTATTCGGACGAGATGTTTTTCGTTGAGGATCCGCACCAGTTGTACAAGCATTGGGAAGCGGATGTCTGGGATGAAATTTCGAGGCACGAGGTCAAGCCGGGTATGAACGAGTTGCAGGCGGATTTCGCCGTGGGAATGGGGACACCGGACTCGGGGAGCTCGCTGGAGAAAACGGTACGTTATCCGAATGGCGGAAAGCCGCTGGTGGTTGTCTATCGCGACGGGAAGGCAGCGGAGATCAAGCCGGAGAAGCCATAGTCAAAGTTCCGACGCCGTCTTTCCAAACCGGGGAAAAAGGGTGAGCGCTCTTCGGGGAGGCAAGCAGATTTCTCCTCTAGCTACGTAAGCGCAGAGCGCAATCGGTTTCGCCCGCCGGCGCTTTTCCGTATTACGACCACCCACCCACGGCTTGCGCCCCTTTGGCAGGCTCAGGGCAGGCTGTGGGCTGCATTCTTGCGCTGCTGCGCTGCTGGCGGCGACGGTCGACGGACATTATTCGAAATAAGCACGGCAATGGCAGAGCTGAAACGCTGCGCCACCCAAAATCTGCAACAACTTACTTCACCACTGGCGACTTGGCGTCGGCTGGCTTTTCTTCGTCGGCGTGGATCTTTCCATCGTCCTCGGCGTAGAAGGAGCGGTGCTGCGCGTCGAGTTGTTTGGGCGTCATGGTGAGAGCGAAGCTATCTTTCTTGCCCTGGAAGCCGACGGTGTAATCGCCGCGATCGGTATTGACCATACGCTTGGTGAAGGAGCCGGTGTGGACGAGTTCCGCGAGCGACGTGGCGAAGTGGTCATTCTTCTTGTTGAACTCGCGCTGGGCGCGCAGGACAGTACGCATGTAGCCCAGGGCGGCGGCTTCTGAGTTTGAACGCGCGGGGTCGCCGGGAAATTTTGCTTTGTATGCGTCTGAGGCGGCTGGCGAAGACTGCGCGGGGGCAGGAGCAGGAGCAACACTCTGCGCCGCCGCAAGCGCCGCGGTGGTGATGATTCCGATTACAAGCAAGCCCGCGCGGAGCCACGATTTATTCAAGGTTAAAGACGCCAATTTCATGCCAAAAGGCCTATCTGAATCCCAATTCTGCATGTTACTCCCGTAATTTCACTTCAGTGACTGTTCTTTGCATCGTTGGCAAATATGTCTATTCTCTAGCCAAGGACCTATCCTACAGGGAAAACTATGAAAGCTGCTGTCGCCAGAAAGCCTATTATCCGCATTGCGGTGGTGGAGAGTGATCCGCTGCGCTTTGTCGGGTTCCGCGCATTGTTCGATTCCGAACCGGAGTTCGAACTGGTTTCCGCAACGTTGGCAGAGATCAGCACGCTGCAAAACATTGATCTCATCCTGCTGGGAAACCGGTCCGGACAGAACCTGTTTGACGTGATGGCCAGCTTAAAAGCTCAGCGCCCCGATCTGCGAATTATCGTGACCGGCTCGGGCATTGATGAAGAGACCATCCTGAAGGCCATCGCTTCAGGGGCAAAAGGCTATGTGGACGAAGCGGCTTCGCCGGCCGAGTTCGCGCAGGCCATCCGCATTGTCAATCAGGGGTCGGTGTGGGCGCCGCGGCGGGTGTTGTCGATGTTTATCGAGCGAGTGTCCTCGGCTCCGGGACGAATCTTTCCGGCAGGCCGCGTGACCTTTACCGATCGGGAGAAGGAAGTCTTGGAAATGTTGGTGGCGGGACGCTCCAATAAAGAGATTGGCGCTTCCCTGGGTATTGAGGAACGTACGGTGAAGGCGCACGTAGCGAAGCTGATGCGCAAAGTGGGCGTGCAGAACCGGATTGCGCTGTCAGTTCACGCCATTACGCATTCCCTGGTTGCAACTGCTAAATAAAGTAAAAGATCGCTACTGGCTGCTAGCTGCTGGCTTCTGGCTAAGAGAACTAAACGCGGCTCTGGGCTCCCAGCGCAGCGTTACTTGGGGACACTTACCTTCGTAATCTTGCTGCGTAAAGCCGCCTCCAGCATACTCGGCTCACCTACCACAGAACCTGGGAGACGGGGTTGAGAGTGGCGATTAGGGTCACCACTTTTGACCCCGATTTTTTTGTGAGCCGCCCTTGTTCCGGTCCGGCTGCGAAGTTTGACATCATTGCCAGCCATCCTGGCATTTCCTTCCTCACTCAAACCCGCGGCCGCGTAGTTCCGCGGAAAAACCGTCCGCAAGAGATGAAGTCGGTGGTGGGCTCTTGCCGCACGATCACGGCCTTTGCCCTTTCCAACTTATGTTGCGCCTATACATTTTCTCTGCGGGAGTGAAGGCGGGGTTTTTTCCGAGGGATTGTGTGCCTGCTGAGCCAACGCAGTAAACCCGCGAGGCATCGAAGCCAACAGATATCATTTACAATCCCAACGACGCTACTCCCAGAGAATTATTAGCGTGGTGAGGAATCATGAACAAGTCCCTGCTCGTTGTTTTGGTGCTGTGTCTCAACCTTGCTTCTTTCGCTGCTGACGAACAATCACGAACGTCCAAGGCTGCCCTCCGAGCGCAGGCGGCGGCCGATGTGCTGGACGAGATTCAGGGCGCGCCGGATAAAGGCATTCCTCAGGAAGTTTTAGGGTCGGCGGAATGCGTGGCGGTGGTGCCGTCGCTGTTGAAAGGCGGCTTCATTGTGGGCGGACGTTTCGGACGGGGGCTGGCGAGTTGCCGCACAGCCAAAGGCTGGAGCGCTCCAGCGTTCTTCGCCGTGAAAGGCGGCAGCGTTGGATTCCAAATTGGCGGGCAGGCCGTCGATCTGGTCATGCTGATCATGAACAATGACGGGATGCAGCACCTGCTGTCGAGCCAATTCTCCCTGGGAGCGGATGCGTCGGTGGCGGCGGGGCCGGTAGGCCGGCACGCGGAGGGCAACACCGACTGGAAGATGAGGGCGCAGGTGCTGACCTATTCGCGGGCGCGCGGAATCTTTGCGGGAGTAAGCCTGGCGGGGGCGGTAATCAATCAGGACAAGGACAGCACTCGGGACTTTTACGGCCGCATGGTTCCGTTCAAGACATCGCTGACGGGGGAGGTTGATCCGCCGGCGGGGGCCAACGCCTTTCTGACTGCGCTGGCGAAGTGGGCGCAGGAAGCCTCGAAGTAGATACTCGATCAACAACTGTGGCGGCTGTCCGTAGACATGCCACCCGCGATGCATTCTGTTCGAATATGAGCGCTCCGATCATTGCTCCGCCCCTTGCCGGGCACGTCATCGGTTCCATCGGCGATGCTTTTGTGATTGCAGAGTGGCAGGATGCGGGCGGTCCAGCTGGACCTCCTCGCTTAATTGCGCCACGCCACCTCCATCACGGTGACGATGAAGCGTGGTATGTGCTTGAGGGCGCCCTGCGCATTCAAGTTGGCGAGGATGAGATCGAGGCCGGTACAGGCTCATCGGTTTTCGTGCCCCGGGGAACCCCGCATACCTACTGGAATGCGGGCCGGGGACGAGTCCGGTATCTGCTGGTGATGACCTCGAATATCTATCGCCTGATTCAGGAAATTCACGTGATGGCGGAGCGCTCTCCCGCGGCTTTGCGCGCAGTATTCACCAAGTATGACTCCGAACTTCTCGACTAATACATCCCTAAGCAGTGGTCGCTTGCGGTTGCGGGGTTTGACAAACAATTTTTGCCAGTGATACCGTCACGCTTCCTGAATGCGGCAGCGACTTGAGTACGCCCTGGCTTGGCCGTTTATCAAAATCCTCGGTATCCTGCCGCGTCCTTTGGCTCGCGCATTTGGAATTGGTATCGGCTGGGTGGTTTATCTGCTGCACGTCCGTCTGCGGCAGGTGGGCATGCGCAATCTCGCGCTGGCATTTCCAGAGAAAAGCGCAGCACAGCGGGCGCGTATCCTGCGGGGAGAGTTCACTTCGTTGGGACGGCAACTGGCGGAAGTCTGCCAAATTCCAAAGTACACGCCGGAGAACGTAGACCAAGTCGTAGTGTACGAGGGATTTGAGAATTATGAACGAGCTCGTGCGCGCGGCAAGGGGGTTCTATTTCTGACTGCGCACTTTGGAGGATGGGAGCTTTCGGCATTCACTCATTCGATGCATGGGCACTGGATGCATGTTGTGGTGCGTCCGTTGGACAATCCGTACCTGGACCGGTTGATTCGCAACTACCGTACCATGCACGGCAACAAGATCGTGGACAAAGCTGATTTCGTGCGGGGGCTGCTTGCCGCCATGAAGGCTGGCGAAGTGGTTGGGATCTTGATGGACACGAATATGACTCCGCCGCAGGGAGTCTTCGTGGATTTTTTCGGCATTCCAGCGTGCACGGCCAGCGGATTGGCGCGGATTGCGCTGCGCACGCATGCGGCGGTAGTGCCGGGGTTCACGATTTGGGATCCGGTGCTGCGGAAGTATCGGCTGCGATTCGATCCGGCGGTGAAGTTGATCCGGACAGGGCACCTGGAAGCGGATATTGTCGCCAACACACGGCAGTTCACCAAGATCATTGAAGATTATGTGCGGCAGTATCCGGAGCAGTGGTTATGGGTGCACCGGAGGTGGAAGACGCGGCCGCAGGGGGAGAAGGGGTTGTATTGAAAATTCAGGCTTCGGGCTTTCAAGGCTGCTGCCCAGACTCTAGAACTCACACTTATCTCGTCGACAAGCCATCCCTGGTGCAAGAGCGATGTTTCAACCTCAGTGATCAAGGCCACGAGTAAGACCTTTTTCCCGCGCCGTTGCGGTTTCTCCCAGACGACTTTTATTCGTGTCGCAAAGCCTCGATCGGGTCCAAGCGCGAGGCACGGAAGGCTGGAACCATGCCGCTGACCAGTCCCACGGCGCCGAGAATGAGCGTGGACGCGATCAGCGTTCCAGGAGCGATGATCAGGCGGATATCACCGGCTTCCCCGTTCTTGGCGAAGGCACTGTACAAGGTGAGCCTTCCCACGGAAAGCGCGACCGTGTAGGCCAGCACGATCCCGAGTACACCGCCGATGAAGGTAATGGTGAGAGCTTCGGCGAGGAACTGCAGCAGGATGTAGCGCCGTCGTGCGCCCAACGCCTTCTGCACGCCGATCTCACGCGTGCGCTGCGTGACCGAAACCAGCATGATATTCATCAGACCGACCCCGCCGATGCCGAGCGTAAGCGTGCCAATGAAACCCATCAGGATCTTCAACCCGAGTGTAATGGTCTCGAATTGGTGGACCTGCATCATGAGATTGAACACTTCCACAGCCTGGCGGTCCCTCTGGTTGAATTTGTGCTGGGTCGCCAGGATGGTGCGGACCGATTGTTCCAGGCTCTCGTACTCCGGTGTCTGGTAGGTGAACCATACGGTGTCCAGGTAATGGGTATTCTTCAGCTCGCTCATGGTGCTGAACGGGACGTATATCACGCGGTTTATATCGTCATTTCCCTCCTGCATTTTGGCGCTCAGAACACCGATGACTTCGAAACTGAGGCCGTCAACGCGGATGTGCTCTCCCAGCGCGTTGCGTCCGGAAAACAATTTTTCCTTCGCTTCTGAACCGATCACCGCTACGCGTGCGCGCTGCATCTCGTCTTCGGGGTTGTAGAAGCGACCCTGCCTGAGTTTGAGGGCGCGGACATCCATCACGTTGGAATAATTACCGGTGACCGCCCAGGTGAAAACCCTGGTGTCGTACTGGATGCTTGCCGGCTTGCTGACTTCGGGCGTGATATGAGTGATTTGGGGAAGGTTGGTGGTAAGCGTCTCTACATCATCCTGAGTAAAGCGGACGAGCACTCCCGCCTTCTGCCCACCCGCCTGCATGGAAGTTCGGCCCGGCACTACGATGACCAGCTTGGTGCCGAAATTGGCAAAGATGTTGGCGCAGGCCCGGCCAAAACCGTCGCCATAAGCGAGCAGCATGACTACCGTAGCAATGCCCCAAGCCATGCCCAGCATAGTGAGGGCGGTGCGGCGGCGATTGTGCCGCATGGCGCCGTAGGCTTCGTGGAGCAGATCCCGGAACATCGAATCACTCCTGCCGCAGGGCTTCCACCGGCTGCAACATGGCCGCTTTGCGCGCGGGATAAAGGCCTGCGACCACTCCGGCCAAAGTCAGGCTGGCAATCGCGAGCACGGCCGACATCGGTACCAATTTGGGCGGATCAAATCCGCCCGGCCCGTGCACCGTTCCCACCATTGCCATCAAGGATGTCGCCAGACCCATGCCGATCAGCCCGCTACTCAGTGTGAGAAGCAGTCCTTCCAGAAAAAAATGGAATAGAATGCTGCGATTGGTGGCGCCCAAGGCCTTTCGCAATCCGATCTCACGGGTGCGTTCGCTGACTGCGATCAGCATAATGTTAACCACGCCGATAGCCCCAAGAGCCAGTGTGACCATTCCCACAGCTCCCAGGAACATATTCATGACGTCGAAAATGGTTCCCACCATTTTCGATTCCTGAATCGAATCCCAGCCGTCAAAGGCGTTTTCATCGCTTGCATCAAATCCGTGATTGCGTGCAATGATCTGGTGCACATCGTCCAGGGCGAGGCGATGTTCGGCGGTTACGCGGGGCTGATATTCAATAAACGAAATGGAGTTCTGGTGATTTTCTCCCTTGAGCGCGAAGTAGGTTGCCATCACCGGGAAAGGGATGTAGCCACGCATATTCAACCAAGTGTTGTCGCCGCGGCCGAGGTGCGGCATGCTGCCAATCACTTGGAACCTGAGGCCGTTCAGAAGGACGAAAGCGCCCACCGCCGGGCGGCCGGGGAAGAGGGTTTTCAGCAGTTCGTTACCGAGGACGATCACATTGCGTCTCTGCGCTATGTCCATTTCATTGAGCCATCGTCCCTCCTTGAGGGGAAGATAACTTATCTCATTCAGTTGGGGCTCCACGCCCAGGATTTCGACGCCTGCAGTGGCGAATTCGCTGACCTGATGCAGGTCGGTGCGAGAAAGCATAGGGCAGGCAGTGCGGACGTGTGGGGCCTGCCTACGGATATCCGCGTAATCCTGATAGGTCAGCAAATAGGGACGGGCGGAGTTCATGCTGCCCTTTACAGCTGGTGCGCGCCCGGGAAAGAGAAACATGATGTCCCTGCCGAACTCGGCCAACTCGCGCTTGTTGCCCGAGCGAAAGCCTTCGCCCACGCCCACCAGCAGCAGTAAGGATCCCACACCCCAGGCGATCCCGAACATGGTGAGAATCGAGCGCAGCTTGTGCGCCCAGAGGTTGCGAAAGATCTGCGCGAAGATGTCCAACGCCGTGCGCATCATCGAGAGACATTGTACATTTTCAACATTGACCGCAGTTATCGAAATCAGGCTTTACATCACCTACGCGGAACAGCCATTTTGGGATACCCGGAGGGCCTGACACTGTGATTCCTGCTGGCGTCACAGAGATGCATGCCTGCTCGGCATCTCGCCCCGCATATTCCGGTAGAATCGAATCTTCCTATGGCTACTCTTGAACAAATTGTGGAACTCGAGCGGAAATATTTGCTGCAGACCTACAACCGGTATCCCGTTGTGCTGAGCCGGGGTAAGGGCGTTTTTCTTTATGACCTTGAGGGCAAACGCTACTTGGATTTCGTGGCGGGGCTGGGCGTGAATGCACTGGGACACGCGCATCCGCGGATTGTGAAGACGATTCGGGAGCAGGCGGCGAAGCTGATTCACGTTTCGAACCTCTACTACCACGAATATCAGGGGCTGCTGGCGGAAAAGCTCTGCTTGCTTTCTGAATTGAATCGCGCGTTCTTCTCGACCAGTGGGACGGAGGCGATCGAGGGGTCGATCAAGCTGGCGCGGCTGGCTGGCCATAGGGCTGGTGGCGATGCGAAGTGCCGGCTGGTGGCGCTGGAGGGGTCGTATCACGGGCGGACGTTTGGGGCGCTCTCGCTGACCGGGCAGGACAAGCATCGCAAGGGCTTTGAGCCACTGCTGGAAGAGGTGACATTCGTGGCGCGGAACGATGTGGACGCACTGCGCGCAGCGGTTGACGAAAACACTTGCGCGATTGTGCTAGAGCCAATTTTTGGCGAGGGCGGAATCTATGAATGCTCGGTGGAATTTTTGCGGGAGTGCCGGACCCTAGCTGATCGTCACCGGGCGGCGTTGATCTTTGACGAGATTCAGTGCGGCCTTGGACGTACGGGCACGATTTTCGCGTTTCAAGGTTTTGGGGTTACGCCGGACATTGTGGCCATCGCGAAACCGATTGCGGGGGGACTGCCTCTGGGTGCATTTCTGGCCAAGGAAGAATTTGCTACCGCGATCTCACCCGGGCAGCATGGCACCACATTTGGCGGCGGACCGCTGGCTTGCCGCGTGGCGCTGGAGTTTCTGGCTGTGGTCGAAGAAGAGAAGCTGCTGGAGAATGTGAACAAGGTCGGCGCTTATTTGCAGCAGGAACTGAAAGCGCTGGTAGAAAAGCGAGCTGCGGCCAAGGAGGTTCGCGGACGAGGCTTCATCCAGGGAATTCAGCTTGACGTTCCTGCGCGCCCAATCGTGGATGCGGCGCTCGAGCAAGGGGTTCTGTTCAACAGCACGCAGGATACAGTGGTGCGATTTCTGCCGCCGTTTCTGTTGGAGGAAAAGCACGTCGACAAGGGTATTCGGCTGCTCAAGAAATTGCTGGGGAAGAAGAGGCAAAGTGTTTCAGAAGTCCAGCCGCCGGCCGGCCAGCCCCAATAGATGGTCTTTGACCCAGCGCTGAAAGCGCTGCGCCACCCCAAGGCAAAAACGGGGAGCCGAAGCTCCCCAAAGTGAAGCTACAGAGGCGATGTTCACTTAAATAGACTCCGGCAGTGGTGAAAGAGTTGTCCTCGGAGCAGGAAGATTTTGGCTTGAACGAAGCAATCCACGAAATTTTCGACGTGCCCGCTCGGTCGGGTCCAATTCCACCAGTCCTATCCGGAGTGGAAGAGTGCTGGATGGACTTGGATGGCGCGCGCTTGCGCTACCTGCGTGCTGGGTCGGGGCCGCCAGTGCTTCTGCTGCATGGTCTGCTGGGCTATTCATTTTCCTGGCGATACACCATTCCCGCGCTGGCGCCATACCTTACGGTGTACGCGCCGGATATGCTGGGGTCGGGCTTCTCCCATCGTCCACCGGGCCTGGATTGCTCCCTTCGCGCGGTTGCGCAACGTCTTCTTTGCTTGGTTGAAAAACTGGGCCTCTCCAGGTTTGACCTGGTGGCCACGTCGCACGGGGGAGCGGTTGCGATGATGGCAGCGGCGCAATCCCTCGATTCCACAGCAGTTGGTACCCCTAAGATGGGAAAGCTGGTCCTCGTAGCTCCGGTGAATCCGTATTCCGCGCACGGGCGCTGGCTGGCACCATTTCTCGGCGGCCGGGTGGGCTCCGCGTTGCTCCGGTTCACAGCTCCGCGGGCTACGTTTTTATACGGTTACGCACTGCGACGACTTTACGGAGATCCCAATCGAATTGCGCCGGGGACGCTTGAAGGCTATATGGCGCCGCTGGCGATTCCGGGATTGTTCAATTACGGTTTCAGCGTGGTGCGAAGTTGGACGCAAGATATGCGAGAACTGGGAGCGATCCTGCCCAAGCTGGCGAACGTCCCGACGCTGTTGATCTGGGGAAGGGATGACGCTGCTGTTTATGCCACTTCGGGTGCAGCGCTGGCCAGACACTTCCAAAATTCGCAGCTAAAAGTGCTTCCCGGCGTCGGACATCTACCCTATGAAGAGTGCCCGGGGGAGTTCAATAGATTGCTGATCGAATTTTTGACTGGCGTTAGCTCGCTTGGCTGAATGTCGTACGGTTGACAGCGCGCAACGCCCACTCATGGCCCATCATATTTTCGAAGTGTTGCGGAACGCGCTGGTCCACTATGGGTATTGGGCGATCGCGGCCGTACTGGTGTTGGAGAATGCCGGGCTGCCGGTGCCGGGTGAGACGGTATTGCTGCTGGCTAGCTTTCTGGCTTATTCCGAGCATCAGCTGCAGCTTTCACGGATCATCGTGGTCGCAACTTTGGCCACGACTGCAAGCGGAGAGATTGGCTTTGCGCTAGGGCGATACGGCGGACGGCCCTTGATCGAACGACATGCGCGCATCTTTCGGGTTGATCCCGCTAGCCTGGCGCGTGGCGAGCGGCTTTTCGAACATTATGGAGCGACGACGATTTTCTTTGCCCGGTTTATCTTCGGCCTGCGCGTGCTAGCGGCGCTGCTGGCCGGCGCTCTGCGCATGCCGTGGCAGAAGTTTGTCTTCTTTAATTTTCTGGGGGCGGCGGTTTGGGTCACGGTGATTTCGAGTGCGGGCTACCTTTTTGGAGGGCACTGGAATCAGCTGGTGCACAATATGAAGCGCTTTGACCTGGCTGTGGGAATTGCAACTGTCTTGATGCTGATATACCTATGGTGGCGCAGCCGTCGCTCGCCGCAGGATCGGTGAGCTTCCGGTTACAAGTTTGATTCACCGAACCTTTGCGTCTTCATTCTCGCGCCGTTCCGCTGACAATTGACCTAGGGGAGCATCTGGGAAGGCAAGGGGAAAGCTGAAGCATTCGGCAAAAGTCGGGCTATACTGCGGTTGTCCCGGACGTTACCGGGGGATCTTGCTGATGCCCGGTTGACGGCCGCGCAGTTTATCCGGCCACGATGTCCGAACTGAAATCTTGGAGGAGGAAGGCATGAAGAAGATGGGGTTTCTGAGTTTACCAATTGTGGCGTCACTTCTGTTGACTCTTGCTTTCCCGGTTGCGGCGGCCGGGCCTAAGACGCCGAGTGCGCCCACGGCACCAGTGGCTGCGGCAGCGCCGCTAGCCCTGATCGCGGCAGCGTTGCCCGAGCGTCATCCGCAGATCGAGGAAGCGCTGGAGGCGATGCGGAGCGCCAAGCACCATCTAGAGAGCGCTGAGCACGATTTTCAAGGTCACCGAGCGAAGGCGATTGAACATCTGGATAGAGCCATCCATGAGGCCGAGATCTGCATGTCAATGAAGTAAGAATACGTCGCGAACGCTGCTTTTTCTTTTGAGGCCTCAGTCTCAGGCTGAAGATTTAATTGGGGCGTAGGGTGTAGCCGATCGAGACGCCGATGCGCCCAACGTAATTGGAATTGAATTGAACGTTGTTGTGGATCACGTAAAGATGGGCCTCGGGCCGGACAAAGAAGCTGCGCCAAAAATAGTAACGGACGCCACCCCCGATGTGGATCATGAAATGATTGCCGCTCGCGAGGGTGCGGCAACCTGAAAAGTAATTGGAATTGCAGGTAGCGTACCGGTTGTAGAAACGTATGCTCTCGCCACCAACGCCAGCCATCAACTCGGCACGTACTTTGCTGCCCAGTCGAGGCGCGAAGACGCCGTTCAAGTCATAAAAGACCGGCCGAAACCCCTGATAGCCGTTGTATAAGCCCTGTTTGGCCCGGAATGCGACTTCTCCATTGAAGCCGACGCGGTTCTTAAAAAGAATATCGGCGCTGACGCTTGCATAGGTTCCGCCTTTCTCCGCTGGGGGCAGATAAGTCTGGGAGGCGCTGTTGTAGGTGGAGGAGAGAACGGCGTTGGCGCCAACGGTAAAGTCAGTTTGCTGAGCGTGACCCAAACTGGCAAACAAAAGAACCACACACGCGGATGTGATTACCGCCGACGCCGACGTTTTCAATACGCCCCCCGTAGTTTGTTCACGCTTTTCGAATTCCACCGCCAGATTCCTAGCCACAGCGAACAAGCCGCGAATAGCTTGAGCAGACAAGATCACCCCCGGCCCTCGGAATGGGAGGTCTCGGGCCGGGCGGCCATCGCCCGAGTCGCAGCTCTAGTCTGGACCGATGGTGTACCCGATGGAGGCGCCTACTCGAACCACGTTATTCGAACTGAAGTCGGCGGTATTATTTACGATGTGATAGAAGTGAGCCTCGGGCCGGACAAAGACGTGTCCCCGTACGTAGTAGCGGATGCCGCCGCCAACATCGACCAGAAAGTGGTTGCTGCTGGTGTAGCAGGCGCCGAAATAGACGCAGTTGCTAGTGGGCTGGTAAGCATAGAAGCGTGTGCTCTGCCAGCCGATGCCTCCCATGAGATCGACGCCTACCTTCTTGCTCAGGTGGGGCTGGTACACGCCGTTGAAGTCAAAAAGGATGGGGCGGAAGGGTATGCCAAGCCCTGCGTAATTTCCTTGTCTCGCTCTCCAAGAAGCCTCAAAGTTGAAGCCGACGCGTTTGTGGAAGATGACGTCCGCGCTGATGCTTGGGTACAAGCCTCCCTTTTCGGGTATCACACAACTGTTTGCGCCGCACGCGGTTGACCCCGACGACATAATGGTACCGAAGCCGAGCATAGCGTCAGCTTGTTGCGCCTGGGAGAGGCTAGCTAAAAAGATGAATCCACAAATCACTGCCAGTAAGGCTGTCTTTCGCAAGAGGGACCTCCAGTCAGTTGCTACAAAATCGCTAGGATGCCTCCACTAAACCTCTGGGATGCAAGATGTAGCCATCATAGTTTTTGGCGGAGCAACATTCAAATGAGCGAGAAACAGAGCCAGCGCCGGCGAAATGTCGTTTTGGGCGGCACTGGGTGCTGGTCTTCGCTGGTGAAACCCCGCGGCGCGCAAATAGTTGCAGTGAAGTTTCAAGGAAAGAGCCGGCCCAGCTTCACCGGACGTTTACTTTTTCGACCAGCTGCCGCCGCCGCGCAGGATGTGGTCAAGTGCGATAGGACCGCCACCAAAAAAGATCAGCGCGAAGGCAATCGTAGCCACTGCGAGCGGGAACTCGAATCCACCTTCGCCCATCAGTCCGTGGTGCCAATGGACTTTCCAGATGGCTACGCCCAGATCGATACAGATGGCGAAGGCGGCGAGGCGAGTGAAGAGTCCGGCCAGAATCATGAGGCCGCCAAAGAACTCCGTCAAGGAAGATAGGTAGGCCGCCGCAGCGGGCAGTCCCAGGCTGGAGACAAACTGAGCGTGATGATGAAGTCCGCCGAAGACCTTGTGGTATCCGTGGCCGACCATAACGGCGCCCAGGGCCAGACGCATGCCGAGGAGAGCGAGCGGTTGCAGACGATCGAGGTAGCGCAACGATTCCTCCGTGGGAAACAATGAGGTTATCGCAGCTCTACCCATCCCGCCAATGGCCCGGTATGTATGGCTATGTATGGCCTGAAAGGACAGCTGACAGATGAACAAACCGCAGACTTTGCCGCCCGATGCAATACTTCCGTACCGTCTGTAGTACTTCGGTTACCCAGTCACGCCGGACAGACCTTGTTCTGGGCGCGCGGTACTCCTAATTGCGCCATATTCCGATACCACTACAATATATGGGTGCGAGGCATGAGTGGGCCCATTCTCAATTCCAGAAAACGGGCAGAAAACCCAGTAAAACGCGGAGATTAGCTTGGAGCCGGGGTTTTTCGGGCCTGATATATGCTCTGGACACCGAAAGCCCTGCGAGGCCGGGAACGACTCCCACGTTTAACCCGCGAGGCCGGAACAACGGCGCAGGGAAGTTTTGAGGAAAGTTAGGACTATGGCCGACTCGCGAGAAGTGATGAATATTCGTCAGGCATCGCAGTACCTGGGAGTGAGTCCGGATACGCTTTATAAGTACGTCGGGGAACAACGAATCCCCGCCTTCAAGCTTGGCAACCGCTGGCGCTTCAAGAAGTCAAAGCTCGACCAGTGGATGGAAGACAAGTCAAGCGAGGTGGAACCGCGGCCGAAACGCAAGGCCAAAGCTGCGGGAGCGCAGTAAGAGTCGCAATGTCGAGGGCAAGTTTGTCCTGAGAGAAGTCGAAGGAACCTCGAGACGGCCGGCGGGATGCCGGTGCTAAAACCGAGAAGCCGGCAAGACCGGCGCTACAAAAGGCGGGCACATGTTTGGAATGGGATCGAAAACAATGGTAGGTCTCGATGTGGGCTCCTCCAGCATCAAGGCGGTGGAGCTGAGGAAGACGCGTGCCGGGATTGAAGTGGCGCACCTGGGGCTGGAACCGCTGGCCTCGGACATCGTTGTGGACTCCATGATCGTGGACTCGGGAACGGTGTCGAGCGCAATTTCGAAACTGTTCAACGAGAACGAGATCAAGACCAAAGCCGTGGCCACGGCAGTGAGCGGCCATTCCGTGATCGTGAAGAAGATCTCGCTGCCTTCAATGAGCGACCAGGAGTTGGCCGAGACCATCGAGAAGGAAGCGGCGTCACATATTCCTTTCGATCTGGCCGATGTCAGCCTGGACTACCAGATTCTGTCCGAAGAAGCGGGCAGCCCGCAGATGGATGTATTGCTGGTGGCAGTCAAGAAGGACAAGATTTTGAACTACACCAACGTACTCTCGATGGCCGGACGAAGCACGACTATTGTCGACATCGATGCCTTGGCGCTGCAGAACTGCTACGAGTACAACTACCAGCCGGCGCCGGGCCAGGTGGTGGCGCTCTTGAACCTGGGCGCGAGTGTGATGAACATCAACATCGTGAAAGGCACGACGCCGCTGTTTCCGCGCGATGTCAGCGTGGGCGGTCATCAGTACACGGACTCGCTGCAAAAGGAGTTGGACTTGAGCTTCGACGATGCTGAGTCCCTTAAGCTGGGCAACAAGGTGGGGACGGTCAGTGAAGATGCCAAAGCGCCCATCCTGCAACAGGTGACCGAGATCATCGTGCTGGAAATCCAGAAGACGTTCGACTTCTTCCGGGCCAGCGCGGCGGGCGAGCACATCGAGAAGATTTACCTGGCGGGCGGGTCCTCCAAGGTGCCCGGGCTGGTGGAAGCTTTGCGGCAAGAGTTCTCGATGCCGGTGGAACTATTCAATCCGTTCCAGCGGATCATTCCGCCGGCGGAAGGCCGAGGCGCGGAGTTAGTGGAGCAAAATCCGGGCCAGATGGCGGTGGCGGTGGGCTTGGCCCTGAGGAGCTTTGAATCCCTATGATCAGAATCAACCTGCTCGAAACAGCAAAGGGTAAGAACAAGCGGACCGGCGTTCCCTCGATGCCTTCGATCGAACTAGGCGATATGGGATCGCCGAAACTGAAGGTTTTGGTGGTTTTGCTGTTGGCCGGAATATTGAACGTCGGCTACTGGTACCGGCAGGACCAGGAATCGAAGGTGATTGCGGCGCACATGAAGGTCGCCGAACAGAAGAATCGGGAACTGGCCGACGTTAGAGCGCGCTACATGGAGCGCCAGACCCAGGCCAACAACTATAAGCGCCGCGTCGACGTAATCGACCAGTTGCGTGCCGGGCAAGCCGGGCCTGTGAACCTGCTAGCCATGCTGGGCGAAACGGTGAATCACACCGAGGCCGTGTGGCTGAGCAAGATGGATGATCAGGGTGCGAGCGTAAATCTGGAAGGCACGGCGCTGAGCACGGATGCGGTGGCCAACCTGATTGCCAACCTGCAGAAGACGGGATTCTTCAGAAACGTCGAGATCAAGGAAACGTTCCAGGATGACCAGATTAAGGATATGCAGGCGTTCCAGTTCACGCTGACCTGCGAGAAGGGAAAGTCGTAAGAGGCTGACCTATGAATTTCAACGAATTGTCGGGCCTGAAGCAGTGGGGTGTTGTGGTCGCCGGGGGAGCATTAGTGACGGCGGCCTTGTACTACACGATCTTCAAGAGCCAGCGCGACCAGAACACAGCGGCGCAGCACGCGCTTGCGGACAAGGTTCGGGAAAACGATGAACTCGAATCGTACCGTCCAAAGCTGAAAGATATGGAGCGGCAGGTGGCTAACCTGAAGCAGCAACTGGACATCGAGCGGCGCATCGTGCCCGACGAAAAGCAAGTGGATGGATTCATCGAGATGCTGGACGGCGAAGCACAAAAGGCAGGCGTGGAACTGCGGCGCTACACCGCCAAGCCCACCACCGCCAAGGAGTACTACACGGAAATGCCGTTCGACCTCGAGCTGGATGGCCCTTATTACTCGATGCTGAATTTCTTCGACCGCGTGGGCAAGCTGGAACGCATCGTGAACATGTCTGGGTTGATACTGGCGAACACCAAGAATCCCACGGCGGCGAAGGCCAAACACACGTATCAGTACGCCCCCAACGAGAGCGTCGTGGCAACGTGCACGGCGACGACATTCTTCAGTCATGATGCGGCACCTGCAGTCGCTGGCGCCGGGGCTAAGCCCGGGACTACGCCCGCGACGGTGAACAGGTAAGGGATGGCTATGAAGCTGACAACAGGCATTTTGGCAATGGCGATGATGGCGGGCGTGGCCGGGGCACAGAACCCGAATACCACCGACACCCCCGATGTTACGAAGTCGCAGGCGCAGCAGGCTGCCACCGTAAGCTCGATGGCGAAACCGGCTCCTGGGGCCCCGGCGAAACCACAAGCTGCTCAGGCGACGGCCACGAAACCGGCTGCGAAGCCTGCGGCTACGCCGGCGAATGCCGCGAAACCCACTGTGAAACCAGCGGTTGCTCCGGCAAGTGCTGCGAAGCCGGCCGTTACACCGGCGACGGCTTCGGCGAGTACTGCGAAACCGGGTGTGAAAGTGGCAGCGGCCCCTGCGGCGAAGAGCAGCTCCGCTGTTCCCAGCGCTCCAGCGAAGGGTCCAGCTACACCCAAGACGCAGATCCGGGCGACTAAGGCGGTGTTCGCCGCCAGGCCACCCGCTGCAAAACCGACTCCGAAGGCACCAAAAGTTGCGGGAAAGGGGTCGAAACCGGCAGCACCGATTGCGGCCAAGCCGGCAATAGATCCAAACAAAAAATCAGATCCCCGCAAGAGCGCAGATGGCGGAAAAACGGCAGACGCAACCAAGCAGGCGAAGCCCGAAGAGAAGAAATGGTCGATGACGGGGAAGCGCGATCCCTTCTTCAGTCCTGTGGTCTCGCAGACGGGGGGATCGGGTTGCTCAACCGGAAAGAAATGTCTGGAAATCGGGCAGATTAATCTGCGCGGCGTGGTCAAGTCGGAGAACGGCTTTATCGCAGTAGTGACCAATACCTTGAACAAAGCTTACTTTTTGAGGGAGAAGGACCCGGTGTTCAACGGCTATGTGGTGAGAATCACCGGCGATTCGGTCGTGTTCCAGGAGACTGTGCAAGACAAGCTAGGCAAGGCCTTCACGCGTGAAGTGGTGAAGCGGATCTTTACGCCGGCCGTATAGAAGCCGGAATGACGCGCCGGCAAAGCCGGAGCGTCAGGAAATTAAGTTCCAGGAACGACACGCGGCAAAGTCCGCGGGTTTGGGGAGAGGCGAAATGCGAAAGCAACTGCTGACTGTAATCCTACCGTTGCTGCTCTTGGTGCTGGCAGCTTCGGCCGCCGAGACACCGGCGGTCAAGCTGAGTGAGCTGCAGCGAGTGAACGTGGTGCGCGGCACGGATGATATCCGGGTCGAGATCAGTTCTCACGGCGACCTGACGCCGAAGCTGAGCACTTTGGACTCGCCGGCGCGAGTGGTAGTGGATCTACCGGGAACCGTAATGGCCACCGGGCAGAGCCACATCACGGTGGGCAGCGGTGGGGTCAAAGGGATCCGCATCGGCATGGACGGCCAGAACACAACTACTACGCGAGTGGTAGTCGATCTGGACCGCGCCTGTGCTTACGACCTGAAGCCGAGCACAGACGGGAAGCTGGTGCTTACGCTGCACACGCCAGGACCGGCCCAGCATGCGGGTACGAGTGCCTCAAGCGCGGCGGCGAAAGTCTCGCCCATCCCCGCCGCTAAGGTTTCGTCGCCATTCTCCGCGCCAGTCATCGAGGCGAAGGCGGAGCCGGCTCCAGCTGTGACCGCCACGATTCCGGCGGCAGGGCAGACCGACGCAGTGGTAAAGGCGGCAGCGACGCCCAGCGGTTATGTGTTCGTCGAGCCCTCGTACCAGCCAAAGAAAAATGAACCGGCGGCTGCGGCAACCCTACCTGTGGATCGCGCCCAGGAAGCGGCGGCAAAGTTCGCGGACAAGACCGCGGCGGAACTGTTGCCGGTGCGCCTTAACGCGGCGCAGACGGCGAATACCGGCATTCAACCGGCGGTGAATCTGGCGGCGGAGCAGAAGGCGCAGTCTGGCCAGCAGCCGGCTTCAAACGGCCCAAAATACACCGGTGAGCCGATTTCGGTGAATCTGAAAGATGTAGATCTGAAAGATTTCTTCCGACTGATTCATGAGATCAGCGGGTTAAACGTGGTCCTCGATCCTAACGTGCATGGCTCTCTTACCGTGGTGCTCGATGACGTGCCGTGGGATCAGGCGCTCGACATCGTGCTCAAGAACAACGACATGGCGCGCGAGCTGGAAGGCAACGTCCTTCGCATTGCCACAGTGGAGACGCTGAAAAAGGAAGCCGAAGGCCGCAGAGCGCAAGTGGAGGCCGAGGCCCTGGCCGTAGACAAGGTTTCGGTGACCCGATTCCTGAGCTATGCGCATTCCAAGGACGTAGTCCCGACCGTGAAGAAATTCCTCTCACAGCGGGGCGAAGTGGTCTCTGATGACCGCACCAACGCGGTCATCATTAATGACATTCCACGCGTAATTCCTACGATCGACCGGCTGTTGACGCAACTGGACCGTAAGACGCAGGAAGTGGAAATCGAAGCTCGCGTGGTGGCGGCCACCCGGCAATTTGCCCGCGACATCGGTACGCAACTGGGCTTCGGCTGGGGCAACAAGGCGAGCACGGTGGGTGGAGCGACCAGCGTGGGGACGTCTCCGATCGGGGTGTTTGGCGGCAATCCCCTGTACACCATTCTTGGGACCACAGCGCCGGCCGCGGGGGCAATCAACCAGATCCCATTATTCTCAAACCTGGGAGTCACGAGCCCGACCAGCGGTATCGGATTCCAGAATTCCAGCAACAACATCCGCATCGATGCCATCCTGACGATGGCCGAATCACGCGGATTGCTGAAGGTATTGTCACGACCCCGCGTCGTGACCCAGAACAACATTCAAGCACTGGTCAGACAGGGTGTGCGCGTGCCCATCGTGACCCAAGCACAGTTAGGTGGTCCGCCGACGGTAACCTATGTGGACGCCTTCCTGCGGCTCACCGTGACTCCGCAGATCACTTCGGAAGGGACCATCTTCCTGAACGTGGACGTGGAAAACACGACGCCGGACTTTGGCCAGCAAGTGCAGGGCAACCCAACTTTGATCACCCAGCAGGCTACCACGCAAGTGCTAGTGACCGATGGCGGTACGGTGGTGATTGGCGGCGTCATCCAGACGCAGAACTCCATCAACGTCTCGCAGGTGCCCTTGTTGGGAAATATTCCGATCCTGGGTAATCTGTTCCGTCACACACAGGTGAATACCTCTAACCAGGAGTTGATCTTCTTCATCACGCCGCGAATCATTCAGACCTAGCAGCGCGGTTGAAGATTTCGAAGCGCCGGTCTCCGTGAAGAACCCGTCACGGAACCGGCGGTTTTGTTTTGCGAGCAATTGTCCATTCTCATTTTCATTGAAATGCCGCCACGTTCCATCAATTCCATCGAGCCTTAGCTGGTCAGGTGAACTAGGTCCTAAACCGAGAGTCACAACCACGCGGTGCGCGATTCAAAACGCGATTAAGGACCGAGAACTCTTCGATCGGCTCCCTGTTAAACTCCGGACAATGAACCACCGAGGCCGTCAGAAAAATCTGCGCGGACAGTTGGCTTCCGGCCGGCTGGACGCGGTACTCATCAGCCACCTTCCGAACATTCGATACCTTTGCGGCTTTACCGGCAGCGCGGGCCTCCTGCTGGTCGAGGAATCGGGCAGCGTGTTCTTCACCGATGTCCGCTATGCCACGCAATCACGTGAGGAAGTGGAGGGGGCGGGCGTGGTCATCGCCCGCAAGGCGTTAGTAAGCGCGCTCGCAGAGCGGGTTGCGGGCGTGCGGAAGAAATCAAATCAGTGGAGAATTGGGCTTGAAGCTGATCACCTCAGCGTAGCGGAAAAGAAGCGACTCCGAGACCTGATGCCGCGCGGGGTTCAGCTCAGAAGCGCGCCGCCTCTGGTGGAGCGGGCTCGCATGGTGAAGGATGCGACCGAGTTGGAGCGCATCCGTGCGGCGGTGCTATTGGGGACAAGATTGTTTGAACGTGCCTTAGAGGTGATACGTCCAGGTGTAAGAGAAAACGAAGTAGCAGCCGAGATGGAATATGCTGCCCGGCGGGCAGGCGCGGAGGAAATGTCGTTCCCCACGATCATTGCTTCGGGAGCCCGGTCTGCGCTCCCACACGGGCGGGCATCCTCGCAAGCGATCGCGAACGGAGCATTCGTGGTCTGCGACTTCGGTGTTATACTCGCTGGTTATTGCTCGGACCAGAGCCGCACTGTATGGGTCGGCGAACCGACAGAAGAGGCCCGTCGCGCCTACGACGCGGTTAAGCAAGCGCAGTTGTCGGCCATCGCATCAGTCCAACCGGGGGCTACCGTCGCTCAGGTGGATACCGCGGCACGTAAGATGTTGCGCCGGGCGGGGTTAGGGCGTTATTTTACGCATTCTACGGGACATGGCGTCGGGCTTGAGATTCATGAGGCACCCCGGGTTGCACAGGGTCAGAATGAGGTTTTGCAACCTGGGATGGTAATCACCATTGAGCCTGGAGTGTACTTTCCGGGAAAATGGGGCGTGAGGATTGAGGACATGGTAGCCGTCACCGCGCACGGTTGCGAAGTGCTGACGCCCACGAGCAAAGACTTCTTAGCGATCTAACCGGATGATTTGGATCGGGGACGGGCAGAATCGCGTCCGGCCTTGCTCATCGTGCCTCGATGTGTGCGCGGTAATCGCAAGCGGTCCCACCGTATACGAATGAACCAAAAAGAGCTGAAGGAACTCATTGAGTTCTTAATTGAGAAAGACATCGCTGAGTTTGAGCTGGAACGCGGCGATGTGAAGGTCCGGATCAAGCGGGCGGCGGAGCCAAGTGCTCACCCGCGGACCGAGGCACACTATTTCGCTGTGCATCCAGCGCCGCCAGCAGCCCCCGACGTCGGGATGGTCCCGGTTGCCGGGGCCCCGGGCTCGCCTGCCGTACCTTTGGCAGCTCCGGCGGCTACTCCCGAAGAGCCGCTACACATGGTGAAATCTCCCATCGTAGGCACTTTTTACGAAGCACCCTCACCTGGAGCGCCCCCATTCGTGAAGGCGGGAGATACGGTTGAGGTCGGCCAGGTGCTCTGCATTGTCGAAGCTATGAAACTCCTGAACGAGATCGAGTCAGACGTAGCGGGAGAGATCGTAAAAAAGCTGGCCAGCAACGGGCAGCCCATCGAATACGGCCAGGATCTGTTCGCGATTCGGCCGAGTAAGTGAGACGGTTGAGCTTTTCCGGGCGCGCTTGGGCGCGTTTTTTTGCTCTCTGCAAACTGCCTGAATCAGATTGAAGCGAAGCATTCGCGCGGCCTCGACGGGTGGGGCGATTGTTCCCACGCTTTTCATGTTCAAGAAAATCCTGATAGCCAACCGCGGCGAGATTGCACTGCGCATCATCTGCGCGTGCAAGGAATTGGACGTCCGCACAGTGGTGATTTACAGCGAGGCCGACCGTAATTCTTTGCCGGTGCGCTTTGCCGACGAAGCGATCTGCATCGGGCCGCCGCAACTGGCGCTCAGCTATCTGAATATTCCTGCCGTAATCAGTGCCGCGGAAATCGCGAACGTGGATGCGGTGCATCCCGGCTACGGCCTGCTCGCGGAAAACGCCAACTTCGCCGAAGTGTGTGAAACCAGCGGCATCAAGTTTATTGGGCCGCCCCCAGAAATCACCCGACTGATGGGAGAGAAAGAAAAAGCGCGGGCTGCAATGAAGCGAGCGGGGGTGCCGATTCTGCCGGGATCGGAAGGGATTCTTGCCTCCGATGGCGAAGCCATCGAGTGGGCGCGTCAGGTGGGATATCCGGTGATTGTGAAAGCGTCGGCTGGGGGTGGCGGACGTGGAATGCGGATTGTGCGCAGTGAAGAAGAATTACCGGCGCTATTTACGCAGGCACAGGCGGAGGCTGCCGGAGCTTTCGGCAATGGCGACCTCTACATGGAAAAGTACGTGGAGAGGCCACGCCACATCGAGTTCCAGATATTGGCTGACCAGCACGGCAACGTGGTAAGCCTGGGCGAGCGCGAGTGTTCGATACAAAGGCGTCATCAGAAACTGCTGGAAGAGTCGCCGTCGACGCAAGTCACTCCTGAGCTTCGCGACCAGATTGGCGCGATCCTGTGCAAGGCCCTCGCCGATATCGGTTACATGAACGCCGGAACGATTGAGTTTTTAATGGATCAGGACCGCCGCCTCCATTTCATCGAAATGAACACTCGCATTCAAGTGGAGCATCCGGTGACGGAGATGGTGACCGACGTGGACCTGGTGAAAAGCCAGATCATGATCGCGGCAGGATCGCCCATGGATGAGGTGCTGCACGGTCCCATCGTGCATCGTGGGCATGCCATTGAGTGTCGTATCAATGCTGAACACCCGGAGAAGTTCACGCCATCGGCGGGGAAGATTACCGCCTTTCATCCACCGGGGGGGACGGGTGTGCGCGTGGATACGGCCGCTTACGCCGAGGGAATAATTCCTCCTTATTACGACTCGCTGATCGCCAAATTGATCGTCCGCGGCAAGGACCGTGACGAGGCTGTCTCCCGGATGGCGCGAGCCTTGGAGATGTTCATCGTGGAAGGCATTTACACAACCATTCCCTTGCATCGCAGGATTCTGGCGGATCCCGATTTCCGCGCGGGGAAAATCGATACCGGATTCATCGAGCGATTTCTGGCGGCGGGCAAGGAGAAGTCGGAGGCGTAGGTGATCTGCGGCCGCAACATGCCCATGATTCGACTTCCGCGCCTCTACCCGATTCTCGACAGCTCTTGCTTTCTCGATGCGGACACACTGTTCGCCGCTGCTCAAGAGCTAGAGGCGGGGGGATGCAGCCTTGTGCAGTACCGCAACAAGAGTGGAAACGCGCGCATCATGCTGGAGCAAGGCCACGAGTTACGGAGGCGTTTAGGGCGAGGCGTGAAGCTGATGATGAATGACCGCGCGGACCTCTGTCTGGCGGCCGGATTCGATGGTGTGCACCTCGGGCAGGATGATCTCTCGCCGGAGTCGGTGCGCAAGATTGTCGGAGCGGAGCTCTGGCTCGGGGTTTCGACGCACAATCCGGCGCAGTTGCGGTCAGCCGACGCGACCTCCGCCAACTACATTGCCGTTGGCCCAGTTTTTTCTACCCCGAGTAAAGACAAGCCAGACCCCGTCGTGGGCCTTGAAGGGGTACGCCGGGCACGGGAACTGACGCGCAAGCCGCTGGTGGCGATTGGCGGCATTACGCGCGAGAATGTGGCTTGGGTGATCGAGGCGGGTGCGGACTCGGTGGCGGTGATATCAGACTTGTTACGGGAGCCGCGCAAATCAGCAGAGGAATTTTTCCGTATCTTGAGGTAAAGTCATTTGACCTTCGGTTGGCCCGGGAACATGACCTCGGGGACAAAAGCCCTATGGTTCGCGAACTTTTGCGGCACGGCTGAAGCCGTGCCCTTCCCGGTTGCGCCGCGCGAGCCGGCCAGATAGTTGCACAGGAGGGGTCCTGAGTACACCGACAACGCATCCCGCAGTAGCCAGCGACTGGGAAGTTCATAGTCAACAAGATAAGGAACTGGTCAAAGGCTTAGGCCTGACCAGCGCCACCATGCTGGTCATGGGGTCGATGATCGGCTCCGGCATCTTTATTGTTTCTGCACAGATTGCCCGCGAAGTGGACTCGCCTGCGCTGCTCATTGGCGCCTGGGTGGTGGCCGGATTCATGACCATCGTGGCCGCGCTCAGTTACGGCGAATTGGCGGCCATGATGCCGCGGGCGGGCGGACAATACGTTTATCTGCGCGAGGCGTTGGGACCGCTCTGGGGTTTTTTGTACGGGTGGACATTGTTCCTGGTGATTCAGACGGGCACGATTGCCGCCGTGGGCGTGGCTTTCGGCAAGTTTCTAGGAGTCTTCTTTCCTTCCGTTTCTTCCTCCCATTGGATTCTTCACTTCTGGAAGGTGCCGCCAATACGCCTCGGCCCGATGGTGCTTGGCAACATGGACGTCGGGCTCAACACCCAGAACCTGGTGGCGATCATTCTGGTGATTTTTCTTTCGGTGGTGAACACCTTTGGCGTGAAGCTGGGAGCAGCCATTCAGAACGTGTTCACTTTTGCCAAGGTGTCAGCGCTGCTGGGCTTGGCAGTTTTCGGGCTCGCCATCGGGCGCAATGCTCAGGCACTGGCGGCAAATTTTAACGGACATTTCTGGCGCAACGCCGCGCTCAGCGCTCGGCACGCGGTGCAGGTAGGCGTGGGCGGGCCGATCGTAATGGTGGGGACGTTAACGATACTCGCTGTGGCCCAGGTCGGTTCGTTGTTCTCCGCCGATGCCTGGAACAACGTGACCTTTACCGCGGGCGAAGTAAAAAATCCCAGTCGAAACCTGCCGCTGGCTCTGGCGCTCGGGACGGGAGTCGTGATCACCCTCTACATCGCCTGCAACTTTATTTACCTCTGCGTATTGCCTCTGGACGGAGTGCCGACCGGAGCGACGATTCTTGAGCGCGGAATCAAGTATGCCGCCGAAGATCGCGTCGGCACGGCAGTAATGACACAGATGTTTGGGCCAATCGGCGGGGTGCTGATGGCCGCGGCGATTCTGATTTCCAGTTTTGGCTGCAATAACGGGCTTATTCTTTCCGGCGCCCGGGTTTACTACGCCATGGCCAAGGACGGTCTGTTCTTTCGCAAAGTGGCCAAATTGCATCCTACTCATAAGACGCCCGCGGTTTCGCTGATGGTGCAAATGGTATGGACGTGCATCCTGTGCATCTCCGGCAGCTACGGCCAACTGCTGGATTACATCATTTTCGCGGTGCTGGTTTTCTACATTTTGACGATCGTCGGACTCTTCGTGTTGCGGCGGACACGTCCGGACGCAGAGCGCCCCTACCGGGCAGTTGGATATCCAGTACTGCCGGCGATTTATATTCTGCTGGCATTATTCATTGATGTCGTACTATTGCGCTA
>Ga0207684_10000446_pt1 | contig 54436 bp, 44 predicted proteins | sample KBSK5501metaG_FD_184342 | JGI IMG/M metagenome (GOLD analysis project Ga0207684, IMG submission 184342) | Corn, switchgrass and miscanthus rhizosphere microbial communities from Kellogg Biological Station, Michigan, USA - KBS K5-50-1 metaG... | ecosystem: Host-associated > Plants > Roots >... | reverse complement strand
GACTTGAAGGGTGAGTCGAACAGCGTGACCAGGAACAGGAGGCCGACCATAACCCACAGGCCCGGGCTGGCCAGCCCCAACATGCTCGTCAGCGCCATCAGGCAGACCAGCACCATGCGGGCCAGATCGCAGGTGATCATCACCTGACGCCGTGGCAGACGGTCGGCGAGCCCGGACAGGCCCAGGCCGCCGACGATCCACGGCAGGAAAGTCACGGCGAAGGTGAGCGCGCTCCACAACGCCGAGTGCGTCCGGTCGTACACCAGGACCGTCATGGCGACCCGGGCGAGCTGGTCGCCGGCCACGGAGAGCAGCTGCGCCAGCCATAGCACCCTGAACTCACGCACCGCGAAAACGTCGCTGAACATCACTTTGGCGTGCTCGGTCGGCCGGGCCTTCGCCGAGGCGCCGTCCACCGCGGCCACGGCGCTGTTTGCCGGACGATCTACCACAATGACGCTGTCCCGTTTCTCGGCTCGGCGTGGCCTGGGTGCCGCAACATCATGACCCGGCGAACCCGGCCCGATCAACAGGAAGTATCTCTATAGTCACTCAGCGGCAATCAACGATTGACGGTCCCGTCGAGGTAACCAGCCGGTGAGGCAGGAGCGCTCACGGCCAAAAGGATCGAATTGGGCGCTACCGCCGACACGCCGCAGCTCACCACGCGTGTGACTGGTGAGCACCCAGAGGCATCCGTACTCTGATCGGCAAGAGGACGAGACTGCTGGACAAGGGCATCGAGGCCATCCACCAGGCCGGCCAGTATCCGCGGGGGAAATATGAGAGGCCAGAGGGTCAGGCTTGCCGCTTTCGTACTAGTTGTACTCGGGGCGATAATACTGTTCGTGGTTCACGCTGCCCTGTCTGGCCAGAAAGCCAGCGCTCCCGCAGCTAGCCCGTACCAAGGCACTCGCACGGTAGGCGCGCTGCTCCTCATCCGGAACCACAATGAAATTAGCAACCATGTCTTCTGCACCGCCACCGTGGTGGGCAGCCCGGCTGGAAACCTGATCCTCACGGCGGCGCACTGCCTGGGCCGGATCCCGCCCAACAAAATGGTCTTCGTCCCTGACTACGCAGGCAGCAGCGACAACCGCTACCCGTACGGGATGTGGCGGGTGACCGGGCAGAAGTTCCCTCCGCACTGGTTCCCGCACGGCAATGTCAGCATCGACTTCGCCTTCCTCACGGTCAGCGGCGACGTGCAGGCGAAGACGGGCGCTGAGACCATTGGCGCCAGTTCGCCGGCCCCTTCATCGGTTCAGCTGATCGGCTACACGTCGAACGGCGAGCATCCCATCACCTGTACCAGGCCGCCCGCCACCATCACCGTCGCGGGCCAGCAGCAGATCAAATTCACCTGTGACGGGTATGTTGGCGCTGCCAGCGGCGGCCCGTTCCTGGTCAACGTCAGCGCCAAGACCGGAAAAGGCACCGTCATCGGGGTGATCGGCGGCTATCAGCAGGGCGGGGACCTGCCTTCGATCTCGTACTCCAGCCCGTTCGGCGCGGAAATCATGGCCCTGTATAACAGGGTCACCAGGAATGGGCGATAGACATAGCGGCGCGCCTGTCGCCCGGCGGCTGAGACGGCTCCCCTAGTGGCCCCTTACTGGCCACTTTGGGGTTATGGCTCGGTCGGCGGTGGCAAGGGTGGTGCGGCGGGCCTGGCCCGTGCTCCGGACGACGCCCAGCCGGCCCGCGCCCGGCCGCGGCTGAGGATCTGGTCGATCGCCGCCCCGACGCCGCCGTCCTCGTTGATCATCTGGCGCAGCACGATGAAGAGCGCGGGAACCGCCCAGAAGTCGCCGCAGACCCAGAGGATGGCCGCGCCGATCTGCTGGTCAGCGTAGGGCGGCAGAGTCACGCCAGGCACGTGGGCGTACGTCGAGTACCAGGACACCTGGGTGAAGATGCTCATCGCCATGGCCAGCATCCACATGACCACGTTGGTCGCGACCAGCGCCGCCGCCTGCGACACGAGCGGCATCCGCCGCAGGAACGGGGGCGAGGGGATGAACTGCAGCCAGAACAGCACCCCGGCGATGAAGAAGGTACCGTGCAGCAGCCAGATGTGAATGGCCTGGCTGCGCTCCGCCAGGTCGAAGGCCGCCGGGGTGTGCCACAAGATCATCACGAAGCTAAAGAACACGACGGAGACCCATGGGCGCAGCATGAAGCCGAAGGCCGCGCGCACCGGCCGGGACCAGCTATCGCGCAGGGCAGTCCGGGTCACGCTGCGGCCGAGCCTGCCCGGCAGGGCATCGAGCAGCGGCTGCCAGGGGGCCCCGGCGACGACGAGCGTCGGCGCCGCGAACATCAGCAGCAGGTGCTGGATCATGTGCACGAAAAAGTAGCTACTCGACCAGTAGTCGATCGGTGACTCGACCGAGATGAGCAGGACCGCGAGCCCGCCGTAGAACAGGAACGAGCGCCTCCGGCGCTGCCGCGTCCGCGCCGGCCGGGAGCGCCGGGCGAGCCGGGCGAGGCCTATCTCGTGCCAGACGACCAGGACGGCCGCCACGATCAGGAACGGGTCGAAGGACCAGTGATTGACGATGTAGCCCATAGCAGTCAACTCAACCTGACGAACCGTAGGGAATGGCAACCTTGATGACCTGCGCCTGCTCCCATCCTGCCGCGCCAGGGGACAGCTGCCATACCGACAGCAGGCCACCATGAGCGATCAGCGCCTCGAAACCGCTGCCCGGCCCCGCCGCGAGTATCCCGGCCGCGGCCGGGAGCTTCGCGGCCCCCGCGGGCAGTGCGGGCAGTGACCGCCACGCCGACCCGGGGCCGGCCACGGTCACGGCGCCGCCGCCGGACAGTGTCACGCCGGCCGCGCCGCCAGTGCCGAAAGCGGTGGACCGCACCCCCCGCCCGCGCAGCCCAAAGGCAGCGGACAGCCGCCAGTGACTACCGCCGTCGCCGGACCAGGCTGCGACCAGGCTCGCCGCCGGGCCCTGGCCGGCCAGCAGCAGGGCCGCGGTCGTTTCGCCGACCCTGGCCAGCCCGAGCACCTCGACGTCCCGCCGGGCGAGCGACGCCGGCAGCGCTGGCCCGGTTGCATGCCAGGTCCCGCCGCCGGACGCGAAGATTCCCACCGTGCCCGGCCGGGTGCACTCCCCGGCGAGCAGCGGCATCCCTGACGAGCTGAACGCGGCCGCGGTGAGCTGAGCCAGCCCGCAGGCCCGGCCCGCCGGGGACGCGGCCACGGAACGCTCGCTGGCCAGGCTCGTCCAGGCGGCCCCGGCGCCCGCGGCGACCTCGACGTCGCCGCGGCGGGTCAGCGCGATCAGGCCACCGCCGGACGCCCCGGCGAACGCGTCAGGGAAGTCGGCGAGGCCGAAGGAGAGCAGTCCGCTCTGCGACCAGTGCGCACCGTCGTCGCGGCTCGCGCTGAGCGGGGCGAAGCTGAGGTCCTGGCTGGGGCGGAACGCGGTGACGAGGGACCGATCGCCCACGTCCGCCACCGCGAGGCCACCATTGTCAGCCACGCCCGCTGGCGTGGCGAGCGTCCACCTCGTGCCCGCCGCGGGGCGCGTGAAGAGCTGCCAGAAGTTGTTGTGCGCGACGTTCGACCCGCCCATGACAACCACCGCCCAGGTCTTCCCGGCATACACCTGGGAGGTGGCGAGGGACGGCCGGGTGGGCGGCGCACTGCGGGCCGCCGGGGACGCCGCCACGGTGCCGCAGGCGGCCAGCAGCACGGCGAGCAGCACGGCGAGCAGCACGCCGCCCGCGACGGCCGGGGCACGCCCTGGGGCGCGTCTGGTGATCACCGTGTCTCCAGGACCTGCTGGGCAGCGCTGACCCATAGCAGGGCAAGCAGGAAAAAGACCAGCCGGGCGACAATCCCCTGACGCAGGAGTGCCGCCCGGAACGCGGCCATCACCGTCGGGTTCGTGAGCTGGAGGACGGAACCCATCCCCGACATGACATCTGCTCCTCTGGCTCACCCCGGCCGACCCTGTTTCTGCCACTCCCGAGCCCAGGTGGGGTGACACCGCCGTCCGCGGACGGCAACGTGCTGCGAGCGATCTTACGCCGGCGCTCTGGCCAGGAGGCAGACAACGACCGGCCCGTTGCCGCCGGTCGTGCGGATCTTCTCGGGTCCCCCTATAGATCTCTTAAAGTCTGACCCGCACAATGGAAGAACGCGCAGGTCAAGCAGGTGCAGTCGACCACCGCCTAGGCAGGGGACGTGAATGCGGCAGCACGGCGGGAGGACCGGGCGTTCCGTGCCGCACCTGCTGGGCAGGCTGGCTGCCCTGGCAGCGGCAATCGTGATAGCCATAACCCTCGGTGTCGCGCTGACGTCGACCACCGCGCAAGGCGCGGCCAGGCTGGCGTTCCGGCTGGCCGCGGCGGCGAAGGCGCTCCCGCGCCGGGCGCCGAGAGTCCCGCCGCTGCTGCTGCATGGGCACGTCGTCAACGGCAGCCCAGCCGTCGGTGCCCTGTTCACCACGAACACAGGCCGCCCTGGCAGTCACTACTGCACCGCGAGCGTCGTCGACAGCCCGGCCGGGAACCTTGTGATCACAGCCGCGCACTGCCTGCGCAGTTCAGGCAGATACGCTTTCGTGCCTGGCTACCACAACGGCCGGGCGCCCTACGGCAGCTGGAAAGTTATCAGGGTGTATGTCGACCAGGCCTGGGCCGCGTCCGCCGACGCCAACGATGATGTGGCCTTTCTGGTGGTCGAGCAGGGCCGCAGAGGACGCAGGATCCAGAACCTTACCGGCGCCGAACGCCTGGGCACGGGATGGCCAGCGGTGCAGGTCGTTCAGGTAATTGGTTATCCGGTGGGCCAGAGCTGGCCGATAGCCTGCCAGGGCGTCACCCGCGCGTTCGGCCGTAATCAGTTGGAATTCGACTGCGGAGGGTACACGAACGGCACCAGCGGGGGGCCGTTCCTCGCCCGGGTGAGCTCGGTCAGCGGCCTCGGCGTGGTGATCGGCGTGATCGGCGGGTACGAGCAGGGCGGGGACACCCCGTCGGTGTCGTACTCGCCCCGGTTCGGCCGCGCGGTGGCGGCACTGTACCGGGTAGCGGTCGGCCAGAGCTGACGGCGCTTGGCTCGGCCGGCTGGCTCAGGGCTCAGCGGGCTGGGGCGGGCGGCGGGACCAGCCGGTCGATCTCGGCGAGCTCATCGGCGGACGGAACCCACTCGGCCGCCGCGACGTTAGCCTTGACCTGCTCCGGTGAGGTCGCGCCCGCGATTACCGAGGAGCATCCGGGCTGCGCGGCCAGCGCGCCGATGGCCACGTCGAGCACGGTCACCCCGTGATCGGCGGCCCATGAGATCAGCGCCTCCACCCGGTCGAGCTTCTCGTCCGTGATGTAGCCCTTCCTGGTGGCCAGCCTGCTGCCCTTCGGGACCGGCTGGCCACGCCTGACCTTCCCGGTGAGCAAGCCATTCGCCAGCGGGAAGTAGGGCAGCACGCCGAGCCCGAAATGCCGCGCAGCGGGCACGACCTCGGCCTCCGCGGCGCGGGTGAGCAGCGACCACTCATTCTGGGCGGACACGAACGGCTCCGTGGCTGCTTCCCGGGCCGCGTGCGCCGCGTCGGCGATCTGCCATCCCGCCAGGTTGGAATGGCCGATGTAGCGCACCTTGCCCTCGGCCACCAGTTCGCCGAGCGCGCGCAGGGTCTCCCCGATGGGCGTGACCGGGTCCGGCGTGTGCAGCTGATACAGGTCGATGTGGTCGGTCCGCAGCCGCCGCAGGGACTGCTCGACGGCGTGCCGGATGTAAGCCCGGCCACCCTTGGCCCCGGCGGCGGCGCCATAGCCCATGTCGTACGCCTGGTGCCCGAACTTCGTGGCCAGCACCACCTGATCCCGGCGCCCGGCGAGCACCTCGCCGAGGATCTCCTCGGATCCCCCGCCGCCGCCGTACATGTCGGCCGTGTCGAGCATGGTGACCCCGGCATCGAGGGCCGCGTCCACCACCGCGCGGGTCCCGTGCACGTCCAGCCGGCGGCCGAAGTTGTTGCCGCCGAGCCCGGCCACCGAGACCAGCAACCCGGAGTCACCCAGTGACCTGTAACGCATTGCCCTGCTTTCGCCGGTGCCAACCTTGGGCACTGATCGTACCGGGCTCGGCGTCAGGCCCCTTTCCGTGCGACCGCGGCGTAGAGGTGGGCGCGGTCAGGGTCGTCCGCCGGGCCGGTGCCGGGGTCGGGCCGCCACTGCGGCGCCCATACCAGGCCCGGCTCGACGGGCTCGAGGCCGCCCAGCAGAGCCAGCACCTGATCGTGGGTCCGCGGATGCACGCTGATTCCCGACAGGCCAAGAATCTCGATGGCCTGCTGGGCAGATTCCGGGCTGCTGTCCAGCGTCACATGGGACATGGCGACGAAGCTCCCGGCCGGGAAGGGTGCCAGCAGCGCGCGGATCAGCGCGGCCGGATCGTCCTTATCGGCGACGTACGCGAGGATGCCAGCCAAGAGCACCGCCGTCGGCTCGGCGACGTCGATCAGCCTCGTCAGTTCGGGGTCGGCGAGGATCGCCGCCGGATCGCGCAGGTCATGTTCGACGATCGCGGTGCCCGGGATACCGCGCACCATGTTCCTGGCGTGCACGATGACCACCGGGTCGGTGTCCACGTACACCACCCGGGCGTCGGGGGCCGACCTTTGCGCCACGTCGTGCACGTTCTCTGTGGCGGGCAGGCCGACGCCGATCTCGATGAACTGGCGGACGCCGGCATCCGTGACAAGGAAGTGCACGGCTCGGCGGAGGAACTCCCGGGTCGCCATCACGGCCTGCCGGACGTCTGGGGCGATTCCGAGTATCTCCTCGGCGGCCAGCCGGTCGGCCGGGTAGTGGTCCTTGCCGCCCAGGAGATAGTTGTAGATGCGTGCTGAACTGGGAACTTCCGGCCGGAAGGCCTTAAAGCGGTCATCTTCGCTGATCACCGGGGGGCTCCTAATACCACGACAGCACCCCGCAGGGGGGTTACATGCAATCGCATATGGGATATCATGAACCGGCATGGCTGAAAGGGCAACTTTGCCACGCAGCCGTAGGACCGGGCGGTCCCGCGGCAACGTGGCTGGTCAGCCTTTTCAACCCGGGGGGGGACCGGTCTACCGAGCGCGCTGTCACAGACGCCTCTGGCAGCGCGTTCTGACCGGTCAGCCCCCCCCGCGGGAGGAAGTGAAATTATGGCGGACGCGGTCGGCGGTCCGACCATCCTGCGCCTGATCCTCGGCGCCCAGTTGCGGCGCCTGCGTGAAGCCCGGGCCATCAGCGCCCAGGAAGCGGCCCGGGCAATTCGCGGATCCGAATCGAAGATCAGCCGCATCGAGCTGGGCCGGAACTCGGTCCGCGAGATAGATATCGCGGACCTGCTCACCCTGTACGGGATCACCGACCGGGCCGAGCGGGAGCAGTTGCTGTCCCTGGCCAGCCGGGCCAACCAGCCTGGCTGGTGGCACCAGTACCAGGACGTCCTGCCCGCCTGGTTCCAGTCCTACGTCGGGCTTGAGGAATCGGCCGAATCGATCCGCAGCTATGACCCGCAGTTCGTCCCCGGCCTGCTCCAGACGGAGAACTACGCGTCCGCCGTCCTCGCCCTCGGCGACTTCTCCATGGATGAGGCGGAGCGCCTGGTCGTCCTCCGCAAGGAGCGCCAGCGGCGGTTCAACTCGGGCGAGATGCGCCTGTGGGCGATCATCGACGAGGTGGCGCTGCGGCGCCCGGTGGGTGGCGTCGGCGTGCTGCGGGCACAACTCGAGCACCTGATCGAAGCCTGCCAGCAGGAACGCCTCACCCTGCAGATCACGCCGTTCGGCGCGGCGGGCTACGCTGCGCCCGGCGCGTTCAGCATCCTCAGGTTCACCGACCCCGGTATGCCCGACATGGTGTATGTCGAGAACCTGACCAGCGCCCTGTACCTCGACAAGTCGCCCGAAGTGGACCGGTACCGGCTGGTCATGGAAAGGCTGAGCATCGTCAGCGCACCACCCGCTGACGCCGCGGAGATCCTCCGCGACATCGAGACGGACCTGGAAGGATCATCATGAGCGACGTCCGCAACGGCATGCCCGCCTCCCAGTTGCACGGCATCGCCTGGGTCAAGAGCCGCCGGAGTGGCCCCACCGGGGGCAACTGTGTCGAGGTGGCCTTCCTCCCCGGCGGCGGGGTCGCCATGCGCAACTCCCGCCACCCGGGCGGCCCGGCGTTGATCTTCACCACCGCTGAGTGGGATGCCTTCCTCGGCGGCGCGGCCGACGGTGACTTCGACCACGGCGCGGCGCCCTGACGGCGCGGCGCCCGGACCCAGTCCCTGCGGACCGGACGCCGCCGCGCTGTCAGCTGGCCGGCTGGTCGAACTCTCCGTTCCTGACGCCAGCCAGGAACGCCTTCCACTCGCGCTGGTTGAAGACATGCGCAGGCTTGCTCACGTCCTTGGAATCCCGGAGCGCGACAAGGCCGCCCGGAAGGTGCGCCACCTCCACGCAGCCCGTGACGCTCGACGCGCTGCTTTTGAACCAGCGCGCTCCGGTGAAGTCGGGTGTCATCTGCCTTTCCTTTCGTTCATGTAGCTCTCCCCTTGTGGGTGATCTCTTCCGCCATGCCGGCGATCATTTCCGCCGAGTCGGCGGGCGACAGCGCCGCCGCCCGCAGCAGGTCGAAGGCCTCCGCGCAAGCCCGTATGTCGGAATCTCGTTCCAGGTACGCGTGCCCGGCCACACCTTCGGTGTAGACCACGTCCGGGTCGGTGCGCTCAGGGAACTCGAGGATGCAGAACGGCCCGTTGAGAGCCGGGTGGGCACCGCTGGACAGCGGCAGCACCTGCAACGTCACGCTGGGCCACTCGCTGGCCTTGACCAGATGGGACAGCTGGCCGTGCATGACGTCGGGGCCGCCCACGGCCCGGCGGATCACCGCCTCGTTGAGGATCAGCCAGAGCTTGAGCGGATCCTCACGGGTGAGCGCCTCCTGGCGCTGTATCCGCAACTCCACGGCCCGCTCGATCTGCCTGGCGCTCTGCTGCGTGCGCACCGCGCTCATCACGATGCGCGCGTAGGGCTCGGTCTGCAGCAGCCCGTGCACGACCTGATCCTCGAAAACGCGGAGCGCGGACGCCTCAGCCTCGAGCCCGACGTAGATATCGAATCCGGTAGGCAGCACGTCGTCGTACCTCGCCCACCACCCCTTGCGGTGACCGTCCCGCGCCATGTCGATCAGCGCCTGCCGGTGCCCGGGATCGACAACGCCGTACATGTCGAACATTGTCGTCAGATAGGCAGTCCTGGTGGGCGCCTTCCCCGTTTCAATGCGCGACAGCGTCGACGGGGCCAGCCCGAGACGTTCCGCGGCGTCTTCCAGCTTGAAGGAGTGCCCCTCACGCAGACGCCTTAACTCGGAGCCAAGCCGCCGGCGACGCACCGTGGGACCGATGGACACGGCACCTCGCCTCCCCCTCCGCTGCGGGCCCGGCGGGACCTGCGCTCTCTTACCCGGAGCAGGGCACCGCCGCGCGACTACTGGACTCGAAGTTCACGATACCTGAAGTTGTGAAGGTTGTGAGATCGCATCTGAAATTTCATTGGGCATATTTGTGCTACGCACTTGCGTGAGATGCAAGCCCAGACCATCATTGTTTCTGACACGCTGTGCCCAAGTGGTTACAAGCGCCGCATAGGCATGGCGGGCAGTGGGGGGAAGAACCACTGCTCCAGAATCCCCAGGCGGGCAACCACCCGGGAAGGAGCGCACCAGCGATGGCAGCCATGACCACCGGGAAAGGGGCGAATCAGCGATGGCAGCCATGACCGCCCGTCGCGAGAACAGCCGCCCCGGAAAAGCTGTGCGGCCCCGAACCGCGGTACCCGCGGCCCAGGCGGATACGGGCAGCCTCACCCTCGACGCACGGCCCGAGAACGTGCGCAGGGCCAGGGCCTTCGTGGCCGAGGTCCTCGGGCCGGATCATCCGTGCGCCGAGGTAGCCGTTTTACTCTGCTCCGAACTCGTCACCAACGCTGTACTGCACAGCTATTCAGGCCGGGCCGGCGGAACGGTCACGGTCGTCGTAGCCGACCTCATCGCCTCGGTGCAGGTCAAGGTGATCGACGATGGCTCGGCCAGCAACATTCCCGTGGTGAGGGCCGACGCGTACGCCGCTGATGGGCACGGGCTCTTCCTCGTCGAGAACCTCGCGGAACAGTGGGGTTACGAGTGCGACGAGGCCGCCACCACAGTCTGGTTCCGGGTCGTCGCCTGATCCACGGCCAGGTTCAGCCGGCCGCCGCGGCCGCGAGCACGGCCGCGCAGATCCGGCCCAGGTCGCCGTCATCGGTGAGGTACGGCGGCATCGTGTACACCAGGTCACGGAATGGCCGCAGCCAGACCCCCTCAGCCACCGCCGCGCGGGTCGCCGCGGCCAGGTTCACGCCATGGTCGAGTTGCACGACGCCGATTGCACCGAGCACCCGGACGTCGGCCACGCCGGGCAGGTCACGTGCGGGGGCAAGCCCCGCCGACAGCCCGGCCTCGATCCTGCTGACCTCGCTGCGCCAGCCCAGCGGATACCCGGACGCGCCGGACGCGCCGGACGCGCCGGATGCGCCGGGACCGAGCAGCAGGTCCAGCGAGGCATTGGCGATCGCGCAGGCCAGCGGGTTGCCCATGAACGTCGGCCCGTGCGCGAGCACCGGCAGTTCCCCCCGGGAGATCCCGGCCGCCACCTCCGGCGTGCACAGCGCCGCCGCCAGCGAGACATACCCCCCGGTGAGCGCCTTGCCCAGGCACATCACGTCCGGGCTCACGCCTGCGTGATCAGCGGCGAAGAGGGCACCGGTCCGCCCGAACCCGGTGGCGATCTCGTCGAAGATCAGCAGCACCTCATTTGTTGAGCAAGCTGAACGAAGGATCCGCAGGTACTCCGGATCATGAAAGCGCATGCCGCCAGCCCCCTGGACGACTGGCTCCACGATCACCGCGGCCAGGTCACCCGCGTGCTGCCCGATCAGCTCGGCCAGCCGCGCTGCGTAGCCGGGATCGGCCCCGGCGGCGAAACCCGGCGGCGGCAGGTCAGCGAAGATCTGCCGTGGCAGTACCCCGTCCCAGATCCGGTGCATGCCGCCGTCCGGGTCGCACACCGACATCGCCCAGAATGTGTCCCCGTGGTAGCCGCCGCGCCAGGTGAGCAGCCGCCGCTTGGCCGGCCGGCCCAGCGACCTCCAGTACTGGAGGCACATCTTGATCGCGACCTCCACCGAGACCGACCCGGAGTCGCACAGGAACACGTGCTCAAGCCCGGGGGGCGTGATGCGTGCCAGCCGGTCGCAGAGCCGGACGGCGGGCTCGTGGGTCAGCCCGCCGAACATGACGTGGCTCATCGTGGCGAGCTGCGCCCGTGCCGCCTCGTCGAGCACCGGGTGGCGGTAGCCGTGGATCGCGGCCCACCACGACGACATGCCGTCCACCAGCTCGTTATGGCCGCCGGCCGGCTCGGCGAGCCTGAGCCGCACGCCGGACGCCGATTCCACCACCAGCGGCACCGAGACCCCCGGCATGGCGGCGTAGGGATGCCAGACGCGGGCCCGGTCCAGCTCGGTCAGGTCCGCGGGCAGCATGTCCGCTGGCGGCCGCACCGCTCAGGCACGCCGCGCCCGCTCCTGCGGCGCCTCGCGCCGCGCCTGGCTGCCCCGCCGCGCCGCGCCGCCGCGGCCGCCGCCACGGCGTTTCTCGCGCAGCCGCATCGACACGTGCACCGGGCTGCCATCGAAACCGAACTCCTCGCGGAGCCGCCGTTCGATGAACCGGCGGTACCCGGCTTCCAGGAAACCCGATGTGAACAGAACGAAATGCGGCGGGCGGATGCCGGCCTGGGTGGCGAAGAGGATCTTCGGCTGCCGGCCACCCCGCGCGGGCGGCGGGGTCGCCGCGACAAGCTCGGTGAGCCAGGCGTTGAGCCTGCCGGTGGAAATCCGGGTCTCCCAGCCGGCCAGCGCGAGCTCGATCGCGGGCACGAGCCTGTCCACGTGGCGACCGGTGGCCGCGGATATGTTCACGCGGGGGGCCCAGCGCGCGGTGTGCAGCTGGCGGTCGATCTCCCGGTCCAGCTGCAGCCGGCGGTCCTCATCGACCAGGTCCCACTTGTTGTACGCGATGACCAGCGCCCGGCCCGCGTCGATCACCATGGACACGATCCGCAGGTCCTGCTCGGTGAGCGGCTCACCGGCGTCCACCAGGACGACCGCGACCTCCGCCCGCTCCAGCGCGCCGGAGGTGCGCAGCGCGGCGTAGAAGTCCGCGCCCTGGTTCTCCCGCACCCGCCGCCTGATCCCGGCGGTGTCCACGAACCGCCAGGTCGTGCCGCCCAGCTCGATCAGCTCATCGACCGGGTCACGGGTGGTGCCGGGCACGTCGTCGACCAGTACCCGGCGCTGCCCGGCAAGCTTGTTCAGCAGGCTGGACTTGCCCACATTGGGCTTGCCGACCAGCGCGATCCGCCTCGGCCCGCCCTCCCTGCTCAGCGGCTCCCGCGGGGCCTCAGGAAGCGCGTCGAGCACCGCGTCGAGCAGGTCGCCGCTGCCCCGCCCGTGCAGGGCGCTGACCGGCAGCGGCTCGCCGAGCCCGAGGGACCACAGGGCCGCGGCGGCCGGCTCCCCCGGCATGTCGTCCACCTTGTTCGCGGCGACGACTACCGGCTTGCCGGAGCGGCGCAGCACCGCCGCGACGGCCTCGTCGGCGTCGGTCACCCCCACCACGGCGTCCACGACGAACAGCACCGCGTCGGCCGTGTCCACGGCGAGCCGGGCCTGGGCGGTTACCTGCTCAGCGAGGGCACGGCTGGCCTGGCCTTCCTCGGAACCCGGGGAAGGCTCCCAGCCGCCGGTGTCCACCAGGGTGAACGCCCGGCCCCGCCACGCGGCGTCGTAGGCCACCCGGTCCCGCGTGACGCCTGGCACGTCCTCCACGACCGCCTGACGGCTGCCGAGGATCCGGTTGACCAAGGTTGACTTGCCTACATTGGGCCTGCCCACCACGGCGACCACCGGAGCCGGGACGGCCGGGGGAGCCTGGTCGAAGCCGTCACTGTCGAAGCCGTCACTGTCGAAGCCGTCACTGTCGAAGCCGTCACTGTCGAAGCCGTCACTGTCGAAGCCGGCCGCCGCCGGGTCGTTGGCGCCGGGGGCGGCACCTGGGCTGTCCTCGCGCATGGTCATCCCGTCCACGCGGCGTCCGCCCGCTGCCGGGCCAGGCCGACGATGGCGCTGACGACCTCTTCCAGCCCGAGCGAGGTGGAGTCGATTTGCACCGCGTCCGGGGCCTTCGCGGTCTGCGGGGCATCGATCCGGTCGCGGCGCTGCTGCTCGGACTGGGTTACCTCAAGCGTGGCGTCGGGGTCGGCGGCCAGGTCGGCGCTTCGGCGGCGGGCCCGGACAGTCTCGCTTGCGGTGAGGAACACCTTGATCGGCGCGCCCGGTGCGACGACGGTGCCGATGTCCCTTCCCTCGGCGACGATGCCCTCGCCTGCCCCGCACGTGGCAGCGATGATGTCCCGCTGCATCGCGATCAGGTGCGCGCGAACCTCCGGTACCCGCGCTACGGCGCTGACCGCGTTGGACACCTCACGGGTGCGGATAGCGCCGGTAACGTCCGTGCCGTCCACCGTGACCGCCGGGGAGTCCGGGTCCGTGGCCACCTCGATGGCGGGGCGCCGTGCGTGCGCCGCCACGGCCGCCGGGCTGGCGATATCCACGCCCTGGCGGAGCATCCACCAGGTCAGGGCCCGGTACATGGCACCGGTGTCCAGATAACGCAATCCCAGTGACCGGGCGACGCCACGTGCGGCACTGGACTTGCCGGATCCAGCAGGGCCATCCACGGCGATTACAAGGCAGTCGGTCACGAGGGCGATGCTACCGGCGCACGGGTCTAGCCCCAGCACGGGACTATCCACGCACGGGCCATCCATTGGCCGCCAGCGCCTCGGTCAGCGGGACTACGGCTCCGGGGCGGACCGTCAATTCGGCCACTCCCACTGGCAGTCCCGGGGAGTGCTCGATGCCGATGTCCTCGATATTGACCCCGGCCTGGCCCGCCGCCTCGAAGAGCCGCGCCAGTTCACCGGGCAGGTCGCGGATGACGACCTGGACCACGGCGTCCGCCCGGGCGGGCGAGCCCCGCTTGCCGGGAATCCTGGCCACCCCGGCGCAGCCCTGGTCCAGCAGGGCCGCCAGGACCTTCAGCGCCGCCGCCGGGTCAGCCGGCCCGGCAGAGTCCGCGGGCGTTTCCGCGGAAACGTCACCGCGGGCGTTTCCGCGGAAACGCGGGGCCGGGCCCGGGTCAGCCAGGGACGCCGCGCCAGGCTGGCCGGAGGGCGCCACCTCCGCCAGCGCCTCGGCGGCGGCGGCCAGGTCGGCCGCGACGGCCGCGAGGATCTCGGCCACCGGCGCCGCATTCGCGGCCAGGATCTGCGTCCACAGCGCCGTGTCTCCGGCCGCGATCCTGGTCACATCCCGCAGTCCCTGGCCGGCCAGGGCGAGCGCGCCGTCGCTGGAATCGGCCAGCCGCGCCGCCATCGCGGCGGAAACCACATGCGGCGCATGCGAGGTCAGCGCCACCCAGCGGTCGTGTTCGACGGCACTGGCCAGGACCGGCTCTGCGCCGCACGCTCTGGCCAGGTCAACCACGGCTGCCACGGCCGCCTCGGAGTTCTCCGGCGCGGGGCAGATCACCCACGGCCGGCCGAGGAACAGGTCGGCGCGGGCCGCGGCGGGGCCGGAACGCTCCCGCCCGGATAGCGGATGCCCGGGCACGAAGCTGGACAGATCACAGCCGCGGGCTCGGGCGTCCGCAAGCGGGAAGCTCTTCACGCTGGCCACATCGGTGTACCAGTGGGCCAGGTTCCGCGCCTGCGCCTCGGCGAGAGCGGGTGCCACGGCCGCCGGGGGTACTGCGAGCACGGCAAGGTCAGCGGGGCCCCCCGCAGGCTCCTCCCCCGGCTGGCCAGTCAAGGGCAGCAGCGTGCCCGCGCCGATGTCCGCCGCCAGGCGCGCGGCGGCCGCGTCACGGTCGGCCAGCCAGACATCCGCCCCCCGCTCACGAAGGGCGAGCGCCACCGAGGTCCCGATCAGCCCGGTGCCGATCACCACCACGCGGCGGGGGCCGGTCACCTGGGCCGTGTCTCCCGCTCGCCTCCGGGGCGCTTTGAGGCGCCGCCTTCCCTCGTCGCTCGTGCTCTGTTTTCCCGCTTGCCTCCGGGGCGCCTGAGGGCGGCGCCTTCCCTCGTCGCTCGTTCCTCGCTCCTCAGTCCAGGCACCACCGCGCCCCTTTGGCTCGCGGGCGCGCTCCTCAGTCCAGGCGGCACCGCGCCCCGGCGGCTCGCTCACGCTGCCCTGCGGCGGCCCTGTGTTCACTGGGCGATGTCCAGCCGCAGCGCGGCCGCACCGCGCAGGTACACATGCTGCAGCGCCGAGCGCGGCTGGCCGGTCTCGACGTGCATGAGCAGGCGCACCACCCGGGGCATCGCACCGGGCACGCCGATCTCGGACGCACACAGCAGCGGCACGTCCTGGAAGCCGATCTTGCGGGCGGCGAGCGCGGGAAACTCGGCGGTGAGGTCCGGGGTCGCGGTGAACAGAACGCTGATCACATCGTCGGTGACCAGGCTGTTCCGCGTCATGACCTCGCAGACCAGTTCGGTCGTGCCCTCCAGGACCGCAGCTCGCTCATTCGCGTCAATCTGGACCGCGCCACGAATCGCCCTGACCGTCACCACCCTGCTCCTTCATGCCGCTTCCTCATGCCACCCCGTCCCAGTTTTCCCCTGGGTCACTCCCGTTTACCAGGTGCAGATCAGCCGCGGCGCGTCCTCGGGGCCGTCGGCGGCACGCCCGGTGCCGACTTTCCCAGGCTACAGACCGACCGCGGCGTACAGGTCACCTATTTCCCTGGTGGTCAGCGCCCGGGTGGTGCCCGGCCGCAGCGAGCCGAGCGCGACCGGTCCCACATGCGTGCGAACCAGGCGGCTGACCGGGTGGCCAGCCTCAGCCAGCATCCGCCGCACGATGTGCTTGCGCCCCTCGTGGACAGTGATCTCCACCAGCGCCCGCGACCCAGCGCGCTCTATGACGCGGAACTTGTCCGCGCTGGCCACGCCATCCTCCAGCTCGATCCCGGTGATCAGCCGGCGGCCCAGGTCCCGGGGCAGCGGTCCGGGCACATCGGCCAGGTACGTCTTCAGCACCCCGAAGCGCGGGTGAGCCAGGCGGTGCGCCAGGTCACCGTCGTTCATCAGCAGCATGAGGCCTTCCGTGTCGTAGTCGAGCCTGCCCACGTGATACAGCCGCTCGCTGTGATCGCCGAGGAAGTCGGCGATGGTGGGCCGCCCGCGGTCATCCGACATGGTGGTGAGAACCCCGGCGGGCTTGTTCAGCGCCAGGTAGACGAGATCCTGGCGAGCGGGAATGCGCCTGCCGTCGACCCGGATGATCTGCTGCTGGGGATCCACCCGCGCGCCGTACCTGCGGACCGTCTCCCCGTCCACCTCGACCCGGCCCTCGCCGATCAGCTCCTCACAGCGCCTGCGGCTGCCGACTCCGGCGGCGGCCAGTACCTTCTGCAGCCGCACCCCGCCCGGTACGTCGGTGAGCGTGTCCCGCTCGTCGTCGTCGCCGCCCGGATGGCTCTCCTGCCCGTCAGGGGCTCGCGGGCTCGTCACCGGCATCCTCGGGGTCTTCGACATGATCCGGCAAGAAGGGGGCGAGTTCGGGCAGGTCCTCCAGGCCAGCCAAGCCCAGCCGCTCCAGGAAGTACCCGGTGGTCCGGTAGAGGATAGCCCCCGTCTCGTGGTCGGTGCCCGCATCCTCGACCAGGCCACGCAGCCCGAGCGTCCGCATCACTCCGTCGCAGTTGACGCCGCGCACCGCTGACACCCGGGCCCGGCTCACCGGCTGCCGGTAGGCGACCACCGCGAGCGTCTCCAGCGCGGCCTGGGTCAGCCGGACCTCCTGGCTGTCGCGCACGAATCGTTCCACCACGGGCGCGCATTCCTCGCGGGTGTAGAACCTCCAGCCTCCAGCCACTTCACGCAGGTCGAACCCGCGCCCCTCCGCTGTGTACGAAGCAGCCAGCTCGTGCAGCGCCACGGCGATCTCTTCCCGCGGCCGTTCGAGTACCTGCGCGATCACAATCTCCGCCACCGGCTCGTCCACCACCAGCAGGATGGCCTCCAGGCAGGCCCGGAGGCCCGGGTTGGCCTGACCGTCCGCCGCCATCACCCCGCCCTCGTCGGCGGCGGCCCACCCGCGCTCCCCGGCCGTCCCAGGCTCCCCGGCCGTCTCGGGCTCCCCGGCCCCGGGATGCGCACTCCCCGCACCAGGGACCGCGTGCCCGTTGTCCGTACTCACTCGCTGCCCTCCTGCGCTGATGCCTCTGGCGCGTCCGGTTCCGCGCCCGGTGGCTCGTGCCCGGCTGGTGCCCAGGTCACGTAGAGCTCGCCGAGCGGGGTGATCTGCTCAAACGAGACGCTACCTTCACGGTAGAGGTCCAGCAGCGCCAGGAAGCGCGCTACCACCTCGTATGTTCCCGCGCAGTCGGAGGTGAGCCGCCGGAAGGTCGCCCGGCCCAGCAGGCTCAGTTGCCTGGCTAGTATCCCGGCCTGCTCCCGCACGGAGGTCTGCGGCGCGTGGATGTGCTCGGTGGACACCACCGGCGCCGGGCGGGGGGCCAGCGTCCGGGCGGCGATCGCGGCGAACTCCACCGGGCCGAGGCCGAGCAGCACCTCGGGAAGCAACTGGGCGAACCGTGGCTCGACCGGCACGCGCCGCGCGAACCTGCGTCCCTGAACCGTCATCCGGCCCGCGAACACGGCCGCCACCTCTTTGTAGGCGCGGTACTGCAGGAGGCGGGCGAAAAGCAGATCCCTGGCCTCGAGCAGGGCGAGATCCTCCTCGTCCTCCACCTCACCCGCGGGCAGCAGCCTGGCTGCCTTCAGGTCGAGGAGCGTCGCGGCGACCACGAGGAAGTAACTCGCCTGGTCCAGGTCCCATCCGTCGGCGCGGGCCCGGATGAAGGCGATGAACTCGTCGGTGACCTGGGAGAGCGCCACTTCCGTGATGTCTAGCTTGTGCTTGGAGATCAGCCCGAGCAGCAGGTCGAACGGGCCCTCGAACACGTCGAGATGCACCTCGAACGCGCCCGTCCCCGGAGCCTGGGTACCATCACCGCGGGGATCAGCAGCATCGCCGGACTCGGCCGTCACCTCGCGGATCACCCGGGGCCCGCCCGGCCCGGGATCCAGGTCACGACCGGTCCCGCAGGCGCCGGGCTACCAGGCTTGTCGCGCCGTCGGCGTCCAGGTCCGCGAGGATCACGGCGATCGCCTCACGGACCAGCCGGCCACGATCCACCGGGATCCCGTAGGCGCGCAGGGCGAGCCGGGCGCGCTCCAGATCGAGAAGCTCGCCCGCGGACAGGTAGACGGTGATCTTGTGTGGATGCGACTCGCGCCCACTCGCGTGGCGGCCATCATCGGCGGATGGTCCGGGCGCCGCGGGACGGAGCAGTTCGGCGATTCCCGGCAGGCTCACCCGCCGTGACCGGGACCCGCGCGCCCTGCCTGCCGCCACCGCTCCAGCACCTCCCTGGCGAGCTCCCGGTAGGAGTTCGCTCCCGTGGACGCAGGGTCAAACCGGGTGATGGGCTCACCGGCGACAGTGGCGTCCGGGAATCGCACGGTGCGGCTGATCACCGTGTGAAACACCTTGTCGCCGAATCCCTTCACCACCCCGGCGAGGACCTCCCGGGAATGCAGCGTCCGCGAGTCGTACATGGTGGCGAGCACCCCATCGATGCCGAGCCTCGGGTTGAGCCTGCTCGACACCTTGTCGATGGTCTCCATCAGCAGCGCGACCCCGCGCAGCGCGAAATACTCGCATTCCAGCGGCACGATCACGCCAGCCGCGCAGGCCAGCGCGTTGAGGGTGAGCAGGCCAAGCGACGGCTGGCAGTCGATGAGGACGATGTCGTAGTCCGGTATGAGCGGCTCAAGCACTCGGCCGAGCACGAATTCCCGGCCCACCTCGTGGACCAGTTGGACCTCGGCCCCCGACAGGTCAATGTTGCTGGGCAGCAGGTCCATCCCGTCCACGTTCGTCTTGAAGACGACGTCGCCGGCCCGCAGCCCCCGTTCCATGAGCAAGTTGTAGATCGTGTACTCGAGCTCGTGCGGCTGGAAGCCGAGCCCGACGGACAGTGCGCCCTGAGGATCGAAATCCACCAGCAGAACGCGTCTTCCCTGCTCAGCAAGGGCCGCGCCAAGATTGATGGTCGTCGTGGTCTTGCCGACCCCGCCCTTCTGGTTGCATACCGCGGCAATGCGGGCGGGACCATGGGTCAGGAGCGGTTCCGGATCGGGAAACACCGGCAAGGGTCGCCCGGTAGCCCCGATAGCGCCGGGCTCACGTTCGATCGTCTCGGGCCCTGCCACCATCTGCTGCACCTCCCCGGCGGATTGCGCAGAATACCTCCGCTGAAACCCGGACTCTAGAGCCTGCCTCCGCCCGCGGCAAGCCGACTCACCGTTTGCGGCCTATCCGAGCGCCCGCGGATGCGCTGCCGTGTACACCTCGCGGAGCCTGTCCACCGTCACCAGGGTGTAGATCTGGGTGGTGGTCACCGATGCGTGCCCGAGGAGTTCCTGCACCACTCGCACGTCCGCGCCGCCATCGAGAAGATGGGTGGCGAACGAATGCCGCAGGGTGTGCGGTGACACTCCGTCCAGCCCGGCCTGGGCCGCCGCCGCCTTCAGCACGGCCCACGCACCCTGCCTGGTGAGCCGGCTGCCCCTCACGTTCAGGAAAACTGCCGGGCTGGCGGACGCGCGGCGGGACGCGCTGGTGAACGTCGGCCGCGCGCGCACCAGGTAGGCATCGAGCGCCTCGCGGGCGTACCTGCCCACCGGCACGATCCGCTGCCTGCCGCCTTTCCCGGTGAGCCGGATCGTGGCAGGCAGGCGGGTCGCCTGCCCGTCCTCGCGCCCGCCGGGCTGCGTCGGCCCGGTCAAGCCGAGATCGTCGACATCGAGGCCGACGGCTTCGGATATCCTCGCCCCGGTGCCGTAGAGCAGCTCGAGCAGCGCCCGGTCGCGCAGTGGCCGCAGATCCCCCAGGCCGGCGCCGGAGCCCGCGGCGGCGATCAGCCGCTCCACGTCGGGCACGGCGATGGCCCTCGGCAGCCGCCGCGGGGGGGCGGGCGGCCGGACCTGGCTGGCCGGGTCGGCCCCGGCCAGGCCTTCGGCGACCGCGAACGCGTGCAAGCCACGCACGGCGACCACGGCCCGGCCCGCCGAACTCGCGGCGAGGGGCACGTGCTCGTCATCACCCTCGCGCAGCCCGGCCAGGAACGCCGCCACATCCTCCGTCGTGACCTCGCTGATCATGGTCCGGCCCATGGTGGCCAGAGCAGCCTGGTAGCGCAGCAGGTCCCGGCGGTAGGCCTCCAGCGTGTGGGCGGCCAGACCGCGCTCGACCGTCAGATGGTCCAGGTACCGGCTGACCGCTGCTCCCAGGCTGGTCAGCGGAGCACCTCGGCGACGGCGGTGAACGGCAGGCCGTGCGCTTCGGCGACCGGCTGGCAGGTCAGGGCGCCCTCGTAGGTGTGCAGCCCCGCCGCGAGAGCCGGATCGGCCCGCAGCGCGTCACGCCAGCCCCGGTTGGCGAGTTCGACCACATACGGCAGCGTGACATTGGTCAGCGCGTACGTGGAGGTATGCGGGACCGCGCCAGGCATGTTCGCCACGCAGTAGAACAGCGACTGGTGCACCGGGTACGTGGGCGCGGCATGGGTCGTCGGATGCGAGTCCTCGAAGCACCCGCCCTGGTCGATGGAGATGTCCACGAGCACGGATCCCGGCTTCATCCTGGACACGAGATCGTTGGAGACGAGCATGGGCGCCTTCGCCCCGGGCACGAGCACGGCACCGATGACAAGGTCGGCATCGATCACCGCGCGCTCGACCTCGTAGGTGTTGGAAGCGACAGTCTGGAGATGGCCCTGGTAGATCGCGTCCGCGGATCGCAGCCGGGCCACGTTCTTGTCCAGCAGGAGGACCTCGGCCTGCATGCCGAGTGCGATCGCGGCGGCGTTCATGCCGGAAACCCCGGCGCCGAGCACGACGACCTTGGCCGCGTAGACGCCCGACACGCCGCCCATGAGCACACCCCGGCCGCCGCCGTCTCGCTGCAGGTGGTGCGCGCCCACCTGCGGCGCCATCCGGCCCGCCACCTCGGACATCGGCGCGAGCAGCGGCAGCGACCGGTCTGGAAGCTGGACGGTCTCATACGCGATCGCGGTGGTCCCCACGCCGAGCAGTGCCTCGGTGCAGTCCAGCGACGCAGCAAGATGCAGGTAGGTGAAGAGAACCTGATCCTTGCGCATCCGGTGATACTCCTGCGCCACCGGCTCCTTCACCTTCAGGATCAGGTCACCGGCCTGCCAGACTTCGTCAGCCCCGGGCACGATGACCGCGCCAGCGGCCGTGAAGTCCTCGTCGGGAATGGACGAGCCCGTGCCCGCGCCACGCTCAACGAACACCTCATGGCCGGTTTGCACGAGTTCATGAACGCCGGCCGGGGTGATCGCGACGCGATACTCGTGGTTCTTAACCTCTTTGGGAACGCCCACCCTCATGGCTGCAGCCCTCTCTTCATCCCTGCCGCCCGGCCCCATTGCCGTGCGGCACGAGTCCTGGCCGACCCGCGGCCTGCGGATCAGTGCTCGGGCGCGTCCGGACGGCGGAGCGCCGTGAACCCGATCTGGCTGGCGGCATACGCGGACAAGATACCCACACCGGTTACGCCATTGTGCAGGTCACCCGCCAGAAACCGGGCCACCGCCTCCTCCAGCGGAATCCAGCCGACCAGCAGATGTGCCTCCTCGTGCCGCGGAATGTACGCGCGCTCCGATTCCGGGACCAGAGTGAGGCCGCGGGCGAGGAACATGCGTATCCGTTCCGTGGTGATCCCCGGCGAGGTAAGGAAATCAGCGAGGACGAGCCAGTCCTGCGCCCGGTAGCCGGTCTCCTCCAGGAGTTCCCGCTCGGCGGTCGCCAGCAGCGGCTCGCCATCCACGTCACGCAGCCCGGCCGGAAGCTCCCAGAGCAGGCGGCCGACCGGATGCCGGTACTGGCGGATCATCAGGATCCGCGCCTCCTCGTCAAGAGCCACCACCGCGACGGCTCCTGGATGCTCGACCACCTGCCGTACTGAGACATCGCCGTCCGGCATCCGGACCGTGTCGCTGCGGAGCGTGACGATCGGGCCCCGTGCGTCCTCGACCGAGGAGACCACCGGCCATTGCTGCGGGATGTCGAGGAAGCGGGCCGCCTGAGTGTTACCCGCGTCAGGTACTCCCGCCGCGCGGGCCTCACCGGAGATCACGCGCTCGCGGCGGCCCGGCGGCCGATGCCGCCCGCGGTCACCGATCGCGCATGCTCCATCGCCGCCGCGACCAGCCCCGTGAAGAGCGGATGCGGCCTGGTCGGGCGGGACAGGAATTCCGGATGTGCCTGCGTGGCCACGAGATAGGGATGAATGCTGCGGTCCATTTCCACGAACTCCACCAGCCGCCCGTCGGGCGACACGCCGGAGCAGATGAGCCCAGCCTGTTCGAGCACTCCGCGGTACGCGTTGTTGACCTCGTACCGGTGCCGGTGCCGTTCGGAGACGACGTCCGTGGCGTACAACTCCCGCACCAGCGAGCCTTCCGCCAGCACGGCGGGGTAGAGGCCCAGCCGCATGGTGCCCCCCATGTCCCGTTCTCCCGCGACGACATCCTCCTGGTCGGTCATGGTGGCGATGACCGGGTGCGGCGTCTCAGGGTCGAACTCGGCGCTGTTGGCGTCGGGCAGGCCGGACAGGTGGCGGGCGGCCTCGATGGCGATGCACTGCAGGCCCAGGCACAGGCCGAGCAGCGGGATGCCGTGGGTGCGTGCGTGCTGGATGGCGCCCACCTTGCCCTCGATGCCGCGAACGCCGAAGCCACCGGGCACGAGCACGCCGTCCACGCCCTCGAGTTGCCGCGCCGCGCCCTCGGGGGTCTGGCAGTCATCGCTGGTCACCCACCGGATGTTCACCCGCGCGTCGTTGGCGAAGCCTCCAGCCCGCAGGGCCTCGGCGGGCGAGAGGTACGCGTCGGGCAGGTCCACGTACTTGCCGACCAGCGCGATCGTGACGTTGCGGGCCGGCCGGTGGACCCGCCGCAGTAGATCGTCCCAGTCACTCCAGTCAACATCACGAAACGGCAGGCCCAGCCTCCGCACCACATAGGCGTCCAGACCCTCGGAGTGCAGCACCTTGGGGATGTCGTAGATCGATGGGGCGTCGACCGCCGAGACCACGGCCTCCTCGTCCACGTCGCACATCAGGCTGATCTTGCGCTTCAGCCCGTCACTGATCGGCCGGTCACTGCGGCACACGATCGCGTCGGGCTGGATGCCGATGCTGCGTAGCGCCGCGACCGAATGCTGGGTCGGCTTGGTCTTCAGCTCGCCGGACGGCCCGATGTAGGGCAGCAGCGACACGTGCAGGAAGAAGCAGCGATCGCGCCCGATCTCGTGCCTGATCTGGCGGATCGCCTCAAGGAATGGCTGTGACTCGATGTCGCCCACCGTGCCGCCCACCTCCGTGATGACCACATCCACGGCGGGGCCGCCCATCTCCACGATGCGTGACTTGATCTCGTTGGTGATGTGCGGGATGACCTGAACCGTGTCGCCGAGGTAATCGCCGCGGCGCTCCTTGGCGATCACGCTGGAGTAGATCTGCCCGGTGGTGACGTTCGCCGACCCCTTCAGCGGCGTGTCGAGGAACCGCTCGTAGTGCCCCACATCAAGGTCGGTCTCGGTGCCGTCGTCGGTGACGAACACCTCGCCGTGCTGGAAGGGGTTCATGGTGCCCGGGTCGACGTTGAGATACGGGTCCAGCTTCTGCATGGTGACGCTCAGCCCGCGCAGCTTGAGGAGTCGCCCAAGGCTGGACGCGGTGAGGCCCTTGCCGAGGCTGGAGGCCACGCCCCCGGTTACGAAGAGATGCCTGGTCGAAGCTTGCCGTGATGATTGCGATGCCGCAGCCAACTGAAGGCTCCCGTGGTCGTTGCAGTGCGGGGGAATCCCGCCGGTCCACGGACCATCAGAATATCAGCCGACCGATATTCCCCTGCGCAGCGACACAAAATCAGGGCTGTAGCGTGCGCCCCGCCCCTGCTCACATGACCCTGGAGGTAGTCGGCTCGCCGTCGGTCGCCTCATTCTGCTCACCCTGCACCGCCGCCTCTTCCTGCTCGTCGGTCTGGCCGAACCGGGCTAGTGCCACCGCGCAGACCACAGCGAGGATGAACCCGAGCACGGCGACACCGGCGAGCCCGTGGCGCGTGTGGTCGCCGAGGAACATGACACCCACGATGGCGGGCGGGATGGTCTCCACCAGCACGACCGAGGCGGTCGCCACGGTCACGCTGCCGCCTTCCAGAGCAGTCGCGTAGAGCATGAATGACACGATCCCCGCCGCGGCGAGCGCGTAGGCGCGGGATCACGGACCAGTTGATGCGGTGTGAAGCCAGGCAGCACCCGGGCCGCGACGGCCAGGACGCCGTACCCGAGTCCCGCGATCCCGCCGAGAACCGGCGTGCGGGCCGGGCCCCTCAGCCGGGAGGCCGCCACGCCAAGGACGGCGACGCCCGCGACGGCGACGATGAGCGCTAGCTTGAACTGCGGGCTTATCCCCGTCGCGCCCTCGGCGCCGGCCGACGATCCGAGCAGCCCGACCCCGATGATGACCCCGGCCACCGCCAGCCATTCGCGCCACGCCAGTTCGATGTGGATCAGCCAGGACGCGAACACGGCCGTGACCGCCAGGTTCGCGGCGATCATCGCTTGCACCGCGAACAGCGGCATCCGCCGCAGCGCGACAAGCTGGGCCAGGAACCCGATCAGGTCAAGGCCGAGGCTCGCGACAAAGCGCCACTGGTGCAACATGCGCACCACAAGACCGGGATCGACACCGCCAAGAGCGCTGCCTGACGGCCGACCGTCCGCCGGACGGCGACTGGCCGCACGCACCGCCACTGCCTGCATGACCGCAGCGACCCCGTAGCAGAGGGCGGCCACCACCGCGGCCACCAGACTGGCCAACACATCTACGACCCTACGCTGAGGGTTTCCTGAAGAGACACCAACGTAGGGTCAAGCCGCGCAGCTTCTGCTGTCAATTAGGATTAATTATGACTAAACGGTCATATTTTCACTATCACGGAGCGGGCCGCTGGCTGCCGACACCGTGCCGCAGCAGTCCGGCCCGCGCCGCGCCAGGATCGGTGAACAGCACGGTGGCCATGCCCAGCCGGGCCGCCCCGGCGATGTTGTCGGCCCGGTCGTCGACCAGGACGACCTCGGCAGGATCGGCGCCCATGACAGCCAGCGCGCCCATGAAGCACTCCGGATCGGGCTTGGCCGACTTCAGGAAACAGCTGAAGATCAGGTGCTCGAAATGCGCCGCCACCGGCAGCCCGCTCACTGCCTCCGCGACATCGGCCGGCGCGTTGGACAGCAGCGCAAGTCGGTGACCGGCCGCGGCCATGTCCTCGATGAGCGCCACGGTCCCCTCCTGCAGGTGCATCCAGGAGGCAATGTCCAGGCTGGCCAGCTCCGCGATCTGGGCCTCGGCGAACGAGCGCCCGAGACGACCCGCCACGCGCTGCCAGAAGCCCGCCGCATCGAGCACTGCGCGGTCATAGTCAAGGCGGTACGGCCAGTACGCACCGCCGAACTCCGCCACGGTGCAGCCCGCGGCCTGGGCCAGCCGGGCCAGGTCCTCCTCGGGCTGCGGGTAGCAGATCACGCCCCCGAAGTCGAAAAGCACCCAGGTCATGCCCGGTCTCCCGCTCGCCTCCGGGGCGCTTGAAGGCGCCGCCTTCCCTCGTCGCTCGTTCCTCGCTCCTCAGTCCAGGCGGCACCGCGCCCCTCCGGCTCGCTCACTGGTCCCTCGGACAGCCATCCACGAGCGTGAAACCTATCAGCGCGGCTCAGCTCAGCGCAGCGCCCCGGCCGGTCGCGCCTCCCATATGGTCCACAACGGCCGGTATCCCATCCGGTACCAGAACGGTGTCGACAGGGGGTTGAGCTGACCGTGGTGCAGCAGCGTGACGGCCACTGCGCGGCGGTCCAGTTCCGCGTGCAGCCGCGTGACTAGGTCGCCGCCCACCCCTCGGTCCCGCTGGGCAGGTGCGACGCTCAGGCAGCTCAGGTACGCGGCGGGGGCCAGCCCGGTGAGCGGCGCAACCCAGCCCGCGCCCTCCGGCGGCTCGGCGAGAAGTAGCCCGGCTGGCCGGCCATCCACTTCGGCCAGCCACCTCCAGCCGCCTGGGCTGCGCAGGGCCCGCTCCATTTCCGCACGGAGCACAGCCGAAGCCCGGGGCCGGTGGACTGCGCCGCCAAAATGCACGTCGTAGTGGTACTCCGTCATGTGCAGAGCCAATACCTCGGCGATATCACCAGGACCGGCCGGGCGGATTTTCGCACCACTGCGGGATGGCGGGACCGCCCGGTGCGCTAGGCGCGCGGCAATGACCGTGAGGGGCTGCATGCCATGCCCAAGCAGGGCACGCACGCCAGAAATGTCGCGACTGGGCCAGGTCACCAGCGCCGCGGTGTCGGCATCAGCGGTACCAGACACCGAGCGCAGGTGCGCGCGCCACCGACCCAGCAGCCGGTCCAGCCCTTCCGCCGCACATGCCCCTCCCACCTGCGCGGAGAGGACGTACCGCACGGCGGCACCCCAGAGTATCTCCATCGAGTCGGGCGGAACCCGGTCGTGTCTGCATGTCCCCACCGCGACCGGCCGCCCGCCTGGGCCCGGCACGATCATCGGATCGTCGCACCCGTCGGGCGCCTCGCCGGCCGTAGCCGGCCGTGGATCGGCGGGCGCGGGCAACAGCGGATCGGCCGCCCGCCATCGCCGGGCCACCTGCTCCCGCAGGCCGCGCCAGACCCGTGCATCCACCGCCGATATACCCGCTTTCCCGTCCCGCGGCTTTCCCTCCACAACAAATAGCGTACACGAAGGAAATGCCGCCCGGAAGGATTCAGGATGCACAGCCTGAGGCAACTAGACAGACTTGATGGCCATTTTTATTTATGACTTTAGAAAGGCATGTGCCAGCTAAGACCGCCTGATACTTGAACTCTTCATCAGGGTTGCGGACCCGCCCGCTGGGCGGCCAGGCGGTAGCTGGCGCGGGTCCGGCGTGGCCGTCACCGCACCCGGCCGGCGACGCGCTTGGTGCGGCGGGCGGGCGGGCCGGGCCGCAGCCGACTGGCGCGCCGGCTCCGTCACCGGGGACATGTTCAGAACCTCGGGCTGATCCCTTGACGACTGCGTCTCGGCCCGCTTAAATCACGTCATGAAATAAGACGTGCATCAAGCGCGTCTGCGGCCATTCACGGTTCAAAACTGGTCGAGCGCGTTCAATGATCCGCAACGGCTGGGGGTCGGCTTCGTGGGAACGCACACCATCGGCCGGGTGGCCGTAAACCGGAAACCCCCTGCGCCAAGGCGTTCCGGCTCCAGCCGTCACCGACGGCACGAACTGGACGAGTAGCTACTCGACGACAACCGGCCCAGGAGGCGTGCAAATCATCCCGTGAGCAGCCGCGGACGATCCGGGCCGTACGGCACGCAGCGGATGTCCGCGCCGGGACCCGGGCCGGTCACGGTCCGAACGGGCACGTGGCAACGGACAGGAGGCGCGCTTACAGAACAGAGAAAGGTGTTCGTCCTACGCAACAACACCTCGGTCGTCAGCCTGCCGCACGGAGAGCGCCGTGCGGTACGCCGACGGCGGGCACCCAGTCCGCTGGTGCCCGCCTCAGCCTCGGCGCCCAGTACGACCAGCCAGGGAAGGAAGTCATCAATGCGTGAAACCAGCAGATCCGGATGGGCCCGGGTCCGGCCGCCAGGCGGAGCTCTCAGGAGAGCCATCACAGGCTCGGTCAGCTTCGGGCTGCGGCGCCCAGCCGTGGTCCTGGCGGCGGCACTGACCGCCGGTGCCGGGCTCGCCATGCCCGCGGCCACCGCGGCCACCGCGGCCACCGCGAGCCCGGCAGCCGCCCCAGCCTCGTCGATATGCCCGGGGGCGACCATCGCCGCCTTCGGCCCCAACGTCTGCGTCTTCAACGACACGATGAGCCAGGCGACCGTCCAGGCTGACCTGAACAGCATCGCCACCCAGCAGGTTCCGGTCGCCAGCCAGTTCGACAGCCAGCGTTACTCCGTGTTCTTCGAGCCAGGCACCTACGGGTCGGCCGCCAATCCCCTCGTGTTCCAGGTCGGCTACTACACCGAGGTCGCCGGCCTGGGCTTCATGCCCCAGGACACGGTCGTCAACGGCGCCATCGAGCTGTACAACAACCTGTGCACCGCCGGGACCACTCATTGCAACTCGGACGTCAACTTCTGGCGCTCCTTGTCCAACCTGACCCTCAACGTGCACCTGCCGGCCTCGCCGCCGGCGTACGCGCCCCCGGTCGTGGATGCCTTCGGCCCCGGCTGCACTAACAGCGCGGAGATGTGGTCCGCATCCCAGGCCGACCCGATCAGGCGGGCCATCATCAACGGCAGCGTCGTCTTCCAGGACTACTGCGCGACCAACAACTTCGCCAGCGGTGGCTTGATCGCCGACAGCCAGGTCAGCGGCAACCTCGACTTCTTCGGCAACCAGCAGTACCTGGTCCGCAACGCCACCATTGGCGGAGCGGCCGGATGCCCGAACGGGCTGTGGAACATGGTCTACGTCGGAGTCGTGGGCGCGCCGGCGCCGGCGTTCGGCGGCCAGTGCCAGCAGAACACGGTCCTCCCGACGAGCACGGTGACCGAGGAAAAGCCGTTCCTGTACTCGAATTCGCACGGCGGTTTCGACGTCTTCATACCCGCCGTCCAGCACAATTCGTCCGGCCCGTCCTGGGCCAGCGGCCAGGAAGCCGGCCGGTCCATCCCCCTGTCGACGTTCTTCGAGGCCAGCCCGAGCACGCCTACCTCGCTCATCAACCTCGCGCTGGCCTTCGGCAAGAACCTGATCCTCACGCCAGGCGTCTACAACCTTGACCAGCCCATCGTGGTCAGCCATCCCGGCACGGTGGTGCTTGGCCAGGGCTTCGCCACCCTGATCCCGCAGCACGGCAACGCCGCCATGATCGTCATTCCCAACGAGGGCGTGAAGGTCTCCGGCCTCATCATCGACGCCGGCCCGGTCAACTCCCGCGTCCTGCTCGCGGTCGGGACTCCCGGGCCCGGCTTCGGCACCGCCAGCGACCCGGACCTCATCCAGGATGTCTTCTTCCGTATCGGCGGCGCCGAGACCACGACCGTCGGAGCGACGGTCAGCCTGCTCGACAACGCCAAGAACTCGATCATCGATGACGTATGGGCATGGCGTGCTGACCACGGCAGCGCGGTGGGCTGGACCAGCAACACCGCCGACACCGGCGCCATCGTCACCGGGAACGATGTCACTGCCTACGGGCTGGCCGCCGAGCACTACCAGAAGAACGAAGTGATCTGGAGCGGCCAGGGCGGCACGGACATCTTCTACCAGAACGAGCTACCCTACGACCCGCCCAGCCAGTCGGCGTGGATGGCGTCCCCGACCCAGAACGGTTACCCCTCCTTCCTGGTTACCCCGAACGTCAAGACGTTCCAGGGCTATGGGATGGGCAGCTACGTTGTCTTCATCAACACGACGGCAACATTGCACGACGCTGAGGCCTATCAGGCCCCCAACACGCCCGGTGTGCAGTTCCACAATGTCCTCACCGTATGGATCGCCGGATCCGGAGGCTACGATTCGGTCATCAACGGGGTTGGCGCTCCCGCGACCTCAACCAATCCCGGAACGGTAAAGCCAATCGACGTCGCGAGCTACCCGTGAACTTCGCTAGACCAAGCCGGGACGCTCTCTAGTTCAGCCAGTTGACCCTCACGGGTGAACACGCCAGGCGAAGCCGGTCGTGCCGTTCCCGGCACGACCGGCCAGCCGGCGCTCAAGCACTCGCCGCTAGCGTCGCAGGCCTGCTGTTACGTTCGTTTCTCGAGGTTAAGTCCGGCGGAGACGTCCATCGCGATCTGGTAGGTATCGAAGGCCCGGGCGACACCGGCGTAGGCCTCGAAATTGGGGATTTCCGCGCGCTGGCCGGAGACGGAGGGCAGATGACCGGCAGCGGGGTGCAGGAGATCTCGCCGGGATCTGGCGCTGGATGCGCCGCCCCGGGGGGTGCGTCCCGGAGAGTCCGGCACCAGGACGAGCTACGCGGTCGCCCTCAACAGCGAGACACTGCTCATCGACCCGCTAGCGCGTTCCCGCCCGGGCCAGCGCGTCCTCGGCCTGCGCGGCGAGAGCGCCGACCAGATCGGCCGCGGAAGGCAGGTCGTTGATGAGATCAATGGCCTCGCTGGCCCATACCGGCAGCGGGAGCAGATCGCCTCGCGCCACGCCATCCTGATAAGCCCGCTTGGCATCGGCGTCCGCGGCGAGTTCATCTTCCCGGCCCCGCCACTGATCGAGGAACGGGTGGCCGAGGGTGCGGGCCGGGTATTCCGGCGGCCATCGGGAGCCCCGGGCGATGTCGAGCACCGTGCTGCGCTCGGTGTCCTCCCCACGTCCCTCGACGATCGCCTTCTTGACCGAGGGATCGGCAAGGGCCTCGGCAGTGGCCTGAAACCGGGTCCCGACGAGTGCCCCGGCGGCGCCAAGAGCCAGGGCCGCTGCCACGCCCCGCCCATCGGCGATCCCGCCGGCGGCCAGCACCGGGGTCGGTGCCGCCAAGTCCACCACGGCCGGCACGAACGGCAACGTAGATCGCCCCCGCCGGGCGCCATGCCCACCGCCTTCGGTCCCCTGCGCCACGATGATGTCGGCGCCGAGATCCACCGCCTGCCTGGCCTCCTCAAGGTCGGTGACCTGGATGATCAGCGCCGCGCCCGCCTGGCGAATAGGTCCTGCGAACGCGCCGGGGTCACCGAAGGACAACATCACCGCCCTCGGGTCGTACTGCAGCGCGCGCTCGACCGTGCCGACGTCGATCGCCCAGCTCTGGAAACCGACCCCCCACGGCCTACCGGTGCCATCCGCAACGATCGCCACCTCGCGGGCCAGCCAGCCCAGGTCCCCATTGCCGCCGCCCAGCAGTCCCAGACCCCCGCCGTCAGAGACAGCCGCGGCCAGGGCACCGCCAGCCGATCCGCCCATAGGCGCCAGCGCGATCGGATGCTGCACCGAGAAGAACTCCGTGAACGCCGTGGACAACGCCATAGCCGCCATCATCACCCCTCCCGGTAAGCCATTCCAGCCCATCCCTGGCTCCCAGGTGTCCGGTTCAAGGGTGACGGGCGCCTTATGCCAGGGTGGTGCCGTCACATGCGGCGCCCATCATCATCGCAAGCCCGTGTCGCGGCTCGCCGGCGGAGCGGGTCAGACCCCGGCGGCCTGCATGCCGCGCAGTTCGTGCTTCAGGTCCTTGATCTCGTCGCGGTACCTGGCGGCCACCTCAAACTGCAGTTCGGCCGCGGCGGCGTGCATCTGATCGGTGAGTTCCTGGATCAAGGCAATCAGGTCGACGCGCGCATCACTGCCGCCCGTACCCGCGGCGGAGCTGGCTGCACGCGCGCGGGATGACAGCCCGGGAACGGGTGTCTTGCCCCGGCTCTGCTGACGCCCGCTGCCGCCGATCAGCTTCGCGGTGTCCGCGTCCTCACGGACCAGTTGGTCGAGGATGTCCGCGATCCGCTTGCGCAGCGGCGTGGGATCGATCCCATGCTCGGTGTTGTAGGCGACCTGCTTGTCCCGCCTGCGGTTTGTCTCGTCGATGGCCCGTTTCATAGACGGCGTCACCTGGTCGGCGTACATGTGAACCTGGCCGGAGACGTTGCGCGCGGCCCGCCCGATGGTCTGGATCAGCGAGGTTCCCGAGCGCAGGAACCCTTCCTTGTCCGCGTCCAGGATCGACACGAGCGAGACCTCGGGCAGGTCGAGGCCCTCCCGGAGCAGGTTGATCCCGACCAGCACGTCGTACTCACCGAGCCGCAGCTCACGCAGCAGTTCCACCCGCCGCAGCGTGTCGACCTCGCTGTGCAGGTAACGGGCCCGGATGCCCAGCTCAAGCAGGTAGTCGGTGAGATCTTCGGCCATCTTCTTGGTGAGCGTGGTGACCAGCACCCGCTCGTTGCGCTCCGCCCGCTCCCTGATCTCGTGCACCAGGTCGTCGATCTGCCCCTTGGTCTGCTTGATAATCACCTGGGGGTCAATGAGCCCAGTCGGCCTGATCACCTGCTCGACGACCTCGCCGCCGACCCGCTGCAGCTCGTACGGTCCGGGGGTGGCGGACAGGTACACGGTCTGCCCGATCCGCTCGCCGAACTCATCCCAGGTGAGCGGACGGTTGTCGATCGCACTCGGCAGCCGGAAGCCGTGCTCGACCAGGTTCCGCTTCCGTGACACGTCGCCCTCGTACATGGAGCCGATCTGCGGCACCGTGTTGTGCGACTCGTCGATGACAAGCAGGAAATCCTCGGGGAAGTAGTCGAGCAGCGTGTTCGGCGGGCTGCCCGGCTCGCGGCCGTCGATGTGCCGCGAGTAGTTCTCGATCCCCGAGCAACTGCCCACCTGGCGCATCATCTCGACGTCGTAGGTGGTCCGCATACGCAGCCGTTGTGCCTCGAGCAGGCTGCCCGCCCGCTCCAGTTCGGCGAGCCGCCCGACCAACTCGGCCTCGATGCCGGCGATCGCCCGTTCCATCCGCTCCGGCCCGGCCACGTAGTGGGAGGCCGGGAAGATATACAGTTCCTCGTCCTCGCTGACCACCTCGCCGGTGAGCGGGTGCAAGGTCATCAGCCGTTCGACCTCGTCGCCGAACATCTCGATCCGGACGGCCAGCTCCTCGTACACCGGGATGATCTCGATGGTGTCGCCGCGCACCCGGAACGTGCCACGGGTAAAGGCCAGGTCGTTGCGGGTGTACTGCATGCCCACAAGCTGGCGGAGCAGGGCGTCCCGCTCGATGACGCTGCCGATCCGCAGCCTGACCATCCGGTCCACGTACTCCTGGGGCGTGCCCAGGCCGTAGATGCAGGAGACGGACGCCACGACGATGGTGTCCCGGCGGGTGAGCAGCGAGTTGGTCGCGGAATGCCGCAGCCGCTCCACCTCGTCGTTGATCGAGGAGTCCTTCTCGATGTAGGTGTCGGTCTGCGGGATGTACGCCTCGGGCTGGTAGTAGTCGTAGTACGAGACGAAGTACTCGACCGCGTTGTGCGGCAGCATCTCGCGCAGTTCGTTCGCGAACTGCGCGGCCAGGGTCTTGTTGGGCAGCATGACGAGGGCTGGCCGCTGCAGCCGTTCGGTCAGCCAGGCGACCGTCGCGGTCTTGCCGGTGCCAGTCGCCCCTAGCAGCACGGTGTCCTTCGTCCCACCGGTAATCCGGCGCTCGATCTCGGCGATGGCCCGCGGCTGGTCGCCCGACGGCACCATATCCGTGATCACCTTGAACGGGGCCACAGTGCGCTGGAGGTTACTTACCGGCCGCATGACACCACTCCTCCCCCGCCGCCAGCTACCCAGCGCACATACGCGTGACCAACCGCTTGCTCAGACACCGCAGGGTTCAACTCCGCCATCTGCCCACTGTATTTCCCGCCTCCGACATTCCGCCCCCGTGGCCAGGAGCGCAAAGAGCTAAGAACGAAGCGCAGGGCCGTTCGCCCTGTCTTGATGCGCCGGGAGCACGGGCCGGGGCGGGCGGGCCAGCGCGTAAAGAGCCGAAGGCGAAGCGCGGGCCCACCCGCCCCGGCCCGCGCGACCACCTCTCAGTCCTGCAGGGCGAGCGCGCGGTGCCGGAGTTCGGCCCAGAGTTCCCCGACCTGACGATCGAGCTCAGCCAGGGACCCCGAGTTGTCCACGACGATGGTGGCGATGGCCAGCCGCTGCTCCCGGCTGGCCTGCGCCGCCATCCGGGCTGTGGCCTGTTCCTCGGTCATGCCGCGCTCACGCAGCAGCCGCTCGGCTTGAACGCGGGGCGGCACGTCGACGACCACGACCAAGTCGTAGAAGTCGGCCATGTCGCTCTCGGCGATCAGCGGGATGTCCTCGACCACGATCGCTCCGGGCGGGGTCGCCCTCTCCAGCTCGCGTATGCGCTCCCCCACGCGAGGATGGACGATCGCGTTCAGCTTCGTCCGCAGCGCGGCGTCAGAGAACACGATCTCGCCCAGCTTATTCCGGTCCAGGGTGCCGTCATGCCCCAGGACCTTGGAGCCGAACACGCCGATGACCTCGGCCAGCCCTTCGGTCCCGGGTTCGACGACCTCCCTGGCAATGAGGTCGGCGTCTATGATCACGGCGCCCTGCGCGGCGAGCCGGCGAGTCACCTCACTCTTGCCCGATGCGATCCCGCCTGTAAGCCCCACCTTGAGAGATCGCACGTCGGTCAGCCTAGCTGGCCAGGGATGCAGGACGCAGCGGTCAGGCCCCCAAGGTCACCAGCATGATCGCCTTGATGGCGTGCATCCGGTTCTCGGCCTGGTCGAACACGATCGAGTGACCCGACTCGAACACCTCGTCGGTGACCTCGAGCGCATCCAGCCCGGTCGCGGCGAAGATCTCCGCGCCGACCTTCGTGTTCCGGTCGTGGAAGGCGGGCAGGCAGTGCATGAACTTCACGTCCGGGTTCCCGGTCGCGCGCACCATGTCCATGGTGACCTGGTAGTCGCGGAGCAGCGCGACCCGGTCCGCCCACAACGCGGCGGGCTCGCCCAGCGAGACCCACACGTCCGTGTACAGGAAGTCGGCGCCGCGCACGCCTTCCTTGACGTCCTCGGTGAAGGAGATCCGCGCGCCGGTCTGCTCGCCGATCCGCCGCGCCTCCTGGGTCACCGCGCCGGAGTTCCACAGAGCCCGTGGCGCGACCATGCGGACGTCCATGCCCATCATCGCCCCCGCGACCAGCAGTGAGTTGCCCACGTTGTTGCGGGCGTCCCCGCAGAACGCGAACGCGATCCCGGTATCGCGCTTCCGGCTGTGCTCACGCATCGTCAGCATGTCGCAAAGGGACTGGGTCGGGTGCCACTTATCGGTCAGCCCGTTCCACACCGGGACTCCCGCGCAGCGCCCGAGGATCTCCACGTTGTGCTGGGAAGAGCCGCGGTACTCGATGCCGTCGTACAGCCGCCCGAGCACGCGCCCGGTGTCCTTGACCGACTCCTTGTGCCCGAGTTGCGAGCCCGCGGGGTCGAGGTAGGTGACGTGCGCGCCCTGGTCATACGCGGCCACTTCGAACGAGCACCGGGTGCGGGTGGACGTCTTCTCGAAGACGAGGGCTATGTTCTTGCCGCGCAGCCGGGGCTGCTCGGTGCCCGCCCGCTTCGCCTGTTTCAGCTCGGCCGCCCTATCCAGCAGGAACTTCCACTCCTCCGGAGTGAAGTCCAGTTCCTTGAGGAAGTTACGGGCAGTCAGGTCGACCGGCATCGGCGTTCCCACATTCCAGAGCCATCACTGGACTGCCGCCGCCTCGCCGGAAAGCGAGGCGGCGGCAGATCAGCTTGGTGCTCTGCTTAGCTTTGGCCACCGGACAGCTTGTCCCGCAGCGCGGCCAGCGCCTCGTCAGAGGCGAGGGCGCCACTGGGCGAGCCGCTGTCGCTGTCCCGGCTGGAGCTGGAACTCGAGCTGGAACTCGTGCCGACGCCGGAGCCGGCCGGGCGGCGCGAGCCGCCGGACTGGTCAGCGCCGTCCTCGGCCTCGTCCTCGGACTTGCGGGCCTCGGCCACCTGGCGCCGGTGCGCCTCGAACCGGGAACGCGCCTCGGCGTACTGGTGCTCCCATTCCTCGCGCTGCGTGTCGTAGCCCTCGAGCCACTCGCCCGACTCGGAGTCGAAGCCCTCCGGGTAGACGTAGTTGCCCTGCTCGTCGTAGGTGGCGGGCATGCCGTACAGCGTCGGGTCGAAGTCGTCGCCGACCGCCTCGCCGATCGTGCCCTCGTTCGCCTGCTTCAGCGACAGCGAGATGCGCCGCCGGTCCAGGTCGATGTCGATGATCTTGACGAAGATCTCGTCGCCGACCTGCACCACCTGCTCGGGGATCTCGACATGCCGGTCCGCGAGCTCGGAGATATGCACCAGGCCCTCGATGCCCTCTTCAACCCGCACAAAGGCGCCGAACGGAACAAGCTTGGTAACTCGCCCAGGAACGACCTGGCCGATCTGGTGGGTCCGGGCAAACTGCTGCCACGGATCCTCCTGGGTGGACTTCAGCGACAGCGAGACGCGCTCGCGATCCATGTCCACGTCGAGCACCTCGACGGTGACCTCCTGGCCGACCTCGACCACCTCGCCCGGGTGGTCGATGTGCTTCCAGGACAGCTCGGACACGTGCACGAGGCCGTCCACGCCGCCCAGGTCGACGAACGCGCCGAAGTTGACGATGGAGGAGACCACACCCTTGCGGATCTGGCCCTTCTGCAGTGTGTTGAGGAAGTTCTGGCGCACCTCGGACTGGGTCTGCTCCAGCCACGCCCGGCGGGACAGCACCACGTTGTTGCGGTTCTTGTCCAGCTCGATGATCTTCGCTTCGATCTCCCGGCCCACATACGGCTGCAGGTCGCGGACGCGGCGCATCTCCACCAGCGAGGCGGGAAGGAAGCCGCGCAGCCCGATGTCCAGGATCAGGCCGCCCTTGACGACCTCGATCACCGTGCCGGTGACGACCCCGTCCTCCTCCTTGATCTTCTCGATCGTGCCCCAGGCGCGCTCGTACTGCGCGCGCTTCTTGGACAGGATGAGGCGGCCCTCTTTGTCTTCCTTCTGCAGGACAAGGGCCTCGATGTGCTCGCCGGTCTTGACCACATCGTGCGGGTCGACATCGTGCTTGATCGACAGCTCGCGAGAGGGGATGACCCCCTCCGTCTTGTAGCCGATGTCGAGCAAGACCTCGTCTCGATCGACCTTGACGACGGTTCCCTCAACGATGTCGCCGTCATTGAAATACTTGATGGTCTCGTCGATCGCGGCGAGGAAGGCCTCCTCGGACCCGATGTCGTTGACCGCTACCTTGGGGGTCGGGTGGGCCTGCGTGCTGCTCGTCATGTGTAGGTTGGCTCCGGCGGACACAAAGTGGTTGGACGCGCTTGGACCGTCAGCCCGTCAGGCGGGGCTACAGGTGAACTGGATTTGCCTGGCCGACCTGACCAGCGACGGATAGCCTCTCGGCCGCCCGCAACTGTGCCTGGCCACGGCGGGACTGCACCAGAACACGGCGCAGCGCTCAGGATATGCAGAGCAACGGCAACCGGTCAATCTAAGCCGCCAACCTGTGACCTCGCCACCCCCGTGCCACCCCCGCGTCGGGCACTGCTGGCCCGGCCCAGCGTGGCTGGGGGCGGGGGGGCCGGCGCGTAAAGAGCCGAAGGCGAAGCGCAGGCCTCCCCGCCCCCGGCCACGCCCCCACGGAAGCCTGTCAATGCCCCGCTTCAGCGCAGGCCACCCCGCCCCCGGCCACGCCCCCGCGGAAGCCTGTCAATGCCCCGCTTCAGCCCAGCTTCGGCCGGTGCCGAGCGAGACGCTGAGCGGCACGCGCAGGTCGAAAGCGCCGCACATAGTCTGCGTGACCAGCTCACTCAGGGCGGCCAGCTCGCCGGGGGCCACCTCAAAGACGAGTTCGTCGTGCACCTGCAGCAGCATCCGTGAGCCGAGCCCTCGATCGCGCAGCTCGCGGTCCACGCTGAGCATCGCCACCTTGATGATGTCGGCCGCCGATCCCTGGATCGGCGCGTTGAGCGCCATCCGCTCGGCCATCTCCCGGCGCTGCCTGTTGTCGGAGGTCAGGTCGGGCAGGTACCGGCGGCGGCCGAGGATGGTCTGCGTGTAGCCGTCCTTGCGGGCCTGCGCGACCACCTCGTTCAGGTAGTCCCGGACACCGCCGAACTGCTGGAAATACTCATCCATCAGCACCCGCGCCTCATCGGGCGTGATGCGAAGCTGCTGGGACAGCCCGTACGCGGACAGGCCGTAGGCGAGCCCGTAGTTCATCGCCTTGATCTTGCTCCGCAGCTCGCCGGTGATCTGATCGGGCGGCAGGCTAAACACCCGCGACGCCGTCTCGGCATGAAAATCACGGCCCGTGCTGAACGCTTCCTCCAGCGCCTCATCCCCCGACAGGTGCGCCATGATGCGCAGCTCGATCTGGCTGTAATCGGCCGTGAGCAGGCAGTCATACCCGGTGCCGACGATGAAGCCCCGCCGGATCCGCCGGCCTTCCTCGGTCCGGATCGGGATGTTCTGCAGGTTCGGGTCGGTCGAGGAGAGCCGCCCGGTGGCGGCGATCATCTGGTTGTAGGTGGTGTGGATCCGGCCGTCCTCGTCCGCCATCGGGATCAGCGAGTCCACGATGCTCTTGAGCCGGGCCACGTCCCGGTGCCGGAGCAGGTGCTCGAGGACCGGGTGGCCGGTCTGCGCGAGCAGCCCGGTGAGCGCCTCGGAGTCTGTGGTGTACCCCGTCTTGATCCGTTTGGTCTTCGGCAGGCCCAGCTCGGTGAACAGCACTTCCTGGAGCTGCTTGGGCGAGCCGAGGTTGAACTCGTGCCCGATGATCGAGAACGCGGCCTGCTCCGAGGCTTTCACGTCGCCGCCCAGGGTGGCCGACATGTCCGCGAAGTGATCCGTGTCCGCCGCGATCCCGGCCCGCTCCATCCCGGCGAGCACCTCGACCAGCGGCAGTTCCACGTCCCTGAGCAGCTCGGTCGCGCCGCGCCGGGCCAGGTCGCCGTCGAGCGCGTCGGCGAGTTCCGCGGTGGCCTGGGCCCGCACCACCAAGGCGGTGGCGGCTTGCACCGCCGAATCATCGTCCTCGCCGGACAGGTCCAGGGTCAGCTGCCCGGTCGTGGCGGCGTTGTCGCGCAGTTCCTTATGCAGGTAGTGCAGGACCCGGTCGGCCAAGTCGAAGGAGCGCTGGCCAGGCAGGGCCAGGTAGGCGGCCAGGGCGGTGTCCGTGCTGAGGCCGGCCAGCTCCAGGCCGCGGGCCGCGAGCGCGTGCATCGGGCCCTTGGCGTCATGCATGGCCTTGGGCCGGGCCGGGTCGGCCAGCCAGGCCGCCAGCGCGCCCTCATCCTCCTCGGTCAGGGTGACCGGGTCGAGGAAGGCCCCCGCGCCGTCCGGGGCGGCCAGCGCCAGCCCGTCCAGCACTCCGGTGCCGCGCCGCCAGCTCCCGCTGGCCGCCAGGCCGACCCGGCCTCCGCCACTGGCGTGCTCCTCGAGCCAGCCGGCCAGCTCGCCCGGGCCCGGCAGCGAGACGTCGACATCGAACGCCTGGCCAGTTCCTTCGCCGGCGGCCGGCTCGGGGACGGCAGCGGCCCAGTCGATTCCGTTCGGAAGGGTGGTGTAAAGACGATCCCTCAGGACCCGGAACTGCAGGGTGTCGAACAGCTGGTGGATCTGGTCCCGGTCCCAGGGGACGGGCCGCAGGTCATGCGGGCCCGAATCCAGCGGCACGTCCCTGGCGAGCTCGGTGAGCCGCCGGTTGCGCAGCACGTCGCCGAGACGTTCACGCAGGGCGTCCCCCGCCTTGCCCTTGATCTCACCGACCCGGTCCACGATCTCGGTCAGCGAGCCGAACTCGGCGACCCACTTGGCGGCTGTTTTCTCGCCGACACCCGGGATGTTGGGCAGGTTGTCGCTCGGGTCGCCGCGGATCGCGGCGAAGTCCGGGTACTGGACAGGGGTCAGGCCGTACTTGGCGGTGACCTCCTGCGGCGTGAAGCGGGTCATGTCGCTGATCCCGCGCCGCGTCATCAGCACCGTGATGTCGTCGTCAACCAGTTGCAAGGCATCCCGGTCGCCGGTGACGATCAGCACCTCCATCCCACCGGCTGTGGCCAGGGTCGCCAGCGTGGCGATGATGTCGTCTGCCTCGTAGCCGGCCATCGACAGACGCGGGATGCCGAGCGCGTCGAGCACCTCGAAGATCAGGCTCAGCTGGCCGCGGAAATCCGCGGGCGTCTCCCGGCGGTTCGCCTTGTACTCGACCCACTGCTCGTGCCGGAAGGTTGGCTCGCTGCGGTCGAACGCCACCGCGACGTGGGTCGGCTGCTCGTCCCGCAAGACGTTGATGAGCATGGCCGTGAAGCCGTACACCGCGTTGGTCGGCTGCCCGGTCGTGGTGGAGAAGTTCTCCGCGGGCAGCGCGAAGAACGCCCGGTAGGCCAGGGAGTGGCCGTCGAGCAGGAGCAGCCGGTCGCGGTGGCCACCCGGCGCGGCTGCCCCCCCGGCCGCTTTTTCCTTCGTCGCCACGAGGCGATCCTAGTCCCCTGGTCCGACAGACTGTGCCCCGCTGAGACCTGGTCCCAGGCCGCGCTGAACTGGACGTGCCCGGCCGCCAGCGTGCGCTGGCGGCCGGGCACGGTGGGATGCCAGGTTAGCTAGAGAACTTGAAGATGGTCGTCGTGTCGTAGGGATGGCCTGGGTCCACCTCGGTGGACGGGAAGGCCGGCTGGTTGGGCGAGTCCGGGAAGTGCTGGGTCTCGAAGGTGTAGCCAGCGCCCTGCCGGTAGGTGTGGTCGCCGATGCCCACCAGTGTGCCGGTAAGGAAGTTGCCCGCGTAGAACTGCACGCCCGGCTGGTCGCTCCAGACGGTCAGCTCACGGCCGCTGGCCGGATCCGTGGCCCGGGCGTCCAGGAGAAGCCCGTCCAGCCTGGGACCGGTCTTGTTGATCACCCAGTTGTGGTCATAGCCCGGCCCGAACAGCAGCTGCTGGTTGGTGCCGTCGTTGATCCGCGCTCCGATCGCCGTCCCGTGCGGGTTGGTGAAGTCGAAGGGCGTGCCGGCCACCGAGTCGAACGCGCCGGTGGGGATCAGCAGGGAGTTGACCGCCGTGATCTGGTCGGCGTTCATGTACACCTTCTGGCTCATGGCCGAGAGGGTGCTCTCCCCAGCGAGGTTGAAGTAGCTGTGGTTGGTCAGGTTGAGGACCGTGGGCGCGTCCGTGGTCGCCGTGTAGTGGATCTTGAGGGCGCCACTGTTGTCCAGGGTGTAGATCACGTGCACGGTGACGTTCCCGGGGAAGCCAGTGCAGGGGGCTCCGGGGACAGCAGTGGTGCAGGTCGGCTCGAACTTCGAGCCTTCGTCGCCGTTCGGGCTGAACAGTGATAGGTCGACACCGACGACGCCGTTGCCGGTGACCTTGGTGGCCGACCAGACCCGGTTCCCGAAGCCGACGAAACCGCCGTGCAGGGTGTTTCCGTTGTTGTTCCTCGGCAGCGTGTACGTCTTGCCGTCCAGCGTGAACATGCCGTTCGCGATGCGGTTGCCGTAGCGGCCAATGATCTCGCCGAAGTACGGGCCACCGCCGGCGGGCGGCGGCGGGCTGACCTCGTTGACGTATTCCTGCAGGGTCTTGAATCCGAGCACGACATCGGCGCTGCGTCCCCGCTTGTCCGGGACGTTGACCGACTGCACGATGCCGCCGTAGGTCAGGATCTTGACCTGCACGCCGTCTTCGTTGGTCAGCGTGTAGCGGAAGACGGTCTCGGCCGGGTTGTACGGCCCGGCGGGAGCGGTACCGAACGGCTCGCTGCTCACGGACAGCTTTCCATGGCCGCCCTGCACGCTGGCGGGCGATGCGAACGCCTGGGTCATGCCGAGCGCCCCGACACTCGCAAGCGAGACGGCCGCAGCCCCCCCGATGGTCGCTCTGATCATTCTTCGTCTGAACACTGGACGCATGGAGACTCCCTTCATTGGGTTCCCGGGGGCTGGAGCGAGACCGCCCCCCCGGGGAATTGTTAACGCTCACCACAGCCAGCGCCAGCCTTTCGGCCAAGAACTTCTGATCTTTTCTGTTCGATCTTGTGGACGCCTGAGCGCCCAGGGCGATACGCGCAGTCTTCTGTGCAGGTCGGACGCAAGCCAGTGGCCGGCTTGACGGCGCTGCTGGCCAAAGGACGTGTCCGAGGCGGACAGCCAGAACCGGGAATCTTGCCTCGCCGACCCGTACCCACGAACCCGCACCCTGCCGCCGCACCGCGCCGCCGCACCGCACCGCCGCGCCGTGCCGCGCGCTGCGCCGCACTGACCGGGCCCCCGGCACAGCACCCTAGGCTTCTCCTGCGGCGCGGAGGCGTCCGTCACATCGTCGGAGGTGCGGGTGGAGCAGGACAGCTCACGGCAGATCATCGCTGATTTCACGAACGCCAGCCGGGACAAGCTGGTCGGCCGCATGGGCATCGCCATCCTCGAAGCCACGGCGGACCGCGTGGTGGGAACCATGCCGGTCGAGGGCAACACGCAGCCCTACGGCCTGCTGCACGGTGGCGCCTCGTGCGTGCTCGCGGAGACCCTTGGCTCGCTCGGCGCGGCGCTGCACGCCGGGCCGGACCGGTTCACCGTCGGCATCGAGATCAGCGCGACGCATCACCGTGCCGCTGCTGCCGGGAAGGTGACCGGGGTCGCCACGAAGCTGCACGGGGGCCGTACCGTCGCCACCTACGAGACCGTAATCAGCGATGACCGTGGCCGGCGGGTCTGCACTGCGCGGCTCACCTGCGTGATCAGCGACCGGGTGCCTGGCGGTGGCCGGCCCATGGCCGCCGCCGACGCCCCGACCTCCCCGGCCAGCTGATGACAGTCGTGGCCGCGAGACCCGTGAATGGCCAGCTCATCACCTGACGTAACTCGCTGGATCCCGGCGCCACCTGGAGAACAGCGTGCTACCGGACGTTTGCCGCAAACCCTCGGGGGAATGACGGGTCCTTTGCGCGGCAGCGGCGCACCTCGCTACCGTGGAGGGGAGGGCCCGGGGCGGCCGAGTAGAGAACGTGTCGACCCGGGGAAGGCCGACACGGCACCAAAGGTGCCCCGGGCCCTTGAACCGGCTTTGCCCGGCCCGACGACCGCCTGCTAGCCGTCTGCGGCGGGCTTGGCGTCCGCGGGCTTGCGATCCGCCGCCTGCTGGCCGCCAACCGGGCCGGGGGTCGGTGCCTTACCGGACTCCGGGGCCTTACCGGAGTCGGCCGTCCTACCGGAGTCGGCCGCCTTACCGGAGTCCGGCGCCATCGCGCCGTCCAGCAGCTTCTCGGCGACCGCCCGCATGGCCAGTCGCTGGTCCATCGACGTCTTCTGGATCCAGCGGAACGCCTCCGGCTCGGTCAGCCCGTGCTCGGCCTGGAGCTTCCCCTTCGCCCGGTCGAGGATCTTGCGCACCTCGAGCCGGTCCTTCAAGGTGGCAACCTCGGACTCCAGCACGGATGTCTCCTGGAAACGGCTGGCCGCAATCTCGATCGCGGGGACAAGATCCGCCTTGGTGAACGGCTTCACCAGGTAGGCCATGGCCCCCGCGTCCCGTGCCCGCTCCACAAGCTCCCGTTGGGAGAACGCGGTGAGGATGACTACCGGAGCGATGTGATCCGCAGCGATCCGCTCGGCCGCGGAAATCCCGTCCAGAATCGGCATCTTGACATCGAGGATGACGAGATCGGGTCGGAGCTTCGAAGCGAGCTCGACGGCGGCCTCGCCGTCGGCGGCCTCCCCGGCCACCACGTACCCTTCCTCCTCAAGCATCTCCTTGAGATCAAGCCGGATTAGCGCCTCGTCTTCGGCGATTACAACACGCAATGGGGTCTGGCTCACGGGCACGAGCGTACCCGTAGCGGGTAGATTGTCGTTCGGCCGACCGTCCTTATAGCGGCAGGCCGGGCCCCGGTAGACCAACTGGCAGAGTCCATGGTCTCAAACACCATGCAGTGTGGGTTCGAATCCCACCCGGGGCACCCCCGTCAGCCGGGAAGGCCCGCATCGGGACCGACGACGTCGCCGATGCGGTGCACGCGCAGCGCATTGGTGGTGCCCGGGCTGCCCGGCGGGGTGCCCGCGACGATGACGACCAGGTCGCCCTTGTCGCAGCGCCCGATGCCGAACAGCGCGTTGTCCACCTGGTGCACCATGTCGTCGGTGTGCGTCACAGGCGGCACGATGAAGGTCTCCACGCCCCAGATCAGCGCGAGCTGGCTGCGGGTGCTGGGCAGGGGGGTGAAGGCAAGCAGCGGGATCGGCGAGCGGTACCTGGCCAGCCGCCGGGCCGTCTCACCCGTCATGGTGAACGCCACGAGGGCCTTCGCCCCGACGATCGCCCCGACCTCCGCAGCGGCGCGCGCAATGGCGCCGCCCGTGGTGGTGGGCACCCGGCGGAGCGACGGAGCGGCCCGGAGGTATTCGCGTTCCGCCTCGACGATGATCCTGGCCATTGTCTCCACTGCTTCGACCGGGTACTCCCCCACGCTGGTCTCGGCGGACAACATCAACGCGTCCGCGCCGTCCAGGACGGCGTTGGCGACGTCCGAGGCTTCCGCCCTGGTCGGCCTGGGCGAGGAGATCATCGACTCAAGCATCTGGGTGGCGACGATGACCGGCTTGGCCTTGTCCTTGGCCCGTCCGATCATGCGTTTCTGCGCCATCGGAACCGCTTCAAGCGGCATTTCCACGCCGAGGTCCCCGCGGGCGACCATGATCCCGTCGAAGGTCTCGATCACGTCGGGCAGGGCCTCCACCGCCTGTGGCTTCTCGATCTTCGCGATAAGAGGGAGGCTGACGCCGACCTCGTCCATGATCCGGCGTGCGGGAGCAGCGTCCTCGGGGCCCTGAACGAACGAGAGGGCGATCATGTCCGCCCGCAGGCGCAGCGCCCAGCGCAGGTCTGCCTCGTCCTTCACAGTCAGCGCGGGCACGCTGACCTTGACCCCGGGCAGGTTGATGCCCTTGTGGTCGGAGACCGTGCCGCCGACGACGACACGGGTGCGGACGGCCGCACCCCGCACGGCCAGCACCTCAAGGACGATGCGCCCGTCGTCCACGAGTACCCGGTCCCCTGGCCTGACATCGTCGGCCAGGCCGGCGTAGGTCGTCGATGCCTGGCTGGAGTCGCCGGGAACGTCCTCGGCGGTGATGGTGAACTCCTGGCTCGCCGACAGCCGCACCGGTCCAGCCGGAAAGGTGCCCAGCCGGATCTTAGGTCCCTGGAGGTCGACGAGCACGCCCACGCTGTGCCCGGAAGCGTCGGAGGCGGCCCGGACCGCCTGGTAAGCCTGCTGGTGGCCGTCCAGGGTGCCGTGGCTCATGTTGAGCCGGGCGACGTCGAGCCCGGCCGCCACGAGCGCGGCGAGCTGCTCTGGGCTGGAGGACGCGGGCCCCAGCGTGCAGACGATCTTCGCTCGGCGGCTCATGGCCTCTGCCTTCCGGCCGGTCGGGCCCAGCCGCAGGAGTATCGGGAGGTGAAATGGGCACACCTGATTGGTCTATACCACTTTAGGCTCGCGCCCAGCCCTGTGCCGAGCCCTGACCCGCAAGGTTTACCGAACGGTCATCCGCCGGGGCCGGTAGCCCCCAGATCCCGGATCAAGAACCCCTCCTGACGCGCTTGGCCTGAGCTGTGCTGTACGGCGGTGCTCAGAGCCAGCGCGGGCAGATCCTGAGGTAAGCATTCCTGACGGCCATGATGATCGCGCAGTACCCGGCGAGCACAGCAGCTAGGAGCGGGTAGAAGGCCATCGGCGACGCAGTACCAGCAGGCGCGATCTACGCGAAGCTGGATGGCAACCTGAGCGTGCCTCGAAGGACCGGCTTAACGTCAACCGGCTCCTGATCCCTCAGGACAGCGGGCGGGCCGTGGGCGGGATCGGCTCCGGGAGCACTGTGTCGCCGGTCAGGTACGCGTCCACGGCGGCCGCGGCCGACCGGCCCTCCGCGATCGCCCACACGATCAGCGACTGGCCTCGGCCCATGTCACCCGCCACGAACACGCCAGGCACCGAGGTGGCGAACGAACGATCTCGCGCCACGTTGCCGCGCGCGTCGAAGCCCACACCGAGCTGGGCCAGGAGCCCGTCGCGTTCCGCCCCGATGAACCCCATCGCCAGTAGGGCTAGATCGCAGGGCAACTCGCGTTCTGTGCCTGGTATGGGCAGGAACCGTCCGCCCGACGATTCCACGGTCACCAGGCGCAGCGCGCGCACCCGGCCGTCCGGGCCGGCCACGAACTCCTGCGTGGAGACGGCGTACACCCGCTCGCCGCCCTCCTCGTGGGCGCTGGACACCCGGTAGATCATCGGGTAGGTGGGCCAGGGCTGGGTTTCCGGCCGGTGGTCCGGCGGGCGGGGCAAGATCTCCAGCTGGGTGATCGACGCCGCGCCCTGGCGGTGCGCGGTGCCCAGGCAGTCGGCACCGGTGTCACCGCCGCCGATGATGATCACGTGCTTGCCGCGCGCGCTGATCGCCGGCTCGGCGACCTGGCCGCCGGCCGCCGCCGTCACCGCGCGGTTGGACAGCGGCAGGTACTCCATCGCCTGGTGGACTCCGGCCAGGTCGGCGCCGGGCACCGGCAGGCCGCGCGGCACCGTCGCGCCGCCCGCGAGGACGATCGCGTCGTGGCCGCCGCGCAACTCCTCCGCGCTCATGTCGACGCCGGCATGCACCCCGCAGACGAACGTGGTGCCCTCGGCCCGCATCTGGTCCAGCCGCTGGTCGAGATGCTGCTTCTCCATCTTGAACTCGGGAATCCCGTAGCGGAGCAGGCCGCCGGGCGCGTCCGCCCGCTCATAGACGGTCACCGTGTGCCCGGCCCGGGTGAGCTGCTGCGCCGCCGCGAGCCCGGACGGCCCAGCGCCGATGACCGCGACCTTCCGGCCGGTGAGCACGGCCGGCGGCTGGGGCGTCACCCAGCCTTCCGCCCACGCCCGGTCGATGATCTCCACCTCGACCTGCTTGATCGTCACCGGATCGGCGTTGATGCCGAGGACGCAGGCGGTCTCGCACGGCGCCGGGCACAGCCGCCCGGTGAACTCGGGGAAGTTGTTGGTCGCGTGCAGCCGCTCGGCCGCCTCGTGCCAGTCCCGCCGCCAGACCAGGTCGTTCCACTCCGGGATCAGGTTCCCTAGCGGGCACCCCTGATGGCAGAACGGAATACCGCAGTCCATGCAGCGCCCAGCCTGCTTCTCCAGCTTGCTGTGGCTGAATTCGGTGTAGACCTCGTGCCAGTCCTGGATCCGGATGTCCACCGGGCGGCGGGCCGATGTCTCGCGCCGGGTCGTCATGAACCCCTTGGGATCAGCCATGATGCCACCCCCTCTCAGCCGTGCGCCGCGGCCATGACGGCCTCGTTCACGTCGCGGCCCTCACGCTCGGCGCGCCGTGCGGCATCCAGCACCCGCTTGTAGTCCTTGGGCATGACCTTGCCGAACCGGGGCACCGCCGTGTCCCAGTCGGCGAGCAACCGGGCCGCCACCCCGGAGCCTGTCTCCATGCGGTGGCGTTCGACCAGGCCGTACAGCAGCGCCGCGTCGCTGGTGGTGAGCGGCTCCAGGTCGGCCATCTCGGTGTTCACCCGGCGCGGGTCAGGGTCGAGCAGGTAGGCGACGCCACCGGACATGCCGGCCGCGAAGTTCCGCCCGACCCGGCCCAGGACGGCTACGGTGCCGCCGGTCATGTACTCACAGCCGTGGTCGCCGGTGCCCTCGACGACCGCGGTGGCGCCCGAGTTCCGCACGCAGAACCGCTCGCCGACCACGCCGCGCAGGAACATCTCGCCGGTGGTCGCGCCGTAGCCGATCACGTTGCCCGCGATGATCTGCTCCTCGGCGGCGAACGTGGCGTCCGGGTCCGGCGCCACGATGATCCGCCCGCCAGACAGGCCCTTGCCCAGGTAGTCGTTGGCGTCGCCGGCCAGCCGCAGGGTGATGCCCCGGGGCAGGAAGGCTCCGAACGACTGTCCGGCCGAGCCGCGGAAGCGCACGTGAATGGTGTCGTCGGGCAGCCCTTCACCACCCCAGCGCTTGGTCACCTCGTAGCCGAGCATGGTGCCGACGGTCCGGTTGACGTTCCGGACGGGAAGCTCGAGCACGACCGCCGTGCCGTCCTGCAGGGCGCCTTCAGCGAGCTGGATGAGCGTGTTGTCGAGGGCGCGCTCGATCCCGTGGTCCTGGCGTGTCGTGTTGCTGCGGGCGGCGCCGGCGGGCAGGTCGGGCACGTACAGGACCGGGGTCAGGTCGAGCCCGGCGGCCTTCCAGTGGCCGACCGCGCGGGCCGTGTCGAGCAGGTCGGCGCGGCCGACCGCCTCGTTCAGGGTGCGGAAGCCGAGTGCGGCCAGGTACTCGCGGACTTCCTGCGCGATGAACTCGAAGAAGTTCACCACGAACTCCGGCTTGCCGGTGAACCGCTTTCGCAGCTCCGGATTCTGCGTCGCCACGCCGACCGGGCAGGTGTCCAGGTGGCAGACGCGCATCATCACGCAGCCCGAGACCACCAGCGGCGCGCTGGCGAAACCGAACTCCTCGGCGCCGAGCAGGGCGGCGATGACGACGTCCCGGCCGGTCTTCAGCTGGCCGTCGGCCTGGACCACGATCCGGTCCCGCAGGCCGCCGCGCAGCAGCGTTTGCTGGGTCTCGGCCAGGCCGAGCTCCCACGGCGCGCCGGCGTGCTTGATGCTGGTTAGCGGCGCGGCCCCGGTACCACCGTCATGGCCGGAGATCAGCACGACGTCCGCGTGCGCCTTGGAGACGCCGGCCGCCACGGTGCCGACGCCGACCTCGGCGACCAGCTTTACGTGCACTCGGGCTGCCGGGTTGGCGTTCTTCAGGTCATGGATGAGCTGGGCCAGGTCCTCAATCGAGTAGATGTCGTGGTGCGGCGGCGGTGAGATGAGGCCCACGCCGGGCGTGGAGTACCTGGTCTTCGCGATCCACGGGTAGACCTTGTGTCCAGGCAGCTGGCCGCCCTCGCCGGGCTTGGCGCCCTGCGCCATCTTGATCTGCAGGTCATCCGCGTTGACCAGGTACTCACTGGTCACCCCGAATCTGCCGCTGGCCACCTGCTTCACCGCTGACCTGCGACGGTCGCCGTTGGCGTCGGGCACATAGCGGTCCGGGTCCTCACCACCCTCGCCAGTGTTGGACCGGCCGCCCAGCCGGTTCATGGCGATGGCCAGGGTCTGATGGGCCTCGGCGGAGATCGAGCCATAGGACATGGCGCCGGTCGAGAACCGCCGCACGATGCTGGAGACCGGCTCGACCTCGTCAACCGGTACGGGCGCGTGAGCCGGGCGCGCCGCTGCGCCCAGCCCACGCGGGCTCCGGGTACCCGCCCCGTCCGGGGCGGCCAGGCCAGCGTTGGCCGGGCTAGCGTCGTCCACGCCGCGGATGCGCAGCAGGCCGCGCAGGGTCATCAGGCGCTCCGACTGGTCATCGACCAGCCGGGTGTACTCCTTGAAGATCTCGTAACGGCGGCTCCGCGTGGCGTGCTGCAGCTTGAACACGGTCTCCGGGTTGAACAGGTGCGGCTCACCCTCGCGGCGCCATTGGTACTCACCGCCGGTCTCCAGCCGCCGGTGCGGCACCGCGCCGCGGGGGGGGAACGCGCGCGCGTGCCGCTGCGCTGTATCCGCCGCGAGTACGTCGAACCCGACCCCGCCGAGCCGGGACGTGGTGCCCGCGAAGCAGGTGCTGATGACCTCCTCGCCCAGGCCGATCGCCTCGAAGATCTGGGCGCCCGTGTACGAGGCGACCGTGGACACGCCCATCTTCGACATGATCTTGAGCAGGCCCTTGCCGAACGCCTTGATCAGGTTGTCCGCGGCCTTCTTCGCGCTGCTCGCCTCGAGCAGCCCTCGCCGGGCCATGTCCTGGACCGACTCCAGCGCCAGGTACGGGTTGACCGCGGCGGCCCCGAAACCGACCAGCAGGGCGATGTGATGGCATTCGCGGGCGTCGCCTGCCTCCACGATCAGCCCGGCCTGGGTGCGGGTGCGCTCCCTGATCAGGTGGTGGTGCACGGCCCCGGTGAGAAGCAGCGACGGGATCGGCGCCAGCCTGCGGTCCGGTTCAGCACTCACGCGGGGGAATCCGGGGGGTTCCGGGCCGTCGGGGTCTGGGGTGTCCCCCGGGAGGACAGTGTCCCCCCGGGCCAGCACTGCGGGGGGTCGTCCCGCCGCGCTAGCACTGGCCCCGCGGTCGGACAGCACGATAATCCGCGCGCCGGCCGCGATGGCCTGCGATACCTCGCCGCAGATCTCCGCCATCCGGGCGCGCAACGCGGCGCCGCCGCCCGCGACCTCGTAGCGGCCGTCCGCCAGGTAGCTCGCGTAGCCTGGCAGGTCGCCATCGTCGTTGATGTGGATAATCTTGTTGAGGTCGTTGTCGCTGATGACCGGATAGGGCAGCACGATCTGGCGGCAGGAGGCCGGGCCCGGCTCGAACAGGTTCCGCTCCGGGCCGGTGGCCGATTGCAGGGAGGTGACTAGCTCCTCCCTGATCGCGTCCAGGGGCGGATTCGTCACCTGCGCGAACAGCTGGGCGAAGTAATCGAACACCAGCCGCGGGCGGTCCGAGAGCGCCGCCACCGGTGTGTCGGTGCCCATCGAGCCGATCGGCTCCGTGCCGGCCTTGGCCATCGGGCCGAGCAGTATCCGGAGTTCCTCCTCGGTGTACCCGAACAGCTGCTGCTGGGTAGTCAGCTCCTCGCCGTCATGAAGCTCCCGCTCACGGTCCGGCAGGTCGTCGAGGTGCAGCAGCCCCGCGTGCAGCCAGTCCTCGTACGGGTGCTCGGCAGCCAGCGCCGACTTGACGTCCGCGTCCTCCAGGATGCGCCTGCTGCTGGTGTCGGCGAGGAACACCCGGCCCGGCTGTAGCCGGCCCTTGCGGACCACGTCGCTCGGCTCGATGTCCAGCACCCCGACCTCGCTGGCCAGCACGACCAGGCCGTCGCGGGTCACCCAGTAACGGCCGGGCCGCAGCCCGTTGCGGTCGAGCACCGCCCCGATGATGGTCCCGTCGGTGAACGCGACGCAGGCCGGGCCGTCCCACGGCTCCATGAGCGTGCCGTGGAAGCGGTAGAACGCCCGCCGGGCGGGGTCCATCTCCTCGTGGTTCTCCCACGGTTCGGGGATCATCATGAGCATGGCGTGCGGCAGCGACCTGCCGCCCAGGTGCAGCAGTTCGAGGCACTCGTCGAAGCTGGCCGAGTCGCTGGCGGAGTCGTCCAGGATCGGCAGCAGCCGCTCGATCCCGCGGCCGTCGGCGGACACCGGGAAGAGGTCGCTGGCCAGCAGCGCCTCGCGCGCCCGCATCCAGTTGCGGTTGCCCCTGACCGTGTTGATCTCGCCGTTGTGCGCGATGTAGCGGTAGGGGTGGGCGAGCGGCCAGGACGGGAACGTGTTCGTGGAGAACCTGGAGTGGACCAGGGCGAGGGCGGAGACGTAGCTGGGGTCCGACAGGTCGGGGTAGAACGGCTGAAGCTGGAGCGCGGTCAGCATGCCCTTGTACACGATCGTCCGGGAGGACAGGCTCGGGATGTACATGTCGGTCTCGTGCTCGGCCCGCTTGCGCAGGCAGAACGCCCGCCGGTCGAGAACCAGGCCGCTTTCGCCGCCGTCAGCGGCGGAGACGAACAGCTGCGCCAGGCGGGGCAGCACGGCCAGCGCACCCTGTCCGCAGAACTCCGGGTCGTAGGGCACGTCTCGCCAGCCCAGGACCGTCAGGCCTTCCTCCGCGGCGATCCGCTCGATGGCTGCGACCGCCTTGTCGTGCCGTCCGGCCTGGGCGCCTGCGCCTCCGGCCATAGCGTCCGTGGGATGGTCGGCAGCGGAGTCAGCCGGCAAGAACACCATCCCGGCGGCGTAGCAGCCGGGCTCGGGCAGCGCGAACGGGCAGGCGGAGCGGAAGAAAGCATCCGGGATCTGGGTGAGGATACCGGCCCCGTCCCCGGTGTTGGGGTCGCTGCCCTTCGCACCGCGGTGATCAAGGTTTCGCAGTACGGTCAGCGCCTTGGCCACGGTGTCGTGGCTGCGGCGTCCTGAAAGATCTGCGACAAAACCGACGCCACAGGCGTCGTGCTCGAACCGGCTGTCGTACAGTCCCCCGGTCCCCGCTGCAGCGGCAGGTGCCATTGGCACTCCTGTCGTCTCGTCCGTCTTTGCGTTCTCGCATGCGGTCGGGACGACATTGGCCCTGCAGCGCGCGCCGCTGATCGCGGCACACCACTGGCTCCTCGAGCTCGTGCTCCAGGTTACATCGAGATTACGCCACCAGAAGCATCATCCCCACCCCTTACTGATCGCGAAACACAGGACGCAGCACATTCACCAGGTTCACATGCGCTGTCACCGGGGCGGGACCACGGTCGAAGGCCGGTCAGCCGCAGGGTTCCGGTCAGCCGCAGGGTTGGAGCCGGTCAGGCGCGGGCCGGGGTGGCGCGGGTGCGGACGCCTGCGGCCAGTTCACCAGCCAGGTCGCGGACCGCGTCGATGCCAGCGCCCGGGTTGGGCGCGTCGAGCAATCGCTGGACGAAGGCGGACCCGACGATCACGCCATCGGCGAACCGGGCCACCTGCGCCGCCTGGCGCGCGTCGCGCACGCCGAGTCCCACCGCTACCGGCAGGCTGGTAGCCGCCCGGACCCGGCTGACCAGCCCAGCGGCCTCATCGCTGACCGTGTCGCGGGCCCCCGTGATGCCCATCAGCGACGCCGCGTAGACAAAGCCCCGGCAGGCGCGGGAGATCGTGGCGATGCGCGCCGCGGACGAACTCGGCGCCACCAGGAAGACCCGGTCGAGCCCGTAGGAGTCGGCGGCGGACAGCCAGGGGCCGGCCTCCTCGGGGGGCAGGTCGGGGGTGATCAGCCCGGCACCGCCGGCCGCCGCGAGGTCCCGGGCAAACCTGGCCACGCCGTAGTGGTCCACCGGGTTCCAGTAGGTCATGACCAGCACCGGAACGCCCGATTCCGCGACCGCCTCGACCGTCCCGAGCACGTCGCTGACCCGGACTCCCCCGGCCAGCGCATGGTGCACGGCCTGCTGGATGACTGGGCCGTCCATCAGCGGATCGGAGTAGGGCAGGCCGACCTCCACGACGTCGGCCCCGCCTTCGGCGAGCGCCAGAGCGGCCGCGACCGCGCCTTCCACCGAGGGGAACCCGGCGGGCAGGTACCCGATCAGGGCGGCGCGCCGGTCCGCCGCGGCCTTCTCGAAGGCCGCGCTGACCGCGCTCACCGGCCGCCGCCCGGGGTGCTGCTCGGCCCGGGGCCGCTCACCGTTCCAGGCAGGTGGCCGAACCACCTGGCGGCGATGTCCATGTCCTTGTCGCCCCGCCCGGACAGGTTCACAAGCAGCAGCGCGTCCGGGCCGAGTTCCGCACCCACCTGGAGCGCGCCTGCGAGGGCATGCGCGGACTCGATCGCCGGGATGATTCCAGCGCTGCGGCACAGCAGGGCGAACGCGTCCATGGCCTGGGTGTCCGTTATGGCGCGGTAGGTGGCCCGGCCGGTGTCGTGCAGCCAGGAATGCTCCGGCCCGACCCCGGGGTAGTCCAGGCCAGCCGATACCGAGTGCGTGGGCAGTGTCTGGCCGTCGGCATCCTGCAGCAGGTAGGTGCGCATCCCGTGGATCACGCCCGGCGAGCCGGCCACCAGGGTCGCCGAGTGGCGGCCGCTGGCCAGCCCGGCGCCGCCTGCCTCGCAGCCGATCAGCCGCACGGATTCATCCGGGATGAAGGCGTGGAAGACGCCGATGGCGTTGGAGCCCCCGCCCACGCAGGCGATCACGGCGTCGGGCAGCCTGCCCGTCATGGTCAGCACCTGTTCGCGGGCCTCCAGTCCGATGACCCGCTGGAAGTCGCGCACCATCGTGGGGAACGGATCTGGGCCCATCACCGAGCCGATGCAGTAGTGCGTGGTCGCCACCGCGGCGACCCAGTCACGGAACGCCTCGTTGATCGCGTCCTTGAGGGTCCGGCTGCCCGTGGTGACGGCGACCACCTCCGCGCCGAGCATCCGCATCCGGGCCACGTTCAGCGCCTGCCGCTGGGTGTCCTCCTCGCCCATGTAGACCACGCAGTCCAGGCCGAGAAGTGCGCACGCGGTCGCGGCGGCCACCCCGTGCTGGCCCGCGCCGGTCTCGGCGATCATGCGGGGCTTGCCCATCCGCTTGGTGAGCAGCGCCTGGCCGAGCACATTGTTGATCTTGTGGGAGCCGGTGTGGGCAAGGTCCTCGCGCTTCAGCAGCACCCGGCAGCCGCCTGCCTCGGCGGCGAACCCCGGCACCTCGGTGACCGGCGTGGGCCGCCCGGCGTAGTCGCGCAGCAGGTCGTCGAGCTGCGCCCGGAAGGCCGGGTCGGCGCGGGCCGACCGGTACTCGCGGGCCAGTTCGTCCAGCGCCGACATCAGCGCCTCCGGGGCGAACCTCCCGCCGTGCGCGCCGAAATGCCCCGTCTCGTCGGGGACCGGCCCGGCCTGGGCGGTAGCGGCGGGCATGCTCATGCTGGTTCTCCCGCTCGCCTCCGGGGCGCTTGAGGGCGCTGCCTTCCCTCGTCGCTCCTTCGCTCGTTCCTCGCTCCTCGCTCCTCAGTCCA
>Ga0207684_10000445_pt1 | contig 54460 bp, 61 predicted proteins | sample KBSK5501metaG_FD_184342 | JGI IMG/M metagenome (GOLD analysis project Ga0207684, IMG submission 184342) | Corn, switchgrass and miscanthus rhizosphere microbial communities from Kellogg Biological Station, Michigan, USA - KBS K5-50-1 metaG... | ecosystem: Host-associated > Plants > Roots >... | reverse complement strand
TAAGAACTACCTCGCATCGCCCACAATCGGTATCCGCTGGGTCATTCTAGCCATCAGCTAATTGACGGACATCTTTTGATTGGGATAGTTAGTCCACAGAATGCGAAGTTATTGTCACGCGAGACCTTAGGGTCGAAATCAACCTCTAGGGTAGCGATCTGGTCGAATCCGGGGTAGCTGGGAGCAATGTTCTTGAAACTGCACCTGCCGTTTACCTGCCATTCCCATCGCGTTGCATCTGCTAAGGTCGCTTACATGCCGCTCAACGTAGAAGGTGGGCGAAGCAGAAAAGCAAGGCTTAATCCGAGAGTTTCAGCTTTTCGTGAGTGCCTCTATCACGTCTGAAAGCGCATCAAAAATGAGTTTCACTTCACCCGACATTTGACTGTAACTGTGAGCGGGGTTCTCGTAGATGGTCGCGTCTGGGTCCAAGGGTTTGCCAGCTTTTTAGCTTTCAGACGCTCTTTCCAAAGAATCAGCATTTTCTTGCTATCGCTGTCCAAGTTGTTCACCTCTTCTAGGGACGAGGACACAGGGCAGTCCTTCGGCCAATGGGCACGAGTGGGTTAGAATGATACCAGTGATACGGTTTCCGTGGAATCAGGGACAATAAGGGAAACTGTAGAAACTACAGCGGAAGTTACGAACATGCTTGCAACCCTCATAAACACAGGCTAGAATGGCTAGCTGTAGGATTCATTGGCACTTGCTAGAAATGGCGGTAATAGAATCCCTCCCTCTCCGCCAAGCAGTCTGGAACGCAGAGAAACCTGGCTCCAATCCCCGCAAGATCGCTCGAAATGGCCGCAATTTCGGGAATCTTGCTCACCCACCGGACTGGAGAAAGTGCCCCACTTTACCCAGCAGGCAAGCTTTGAGGCCCGTTTCTCTGAAGGACCCATTGGCAGTCCGGTTTCAAAGACTCCAGCAGGCGAAGGCAATGCGATCACAAACCGATGATTCGGCGAAAGCCGGGTTGACTTTTTCGTTCAGCATCCAGTGGGAACTCGTTCGAGGCTCCAACAAGCCCACTTAGGATTACTTGCGGTTGGCCGACTACCCGCCAAGAGCCTCGGCTTCCCGCAAGCATTTGTTCCGGTTCTTGGCATGAAGAGAAAGAAAGAGAGCAGAAGAGTTACCTGCTCTCTTGCTCGCCGCTCCTTTAACCTGATGTCCTGGGCTTACACCATTCATTAGCGTCGGGTTCCGTCTATCACTGCGGGGTTAGGAACCGGACTCCGAATCGACCGAAGGACAGTCGCCGCTGAACCTGTTCACGGTACTTTCCGAAAGGACTCCCCAGGTTGCTCGTTGGTCGCATTTATTGGCGTCTGGTTGAGCCTTTCTCCGGACTCATACGAAAGACGATTCTTAAACAAGTGAAGACAGCAGCGGAATCACAGGCTGAGGTTTGAGTTGAATTCGATGCGATCAGCACAGGTTTCCCATCGTCAACGGACTCAGGCTTTAATGGCTTTGTTCGAACTCTCTTTCGCAATCCAGAGGAAATGAACGCCCACGTAAGTTCCAATGGCTTCGGTGATGAGTAATAGATACGGGGTCAGGACAAACGTAGTTCCCCATGCATCCAAAGGCTGCGAACGGATATGATCTGGGCTAACCGCCAGAAAATGGTGATACAGACCGAATAGCAACGAACCGAACAGCGAAATCGACAGGAGAATAAGGCCGAGTCGTTTTTCGACTGTCCAAAGGAGCGCCATTGCGATCAACGGAAAGATCAGCACAACCACGATGACGAAGATCGAGGCAGGTGGAGCAAGGCCGACGCGGAGTTCACGGTGGGCAAGACCATGCACGATGTTGACCAGCAGGTGGGCAACAACAATAGCGGTCGCGTACTTGACTGATCGGTTCACGCGGTTTAAAGGCCCGCTGCATTATCGGCTTGAATATTCTCAGATTGAGGCGCACTGTGCCAAGCTCCGGCTATTGGTGCACGCCGCCCAGCGACCGCTGCACGATATTCGCGAGATGTGGGAGGTTCATCATGCCATCATCCACCACTAACGAGAAGCGCACAGTAGTACGCGGCCTTGGCGAGATTGCGCTCCGCGTCAACGATCTGGCTGCCATGCAGCAGTTTTACGAGCAAGTCATCGGTTTGTCTCTTATGACCCGATTTCCGAACTCCGCATTCTTCAAGATTGCGGACGGCTACGGAGATCACACTCAAACGCTCGCCTTGTTCGACCGCTCCGAGAGCCCCGGTTATCGACGGACGGACGCTGCTACTTCCACCATTGACCACATCGCGTTCGAGATACCCCTTGCTGATTTCGCAGACGAACTGAAGAGGCTGGACGGTTTGGGACTCCAAGTCGAAACCGCTGAGCACGCATGGGTGCATTGGCGCTCGCTTTATGTGAGCGACCCCGAAGGCAATCAAGTGGAACTGGTCTGCTACGATGCCAGCGTGTGAGGGTACCATTGAACATGAGCAGAATACATCCAGAATGCCCGACTCAGACCCTTATGATCGCCGGGTAGCAGCCGATGTCCTCGTTCGACAAGAGCCAGACGAGGAAGAAGAGGAAGACGAAGGCGACGGCACGGAAGATGACGATGATGACGATGACGACAAGGACGATGACGGCTACTCGGAGTGAGCGTGCCCTTATTTATTTCAGAGGGTGAAGGATGAAGCGCGAACATTTCGTCAAGGTAGTCGAGGAGTCTCTTGACTCGCTCCCACAAGAATTTCGCAGTCGCATTCGTAACGTTGCTGTTTTGGTAGAGGATATGCCGCCGAACCAGCCATCACCGCAGTCGGGGCAGCAAAGGCGGCTGCTTCTGGGTATCTTCCATGGCGTGCCCACGACCAAGAAGAGCGTATTTGACCTGCCGACAGGGCCCAATCACATCGTGCTCTATCAGAAGAATATTGAAGCGGTCTGCTCCAGCGAGGCCGAAGTCTGCGAACAAATCCGCCTTACGGTCATCCATGAACTGGGCCACTATTTTGGGATGGATGAGAACCAACTGAAGGATGTTTAGCTCACTTCGCTAGAATCAGAGACTGTAGCGGATGGCAACACCGCGACTCACTCCCGAACAGATGGCTCAGGTTTCCGGCCTCGTTGAGCAATACATTGCAACCCAGCGCGAAAGGTACGCCTCCCGTGCCGTCCCGTCATCTTTACAACTCTCCCCAGTTCTCGATGGCACGCGACTCATCGTGTTACAAGGCAAACGGGTAGCCAATCCCGACTTCTATCCGATGTTGAGAAGCTTGGGTTTCAATAATCTGCCCGACCAGTCCGCAATGGCAGCGATTACGTTTCGTGATGTTGTGGTCTCGCACGAGGCGTTCTCGAATGGATTGTTGATTCACGAACTCGTCCATGTCGAACAGTATCGGCAACTAGGCATCCCGCGATTTAGCGAGCTTTACGTGCGCGGATTTCTTGATGGTGGCAGGCTACGAGGCAATTCCCTTGGAAGTCAACGCATACGCGCTAGGCGGTCGGTTTGAACAGAGTCCTGCCAATCGGTTCTCAGTCGAAGATGAAGTACGGAGATGGATCGCGGAGGGCAGGTTGTAGGTTTGGCCAATGGAATTGATCCCCATCCCCGGCGCGGAAATCTACTACGACGAGCACTTCCTCCCAACCGAGGAAGCAACCCAGTTGTTCAACGCGCTGCTGAGTAAGTGCGCATGGGAACGCCACAGGGCTTCATTTGGGCATACGGTTCCTCGCGACGAAGCCTACTACGGCGATCCCGGAACGCATTACACATATTCGCGGCGAGAGTACAAGCCGCTTCCTTGGATACCGGAATTGCTGTCGTTGAGAGCCCATGTCGAAGAGGCCACTCCGGCGGCGGCCTATGTCAATTTGTCCTTGCCGAGAACTGGCTACAACGCCGTGCTCTGCAATCTGTATCGGGACGGAAATGACAGCGTCGGCCTGCATGCTGATGCTGAGCCGGGGATGGGGCCTGTGATCGCTTCTGTCAGTCTGGGTGCGGAACGCCTGTTCCGGCTCAAACGAAAAAATGGCTCTGTCGCATTTTCGAAACGGTTGCCGCACGGCAGCCTGTTAATCATGGCTGGCGGGACCCAGAAACACTTCAAGCATGAAGTGCCCAGGGAGCCGGGCGTGACTCAGCCACGCATCAACCTGACGTTCCGGCGCATAGAGCACACACAGCCGATTTCTATCCCATTTCCCTTACAGCCTCAGCCAGCACTCCGATGATCCGCAGCCCAGCCCTTAGGGTCGTGTCATCTTGGTCGAGGTCGGGATCGTAGACTGCCAGCGTGGCTGCTCTGACCCGAAAACGGGCAAACACGACGCCAATGGATTCTTCCATATCCTCCAGAGAAAGCCCACCGGGTACCGCATTGACCCACACCGGGCGCGACTGCGGGTCTAAGGAGTCCGCGTCGATGTGGAGATAGACCTCCGGCACGCGCTGTGCCAGCCTGTCGAGCGCGACCTGCACGTCCCCCTGCGGCCTTCCCTCGTACCACTTCACCACCTGAATGGCAGAGTGGTCTAGGCGCTCCTTCTCCGCTGGGTCTAAGTCGCGCACACCCAGCATGAGCATTGCACGTTCGGGAACCGGGGTGCTGTTGTCGATCTGCGCCCAGTAGTTCCGATAGCAGTGCCCGGTGATCACGGCCATAGACATGCCATCAAGGTACCCGCTGATCGTCGTTTCCGGCGTATTGAAATCGCCATGCGCATCGAACCAAACGACACCGCAGTGCCCATGGTCGAAGCCCGAGAGTATGCCCTTGCTGACATCGCAGCCTCCGGCCAGTACCAAGGGAAACTACCCCGCCTCGATGGCTCGCCGGACAACGGGTGCGAGTCGCTTGCCCACAGCCAAGGAGGACGCGTTACCGCTGTCGCGAAACGGCTCGCCACGGTCAACCTACTCCATGCTTACGACGACACTCTTGGCAGCCAGCGACTTCTCCGCCCCGGCCCGCAGGAGACACTGCGGCCCCTTGCTTGGGCCCAGACGCTCGTCGCCCAATATAAGGAACCTGAATCAAAGATACGTGCACGCTTTTTGTCCTCCCTTATGTGACGAAGCCCATGTTGCTCACTCGACGCGCACGGCAACGGATTTCAGCGATTTGGGCGCATCGGTTCTACCTCCCCGACGAAACTCTCACAGATGAACCTCAGTATCGCGGATGCGTTGCGAGAGAAGCGGAAGTTGGCGAAAAGTGCGGATTGTGTAGGTGGGGCGAACATCCTTGGGCGAGGGTGTTTCATCAGCACTGCGGTAAGAGCGTCCGCATAGCCAGACAGTGCGGATTCCGTGTTGTTCGCCACCCGTGATGTCGGTGTTCAGTTGGTCGCCGACAAACAATACCTCATGTTTACTCAATGCGCACTTCGCCAAGGCAAAATCAAAAGAACTCGGGTGCGGGCTTTCGAAATCCCGCGTCCACCGAAGTTACCACCCACGCAAAGAACCGTCCGAGGCCAGCCCTCTTAAGCCACTGGCGCAGCTCCGCCTCGGTAGCTGTGCGTGTGTTCGCCCAGACTGCTAGCTACTTTGCGGCGCAAAAATGGATGTTATGAACGAGCAAGGTCCGGAACCTGGCAGGTGCATAGTGTGAGGGTCTTGCATTTCCGTCTTTTCTCTTTTGTTGCCGTAGTTCGCACCACGATACCTTAACCACTGTTATTGCCTGCCAAGAACCGACCGATATTGATCAGATTATCCGCGATCACGCCCAAGCCCAGCGCTGCATGCCAGCATCCCCGCGATAACGACAACGATTAAGCCCGTGACGCCGTTTGAGCACACTGATACGACCCTCCGACCCGGTTCGCCACTTCTGGCCTCTCCGGAAAGAGCGTTTCTTTTGATGGCGACGTCGTTCCGGGCTCTTGGTCGAGCGATTGGGCACGGAGATTTGCTTCACCCCCATCACTTCCAGTTCGCGCTCGTTGGCGGCAGAGTAGAACGCGGCGTCGCCGGCCACCATGCGGGGAACTCGTCCGAACTGCTCTTGGTGCTTCTCCACCGCCGGCACCAGCAGATCGGAATCGCTGGGCCGTTTCGCGAACACTTCGTAGTTCGTGACGATCTGATTCTCCGCTTCCTGGATCTTGATCATCTTGCCAAACTCGGTCGGTTTGCTCGCCTTCCCCTTGCGGATCACTTCCGTGCTCGGCTCGAAGACACTCACCAGTTTCTCCGGCACATGAACATCGCCACCCAGCACCCGCGCTTTCGCCTGCCCAATTACTTGTTGCACTCGCGGCAGCATCGTTTCCAGTTCTCCCCGCAGGTCGCGCAGAACACTTTTCTGCGTGCCCTGGACGGCTCGCTTCACCCCGCTGGCGATCTCTTGCTGGAAGCGCTTCGCCTGGTTGACCACCTGACGCGTCGTGCGCAGCAGCTTGCGGTACCCTTGTTTCATCTTTTCCTGAACCTGCGGTCCTTTGCTGCGGCTGGTGCGCGCGATTTCCATCGCCCGGTGTCCGATGCTGCGCATCCGATCGCGCAGCGCAGCTACAATATCGAGAGTTGCATCGTTCATGGCGGCGGTGTGCGAGAAACTGCTAAATGACGACACGTTCCTCTCCATCGTCGAGGTAGACCTAGAAACTGGGCAACATCGGAATCCCACTGATAATATTTCCTTCTTCACCGACGCTTTTTTCCATCGCAATGTCGAGATTCGCGCCGAATTAGAAGAAGGCGGATTTTCGATAGTGACACAGGTTCCAATCGAAGGATTGGGCTCTATGGCTAGAGACATCGATTCCATCTGGGCTGAGCCACATGGTCGAAAAGTGCTGTTGAGTCTGTTGGAGCGGACAGAAATGATCGAAGAGGTCAGCGGCAGTTCTTTCCACATCATGACGGTAGGGCGGCGGCGGGAGTAGCAGCCTGAAATGCACTAATTTATGCACGCCTCCACTGATAGCCATGGGCGAACGCCTTCGTGCGAGTACAATGCCTGCGTTTAGAGGGAAGACGGTATGAACTGGGCGCGACTCGTGGCGATCATTGTTGGTGCTGGTGTCGTCTCGTCCCTCACTGACTGGTTCTTCGCAGGGGATTGGCTTCATCGCCGCTACACTTATCCCGAAATCTGGCGTCAGGGTGGCGAAGGGAGAGCGATTGCTCTGACCAGTCCGCTACCATTTCTGACCTGCGGGGTCTTTGCATATATCACCGCCCGGCTGGGTCTTCATTCTGTATCGGGCGCGATCAAGCTGGCGGTTGCGATGTGGCTGATCGGCCCGTTGCCGCTGATCCTCACTAATGCCGCATTTATGAAGCTGCACCGGGTGTTTGTCGCGTCCTACGCGACAGGGTGGTTGGTAAAGCTTGTGATCGTTGCAGTCGCAGTTGGCTGGTTCCTTCGTTGACGCCGACAGGAGGATCGATTCGTGTCGTTTGGCTCCCAGCGCCTTTAACCATGATCTGCTGAGCGCAGGTGTGACTCTCGCCTTCATGCGTGCCTGGCGAAATAACCGGTCTATTGAGCGGATGTGGCCACTCGCCGCGCGCCTGGATGGAAACACCCAACCCTCCCGCCTTTCGCCGCAGCGCTCCCGAAGAATTTCGACGACTCGCCTACTCATCGGAACGAGCCGTCGTCCTTCTGGAGTTTTGCTATCGGGCACGAAGATCAGCCGGTTATCCCAATCGAGATTCTCAATGCGCATCTGGTAGAGTTCGCGTTGATTTCTCATTCCGGTATCGCGCATCAAGATGACAATGTCGCGAAAGAGGTCGGCTGTTCGCTTTCGCCACTGGCAATCAGCGGCCGCAGCAAACAATATTCTTTCGGCGGCATCATCGAGTCTGAGTGATCGTCCGTGCTCTTTCATAAGCTTGATTTTCGGAGCACGGCTGATCAGTTTCCATTCCTCGGCTTTGTGAAGCATGCGCCTGCGTCCGCCCGAAAGGTACAAAAACCGTGCGGTCACCGGGTCTGAGCCGGTCAGGGCCTTTATCCGGCCTTCGTTCACGCACGCCTCCTGGAGACACCGGAGATCCTTAATCGTTCACAACTTTTTACGTATTTTTACCCCCAATTGACACAGGCACTGTTCCGTTCAAGTATGTTTCGTGCCGGGCTGATCCAGGTAGCGGCCCGGATCAGGAGTTCACCATGAGACCGAAACGGCGCTGGAACGAGCGAACCCGACTGATACTGACCCTCGAACTAGCCGTAGTTCTGCCCGCCGCCGCTCTAGTGATCCTGAGCGCTTGGCACCTGATGCACATTCAGCGTGACCGGACGGTGGAGGCCGCCATACAGCGCGACTTCAGCCAAGTGCTGGCCATTTCCGAAAAGGAGATCAACCTGAAGGCATACGAACAGTTGGACGATGTTCGAAGCGGGTTTCCAGCCTCTGGCGTGACGTGCGCGGAAACGCTCGACAGGCTTCTTGCCGGGCATCCCTACGCCGCCCATCTGTTCGCCTATGACCCAGATCACGGCATGGTGTTTCGTTCCCAGCCCCACCGCCTGAAGAATGATCAGGCTTTTCACGCGGAGGCCGATGAGCTCTCTAAAATGAGCGACGGCTGGTTGGGGATGGAGTTCCAGGACCTCGCCGAGAAGATGACAAAGATGGAGAAGAAGGGAATGCCATATTACGTCTTCCCCAATTGGGTGCCGCGAGGCGAGAAACGCCTATATCAGCCCGTCGCCATGTTTGCCAAGACGGACGAGGCCACTGGCAAAAAGGTTATCGGGGGAGTCGCATTCGATGCCGAATATCTGCACGATCAGTTCTTTCCCGAGATACTGGAAACGGTGATGAACCGCAACCTCAGTGAGGGGCAGCGTGATAAGAACCAATGTGCGATCATGCTGCACCCCAAGGGTGAACCGGCACCCTTGGCAGCCTCAGCCGGTTGGGATGGCGGCGTGCCTGAGGTGGAACGCGACATGGAAGCTGCGTTTCCCGGGGTTACGCTGGCCATCAAGCTGCGTGGAACCACACTGGAAGCCATCGGTCAGCACTTCGTGCGCACCAGCTTCCTCGCTCTGGGGGCGTTGTCTCTGTTACTGGCAGGCGGAATCGTGCTCACTTATCGCAACGTAAGCAAAGAAATGGCGCTGGCCCGGCAGAAGTCCGATTTTGTTTCGAACGTCTCACATGAGCTGCGGACGCCGCTCTCTTTGATCCGGCTTTACGCCGAAACTCTGGAAATGGGCCGGCTCAATTCGCAGGAAAAGTATCAGGAGTACTACTGCATCATTCGCAAAGAAAGTGAGCGTCTTAGTGCCCTCATCAACAACATTCTGGATTTCTCCCGGATCGAAGCGGGCCGCAAGGAGTACGATTTCCGCGAGACCGATCTGCGCGAACTGGTGCGCAACACGCTCGATTCCTATCGCTACCAGATCGAGCAGCATGGTTTCAGTTATGAAGAAAGGATCGACGAAGTGCCGCCCCTGCGCGTGGATCGCGAGTCCATGGCCCGCTCATTATTGAACCTGGTCAATAATGCTCTCAAGTATTCACAGGACCGGAAGTACATCGGCGTCAAGCTGTATCGTGAAAACGGATCAGTAAGGCTGGAAGTGATTGACCATGGGATCGGCATCCCTCACCAGGAGCAGCACAAGATTTTCGAGAAGTTTTATCGTGTGGGCGATCCGCTGGTTCACAACACCAAGGGCAGCGGACTGGGCCTCTCTCTGGTGCGTCACATTGTGCAGGCCCACGGCGGCGAAGTCCTGGTTGACAGCGCGCCTGGCGAGGGCAGCAAGTTCACCATCGCCCTGCCTGTCAAGCAGGAAGAGAACGGACACAACCTGGCCTCGGCTTGATTGCCGACGGAGAAACTGGCAATGGCATCCATCAATTCAGCAATCGAGTTACAGGCCAAAGCGAAGAGAAGCCATGGAGATCATGAGATGGCCAGAATTCTGATTGTCGAAGACGAACCCAACATGGTTGCCGGTTTGCGCGACAACTTCGAGTACGAAGGATATGAGGTGATTGCCGCCGCAGACGGCGTTGCTGGCCTGGAACGCGCGCTCAACGAAGCTCCTGACCTTGTGATCCTCGATGTCATGATGCCACGCTTGAGCGGGCTGGACGTCTGCAAACAGCTCAAGTCCAAGCGGCCTTCAGTCCCTATCATCATGCTCACCGCGCGTGGCCAGGAAGTGGACAAAGTCGTCGGGCTCGAGCTGGGAGCGGATGATTACGTCACCAAGCCGTTCTCCATTCGTGAGCTGCTGGCCCGCGTAAAGGCTGTCCTCCGCCGTGCGCGTAGCGTTCCCAAAGATCAGGACCGCTATTCGTTTGGTGATGTCGAGGTAAATCTGCGCAGTTGCCAAGTGTCGCGCAAGGGCAAGTCGGTGGATTTCTCCTCGAAGGAGTTCGAACTGCTGAAGTGTTTCCTCTGCCATCCTGGGGAGGCCCTGAGCCGCGATCGCCTGCTCGAGGAAGTCTGGGGCTACGAGCACTTCCCGACCACGCGTACCGTGGATGCGCACATTGTCCGCTTGCGGCAGAAGATCGAGCCCAAGCCGGACGAACCTCGCTTCATCCTCACCGTACACGGTACGGGTTACAAATTCGTCGGCTGATCACAGTATTTGCGGGAGATGAAAGTTGGAGAACGCTCTACGAATCCGGGGCTGGCGCCCGGACAAGACTTGGGCACGTCGGGCGGAGGTCTCCGGGCATGCAGGAATGCTCTCAGGTTCTGTGGGCGTGGCGCACCGCAACCTTGCACTACAGGACCAGCTTTCGACTCTGCGCCGTGAGCACGACGACCTGCGACGGACGATGTACGAAGCCGCCCAGGTGCAAAGAAAACTCTGCGGTCCGCGCCTTCTCCGCCGTAAGCCCTTTGAGATCGCCAGCGAGATTTTCCCGGTACGTCATCTGTCCGGCGATTTCATTAGCGTATTTGAACTCGGTACAGATTTGGTATTCGCCATTGGCGATATCGCCGGCAAGGGCCTCTCCGCCGGGATGTGGTTCAGCTATGTGGTAGGCATGGTTCGACTGCAGATTGAGGTGCTGGGCAATCCTGCGGCTGCTTTGTCCGCTATCAATCGCAATCTGCTACTCACCCGCTTGGAATTGCCTCTGACCACGGTTCATCTAGGCCGGCTCAGCCTACAGACTGGTGGGGTTACGTACTGCAGCGCGGGACATCCGCCTGCGGTGGTTCTTCGCAACGACGGGCATGTGGAGAGCCTGCGAGAGGGTGGGCCGGTACTGGGAGTGCTGGCTGGCGCCTGTTTCGCCAACAGGCGGACGACATTGCGGCCGGGCGACACATTGGTGGGCTATTCCGACGGCGTCGCGGAGTGCCGAAACGAGAATGCTGCCGAGTTCGGCGCAGAGCGCCTGGCAGCTGCCGCACAAGTTTCCCGTGGTTCCAGTGCAAGCGGCACGCTGTTTTCCGTGCTGGGCGCGGTCGAGGACTTCGCTGGCGGCCAATCGCGGGAGGACGACATGGCATTGATCGTGGTGCGCCGGGCAGATGAGTGATCGAAGATTCTGAGTGACTCGAATATTCGTGCAGATGGAAGGACGATCGTGTGTGATACAGGCAAAACTCGCATCGCTCCAGGTTATTCTCATGCTGCTGGATTTAGCGCCTCCGGGCCGAAGGCTGGCGAGGCTCGCCCAGTCCGCGTGGACGACACCTTGCTTATCCGCGAAGCCCAGCAGGGCAATACCGCCGCCTTCGAAGAACTGGTCCGGCAGTACGACCGCGCCGTGCTGCGCCTCGCCGTCCATCTCACCGGCTCGCAGGAGGATGGTCAGGACATTTATCAGGAGGCGTTTCTCCGGGCATACATAAACTTGGCGCGCTTTCGCTTCGAGTGCTCTTTCTACACCTGGATCTACCGCATCGTAACCAATCTCTGTCTCGATCATCTGCGAAAAAAGAATTCGCACGGCCGGCATGTGACCACCACCGTTTCTCGGGACGGCGAGGAAGAAGAAGTGCTGAACCGCATGCCCGACCACAGCCCAGACGCCAGCCCCCAGCGCAGTCTGGCGGGCCGTGAACTGCGCCGATGCATTCTTCGTGCTCTGGGAAGACTCTCGCCCCGGGAGCGCATGGTCTTCGAATTGAAGCACTACCATGGCCTCAAGCTGCGAACGGTGGCCGACATCCTGAATACGACTGAAGGTACAATCAAGAACACCTTGTTTCGCGCCACCCACAAATTGCGCACCCAGCTCGCCGAAGTCCGCTGAATTTCTCAACGTCCTCGGTCGGGGTAGCGTTCATAAACGGTCGCGATACGACGCACCATGGCGCCATGGACTTCGACGATCTCCTCTCGCCTTTTGACGAGCACAATGCCCATCGCCTGCAGCCGCTCTTGGAAGTTTTGGCGCACGAAAGCCAGTCGATGTAAACGATCTGATCAGTTTGACCGTTGAGGGTGACGGCGAAGCCTTCAATTTCTATCCTTGCGCTTTGCCCGTGATAGGTCAACTGCAGTCGGTGATAGGTTCGGATAGCGCGCACATGACCACATTGAGGACACAACAGACTATATCAAGAGGGTGACAAGACCCGTGGCCACGAGTGCAGCTGCCCAGATCAAGTCGAAGTTGAACCATGCCTTACGGAGAATCGCGAGGCCCAACTTTCGATAGACCACCCAAGCGAACAGCCCAGTTACCGCAAGATAAGCGATAGTGTGGACCCCGGTGGCGAGCATCCCTGCGAGTGGGCTGCCGACCGGAGCCATGTGATTGTGGCCTGTCATTTGGACCTGTGCTTCGACAGTGTTGCGACGCAACAGAACCGGCACCACCATCAGGCCTGCGCCGTGCGCAGAGGCCATGAGAAACGACCAGACGATCAAGTCTCGGAAGCCTACCTGCATGCGGACCCACCGCGGGTGCTGATGTCGCACTAGGAAATAGATTCCAAGGCCGAGCAGGATTGCAGCGACGGAGTAGCGGGTGGCTGCGAGCGGCAGCGTCATGCCGAGCACCCCGGCAGTCAGCACCACACTGCCGATGGCCAACGCGTGGCCGATTGCAATGGGGATGAGGGACCTTAATACTGCACTCCCCTTTCGCTCCTGCATCCCCAACGCCACCGCGAAGAGCCACCCCATCGCAGGATTTATTCCGTGGTAAGCGCCGAGGAGCAGCATCATCCACAACGCCGTCGAAGTCAGTCCCGCATGCGTCATTGCGAGTCTGAATAGCAATAGGAGTCCGACGAAGCGTCGCCCCCTTCCAGCCGCACCTGGTGTGCACGCAACTCGTCGAACTCGACAAAGAATTTTTCATCGAGTTTCATTCCGCCCTTGGAGATCGTATCGATCTTCACCATCCAACTCTTTACACCATCAGGATAGAACTGATCGTCCCATGGAGAGTAGAGCGAGTTGGTAAAGTACACGCGCTTACCATCGCGGCTGATCTCGACCATCTGCGGACCGCCGTTGAGAGCCTCCGTGGGTTTCTTTGGATGAGCCGCCTGGCGCACGATGCCGCCAAGGTGGATTGAGCCGGTCTTTTTCGGGCTGGCGGGATCGGAGACATCGTACTGGATGAACTCACCTGTCCCCCAGCACGAAACATAGAGGAAGCGGTCGTCGAGTGAGAGATTGATGTCGGACACCAACGGTGGAACTGCCTTGAAGCCCTTCAGTAGTGGTGGCAGGTTCTCTGGATCAGCCGGCTCAGCGGGAATTTCAATCACCTTGCGAACTGCCCATTTTCCAGTCTTCCTGTCATCCTCGCGGTGCCACATCCAGATAGAGGACGAAAGGTCTTTCAGGGAGACGACGACCCCCACGAATCCAAAGCTCTTATTGGGTTCGTGGGCAGGCCGAAGCTCCAGCACCATCTGTTGCTCCGCACCCAGGTCAAGTTCCTGCAGGTGGCGACGCTTATCCAGGTCCCAGATGTGCAGCTTGCGGCCATACTTTCCCGCAAGCAGCAATTCCGGGTTAAGGCCGTCCTTCACCATATTCGGCGTGCCCCATTCGGAGGTAATCATGGTGTCGTGCCCGAGGTGCCACCAGAAGTCGTACGCCAGATTCTGGGGGCCGCGCTCCTTCTCCCACGGGCCCTTCAGCTCAAACGTGTTCGCATCCATCAGGAAGATGCCGCCAGGACCATCGCCGCTGGCCGAACCGAGCGCGCTGCCATAGATGCCGTCGGGGCCACAATGAATGGTGTGTGGCGATGTGTAGCCTGTCTTTTTAACGAACTCTTCAGGCTCGATCACTTTTACGATCTTGGGATGGTGAGGGTCCGCTTTCGTATCCAGGATGTGAACGCGCGACGATCCGATGCCCGGTACGATCAGGTAACGACGCTCCATATGCGGGTGCGGGTTTTGCGGGCAGAGGCACGCGCTGCATGCGTTCCAACCGAAGTGATGCAACTCGTTATCGTCGTGGGGAAAATCTACCTGGCCGACGAACTGGCCATAAGTGGAGGAACGCGGATCGACGTCGATAACACCCATGGCGTCGCGCTTCCCGTTCTTGCCGACGTTGAGCAAAGAGACGTAGGCGATGCGTTCCGGCGCGGCTTGCATCGCCATGCGCGGCGAAGGATAAAAGGTTGGATCTGGCGTCAAGGACATATTCAGATTCTCCTTTGGCAAAGAGTCACAGCGAAGGATTTGACCCGGCTAGGTTCCACACACGATGTGACACAGTCACAAGGCGATACAAACAAGCCACCACAAACGACTCCAGGGGGAAATAGGGAAAGGTTGCGGTGACAACGCTGACCAGGATCCCAATATCCTCTGCAGCCGAAAGCCTACGCACCCGCACCTGGGTTATTGTAAGCATAAATCGTCGGCGTATCACTGGACTACCGCTCCCCCAGCTTGTGTCCAGTCATACCGGGGCCAAGAAAGCCCGCAGGGATTGCGACCGCCAGAGTTAATTTACACCAACCGGCCGCGAAGTTGGATACGCGTGAACTGGCCGAGCCGTCAACCGGCTCATACGTCTCCGATCGCCATTAGGGCCTCCGCCGTCGTGTGAGCGGCAGGGGTCGCGGTCAACCCGGCCTTAACGGCATCAAAGTGATCGAGCGTCTTGCGCCAGAGTCCTGCCTCTGATGACGTGTAGCCTCTGTGACACTCGTCGGCTATGACCAGATCGAAGGCATCCGTCGCGCGGTGGTGAAGTCACCTTTCTTGGCAGAAATCGAGCCGAGATTTATCAGTTCTCGGATTGGGAATAAAAACGACACCTGCCAGTTATCAAGTCAGAACGCTGCAAACACGGAGGGCAAATGCCGAACAAGAAGCAAGATCTTATCGATCAAAAATTACAGGACCTCAACAACGACGGCGTTGATCGTCGCGGATTCCTGAAGTGCATGGCATGGGCGGGTACAGGCTTGGTCTGGACCTTAAGCGGCGGCATCCCGGTCTCTCGCGCATTCGCTAAAAACTACGGCAAAGATGCCGGCAAAGACGGGGACTTCAGCTTTGTGCAGATCAGCGACAGCCACATCGGCTTTAACAAGCCGGCAAATCCGGACGTCACCGCTACTCTGCAGACAGCAATCAACAAGATCAACGCGATGCCGCACAAACCGGACTTCATCATTCACACCGGTGATCTGAGTCAGCTCTCGAAGCCGAGTGAATTCGATACGCTCGATCAGGCATTAAAAGGAGCGTCCGCGAAACAGATCTACTTTGTGCCGGGTGAGCACGACATGCTGAGCGACAACGGCGAGCAATATCTCCAGCGCTATGGGAAGGGCACAAAGGGGACAGGGTGGTACAGCTTCGACCACAAGGGCGTGCATTTCGTTGGCCTCGTAAATGTCGCCAATTTGAAAGCCGGAGGCATGGGGTCCCTCGGTCACGACCAACTGGAGTGGCTGGAAGACGACCTCAAGGGCCGCTCCGCTAGCACTCCGATTGTGCTCTTCGCACACATTCCGCTGTGGACCATCTACCCCGATTGGGGATGGGGAACCGATGACAGCGAACAAGCGTTGTCTTACGTCAAGCGTTTCGGTTCCGTGACGGTGTTAAACGGCCACATTCACCAGATCATGCAGAAGGTCGAAGGCAAGGTTTCGTTCCATACTGCGATGTCGACCGCCTTTCCTCAACCTGCGCCGGGAACAGCGCCCTCAGCCGGACCGATGAAGGTGCCAGCCGACCAGTTGCAGCAGGTGTTGGGTATCGCCGATGTGAACTATCTGGTCAGCGGCCGCAGCCTGGCCGTCGTCGATTCGCCACTTGGGGCATAGGAGCTCTTTGGCCTCAGGAGATAAAGTCCGGCCCTGGCGGTAGTTGGCTTAATCATTGCGATGGACCGACAAGGATTCGGTCCAAACAAAGAAGAACAAGCAAGAACATCAAATCTCGAAAGGAACAGAACAATGACGGGTAACAATGTGTGGGTTGCAAGTTTCGCAGCGGCGTAATTGCGATTGTACTGCTGTCAGCGGGATCACCGAGCGTTACAGCGAATGACCAGCCTTCCGCAGCAAACGCGGAGGTGAAAATCGACAATTTTAGTTTTGGGCCGCAGACGGTCACGGTGCCCGTCGGAGCTTCCTCGGATAGTTTTTGGGCAAATGCGGTCAACTTTGCGAACCACGTTTCGATGTTCGCGGCACCCGAGTTGTACTCGTCTATCATCTTCTGGAACTCTTGAAGGAAATCAATGCGGGTGCACAGCGGACGGCAGGGTACTCTTGTTCTTCTGGGAATGATGTGCCGAAAGGCATGCAGCAGTACTTCGACGCAGCCATGGGCAAGCCGGGGATTGAAGACATTCTGCTGACCATGCGGTCCGATGGGGAGGCCTATTACGGGCGTCTTGGAAAGGCAGGAGAATTTTCACGGTCCCCGCAAGAGTGACCAGGCTGGTTCATCAGACTTGCAGATCGTGAAGGAAGGAAACGCTCGCTTTCATCATGTCCAGGTTCATTTCGACGAAGTAATTCTTGATGCCGCCGGTTTTCGCCGCGGTAAAGATTTTCTTCCAGTCCAGCGTGTCCTGTCCCACCGGCATCACTTTCTTGGCTTCCGCTGACCAGCCTTGTACGTGCATTGAAATGAAGCGGCCCGGGTACTTCGTGAAATACTCGGCGGCGTCATAGCCGCGGCTGATGGTGGAGACCTGGAACTGGAACTTGACGAGCTTCGGATCGAGAAGGTTCAGCAATAAGTCATAGGTTCGCTTGCCGTCAACCATCGAGAGCTCAAAGCCCTCATTGTGAAGGCCCTGCTGGATACCAGCCTTAGCCGCTTGTTCACCCATTTTGTTGTATTCGTCGGCCGCTCGCTTGACGTCATCCATGGTCGGTTTCTCGGGTCCGTCGAGGCTTGGCACCAACATTTGCGTCAGGCCGACATCCTTCGCCCAGGCAATCGCGCGCGCCTGGTTCTCCCTGAGTTCCGCGATCCCGAAGTGAGAACTCACGCAAGTGACACCTGCGTCGCCGAGAGTTTTCCGGAGCTCAGCTCCCGTGTATTTGGCGAGACCGGCGAAGCCAAAATCGGCATAACCTGTTGGCGAACACAGTTCGATTGTCTGAAACCCGGCCGCGGCAAGCTGCTTGATCGTTCCGGGGAAGTCCTTGGCGATCATTTCCCTGACCGGCCACGTCTGACATCCAATTGGCATGCCCAGCGGATTGGCGCGAAGCTTCGGCACACCAGCGGAAACAAGGCCGGCCGCGGCGGCGTACGTCGCCGCACTCTGAAGAAACTCTCTTCTCGAAATCGCAGACATTTGAAGCCTCCTCATTCACCTTCGTGAATATCATCGTCCTTGGGTGCGCACATCATAGATTCGTCCATTCTCGCTAGAGTTCCCACCCGCTTCGGCGTTCCGGGCGGACGTACTTCTCGGCGACTTCAGAGTTAACGCTCAGGTTGGCGCGATCCCAATTGAGTTTTTGTCCCATGCGAGCCGCGACATTTCCCAGGAGCAAGGTTTCGGTAATAAGGCCCGAGAATTCGAAATTCCCGCCGGGCTTCACTTTGCCTCCCTTGCAGGCATCGAGCCATTCCCGCTCGTTGCCCGGCGACCTTGGCAGTGTTTTTGGCGGCTGTTGGTAGCGGTCCATCTTTGTCTGGGGAATGAGCTTTGGATTGCCGCCATTGAATGTGCAGAGAATTTTGCCGTGGTCTCCAACGAAGAGGAGCCCTTCGTCCTCTTCTTCGTCATCGCCCTTCAGGGGACGGTTTTCTTCCAGTTCCTCCGGGCGCGGGGGCTTCAGACCACCGTCATACCAGGTGAATTTCACCGGTGGCACTTCCCCGCGGGCCGCGAAGTTATAGTGGATGACCGAGGCCAGCGGGTAGGTCTCTTCGTAGCGATCGCTGGAACTCGCCTCCACGCTCATGGGCGCTTCCAGCTTCAGCACGCGAAAAATTGTGTCAAAGCTGTAGGAGCCCATGTCGCCCAGGGCGCCACAACCAAAGTCGGTCCAACCCCGCCACACAAAGGGCAGGTAAGCATGGTTGAAAGGACGTTGCGGTGCCGGGCCCAGCCAAAGGTCCCAATCTAGACCTTCGGGTACCGCTTCGGCTTCCTTTGGGCGTTCGAGGCCTTGGGGCCAGAAAGGACGGCTCGACCAGTTCATGACCTTCCGCACCGGCCCAATGGCGCCGTCCCAAATCCATTCACATAGCAAGCGGGTGGATTCGGACGCCTGGTTAGCAACTGCAATCTGAGTGGCCACGCCTGTGTCCCGGGCGATTTCGGCAATGCGTCGCGCCTCATAGATGGTGTGTGTCAAAGGTTTCTGGCAAAAGACATGTTTGCGCTTCTTCATCGCCGCAGCGGACACAGCGGCATGCAGGTTGTCCGTGGTACACACAATCACGGCGTCCAGATCCTTCTGCTTCTCCAGCAGCTCGCGGAAGTCACTGTAGGCTGAACAGCCACGGTATTGGCCGGAGCGCTGCTGCCTGCCGTAGTAGGCATCTACGATTTTCTGGCAAGGCTCACGGCCGGCAACCCCGCTGGTGACGCCGAGAGAATGGGTCAACTGAATGGGTTGGTCGGGGCTGAGCCAATCCCAGCCGCTATCGACGCTCAGCAATTTCCGGACGGAGTTGCAGAACTCATGTGTGTCCCATTGTGGGTGATTTGCGCTGACTTTATTGGGGTCGCAGACCGCCACACCCTGTACGTCGGGCTCCCGCAAAAAACGAAGCATGACGCGCAAACCCTGGGACCCGACTCCGATGAACGCAATATTGACCTTGTCGCTGGGCGGAACATACCCGGCGCCGCCCAACACCCGGCGCGGAACGATCGCAAGACCAATCGCCGCTGCGGCAGTTTGCCCCAAGAACTTGCGCCGCGAGATCGAGCCCTCTAAAAAGCTGCGAGACCGAAGCCGATTCTTCACTGTCCCTCCTTAACCGCAGCTCACAGGTACGGCATGATTTTGGTTTGTGTCCGCCTTTGGTGGTGATTCGCCGCAGTACTGATCGACCCGGATACTGTAAACGAACCAGAAGCCTACGCGCCGAAAGTTGGCAGATCCACACCTTGCCACTGATCGCCGATTTACCGCGGCAACGGGGCCTCTACTTCCTCGAGGGGCAGAAATGAGATACCGAGATGGCGTCCTATACTATGTATCCCGCAAACAACGGACTCGAACAAAAGCAGTTAAAAGCCCTTTAATGAGTTCCTTGAATTCGAGGTTCTCAGAGTGAAAGACGATATATAAAGTCTTGAGAGAAGTTGCCTTCGACGACGTTTAACTGTGTTTCCGCCGAGAAAACGAACGCTCGGAGAGACTGGATACCTCTTCATGGATCGAGCATACCATTTGAGCATAAGCAGAATACATTCAGCAGTTCCGGCTGATCGGGTGGTCGCTTCCGATACCTTCCGGTGCAGTGGGGTTGCTGGCGACTATCACACGCACGTTTGGGCCGCCGACCCCCGCATCCCAGTTTGGAGACGACGTTAGAGGTGGCGGATACACGGGGTGGCAATATACCGATTACGTCGGAACAACCGCAAGGAGGCGTTTTCAAAATCCAAGGTTTACTTTATTGGCCGTCAGCATTAGGAGTCGGCGGGCGCGCCGTTGTTCACCTCGGCCGGTAAGGCGGACATTATCGGGGGTCGTGAAAGCAAAGTATGCAGTAACGTCCCGATAAGAGCGGCTCTGCGCGCGGAATTCTTCCTAGGCGTCCGCCGAGTAGGTCGCGCAGGACAGACCGCAGTCAGATGGCGGCGGCGCGATCCACACCAACTCATGCGCGTAGGGAAAGGGCAGCGGGCTCAGGAGCAGCGTGTTGACTGCGCTGAAGACGGCAATGTTGGCTCCGATGGCAAGAGCCAGGATGAGGACCGCGACTAACGTGAAGCCACGATCGCGGCTCAGCGTCCGGAGGGTGTATTTGAGGTCGTGCAGGAAAATATCCAATGTCATGGGCGTCCAGCCAGGAGGTTTCGAGGCTTGTATAAGGAACTCTCCATCGCCGGGAATGGCTAATGATTAGACGCACCGCTCATAGAAGAGTAAGCTCAACGATCGACCGAGTTTATCCCGGAATTCTCATTGTCTCATGCTCTTGTTTCATATCGCAGCGTCCTCAGAGCTACATTTCCAAGAAAACTATGACCTCATTGCCTTTGCTTCGCGAGCCACTCCGCTAGGCGAGGCGATCCCCATTCGAATCGTACATAGCGACCAAGCCGGATACAGGAGGATGCGTTGATCCTTCGGTGTGCGAGCGCGGGGTGTGATTTCGAATCCAAGACTCAGGGACTCGCCAGCGGTTTGCCAGCTCTGCCGAATCAATCAGTTCGGCTGGGTTTCCGCAGCTACGCGACATCAATGGGACATCGGCTGTTTCTAAGTTCATGTTTCCCGTCGAGAGAACCGGGCCTCCAGGAATTCGCCCAATTTCGCCGTAACCGTGAATTGGGGAATTGGATCTAGTTCCTTGAACGCGGAGGTGAACTTCTTGGACAGACTCCAGATCGTCCGCGGTTTGAAATCTTCGTATGCGAAGTCGTGCGGTCGCGATGAAAGTTGATCAATGAGCGGGTTAGCGTACTCATCGCAAACAAAGTGCTCCTTGTTTAATGCAAAGAGGCCCTGAACCAAGTGTTGCGCAATTCGAGTCATACAACCGGTGCATTGCCACCCAACGAACGGCCAGGGCAATTTGAGGCTGACACCAGAGGGCGGCACGCATATTGCACAAAGATAAAGTTGAAATCGGAAATTCCGAATGAGGAGGCTTCCCTTGCAAAAGACTAAGCGAGCCAGATTTAGACTTGCCGGACGATCCGTTCTGGTTTTTGTCGCTTCCCTGCTGAGCTTGGCGGTGGAGGCGCCTACCGTGATAGCGGCGGAAAACTACGAAATCACAGTGATTAGAAATGTTGAGGCGAAGATGCGCGATGGCGTGACGCTGCGCGCGGATGTTTACCGGCCGAAGGCGGAGGGCCGGTACCCCGTGCTGCTGGTGCGCACCCCCTACGACAAACAGTGGACCAGTGAGTTCGGCCACAGAGGGGCGGCCCGAGGATATGTGGTGATCGCGCAGGACGTGCGCGGGCGGTTTGAGTCGGAGGGGGAGTGGTACACCTTCAGGTACGAGTCGCAGGACGGTTACGACACCGTGGAGTGGGCAGCGGCGCTTCCCTACTCGAATGGGAAGGTGGGAATGTTTGGCGGGTCGTACGTGGGCGCGACGCAGTTCCTGGCGGCGATCGCGCGCCCGCCGCACCTGGCGGGAATTTGTCCCACGGTGACGGCGTCGAATTATCACGACGGCTGGACGTATCAGGGCGGAGCGTTCGAGCAGTGGTTCAACGAATCGTGGACGACAGGTTTGGCGGAAAACACCCTGCGGCGGCGCGCGGAACAGAAAGCCGACGCGCTGGGCGGGACCAAGGTGCTGCCGTTGATTTCATACCCGGTGCTCGAACCGCCTTCCGCGGAAGGGCTGGCGCCGTATTTCAAGGACTGGCTGGCGCATCCGAATTTCGATGAATACTGGAAACAGTTGTCGATCGAAGACCACTACGCGCAGATCCAGGTTCCGGTCTTCAGCTTGGGCGCGTGGTACGACATTTTTCTCGGGGGCACGCTGAAAAATTATGTACGGCTGAAGACGGAGGGGGGAACGGAAGCCGCGCGCCGCGGCCAGCGGCTCGCGATCTCGGTAGGGGGGCACGCCGGAGAATCGAGCAGCGGAAAAGTAGGCGCGGTGGAGTTTGGCAACAAATTACCGGTGGATGGGGACGAAGCGATGCTGCGGTGGTACGACTGGCTGTTGAAGGGAGAAACGAACGGCGTCGAGAAAGAGAAGCCGGTGAAGATTTTCGTGATGGGGAAAAATGAGTGGCGTGAAGAAGACGACTGGCCGCTGGCGCGCGCGAAAAACACTAAGTATTACCTGCATTCGGCGGGCGCCGCGAACGGAATAGCTCCGAGCGGTCCGGGGCAGGCGGGAAGCGGGTCGCTGAGCACGGTGGCTCCAGCGCAGGAGAAGCCCGACCAGTACGTTTACGATCCGAGCGAAGCGGCGCCTACGATTGGCGGGCCGCTGTGCTGCGGGGCGCTGCCGACGGGAATTGGACCGGAAGATCAGCGGCCGGCGGAGGCGCGTGGCGACGTGCTGGTGTACAGCACGCCGGTATTTGCGAAGGACGCCGAGGTGACGGGACCGGTCTCGCTGGATTTGTACGTGAGCAGCTCGGCGGTGGACACGGACTTCACTGGGATGCTCGTCGACGTGTGGCCGAATGGTTTTGCGCAGAACCTGACGAGCGGAATCCTGCGGCTGCGCTACAGGAATTCGCAGGAGAAACCGGAGCTGGCGAACCCGGGAGAGACTTATCACATCACGGTGGATCTCTGGGCGACGAGCAATGTGTTTCTGGCCGGGCACAAGTTGCGGCTGGAAGTCTCCAGCAGTAATTTTCCGCGGTTCGACCGGAACCTGAACACCGGGGAAGAGCAGGCGCGTGGGACGCGGATGGTGAAAGCCAAGAATGTGGTTTATCACGATAAGCTCCGGCCTTCGGCATTGGTGGTAGCAATCCTTCCATAGAATGAAGATTGGCATTCATATGAGAGATTCCTCCTACTAAAATCATTTCTATAGCCATGGCTGCCTGTGCAAAGACGGGCTGTCGGTGTCGGATGTGCTCGAAGATTTGGGCGGTTTACCGTACCGTCTCTGATGCGCCGGTATGGCCACCTACTCAAACCGGAGTGGAGGGCCATCGATGTCATCGACCATACTGAAGGAACGGTCCACGCGGTAGTTCGCGTGAAAAACCCCGATGCTAAACCACCGAAGTTGAAGACCCAGCGTCTCAGCCCCAACGAAGTGCTTCTCGTCTACACGCCGCCCCGACAAATGTGTGGCCTAGCCATCGGGATTGGCGCAGGTTTGGGGCAGCATTTCAGGAGAAGATCATCGCCAACCAGACCATGTGCATGCACAGAGGAGCGACTCGCTGTGAGATTCTGTTTCGGAAAGCCGGATAGGGACAACAACGGCGCGATACTTCGGGTACAGAAAGCTGCCGACTCGATTCGACCGGCACCGAGTCCCGAAATTACTCTGTGTGCCCTCTACCGGAAGAATGGTATGGACTAATTTGCAGTGTTCTCTAAAATTCGAGCCGTATGTTGTACGTTCTCAGCGCAACTTTGGAGGAACACACAATGAAGAAGAGGAAGATCGCAACCGGGTTCATCGCGTTAATTATGCTGGCCACTATCGTTGGGCTGGCGACGGCGCAGGACACAACGAAAGCAACACACAAGAAAACACGAACGCTCACCGGCTGCCTACAAAAGGGCGAGGACGCCAACGAATACAATCTCACCACGAAGGGTGGTGCTACTTGGGAAGTTAAGAGCGACAGCGTCAAACTTGACGAACATGTCGGACATACCGTGACAGTAACTGGAGTAGTCGCTCATCGCAAAGCACACGCGATGAAGGAAGACACGAAAGCGGAGATGAAAGAGCACGGCATGGACAAAGACTCCAAAGAACACGGTCACATGACTGTCACGGGTTTGACCATGGTGAGTGAAACCTGCCAGAAATAAAAAGGGCTCGGCCCGTTCTCACAAAAAGACCGCAGACCAGGGAGGTCCTAACTGCGCTCTTATCCGCGTTCAGTCGGAAAGACCTTCCTGGTCCGCACACCATTCCAACCTTGACAGTCTTTGTGCCTTGCAATAGATTTCTCGACTTCCCCTCTTAAGCGTTGGAGGCATCATGGTTGAGAGCGCAGGTTTAGAGTTCGTCTGCCACATTTGCAACGGACCTATAAAACTGGAAACCGATCTGGCTACGGATGAGAGTGGCCAGTCCCTCCATGGCCGCTGTTACACGAAACAGATTGAAGCCGAGGCAGCCGAGCGGCGCAATCCTTCGAGTACCAAAGCTGCCGACTAGAACTCCGAAGAGTCGGGTGTTGCCCTTAAGTCGTGGCTAGCATGCCCGTCTCGGTGCCGGGGTTTCCGTCCGAAACCGATAGGCGAAAATCTCCTTGCTGGTCGGCGGTGGTGCTTGCTGGCCCGCCCGCAGGACTGCGCCGGGGATCGGCGTTCCATCCCCGGTCACCACCTGACCGCTCACGCTGAATCTGGCGAAGTTTCCGGACGGCGGATTGGGTCCTGCTGGCTGGCTGACGTTGACGGTCTCAGCCGCCAACGCAGAACCAGCCAGCAAAAACACAACCATTATGCTGTGCAGTAGCCTGCGCCTCTCGGCTCCTAGCGCCCCACCGGCGATTGCATGAGGCTGGCCAGCGTGATCCGTGCCTGCTCCGAGTCCAAGGCGTTCAACTCGACCGACTCCTTCAGGTAGCGTTCTGCTGCCGCGTGATCTCCGGATTTAAGCGCGATCTCCCCGGCGTGACGGAATATCTTTGCGTCTCGAACGCCGACTGCCAGCGCGGTTTCGATCTGCTTCTGTGCGTCTGCGTATCGCCCGTTCGCATACAGCGCCCAAGCGTAGGAATCTAGAGTGAAGACATCGTGCCGTCGTGCGAATTCCCGCTCCGCCACTTCCAGCGCTTTCGCCGGCTGCTTGGCATAGTCGGTGTAGTAGAAGATCAGCTCGTGATTGGAATTGTCGCCACGGTTGGTTTCGAGTAGCGACTTCTGTTCGAACTCCGCAAAAGCCTTGCCGGCATCATCTGTTTTGCCGGCGAACTGCAAAGCCTGTGCCAGCTCGTACAGATTCTCCGCATGCGGGGCTGCCGCGTAACGCCGCTTCAGCAACTCTACCGACTCGTCATATCGCTTCTGCTGAATTTTCGCCTTCGCCAGATTGCCGAGGGCGTAGTGATATCCCGGAAACATGACAAGCGCCTGCTTTGAAAGCCTCTCGGCCTCATCGATCTTTCCCATCGCCAGGTTCAGGTGCGCCATCTGGGTTACGATCCAGGCTCCGTCTTCGACTTCACCGGGCGGCGTCGACAGGTACGCCATGTTCATCAGTTCCAGGGAACCTTCGATGTCGCCATACAATTCGCGGAGATACGCAGTCCGGGTCAGGCCAGGAGTATTCCCGGGTTTCAGATCGAGCATCCACTGCGCTGCCGTCTCTGCCTCCCTGTAATTGCCGAGCTCGACATTGGCGTCAGTCAGAAATCCGTAGAGCATCACATCGTCCGGCATCTTACGGTTGAGCTTTTTCGCTGCGTCCAAGGCCGCGGTAAACTCGTGTTTGCCCAGCAGAAGCCAAACCTGAATTCTCTGACCATCAAAATTGTCTGCAGAGACTTCAAACGATTTCTGCAACGTCTCCTCGGCCTGCGCGTAGAACTTAACGTCGGAAGTCTCGCGCGCTCGCCGCGACAGTGCCAGAGCCAGTGCGTTGTATGCTTCGAAGTCTTTCGGATTTTTCTCGATTAACTTTCTCGCCTGAGCCATGCTGCGTTCGGCAGGAGAGAGCGTGGTTTCAGCGGGGGCGCTCGGGCCTTGCGCAAATCCGGCAACAGCGCCCAGAACCAACAGTAGAAGAGCCGCAATTCGTCTCATGACATTCCTCTCTTTAGTCTTTGAATTCCCGGAGAAAATTCGTGGCCGCTACTGCTCGGCAACGGCCACGAGGCAGGTTTACTTCACCGGGCAAATGCCATTGGGCTGGCCGCTGCAACCTTTTTGTCCGGGTCCAATGTGGTGGCTGTCACGCCCGCTGTGGGCCGGTTTCACATACGGGAAGGTTGCGCCGTAACCTTCTTCATTGATGTTTACGCCGTCACCAATCCGTGTGCCATATTTCACCGGGTCGACTAGAATTCCAGCCACGGCACGAGCCGCGATATCCACGACGTCGTCAATGGGCCGACGCCCGTCCGGGAAGCCAGCATCGTCTCCCACCAGGAAGCCGAGTCGCTTCTGGCTGCCCACTGGAGTTGCTGGAATTCCGGTGTTCAAGCGCAGCAGGTCGGCGACCGGGCCGGCATCGCCCGCCCCGCACCCTGGGCATATCGGAGGCTCGTACTGGACCAGCAACAGCAAGTCGTTGCGAGGCGCCGGCGGCACGGGAATCCCCAACGAAGCAAAGAGTTGGGCCAGTAGAGGGTTGAGCACAAAGTTGGCGAACTGCTTGTCGTTGACCGGATCATCTGTGCTGAACTTATCTTTCGAACCGGTTCCGATAATCAGTTCGTTGATCAGTGAGTTACCTTCACGGTTTACCTGCCGCCACTGGGCCTTGCCGGCATCGGCTTGTTCAGAGACTCGCCGAACCGTAACCCGCCTACGGGATGTTGCTCCGTAGGTCCCGATCACCGCATCCTTGTCGTTCGCGTTGTGTATCTTGCCGTCCACCGTGAGCATGGTGATGGGAACTTCCAACACGATCGAGTTCACGTTGAAGCCTGCTACCGCATCGGGTGCATAGTTGTGAGTGTCGTCCGCATCTTCCGCCGCAGGCAGTACGCCGCCCACGCCCATGCGGAAGTTGAGAGAATCAAAGGCTGCGCCTAAGTCGATGTAGAACGGATCATCTACCGTTCCCGCAAACACATGTACGCCATTACCCAGGTCAAAGACGCCTTGTTCAAACAATTCGGCATACTTCGGCATAGTCCGCGGGCCGAGGTTGGAGGGGACCGCATAAAGCGTTTTGCCGTCGCTCAGTTCAGTACGCACCCCATTCTTAAACATCACTACCGAATAAGTCTGCCGAAGGCTCAACCCTTCGGAACCCTTGCCTGATAGTGAAGTAATTGGCGGGATGCCAGCGATGCCACCGACGAAGCCAGTGAAAACGCCTGGCATCCGTATTTCTGTCTTGAAACGGAATTGGAATGTGATGTCCTCAACTCCGTCGCGGTTGTTATCAACCTTCATCTCGTAGAGTACGTTGGGATCGAAAGGAAAGTAGTTGGGCCCGTTCGAGGGTTCCAGGAACCCGTCGACGTTGAGAATCATGGTGACGCGGTCCGGGCGATCATAGCTGACAAAAGCGTACCAGTCCGTTATGTCTGCGGAGTGGTCCAGGGCAGATATAGGGGCTTCGCGGTGGCTGGACGCGAACAGGCTGGTTGGAACCAGCATGAACAGCGCCATGGCGAAGGCCACCATCGTTTTCAGTCGCTTCATAAAGTTTTCCTCGGGATTGAAATTGGTGGACGTCGCCGCATCGTGGGGCCGCCGGGGGGCGGCGCCAGGCCCCAGCGGTTTGCGACCGGCTCCGTCTACTGTTTGAAGTACGCGCCTGATCGCAGATCGGATTTCTTCCGCTGGATGTTTCTCTCGAGCAAAGACCGGACCAATTAATTTCACTTCTACAAATCCGTGGTTGACTAGCAAAGAGCGAGAGGTTCAGAATCCAGAGGGGCTGGTATTCGCTTCGTATTCTGCCTCGCAAATCGACACCCTCGCGGTCTCGCGCCGCTTGTCGAATATCACAATGCTGCTGTGGTTTCGCCGTTCGTTTCTTGGGCCTTTCTGCGCTTCGCCATGTGGCAGGAAGGAAAGCGGATTTGGGCCTGTGGAGTTGCCCTGCAATCCACGCTAGGCTTCCAATTCGTACTTCTAGTGGAAAGAGATCAACTGTTTGTCTGGCACTGAGCTAAAAGGAGGGCTGGCCGACGCTGCGGTATTGTCGGCGATCCGCTCGGGTGACGAGAATGGGATGGCGGCTTTGTACGACCGTTATTCTGCTGTCGTCTACTCGGTCGCTCTTCGTGTACTGGGCGATGCAGGTGCGGCCGAGGACGTTTTGCAGGACGTATTTATGCAATTGTGGCGCAACCCGGGGCTGTTCGATTCAAGCCGTGGCAGCCTGGGCCCGTGGCTGGCGGTGGTTGCGCGGCATCGCGCGATTGATGGGCTGCGCAAACGGCGTCCAGAAACAGATATTGCGGATGTGGTGGTTTCGGTGGAACCCGATCTGGCGGGAGATGCGGAGCGGACGCGGGCGATGGAGAAAGTCAGGGGCACGCTGGGCTCGATGCCTTCGGGACAACGGCAGGCGCTGGAGATGGCTTACTTCGAGGGACTCTCCCACAGCGAGATTTCGGCTAAGACAGGAGAGCCGTTAGGGACAATCAAGACTCGCATTCGATCTGGATTGCTGGCCCTGCGCAAGGCTTTTGCAACATGAGCTTGCACGAACAATTCGCCGAGGATCTCGCACTCTACGCCCTGGGCGTGTTGCAGGGCGATGAGCGCGTGGGGCTGGAAAAGCATCTGGAAGGGTGCACCGCCTGTCGCCGCGAGCTGGAGCAATTGCGGGGTGACATGGCATTGATGGCTTTGTCGACGGCTGGGCCGGTGCCGCCGCGACGGGCACGTCAGCGTCTGTTGGAGGCGTTGGCCCGCGAACCGCGTCGAGCGGCGGCTCCCGCCCGGCGGGACTGGTGGACGCTTGTACCCTGGGTCGCCGCAGCGGCATTGGCGGTGGGACTGGTAGCCGCGTTGCTGCAGAACTCAGATCTGGAGCGACGGGTGGGTGGCTTGCAGAATCAGTCGGCCCAGCAACAGGCAGAACTGCAGCGGGCGCGTGAAGTCGTGTCCACGCTCACCGCAACCGATGCGATGCGTGTGACGCTGGTTGCGGCTAAGACGCCACCTCAGCCGCAGGGCAAAGCGATTTATGTTCGCGATCGGTCCAGTCTGATTTTCCTGGCCAGCAACTTCCAGGCGTTGCCGGCGCAGAAAGTGTACGAGCTATGGCTGATTCCGATCAACGGCGCGCCGATTCCTGCCGGGATTTTCAAGCCTGATGCGCACGGGAGCGCGACCGTGATCAATCCGCCGCTTCCCACGGGCGTGGAGGCCAAAGCTTTCGCGATCACGGTGGAACCAGAGAGTGGCTCTTCAGTGCCGACGATGCCCATCCTTATGCTTGGTGCTGGGGAGTAGGACTCCCAGCTATCTCGAAGCCCCAGGTGTGCACTGAGTTGTCTCCTGCGTTCTCGCCTCCCGCCTCTGGCGTCCTGTGCTGCAGCCATCTAGCTGCGGCAAACCAGACCTAGCAAGCTACATCGCTACAGTCCCCCGTTATTCCGTCCGGTGGGACTGCCTAGCTTGAAGCGAAACTTCAGCCACTCAATCCGACCATTGTGGGTCAACGCCCGCAGTCTGTCAGCATCAAAGTTTGCCCCGAAAAAACCCGTGAACACTTGCCCTTCAATCTCAACTGACATGGCGACCGTCGTATCCGAACGCCCCCGCGCCTGCACGGAGCCAAGCCCCAGTCGATGACGTTGGACGACCGTGCGCAGTTCCTTCGTTAGAATGCAGTATTGATGGAACGGATCAGGCTTCTGTAGGAACAGATCGAAGAAGCACAACGGCTGATGCTGAGCGGGATGCTCACACCTCAGGCGCACGCTGGTCGTCCTTGATAATGAGTTGATCAGCTTGTATTTGGGCAGGCGAAAACCGCATGAAGAAAACGGTATGGAGGCCGCACGAAAGGCCGCTCGGACTTGAACTATTGCCTTTCCACGCTCCTGAACCGCCCAAGAGAGAATCCCTGTAAACCAGTCCGGTTTCGAATTCCAAACCGTGTCGAAACCCGCTTATATTCGCTCATAATTCAGCGTGACTGAGCAGAACTGCTTGGTGCTTTTGCGAACCTGAGTCATTCCGTCCGTCGTTCTCCGAGATCTCTATTTCACCCAAACTGTGCAATTTTGAATAGTCAACCAAGTAGACCAGCGTTGTAATCTCTTGTGAAGCGAAGGAACTACGCGGCTCTCGTGGTCGTTTGTTCCTCTGATGGCGCAGCCGGAGTATTCTTGGGCGACAGGCACCACCTCCCCCGGTTGCGCCATCTCTGCTTTTTGGGGGGGACGTTTGTCACACATCCCGGCCAAAAACCTTGCCCTCGGTGTCTGTTTGACTAACCAGGATCTTCTCTCTGGCAACCCTTAAAGTGGGGCGTTGCGAGCCGCTTCATCTCGATGCCTTCCGTAATTCTTTCTGGTGTTTCAGCGATACTTCCGCTTCTCTAAGGTCAATCCCTATCCCGAAGCAAAAATCTGCACCCGCTATCGTCGTGATGCGACGTCCACAGCAAAAGCAGGAAATGGTTGCTGCCTCAAAATGCGTTGGGCCTTAGTTAGAGAGTTTATTATTAAGATCCTGATAGGACTTTCCCTTGCACAGAAATTCATCCCCTTTGTCATGGTATGCGTCTAAACCGACGTTAACTAGCACCTCAGCAAAGCTTCGTATGAGTGCGTCCCCGGCGGAGTAACCGTATTCGTCATTCAACGCTTTCAGACCGTTGACATCGCTTATCGCTACCCAGGGGGCTGCCTTGCCCTCTTCAAAAGCGCGTCTGTTGGGCAGGTCGGTCTTGTCAGAGACTGACAAGGCTCGTCTCATTTCTTCTGGGGACATCTCCGCTACGCGCTTGCGAGTGACATTGTCTGTGCGACGCTCGATCATGCGGGCCGCTCCCTGATTGCTGCGATCCTAGCTAACCCGTCTTTTCTGATAGCGGGACTTTATGTATTGGTCTACCTCGATTGCTCTGCGGCGGTGAGTAGGCGAGGCCGGTATTCGGTCTCCGCGTAGCGCCAGCCCCCACACCTCCGTAAAGATTGCCGTATTTTTTGGTGAAGAGGCACGGCGCGGCTTCGCCAAGAGTAGTGTGCTCGTGCTCAGGCGAGCACGTCCACAACCTTTCGAAGCTGTATCCATCGTTGATAATTTCAACCGCGAGGTAATAAGTGGTTCTTGCTTTCACTTCTTCCGTTTCAACCTCGAAGGTTTCGTCTAATTAAGAAGCCATTTTGCCGGAAGCATTGGAACAACATTGGCACGCCGTCTTTGCTCTTCAGCCTTAACACCGTAAACAGCGTATTGGAATTCGGCCTCTTCTTTGCGCGTCAGCTCGCGCAGTTCGCCATCTTCAACCGCAATCACATAGCCCCCTGCGCTTGTGATACACGGCACGGCGGAAGCAATTGTTTGGTGTTGATGGGAGCACCCAAGGAGACAACCGCCATCACTCCAGGCGGCGAAATAATAGAGCGCCATCGCGAATCTTCCTGTCTCAAGATGAGATTGGCTCGGAAAACTAGCTGTCTCAATTGTGTACGCGGGTACTCGTAAGCGATTCAACATCACAAACGTCCAATGTTGTATTTGGACTTTAGTAACGTAAGAATAATTTGGTGAAGTGACGTGTGGGCTGCCACGGGAATAAAACCTTATTGGGGATTGCAGTCGGAACGACGTTATTGCGGGATTTTTGCCGCCTATAACTTTCCCAGATAAGAATGATTTTTCCGAACGGTGGCGGGCTCCGTTGGACGCCTCGACGTGACCCGAAACCACAAGGGAGCACCTGATGCGATTCATAGACCGCGAAGAGGTTGCCAGACGGCTCACTTATGAAATGTGCATCCCGATCGTGCGCGATGCGATGATCGCATTCTCCAGAGGCGAAACGAAGCAACTTTTGCGGTCGATCATCCCGCTGTCGGAGGGTCGTTTATTCGGCATTATGCCGGGTGCGATGGGTGCACATGCCCCATTTGGCGCGAAGTTGATCAGCGTTTTCCACGAGAATTTCGCTCGTGGAATACAGTCACACCAGGGTCTCGTCATCCTATTCGATCCCGAAACCGGGGCGCCTATTTGTGCAGTCCATGCCGGCGAGATCACAGCCATTCGTACAGCAGCGGCGAGCGCGGCCGCCACTGACGCATTGGCACGCAAAGACGCCCGGCGCTTGGCTCTGCTCGGCTATGGCGAACAGGCTGCGACCCACGCGCGGGCGATCCCGAAGATTCGCACTCTAGAATCCATCGTTGTTTGGGGGCGGTCGCGCGACCGCGCCCACACCTTCGCGGAGCGGATCCAAGCGGAGCTCGCTGTGCCGGTTGCCACAGCAGGAGTCGTCCGAGAAGCAGTCGCCGAGGCCGACATAATCTGTACCGTTACCTCGGCGCCCGAGCCGATCTTAAAGGGAGAGTGGGTACGACCGGGTACACACCTGAATTTAGTCGGGTCAGGTTATGCGGGACCCGCGGAAGTGGACAGCGATCTCGTTATCCGCTCGCGCTTCATTGTCGACAGTCGCGAGGGCGTTCTAAACCAAGGTGCGGAATTTCTCCGAGCCAAAGCGGCTGGCTTAGTCAGTGATGAGCACATCGTCGCTGAAATTGGTCAAGTGTTAGCGGGAGAGATTGAAGGACGTCGTTCGGCAGAGGAGATCACCGTCTACAAGTCCCTCGGCCACGTCGTCCAAGACTTGGCGAGCGCGTGGGCGCTCTACTCCCAGCATGGATGACGGCGGTCCCGCGCAAGGGAACGGGCGCCCGAACAATAATTGGTGTCCACCATTTTAGGCCAGTCCCGCGGGCCCAGTCGATGTAAACAGGCGCAATTTCCCGTTCATCCCAACGAAACGACGTGCTGTTTTCAATCGCATGTCCAACCGCGTCAGGTCGCAGCGTGCACGGTTGTGCTAGTCTGGCCTCAGCGCATTTCCTTCCTTGGAGTGTTTCATGCAGTGCATCCAGTTTCTGATTGCTCTCCTCGTATTTTGTATTTCTTCTCTCGCGACACAAGGCCAATCGTGCAGCGTTATGAGTCTTGGGCGTGCGGCCAATCTCAACGGCTTTGTTCCCTTTCCCGCGGACAATGCCTGGAATCAGGACATCTCCAGTGCGCCGGTGGATCCAAATTCGAGTGCAATCATCAACTTTATTGGCACTTCCACGCCGTTGCATCCCGATTTTGGCGCGGGACTGTACGGTGGACAGACCATCGGCATTCCTTACATCGTGGTGAGTGGCTCGCCCTTTGTGAACGTGAAGTACACCCCTACGGCAACGAAAGCGATCCCGGACCGATGCCGGTACCGAAAAATGCTCCCATCGAAGGCTATCCGAAGCCAGGCAACGGCGACCGCCACGTGTTGGTCCTCGATCGCGACAATTGCTGGCTCTATGAACTCTACCACTCGTATCTGCAGAAAGACGGGAGTTGGAAGGGAGCACACTGAAGCAGGTTCCCGCGTCGGCCTTTGAGGCGGTGCTGATCAACCCTCTCTATACTCCCAGCAACGTTCCCACCGGGCCATCGCCGATGATCAACAGTTTCACAGCGAATCCATCGACGGCTTCTGCAGGGCAGCCGGTGACTTTGAGCTGGAATGTCACGGGAGCTTCCTATTTCGTGATTTCGCCGCAGGTTGGCGCCGTGCGAGGGAATTCGACCGTTGTTTCTCCCACTGTCACGACCACCTACACTCTGCGTGGAACCAACCAGTACGGGAGGTCAACCGCCACGGTTAGAGTGACGGTACACTGATTTCAATTCGCGTTCCATGTAAATGTCACCGGAATTGTATTTCAAGAGCCAATCGACGAGACCGACGCTATCCCCAGTTTTGAAATCAGGTGCGACGGCTTGAGCGCGTATACAATTTCGTCAGATACGATGCTGTCTCACGGTTTGAAGTATTCTTTCCGAAGTGACCCATCTCCCTTCCGCCGTGTTTATCGCCTTGCGGGAGCCGCAAGTTCGCACAACAATTAATGCTGCCCTTCATCTACTGGCCCACTACTTCACTTTGAAAAACATCGCCCTGCCTAATTTTTTCTTCAGTTTCCGCGCGCGTCCCAAGGCAACCATGACGTAGAGGCGATCAAAGTATTCTCCGAAGATTCAGGGTATTTACGGTTACTCTCTCACCTTTGAATCTGCGACCTATCGGTCATCCAAGTCCGTATTCTTCGCTGCGGATGGTAGTACCTGAGGGGCCGAAGGCTTCGCCGCGACCTGAGAATATGCGGCGGCCTGCAAAAGCATTCCGGCGGCCACAAAAGACTTTCGCTAGGGGAGCGGAGCTTCTGTCTCCTCCAGAATCCAACGATTCTCCTTGGGCGATTCCAAGTGACAGTCGAATCCGTAGAACCGTCCATTGAAAATATGCTGAAATAGACAAGCTCTCTGTCCGCTCATGATGGGGTTGCCTTGAACCGGCTGGAAGTTTCCATCGGGCGAATCGGCGGCGAACACTTTGACCAGCCATTCGCCTTCCGGGTCGGTGGTGTTGCGGTGCGGGTAGATCTCAGTGGCTAGATAGTAGATACCGGTCTTCTTGCCTGCTGCATTCTTCGCATTCTTAACGTACAGGAGGGTAGGGGCTGCGATGGTGATTGTATCGGTCATCAGGACCTTCTCCGGCGCCTTGTCAAGGTCGGTGACTGCCGCTGCGCTCTTGCTGATGATTTCGAAGTGATCGTGGTCGTTCCCGCGGTAAAAGGTCAGGTAAAAGCGACCGCTTTTAGGATCCTGAAACAGGTTCGGATTCTGGTTGCGCTGGTTCGGAACTCCCTGCACGAGCACCTTCTCTTCGCTGAGATGCATGCCATCACGGGAGCTCGCCAGCACGATATGGCTGCTGGGCGTGTCATAGTCCCGCGTAATTGCGAAATAGAGAACATCAGGATGCTTTGGGTCAGCTTTCTGAAGCACGGATGGCCAGCGGGCGTTGGCCCACAACGGATTTTGGTCGTACTTTACCCAATCTTTCAGGTCCTTACTGCGCGCCAGCCCAATTCCTTCCCCTTCGTTCAAACCGTACCAGCCCCAGTAGCGAAATCCATCGTGGTTATATTCCAGCACGCTCATCGTGTGAGGAAACTCGTTGCGCTCCCAGGACTGGGCCGTGGGGAGTATGCGGCGAGGCGCGCTCAATTTTGGATAGGGAATAGGTCCGGAGTCTTTTGGCGCAGCTGGCGTTTGGCCCCAGCCCGAGACGGCAATGATAAGGATTGTCCACAATATTGTAACTTCCACAAACCAAGAGTGACGGATGCGATGAGATGCGGGCATGTGTTCGTTTCTCCGATAGATTGTCTAGGCAATGGCTTGAACTGCTGTCTTTTTGACGGTGACGGTTGCGTTACTAACAATTCGTCCGACCCTGCTACGCCATGCCCGCGCGACCATGCGATTGATGATGAAGGAATATAACGGGGCGCACCCCCACGCGCGAGGCTGATCGCCTCCTTCCTTATCTCGGGCGAGACGCCAGAACGCCTAAAAGTTGGTAGTAGTGGGCCACCGTGAAGCGATATTAAAGGCCTCGAAAAAACGTACCAGTGTTTCTCGTCCGAGCGCGTATTGAGATTGATCTGCCTCTTTTGCGCTTCCCGGTGCAGGGCTGATCGGAGATTAGCCTTCGTCTCTCCCACTTGGCCAAGATCTATTTTGAGCGCGTAATGCTCATCGAGTTTTTCCAAGTCGCTTAGTATCATGGAGACAAGCTCGGCCCGACGTCCGTTCATGCGGTTTGGAATGTCTATGCGGGAATGACAGGAAAATACCGCACAGGCGAAGCTCTGTTGCGTTGACCCACCACAGCACCGTCGCGGGAAGTCTACGCCCAAATCGCTATCAATGCTCGGTTTTGAGATTCCCGCTTGCTGTCCCCTTTTCTTTCCCTAAAAAGCTCCGGCAGGAACAGGTCAAACGCGAAACCGCCAAAGAAACCGCGCTCAGCGGTCAAAATTGACCATTCGTACAAGGCGGCTTCGGCGCATTATCTCTCCATGAAAAAAGAACTCGGACCCAAAAAAGGCGCCCATAATCCGTTGCCCAACCTGTGGCGCGGCTCCAGGCGAGAAGTGCGAACTCACCACAGGATCAACCCCACACTAATCCGCGTCGCGACCGACGACTAAATGCAAGGAAGTGAAGACACCTAATGGACCTCATAGGCCAACGAATGAGGGAATTGGCTGCGAAGATCGCAACTGAGCAGGATCGCGAAAAGGTGGCTCTGACCAAAGAACTTAACCAATTGCTGGACCAACAGAAAAACCAAGAAGCCCGCAAATCCTCCTAACGCCTGCTACCCTGCGGCACGGATTGCCGTCGTCGCACCATTCTCGATCTTAAAGCTCTCCTCCGTTGGGTAATCCTAAACTGCCAAACTTGTGGAGCTGAAGTAAGGTAGGAGAGCTGCAAATGCAGTTCTTAAAGATATGCCCCGTATTATTCGGATCCTGCTACGGTCACCGTACCGCGCTCGTTGGCATAAGCGGCTCGGCGACAAAAAGCGCATCGGCCCAAGAAGGGGGGGAACTGCCCGGAGTCTCCAGACCGCCCGCCTCGTTCAATACCAACACAGTCGACTTCCCGTCCGATCCGCCACGAAGAAAGCCACCTGCAAGGTTGAACTCAGCCCAAAACAGGTACTCTCCGTCCGCTGTCCGACTTGTTACGCTGCTCCCCGGAAAAAGTGTGAGCTTAGAGTCCGCATCCTCTAACTAAGTGACGAAAGAATGTTCAAAAATCGTATCTAGCATTTCGGAGGGTCTCCCCTAACCGGCGCTGAGGAGGCTCTTCACATGCTTCAACGTGGCCTTGGAAATCTCATGTTCTCGCGCGCGATTTCCTCCAGCCACGACTGCACGTGATGTTTCCTCAAGAAGGATAGGACTTCTTCTGTTGCAACTCATCGAGCAACTCGAGTTTTCTTGTTCAACAACTCGTTCCAGTAAGGCCGCGAGGAATATCTGAAGGAAGTTAGCTTGCCTGCCTTCCAAATTTTAATATGTCCGGTCCCCGTTATGTATGGATTCAGGGAGGCGCGATCCTCGGAATGAAGATCAGCGCGTGTGACCCGACAACCTTGAATCGTCGATTCATGTGAGCCAAGGCACACTTGATTGCAAATATATATGTATCCGTACCATTAGCGGACGTGGACGTCGGGGTGGCGGGTCGGATGCTAGCATTATGCGTTCGTCCGTCAATGTGTCCCGTTTGGTGGAAAACATTCCATGGTAGCCCCGAAACCCGCATCAAGTAATGCGGCAGTCCGGGACAGGCACGAGCGGTGTCGCTTTATACCTGCGGAGCTTTTGGCAGACCCCTGGCCGCCAGGTCGAGCTTCGCGCAAACCTACACCCTAGAGATTCGGGCGAATGAGGAGAAAGTGATGAAACTCACCTTTCGTTCGAAAGTGGTTTTGGTAGTGGCGATCGGAGTGATAGTTTTCGGTGCGACTTTCGCTCGATCGCAAGGTATTGTCACCGGCTCCATTTCAGGCGTGGTGCAGGACCCGCAGGGTGCGCTTGTAGCCGGCGCCAAGGTCAGGGCCACGCACTTGAGCACGAACCGCGCCTTCACTGCTCAAACCACGTCTGCAGGCGTAGTAGCGCTCCGCGATCTGCCACCTGGCGCCTACAATCTGCGGATTGAAGCTCCGAGTTTCCGCAACTACGAATCTAACAATATCGTGGTGGATGTCGGAAAGGACACTGCTTTAGGCGTTGTACAACTGCTGATTGGTTCCCCCAACGAGACGGTCACGGTGGAAGGGACTGCACCGCTAATTGAATCTACTACCGACCAAATCTCGGAAACCTTCAGCACGGAAAAGGTAAGCAGCCTCCCGATGGGGAATACGTTCGACTCGCTGGCGCTGTTCGTCCCAGGTGTCGCTACCGCGGGCGACGCGAGTTTCAGCAACAATAATGGTGCCGAGATTTCAGTCAACGGCCAGCGCGCGCGCTCCAATAATTTTCAGATTGACGGCCAGAGCAACAACGACAACTCCATAGGCGGCCCTGACATATTCTTCGGCAACCAGGACGCCATTTCGGAGCTGCAAGTGGTCACCAACTACGACGCCGAGTTCGGCCGCAACACAGGCGCCGTGGTGAACTACGTCACGAAGTCGGGCACCAACCAGTTCCACGGAACGGCATTCGAGTTTTGGCAAGGTTCCAAGTTCGATTCGCTACAAAACCAGGAGAAGAACCCGATTCTTGGGTTCTGTCCACCGGGAGTGTCTGCTTCGACTGGCTGCATTGAACCCACGGTCCCCCGCTTCGTGGACAACCGCTTTGGCGGCAGCGTGGGAGGACCAGTCAAGAAAGATAAGATCTGGTTTTTCGGTTCAAGCAATTTCGAGCGGCAGCGCTTCGCCGGGTCGCCGAGCTCATCGGTTGGAGGCCTGGTGCCGACTCCGAACGGAGTCACGCAGTTGCAGGTGGCCTTTCCCAACAGCCCTATCGGCTTGATCGAAACGACGATCGGACCCAATGCGGTTAAGGCAGGGAACCCAGTCTTCACTGGTGTACAGCCTGTTTTGGTGACGAACCAGATCGACTCGAAAACAGGGTTTGCCTTTGCGTGCCCAGCGGGAAGCGCAGGCACCAACGGCTGCACGCCAATCGAGTTCGGCCAGATCACCCGTTCTGTGCCTGGGCCATTCAATGATTATGAGGCTACCGGCCGGCTCGACTTCAAGCTCTCGTCGAAGGACAATTTCTTTGGCCGCTATGTCTACCAGAAGCAGTTCTCGGGTGGAATCAACTTCGGTAACGGGACCGACGTTGGGGACTATCAAGATATCCCCTCCCTGAGCCAGCAGATTGGCCTGGACTGGGCGCGCAACTTTAGCAACGCCTTCGTGAACCAGGTGCGATTCAGCTTCTCGCGCGCCAACGTGTTTTTCGATGAACAATCTTTCTCCAGTTGCAACGGCGCCAATCCGACAGCCTGCCCCACGGACATGGTATTGATTGGCAGCACTCCTCAAGACAGCGTGAGCTTCGGCGTCGCAGCCGGCTTTCCTCAAGGACGAGTCATCAACGTGTATCAATTGCAAGATAATGCATCGATGTTGAAGGGCCGGCACACCATCAAGTTCGGTGCTGAGCTCGATCAGCAGAGGTCGCCTAACGTGTTCTTGCCTGGAAATAATGGGATATTCCTGTTCACCTCTTTCAGCGATATGATTGCCAACAACCCCTTCGGAACCCAGATTGCTTTGGGCAATCCCAAGCTGCCTTTCAAGGAATGGGACTTGGGCTTCTATGTACAGGATGATTGGAAGATCAAAGACAATCTGACCCTAAACCTCGGGATGCGCTGGGACTGGTATCAGCAGGCAATCAACCTGTTGCACGACCAGAGCGTCAAGCAGCAACAGGGTTCGACTCCTCTATGGACTACCAGCTTACCGTTGAGCCAGACGACAGTCCCCTCCGTTCCCCAGGCGCTGCACAACTTTGCTCCCGTTGTGGGTTTTGCGTGGACGCCTCACGGCATGAGGGCATTGTTGGGTGAAGATAAGACTGTTATCCGAGGTGGGTTCCGTATCGCCTATGACCCAGCCTTCTACAACATGTTCCTGAACATAGCCACCGGCGCTCCGGCGGTGAACTTTGCCACGCTGGGACCGATCGTGGGCGGGGCTTCCACGGGCTTGCCCAGCAACGGCGTTTTCGGTACCCAGGTCATCCCCTTTTTGCAGCCGCTGGCAGCGGGAGGGAATCCAGGACTCGCCAACCAGGTGCAGGTCCCTCAGAATTTCCGCAATCCCTATTCAGAGCAATGGAACTTCGGCGTTCAGCACTCGTTCAATAACAGGGTTGTGGCCGAAGTTCGCTATGTAGGGAACCACGGCGTGGGCTTGTTTCAGGCTCTGAATGGCAATCCGGCCGTGGGTCCGCTAATCGCCGCCGGTTTCCAGAACGTCATTCCCTCCGGGCTTACACCGTGCAGCACGGCTGGAGCGCCCGGATTTGCGGCGGGTAATGCCAATTGCAATTTCAGCAATGTGATCCAGTATGCCAATGCAGCTTCGTCGAATTACAACGGGCTGCAAAGCGAGTTGCGGATAGGTGGCTGGCACGGACTGAGCGCGACGGCCTCCTACACCTACAGCAAGGCAATCGACAATGCCAGCGAGGTTTTTAGCACGCTGCGAGGAGGCAGCACTCTAGCGGAGTCCCAAAATCCGTTTAACGCAGGCGGACCGGAGCGAGCTAACTCCGCGACGGACTTCCCGCACGTTGCTGGCGTGGCGATAACATATGACCTGCCTTTCTACAAGGGGCAGCACGGCGTTGTGGGACGCGTGATGGGAGGCTGGCAGGTAAACACTACCTACCGCTACAACAGCGGACAACCCTATACCACCATTCAGAGGTACGTTAACGGAAGCCTTTGTGATCCAACGGGTAACTGGGGGGGGAATTATGATGCATGCCGGCCCATCCTCGCGAACGCGGCTGCCCCTCTGGCTTCGGTGGGGCAGTTCACCTGTTCCGGAACTACGGCCGCGACTTGCACGCTCTCAGATTTTTCAACCGGAGCATCCGCTTCTCTGAATGCGGTGCACTGGGTCCTGAACGATCCGAATGCGGCTATTTTTTACGGGACGCCGTTTGCAGGGGCAGGCCGCAACACGCTGCGCGGACAGCCGATCAGCACGGCAAATCTGGCCGTCTTCAAGAACATCAAGATTACGGAGAAGCTGACTGCGCAATTCCAGGCGCAGGCCTTCGACGTTATGAATGTTCAGTTTCTGGGTGTGCCAGATCCGGTCCTAAACGACATATCGCGTGGGAGTTTCCAGAATACGAACTTCAACAACAACAGTGGCGCTACTTTTGCCGGCAATACCACCACCGATGGCATCGGACGCCGGCGGCTCCTCTTTGGTCTTAAGTTCATCTTCTGACTGTGCCACGAGCACAACGGGGAGGCTCGAGAGCCGAACGTTTTGCTGCAACTGTACTCACTCATGTTGCGCTCGAATCCGCAGAGTATCAGGCGCCGGCAGTGCTTGCGGGATGTACCTTGACAGACCGTAGAGGCCCGGCTTGCCGTTTGGGGCAACAATGGCATTCAGCCGGCTCGTCGCAATTGCTGAGGCGTTTCAAGGATGCTGGCGCAATGAGTTATTCGTAGGCAACGAGTCAGGAGAGTTGCTCTTGCCCATGATCATTCCGGCCAAAGTCAATTTGTTTGCCGTTGATCTCTTTGCGCACATTGGCGTTATGTGTGCTGGCCCTCTCGGCATCGGATTGGGCACAGATCACATTAGCACCGGCATCGTCGTTCGAACGGTAACTGATCCTAGAGGCGCGCTTCGGCGGTGCTAAGATCGTGCTCACCAGTGTCAACAGTGGCCGAAGATCAATCCGACCTCCAATTCATGCAAAGAAGAATGATCGTTTTCGCAACTGTGCTGACGGCTTATTGAGTCCTGCTGTCGGCGCCCTTCCAGCCCTGCGCAGCAGAGGGGCTCCAGCGGAGTCTAGAGATCGAGAAGTTGACCACCGTGACATACTCCGTGCCTACGCATCGGCACGAGCGCCACATCTTCATCATGATGCTTCCGCTTTTCCCGCAACAACGATGTCAGTGGGTATCTGGTGGCTGACGGGACGGCGAAGAGGATGAAGAGTATGAGATTGTACCCTTCGGAGGCCGCCGCATAGTCCGCCGTCGAGCCGGCGAGGCTTCGCATCCCGGGCGTGAGCCGTTTCACATTCTCGAGGAAATCCGCCGTACCCAGGGAGAATACAACTTCGCTGGTCAGTATCAACAGAGCCCCGCTCCCTGCGGTGGCGGCATGGTCAAATCCGCCTGAGCTGTGGGTGCCCCTCGCTATTGATCCGCTCGGCTCCTCCGGGAGACAGCGGGTCAGCCTGATCAAACTTCCTTTTGACGATAGCGGGCCAATTACTGCAACGGCGATGTTGCAACATCTATCCGAGTTCAGTACCGAATCGGGGGAGGCTGCACACCCGCTGTCAGAGTTTCCGGTTTGCTGACTACACGGAAGCAATCACTAGCTTCCGAGTAGGCGATTACGCAAACCGATGTCCACCAACTCAGGACACGGTCTGAACCTGGCGCATTTCGGCGGGACCGCTCCTTGTGTGGATTAACACTGGCAGCGCGCATCCAAGCACCTGTCCGGCAGCACTCAATGCGAATACAATTAACAGCACTGGGGTGTCTAAATGGCTCTGGCCGCCGGGACCAGGCTCGGAGCATACGAGGTATCAGGCGCGCTCGGCGCCGGTGGCATGGGCGAGGTGTATCGTGCCCGTGATCCACGCTTGGCCCGGGATGTGGCAATCAAAGTTTTGCCGGATCACTTGACCGGTGATCCATCTGCGCTAGCGCGTTTTGAGCGCGAAGCGAAAGTGTTGGCAGCCCTTTCTCATCCGAACATCCTTACCATTTTCGACGTGGGCTCGGAAAACGGTATCTCCTATGTAGTCACGGAGCTGCTCCCAGGGGAAACACTCTTCAGCCGAATTGCTCAACGTCGTCCCGACTGGCCTGAGGCAGTCCGCATGGGAATCGAGATTGCGGACGGTCTTTCAGCGGCGCACGCTCGAGGAATCATTCACCGCGATTTGAAACCAGAAAACATTTTTCTCACTCGCGACGGACACATAAAAATTTTGGATTTTGGATTAGCGCGCTGCAGTGTCGATTTCAATCCCGCTGAGGCCCAGTTCGGGTCCACAGCTGGATTGGCCACGGCAACCGGAGTTGTCATGGGAACTGCACCCTACATGTCTCCGGAACAATTAAAGGGGACGCATGCAGACGCACGAAGCGACATTTTCTCCTTTGGTTGTGTGTTGCAGGAAACCATTACAGCGAAGAGCCCATTCCTACGTGCGACGCGGGCGGAAACAGTGTCTGCTATTTTGACGGAGGCAGCCCCGTCATTGAAGCAGTTCGACCCGGCGATTCCGGCGGAGCTGGATCAAGTAGTAAAACGCTGTTTGAATAAGGAGCCCGATCAGCGATTTCAATCTGCCGGAGATCTGGCCTTTCATCTGCGTCAGATCCTTAACACCGTTTCCTCGCCGAGTGCGACAACGCAAGTCGGGCGACGGGCCGCAGGCTTCAATGGAAGAACCGCCCAGACGGCTGCAGCTGCAGTCGTTGTCTTATTGTTCTTGAGTGCGTTTGGCCACTGGATTGGCGCAAGGCGATCCTCTGTTGTACGCCCGCAGTTCAAGTCCATGGCTGTCCTTCCTTTGCAGAACTACTCTGGTGATCCGCAGCAGGAATATTTTGTCGACGGCATGACGGATTCGGTGATTGCAGACCTCGGTAAAATCGAAGACATGAGAGTCATCTCGCGTACCTCCGTGATGCCGTACAAAAACTCGAAAAAATCGATGCGCGAAATTGCGAATGAATTGCACGCAGATGCTGTGATTGAAGGCTCGGTGATGCGTTCCGCGGACCGCGTGCGTATAACCGTTCAGTTGATCGACGCGGCAAGGGATCAGCATCTCTGGTCGGAAAGCTACGAGCGCGAATTGAAGAACGTTTTTGCGCTGCAAGGCCAAGTAGCACAGGCGATCGCGCAACAGGTGCATGCTGTGGTTACGCCCGAAGAGCAGAAGCGTATAGCCAGGACGCGTGCGATCGATCCCGAGGTGTATGAATTCTACCTGAAGGGCCGCCACATCATGGAGCGCGGAGGATTGGAAGATGTTCGGAAGGCGATCGATTACTTCCAATCCGGATTGACAAAGGATCCCAATAATGGCCTGCTGTATGCCGGTTTGGCCGATGCCTACATAGACAAAATGATGGATGTGCACGAAAGCCCGGTCGAAGCTACGGCGAAGGCAAGAGCTGCAGCTGCGAAGGCGTTGCAGCTGGATGACTCACTTGCAGAGGCGCACACGTCGTTAGGAATGATCAAGCTCTCCTACGATTGGGACTGGGCTGGCGCAGAGCACGAGTTCAAGCGGGCGATGGAGCTGAACCCCGGCTATCCGCTCGCTTACATCATGTACGGTCAGTATCTGACCATGATCGGACGGCAGGCGGACGCCCTCCCGTATTTCGAGAAAGCCCACAGGCTGGATCCGCTTTTCAACGAGAGCTACCGCGCTGAAGGCTATGCATGCTTCATGGCGCACAAATACGATGAGGCCATCCTTCAATATCGAAAGGCGCTTGAACTTGAACCCGACGCAATTACCTATTTCGGCCTGGTGCTGGCGCGCGCGGAAAAGGGAGATTATGCCACTGCCATCAGTGAGGCAGACAAGGCAACGAAATTGAATAATAGCCCGCTGCTTCTGACCAGCCTGGCCAGTGCGTACGCACGAGCTGGCAGACGCGCTGATGCGAACCGCGTTCTGCGACGGCTAGAGGAGATGTGGGAACGGCAGGGTGCTGCGCCAGCTTGGCACGTTGCTGGTACTCCTTATGTTTGTCCCTATGAAGTCGCTGGCGTTTATGCTCAACTCGGGGACAAGCGTCGGGCATTTGAGTGGTTGGACAAGGCCTATCGAAACCGAAGCTGCCTGTATTGGATCCGACAGGACCCCAGATTCGACTCCATTCACTCAGATCCGCGCTTCCAGGAACTCCTGGCAAAAATGAACTTCCCGCAATAAGTGTTGTTGGCCCGCAGAAGTTTGGGCCGAACTTGGTGATAACGGTCAAAGCATGCAGGGTGGGACGGCTACTCAGGCCGCGTGGCTGCAGAAGCAGGTGACACACTTTCCAACGGGTACGAACACGATCGTCGTGACTCACTTGCCGAACATCACCGGTGCATTTCCGCGGTTGGCGTCCGGCTTGGAGGATGGCGAGGCCCTGATATTCGGTCCGGACGGCAAGGGTCAGGCGATTCTCGTGACCCGGGTCAAGATCGAGGAGTGGCCCGCAATGCGGTTTTGAAGCGAACACTCTCCGGGTTGTGGTTGTGAGAAGGGCTTTTGGAAAGTGGCCCCGGGCCGCCACGCACACCATTCCGGATTGTGATCGGATGACGGGCAACCCCGTAATCCGGTAAGGTAAGAGTTGACGACCATCCGGCCGGAGCTTCTCACAGCGACTTGGATTATCAAGCAGATTCCCGGAACCTTGCCTCATCAATGCCCCGCCTTCCGTGACTGGGCGGCCTGTAAAATCCTCAAAATCGCGGACTTGAACCTGCGATACACTACGTCGATCTTCAATTACCGGCCGCAGGGGCGCTTCAGGATAGACATGACTGTTCTATGCGCCATCCCGCGTGCTGATAGCGTGCGCAAGGCCATGCAACTGTTCCGATACGCTTTCGATTACTACGGCGCGTTGGGCTCCCAACAGTTGCTACAAAGCCACAGTGTGTTGAGTTCCGCGTTTGGTGGGCCGCGCTGGCTCACAGGCGGGACAGTTGGCCCCGAGGCCAGCTTCTTAATACCCATTGCTTTACTGGTTGTAGCTCTGGTTTTCAGCCGCTACTATCGCGAAAATCGGTATCAGATACTCAAACCGCGTTCGTTGCCGGTGACAGTTTCGTGACTTCTTCGCTGCCTCTGCGAGGCCCCTCGCGGGCCTGCGGCGTATTATTTCGGCATGGCAAAACTCTCAGGCAAAGAAATTCAAAAGCTTGCCGGCCTATCGTGAGTGAAAACCCAGGAGGGATTCGCTACAGCGCACTCGTCGAGAAAATCTCCCAGCAGACTCCCGGATGCGGACCGGCGGAATTTCTTCGAGGCAACCAATTTCTCTGCTTTCGCAACCCAGCCAGTGCTCCAGCCTAGTTGCTCTCAATTTCGTCCTTCTGAGCCCGCGGATCAGCTAGGCCCGATTTTCCCGAACCTTGCAAGGCGGTAGCAATGTAAATAAAAGGAGGATTTTCGAATGACACGTTCCTGGCGACGTATGGGCGCGACTCTTTTGGCAGCATCGGCCACGTTAGCGCTGACAGCCCAACTGGCTACAGCGCAAGTCAACGGCTTCAGCAAGAATCAATTGTTAAAGCTTCCTCTCACCGCAGGAAAGCTGCCAGTGCAATTCATCGTGCGCGGTCTCGAACCCAGCAACCGCACCGACAATCAAGGGACAATTTATGTCAGCAGTATTCGCGGCGTTCCCGGAGGAGTGGATGCGCATCGCTGGTCTCCGATCGTGGATCCCCCACCCAATGCTGACGGAACCCTGCCGTTCAAGTACCTTGGTCAGCCAGATGGCTGCGGCATCTTCGCCAATGGCTGCGACGAGATAGGTATTGCTGAGGGTGGAGGCGATGTAGATATTGCGGTGAACTCCGTGCTTCTGCCTGCGGTGCCCAATCTCGCCCTAGTCAGTTTGACCCTGGCGCCTGGAGTGACTAGCACGCATTCCACTGACCGCGGCAAAACTTTCACCCAACCCAATCTAGCGGCGGCCCTGATCCCCGGCGACGATCGCCAATGGATCGATGCGACCGGTACCAGCACCGTCTATCTCTCGTACCACGACGTAACGACTTTCAACATTCACGTGCAGCGCTCAACCGACGGAGGCGCGACTTATGTCTCCGGAGCGGGGGAGGCGATTGACGCTGCTACGTTTCCTGCTGCGGGAAACGCAGGCCCAAACGCGACCGCCAACCTCCTCGGGGAGATCGCTATCGACAAAAGTAAATGTAGCAGCAGCAGTGGCAACGTTTATCAAATCTTCACTGCTCCTGATTCGGCCACCGAAAATGCGATGGGGCAACCCATGCGTTCCGTCTATGTGGGTGTGTCCAAGGATGCAAAAACGATGGCTCCGACCTTTACTTTCACCGATCATAAGATTTTTACTGGACCGATGGGCTCGTCGAATAACAACATTTTCCCGTCCATCGCAGTCGATGATTTCGGGTACGTGTACGCGGTCTGGTCCGACAACAGCAACATCTTCTTCTCTTCGTCGCGCGATCAGGGCACCACGTGGACGCCGGCGATGGTGGTCAACCAGGGCGCTACGGTTGGAAGAGCAAACGTGTTTCCCTGGGTCAAAGCGGACGGCAACGGACATGTGGCAGTAGTGTGGCTGGGCGCCAATCGTGTAGGGAACTCCAACAATGCCGCGGTCATGGAACCGTGTGCCTCTGGCAGCACCACCTGTATGACCAATTGGGCTCAGTGGCAGGTCTTCGTAGCCGAGAGCGTGAATGCTAACGAAGACTTCGATAAACCAGGAGTTGACCTCGCGACGTTCGTCCAACGGGTAGCGAGCGACCACGTCATCCATCGTGGAACGGTATCCACCGGCGGGCTGGGCGGGTCGGCCAATCGAAACCTGGCCGACTACTTCCAGGTATCGTTCGACCCACAGCACCGGGCCATCGTTGCTTCATCTGACGATCACCTGGTGCACCCGTTGTGCAGTTCGCTGACTCCTGGACACTGCGGCGCGAATGATCCGCAGGCGGAACGACTGATCCGCGTAAACTTCATGCGGGAATTGCAGCCGTTCGCGGGCATTGTCGCCAAAGGTGTTTGCGGTGCGGAGCTATAGCTTAAGTCCGTGGAGGGCGCGTGGGGCGCGCCCTCCTTGGTTTCGACGGTGGTGCGGCGGCGATACTGACGGTATCGGAGTTAAAAGACTGGCTTGCGATCAGTGGCCTCCTAGCTGGTGATCGCCATGCGTCTCATCCCCATTCACCGTGATACGCATCCAGGGGTGAATGCAGCACTGGAACTTTGCACCATCCTCGCCGACGTGTGGCCCGTTCATTGTTGTGCCAGCCGGAAGAAAAATGTTGTTCGGGCCGGGAGACTTTAAGCCGAAGAAGTAGCGCATTTGCGAAAAGCGATGCGTACGAAGACCGTTCGCCATTGCGCGTAACCGCGATCCGTTTTGCCATCCGTTTTGTCGTTCTACCACTGCTTTTCCATGTACTTAAATGCCATCCGTGGCCTCGCCGTCTGCGCGTTCCACTGATACCACTGATACCGTTTTTATCGGAAACACAGCGAATTCGAGAAACTGTAGAAACTGGAGAGGAAGTTACGAATGTGCTTGCAACCCGCATGAACACTGGTTATTATCGCTAAGTGTAGTGTTCATCGGTGCTTAAGGTAGATGGCGCTGAGCGAATCCCTCCCTCTGCGCCAGCTCACTCATAAGGCAGGTTCTTACCTTCTACTGCACAGAGCTCTTAGACTTGACACCGGAGTGCGGAGCAACTGCGCTTTCGAGAGGTTCCCGCCGCTAATTAGTGGGATGGACCGAAATGATATGAGCCTGCACGTCGCCCAAAGCATTTGCCCGAATTCTTCGGTCGGGGCACCCCGCGTCGCAGATCTTCCGAAAACATTCTTCATAATGGAGGCCTTTTGCGAACAGTTTCTCCTTGAAGTTTTCTGTGCTCTCGCGGGCAACGGAATTCCTTACAGGAACGAGTTGAGTCCGAACAACGGGCGCACCGGAACTCTCACCGGGATGCGACATGACAGGTGGCTCGCGCCTTTGCTCCACGCTTCTTTCATAGCCCGCCTCGCGACCACGCCCTTGCTCTTCGTGATCACTTCACCTCAATCAGGTTGTGAAAAGGACTTGCACCGCCAAGCTGTCGATCATGCTCGGCACACACAAAAATCGGGAGACTCGACGAGCCTCCCGTATTGTTTGGTCTGTGGACTGCTAATCAGAAGATGAACTTCAAGCTAAGGATCATGCTTCGGATCCCACCGCCGAATTGCTTCGGCTGCAGGAATGTAGGATCCGTGGGCAACGCGTATCCCTGAGTCGCCAGGGCCGTCGTGACGCCTCCGTTGCTGAAGACATTCCCGTTGCTGAGAGCGTAGTTAGGGTGGCTGAGAACGTTGAAGGCTTGTGCACCGAACTGCAAAGACTTGGTTTCGGTAAAGTAGATGTGTTTGTAGACGGCTAGGTTGAACGTCCAGAAACCGGGGGAGCGGAAGCTGTTTCGCCCCAAGTTGCTGAGTACGCCGGCGCCTGCTAAAACGTATCTAGCGGTCGGATCAACAGGAGTGTAGCCAATCGCCGGGTCGAAACCCATCCCGCTCCCTGAAAGGTTGCAGCCGTTGGTCGGGAAGGCAAGACCCTGGCCAGCTGAAAATGTAGTCGTACCCACATAAGTGGCGTTGCCGGGACCCTCGCACACTGGAAAGATATCCGAACCAGTGTTCCCCGACCCCGACGGATTCAGTAAAGCCCTATCGCCTGCGGTATCCCCGTTACCATTCGCGTCAAGTCCCGACTGTATGGTAACCGGCTGTCCCGACTGGGCGAGTAGCGACGAACCCAGACTGTAACCATTTAGCAGTGCCTTTATGAATCTATTGCTGGCACTGGATTTGGGGAGATCATACGTCAACGACAACGCGAACTTGTGGCGGACATCCAAGTCCGAATTGCTGCGGTCCTGGTTAATCTGGTTGGTATCCTGCGCCCGGCGCGGGTTTAACGCGCTGGTGTGGAACTCATTGTCGGAATTGGAGATGGTATGGGACCAGGTGTAATTGGTATTGAAGCTGAAGCCCCGCCCTGCACGGTGCGTGAAGTTGACCGAACCCGCGTGGTAGATGCTACTCCCCTTCGGAGGATCGGCAGTCACGATGCCCTGAAAACCATACTGAAAGTAGGTGTCATTGGCAAACGTAGGATCGAGAGCGCAGTTGAAATAGGGGGCGGTTATGCAGGCGAAGTTGTTGAAGGGTGTGTCCGTCGGAGTATTGGCGCTCCACGCCGTTGGAATGGTGGACGCCTTGAAGTAAGTTGGCAATGGTGTTCCACCCACGTCAAAGTAACTACGGAAGTTGCGACGGAACTGTACCGGTAACTCCAATCCACGCGTGCCCAGATACCGAATCTCGATTGTGGAATTGCGGGCTACCTCGCGCTGCACCCCTAGACTCCAAGTGAAGATCTTGGGCATTACCGTGTCGTCAATGTAACTGGAGGTCAGCGCCCGAGCTTGCGCCTGTGTCTTTGGGGGGGTCAGAATACCTGGCAAGCCACCAGTTGCTAGGAATGTCTGCCCGTTGGGTTGCGCGCACCAAGCTGGCGGAGTGGACAGTCCGCAGGCCGAAGCTGGATTCATTTCGCTCGCAACCTGGGGAGGAAGAGTGATCGATGCAAAGTTTTGGAACTTCACGTCGTATGAGACACCGAAGCCGCCTCTAATGGCGGTCTTTCCGCTGCCTGTGGGGTCGTATGCGAACCCTATGCGGGGGCCAATGTTGTTGGCATCGGTTTTCGGAACTCCAAATGTAATCACCCCGGGAACATTCGAGATCGCGTTCAGAGCTTGAAGCTTGGCACCCGCTGGATTGGTCCAGTATTCGTAACGCACACCGAGGTTTAGGGTCAGTCGCGGTGTGACTTTGATGTCATCTTGAACGTATGTAGCGAACAGACTCTGCGTTCCCAGAAACGTTCCGGAACCGGCGCCACGTAAAGTTCTTCCCGGCTGACTGGGGAGTTGGTCGTTTATGAATTCCTGCACGCTACTGTACCAATAGTCGCCAAGGCTGCGAGGCAGGAAGAACTGTGGGTAGATGAAGTGCGCGTACTGCCCTCCGAACTTAAGTGTGTGCTTCCCTTTCACCCAAGAGATGTTGTCCACAACCTGATAAGTGTTCTGTTTCTGGAACTGGGGATCGGCGGGGCCGATGGTCGAATTTCCCAAATCGCGGAAAGTAACGTCAGCGGGGCAGGTTGAACCACAAGGGTTCGCGAAGAATTGCGCGTAATAGGCGTACTGCAGCCGCACATCGTTGATCAGGTTGTTTCTCAAAGACCAGGTATCGGTCAGCGCAATCTTACGGTTGCGGGTCAACAGATTTTGGTTGAATAAGGCTTGGGTATCGTTCACGGGAAACAGCTGAGTGATTTGGTTGAACAGAAAACGTGTGCCGATCTGATGGCGTCCCCAGGTATAGTCGGTGTTGAATTGGGCGTCGTGCTCCTTCTGCAATACCGGACTGACAATCGTCAATTGCCCTATGGGAATTGATTGGCCATTTACCGTAATCGAATTGGCAGCGACCGGGGCTGCCGGGAAGTTCTTCAAAATGCCCGCAACCGCTGCATCGGCAGCCATCCCCTGCAAGATGGACAAGCCTGCGGCAGTTGGTAAAACGATATTTGTAGGTGATCCGGATCCATGAAGAAACGTACGCTCATACGCCCCGAAGAAAAATAATTTGTTCTTAATGAGCGGTCCGCCAAATGTACCGCCGTAGCGATTATTATCGTAGGCCGGCATACTCGTAAGGCCTGGTGTCTTGTTCAAGATGGCCGCCTTTGTAAGATTATCCAGCGAATTCAAGTTGCGGTTCTGCAAGTACCACTCACCCGAACCGTGATAATTATTACTTCCCGTCTTGGTCACCAGTTCAAACTGGCCGCCAGCGGAATGTCCATATTCAGCGCTGAACTGGTTGGTTTGCAGGTGAAATTCTCCAACTGCATCGAAGATCACGGTCGAATTCGGGCCAGTTACACCCAGGTTATTGTCATCGACTCCGTCGATCGTGAAGTTGTTGTCCCGAGGCCGTGTCCCACCGATTGCGCCGCCCACACCGGTGGTGCCGCCCGGCTGCGCGATTGTATTCGGAGCCAGGATTGCCAAGTTCAAAGCACTGTACAACGTCCCCCCGACCACTGGGACGTTCAGCACGTCCTTGGCATCGAAGTTATTGTTGAGGGCAGCGGAAGTGGTCTCCACTTGCGCTACTCCGGCAGATACCTCCACGGTTTCTGAAGCAGTGCCCAGGTCTAGCCGGGCATCAGCGACATTATCCTGGTTGGCCGATACCGACACACCCTTCTTGACGTATTTCTTGAATCCCTTCGCTTCCACTGCGACGCTATATGTTCCAGGCAGGACACTAGGAAAATCATAGGTTCCCGCTGAACTGGTTGTGGTGTTCTGGGACACTTGAGTAGATTCATTGGTGACCGTTACTTGACTACCTGAAACGGCCGCACCAGTGGGATCGAGAACCTGCCCACGCAACGTACCGGTCGTACTCTGAGCGGCAGCCAATTGCCCGAAGACAAGGTAAACCAAGACAGTCAGGGTCAAAATCCCGGTGTTCTTTCCGAGACCTTCACCTGTGGGCATAGATTTCAGGCTCGACTTAAATCGCTGCATAACTTTTCTCCTGAGCACGGGAAGATTAAATCTGCGCGAACTAGGTAACACTGAGCACACGCTCCTCCAGGCTGTAGCTTATGAACGTGAGTGGTATGGATACACCCATACTGAGGACGAAACTTATTCAGTCATAGACTGGTTGACGGAGAGGCGTGATGGCGAGGCAAGGGCTCAGTCGCGCGAAGCAGGGCTCCGTCTACTCTGATCTATGGTTGGACGGTACCAGCTATGGAAATCGGGAGTGTTGAGACTCTCGGCTGAGGGGTTGTTGCTCTCGAGGATATCGCCGCGTTGGAACCTAGACTAGCCGGCACGTGCGACTCCACCTCAATCATCCTGGAGTGCCCACCCGGTGAGCGATTTGCGGGGGGGAACACGCTTGGTCATTGCTCGTCTGGGACTGGCACGCGCTGGTCTGACAATCGTGTGAGTCGCTACTCACACCGCTTTTCTCTATTGCGTCATACAGTGATTGCACGCAGAGGAGCTGTGATCATTGTTCGTCTGCCCAAGGTACAAGGTGGGACATCATGGCTTGTCAGGCTTCGTGAGCGGAATGCAGATGCGTACAGCAGTCCCGCCTTCCGGCGGATTGATTAGTTCCATACTCTGTTCTTGACCGTAGAGGGCTTCGAGCCTCTCGCGCGTGACTTTCAGACCGAGACCGGTTCTTGGTGGACCTTCAGGCTGGCCCATGCCGGGCCCGTTGTCTTTCACTTCCAGCTGGAGTTCTGGACCCTTGGCAGTGGCGGAGATCTGAATCTCGCCTCCCCTACACAATCTCGAAATGCCATGTTTGACGGCGTTGTCCACGAGTGGCTGCAACAATAAATGAGGAACCTGGGCATCGAGAGTCTCGGGAGCAACTTTGAGGATTATGGTCAGCCTTTCTTCGAATCGCACCTTTTCAATTTCGAGGTAACAATTCAAAAACTCGAGCTCGTGGCTAAGGATAGTGATCTGTGTCCCCGAGGCTTCGAGGCTCATTCTCAGCAGGTCGCTAAGGCGCGTCATCATCCGGTCAGCGGCCTGGACATCAGTCAGCATCAGTGCAGAAATCGAGTGCATGGTATTAAAAAGAAAATGGGGCTGAAGCTGGCTTTTTAACGCCTGCAGATGTGACTTCGCCAGTTGCGTTTGAAGTTGCGAAGTGCGCAACTCCCTCTCGCGGAATCTCTGATAATAAGAGACTACGTGCGCTATCAATAAGATCGGTACGTAGGTCCCTGTAATGTCGTCGATCACGTTTTGGAAGAAGAGGGACTCAAACAAATCCCATCGGAGGCGGAGCGCGTGCGCACCGGCGCCCCATACGGAAGCGTAGCCCTTAATCCCAGTATCCCAAACCGGATAGGTCAGCCCGCGTAAGACGACATGCGTCATGGTAAAAACGAGGGCTCCCCCGAAATAAAGCAGAGCACGACGACCCAAAACGCCTCGCTGGGCGGGATAACGGCGTGCCAGTGCGAGAACAAAAGGCGTCAACGGAGCATAGGTGAGTGTCTGGCTAAACTGCAGGGCAACCATGCTACGAAAAGTCACCGGAAAGCCCCGCAACCGGTCGAACTGATACATGGTGACGCTGCCAGCCATGGCAATCAACGTCCAAAAGCCGAAGCTCATTGCCCAAATCAGCCAAGGACCCGTGTTGATTCCTATCTGGACTTCGTGCGTCTCCACGCCTTCCGCAACAGCTTCCCGTCGTGGTCGGCGGACCAGTTCACCGCCACAGTGTGGACAGACGTTCTGCTTGCTCGTGCTGCAGGCCGGGCAGAACGTACATTCGTAAGAACACACGTATGCCTCAGCGTCGTGCAGTAGAACAGCTTCGCAACCTTCACAATTGTTTTTCACGCCTCGCCGCCCTCTAGGACAGGACCGGATTGTGCAAGATCATGAGATCATCCTTCCTTCGCTCCGGATGTTGTCTGACCGTGGCGGACGTCCGCACAGCCCATCACATTGAATCATGTTACTTCCTGTACTGGGATCTAATTACGACCCACAGATTGTGCGTTGGTCCCACGCCATCGACTGTTCGTCCCACATGGACTGAATAGCTTTCTCAGATCTCTGATATAGCGGACCTGCAGAAGAATAGTGAGCAAGCTCTCTGGGGCTGCTTGCGCGATGCCATGCCATCCCCGGTTTCGCAGTTCTCGTAGACACGCCCCCGTTGACACATCCCACAACTGAAGCGATTCGGAATGCGCACCGTCCTACCATCCGGACGCCGGAAACCCAGTGTCGCCAGTGCACTATTGATCTCTGCATAAATAATGCAATAATAGGTGTTAAGGAGCAGAACACCTATGCCCAGACTAAAGGGGAGCGCCGACCTGCTCGAAGATCGGCGCAAGCGAGCCTTGGC
>Ga0207684_10000443_pt1 | contig 54670 bp, 61 predicted proteins | sample KBSK5501metaG_FD_184342 | JGI IMG/M metagenome (GOLD analysis project Ga0207684, IMG submission 184342) | Corn, switchgrass and miscanthus rhizosphere microbial communities from Kellogg Biological Station, Michigan, USA - KBS K5-50-1 metaG... | ecosystem: Host-associated > Plants > Roots >... | reverse complement strand
GACGATGGCCTGCTGACAGTGGGCAACTCGCCTTCCTGTAACGATGGCGCAGCCGCGCTTGTGGTGATGGCCGAAGATGAAGCTGAAACGCTGGGTCTTCAGCCGATGGGCAGAATCATAGGCTACGCCGGCGCCGCGTTGGCTCCGGAATGGTTCACCATCGCGCCGATTGAAGCTATCAAACGGGTGTTAAAGCTGACCGGGCTGTCGACTGCCGACATCGATCTCTTCGAAATCAACGAAGCCTTCTCGTCTGTCTCGCTGGCAATTAATCGCGAGCTCGGGCTGGATCCGAAGAAGGTGAACGTAAACGGCGGCGCCGTGGCGCTTGGCCATCCGATCGGCGCGACGGGCGCGCGCATCCTCACGACGCTGCTCTATGCGTTGGAGGCAAGGGGCAGCCGCCGTGGCATTGCGAGTCTCTGCATCGGTGGAGGTGAGGCACTGGCGATCGTAGTGGAAAGGGGATGAAGCTTTGGCGGGTTCTGCCGCCGAACAGCCCGTCCGTCCTCGCACCCCGCCCGGTGTAGGGACCCCGCTGCGGGCGGACGGGCGCCCAGTTCGGCGTCACCCGCAAGATTCAGAGGTCTAAGAAGTGAAGATAGACGAGATCAAGAAGATCGGGGTGGTCGGTGCGGGACAGATGGGGCGGGGAATCGCCCAAGTCGCGGCAGCGGCGGGATGGGAAGTGCTGCTGTTTGATGTCAATGATGGGGCGCTCGAATCGGGGATGAAGAAAATTCGTGATGGACTCACGAAGACGGTCGAGAAGGGAGGTCTGAGCAAGGAGGAGGCCGACGCGGCGTTGGGGCGTCTTCGAACAGCCGGCCGGTTGGAACTGGTCGCGGAGACGCAGCTTGTCATCGAGGCGGCTCCTGAGAATGCGGATCTGAAACTGGACCTGTTCAAACGCCTCGGCCTTCTATGCAAGCCCGAAGCCATTCTGGCGAGTAATACTTCTTCAATCTCGATTACGAAACTTGCGGCGGCCTCCGGCCGGGCCACTCAGGTGATCGGCCTGCACTTCATGAATCCGGTTCCCGTGATGCGACTGGTCGAGGTCGCGCCTGGGATGGACACCTCCGATGAGACCGTGGCGTTGGCCTTGGCGGTCATTAAGCGTTTGGGCAAGACGCCGGTAGTCTCGAAGGACGCGTCGGGCTTCATCGTAAACCGGGTCCTCATACCGATGATCAATGAAGCGGTCTTTGCCTTGCAGGAGGGCACGGGAACGCCCGAGGCAATTGATCTGGCGATCACGGAAGGGCTCAATCATCCGGTGGGGCCGCTGGCCTTGGCAGATCGGATCGGTCTTGATACGGTCCTCGCCATCTGCGAGGTGCTGCATCAGGATCTCGGGGATCCGAAGTATCGCCCATGTCCGTTGCTGCGCAAATACGTGGAGGCCGGCCGGCTCGGCAGAAAAACCGGCAGAGGGTTTTACACATATCAAGCGGAAGCTTAGAGGGGCAACGCATGCACGAGCGAAAAGAGCGGTTCACGTCGTTGTCGGGTCTTCCTGTCGAGCGGGTCTACACCAACGATGATCTAAAGCAGTGGAGCCCGGAGAAGGACCTGGGGGAACCCGGCGCTTTTCCCTATACGCGCGGCATCCATCCGACCATGTATCGGGGCCGCCCCTGGACCATGCGGCAATTCGCCGGATTCGGCTCAGCGGAGGACACCAATCAGCGCTTTAAATATTTGCTTCAGCACGGCCAGACCGGCTTAAGCGTCGCCTTCGACATGCCTACTCTAATGGGCTTGGATGCCGACCATGCGCAGGCGCGCGGGGAAGTCGGCTACTGCGGCGTCACTATTTCCTCGCTGGAGGATATGGAGCGGTTGTTCGACGGTATTCCACTGGATCAGGTGACGACGTCGATGACCATTAACGGCCCGGCCGCCGTCATCTTTGCGATGTACCTGGCGATGGCGGAACGGCGGGGAATTGCGTTCGACAAGCTCGGCGGGACGATCCAGAACGACATTCTGAAGGAATACATCGCGCAAAAGGAGTGGCTGTTCCCGCCCGAACCGCACCTGCGGCTCATTGTGGACACACTCGGTTATTGCACGCAGCATGTCCCCAAATGGCACCCCATCAGTATCAGCGGCTATCACATCCGCGAGGCCGGCTCGACCGCCGTGCAGGAATTGGCCTTTACGCTCTACGATGGTCTGACGTACGTGGAGGCGGCGCTCAAGGCGGGGCTCAACGTGGACAACTTCGCGCCGCAGCTCTCCTTCTTCTTCAACGTCCACAACGACTTTTTTGAGGAGGTCGCTAAGTTTCGCGCGGCCCGGCGGCTCTGGGCGAGAGAGATGGAGCGCCGTTTCCATCCGAAAGATCCGAGATCGCTTCAGATGCGTTGCCATGCCCAGACGGCCGGCTGCTCGCTCACCGCCCAGCAGCCGATGAACAATGTCGTGAGGACCACCTTGCAGGCGCTTGCCGCCATCCTAGGTGGGACGCAATCCCTGCACACCAACTCCATGGACGAGACTCTGGCCTTGCCGACCGAGGTGGCGGTCAAGCTCGCGCTCCGCACTCAGCAGATCATCGCGCACGAAAGTGAAGTGACGAACACCGTCGATCCGCTGGGGGGCTCGTACTATGTTGAGTCACTTACGAACCGGCTCGAGGAAGAGGCCCAAGCCCTGTTCAGGCGATTGGACACTCTGGGAGGAATGGTGAAGGCGATCGAGCAGGGATTCCCGCAACGCGAGATTCTTGAGGCGTCGCTTCGGTATCAGCGCGAAGTGGACCGCAAGGAGCGGATCATCGTTGGGATCAATGAGTATGTGGAACCCGAGTCTACTGCCATCCCAACCTTAAAGATCGGGGCCGAGGTGGAGAAGAACCAAGTGGATCGCTTGTCTTCCCTACGCTTGCGCCGTGATTCATTTCGGATGGCGGGGATGCTCGAGGCCCTGCAGGAAGCGGCGGCCGGCGATGAAAATCTGATGCCCTATCTCCTGGACTCCGTCAAGGCCGACGCCACGCTGGGCGAGATCTGCGCGGCGCTCAAAGAGGTGTTTGGGACGTATAAGGAGCCAGTGGTGATATGACGCTGGATCTCACGGGTCCTGTCCGCGAACAGCCCAGCCGTGCTCGCTCCGCCAAGGGCAAGCAAGTCGCTGCGCGCGGACTGGGCGCCCGTTCGCGGCCACCCGCTCGATCCAGCTATGAGAAGGTTGGGGTGCGGGGGAGGAAACAGGCGGGTCCTGTCGCCGCATCACCCCGACGTGCTCATGGCCTTTCGCCGTCGCAGCCCCGCAGACTCGACTGCAGGCCATTCCGCTCCGCCCGGGTCCCATGCGGCGCCACCCGCGCAATCCAGCTTTCGGGAGAGGTTGGACAAGAGAGGGCCACTGGTCGGCGCACCCGTTTGATCTGGCTTTGGGGGATGGTGAGACGTGAAACTCGGGGCGTTTGATATTCAGCCGGTAACGGACGGTCGCTTTCGGCTGGATGGCGGGGCCATGTTCGGCGTGGTGCCCAAGATGCTATGGGAGAGATGCTGCCAGCCGGATGACCAAAACCGCATTTCGCTGGGGCTCAACTGCCTGCTCATTCGTGCAGGGCAAAAGAATATTCTTGTCGATACCGGTCTGGGCGATAAAGAGGACGCGAAGTTTCAGGAAATGTTCGCCGTGGAGCGGATTCCGACGCTCCGCGACTCCTTGAAGATGCAAGGCCTTCAACCCGAAGACATTCACATGGTCGTGAACACCCACCTGCATTTCGATCATGCCGGCGGCAACACAGTTCGGGAGAACGGCGCAATCGTCCCGACCTTCCCGAGAGCCAAATACTTCGTGCAGCGCGGCGAGTATGAAGATGCGGCGCGGGCGAACGAGCGCACGCGCGCGAGTTACCGGCGCGAAAACTTTACGCCGGTCGCGCATGTGGACCAATGGGAGTTTATGGACGGAGAAACTGAACTGGTTCCCGGCGTGAGTGTGGTAGTGACCGAAGGGCATACGCGACATCATCAATCGATCAAGATCGAATCGGAGGGCCAGATCGCCTTTTACCTCGGCGATCTGATTCCCACGGTGTCGCATCTGCCGCTACCCTACATAATGGGCTATGACCTATACCCCGTCCAGACCCTGGAAACGAAGCGTTGGGTGCTGGATCGCGCGTTGAATGAAAACTGGCTGCTGGTGTTCGAGCATGACCCGCGGGTGCTAATGGGACGGGTGCGAAAGGATATCGAAGGAAAGTTTTATCTGGAAGAGGTGAAGGAGTGAAGAGACGGGTCCTGTCGTCGAACAGCCCAGACGTGCTCGCTCCCGAAGCCCAAGTCGCTGCGCTCCGCCTGGGCGCCCGTTCGTCGCCACCCGTCAGCCTAATTGGAAATCCTCTATCTTTTTTCCTCTGCATATTGGGGAGGTAGGAAGGTGATGGTGGGGACGGCGCCGCTTCGGGTGTTGTTGGGAAAGGTCGGGTTGGACGGGCATGACCGCGGGATCAAGCTCGTCGCGCGGGCGCTCCGCGATGCCGGCATGGAGGTGGTCTATACCGGCTTGCATCAGACCCCCGAGCAGGTCGTCAATACCGCAATCCAGGAAGATGTGAACGCGATCGGTCTAAGCCTCCTGTCCGGGGCTCACAATTATCTGTTGCCTCGCGTGATTGAGCTCCTGAAGCAAAAGGGCGCCGAAGACATTATCGTCTTTGGGGGCGGCATCATCCCCGACGCGGATGTTTCAGGACTGAAGGCCGCGGGTGTGCGGCATATCTTCGGGCCGGGCACTCCGATGGCCGGCATCGTTGACTTCCTGAAAGGCCTTCGCCCATGAAACCGGTCTATATGATCAGCGGAGGCATCACGAAATTCGCGAAGGCCCATCCCGACAAGGATTTTCGTTTGATGGTCAAAGAGGCATACGACTACGCCTTGCGGGACCTGCCTCGGTTCTCCAAGGACATGATCTCGGGCGCAGTCGGATCCTATTTCTCGGACCACTTCACGCGGCAGTTAAAAGCGGCCAGCATGGTACAGGACTTTCTCGGGTTGTGCCCAAAGCCATCGAAACGCGTCGAGGGTGGAGGCGCAACCGGAGGCTTGTGTTTTCAGTCCGCCTGGGAGGCGGTCGCCTCCGGAAGGATGGAATGCTGTGTGGCCTTCGGCTTTGAGACGATGTCTCGCGTCAATACCTGGAAGGGCAATGAATTTATCGCGCTTGCCTCCGATACAAACTTCGATTTTCCGGTCGGCGGATTCTATTCCGGATACTACGCCATGATGGTTCAGCGCCACATGTATGAGTTCGGGACCACGGTCGAACAGATGGCGATGGTATCGGTGAAGAACCATGCCAATGCTCTCTACAATCCCTATGCGCAAAAAGCCAAGCGCCTGACGGTCAAAGAGGTGCGGGAATCACCGATGGTGGCCACGCCGCTGACGATGGAGGATATCTGCACGATGTCCGACGGCGCGGCGGTCTGCATCTTGGCGTCCGAGGATCTGGCCGGTAAGGTCTGTGACCGGCCGGTCAGAATCAGCGGTGTCGGATCCGGGTCCGACGCGATGCGGATGGCGGACCGGCCGCATGGCAACGTGATCTTGCTGCCGCATGAGCGGGAGTCGGACTATCGAAACCTGAAGTATCCCGGTGTGCATTCCTTCCGCGGCGGCCGCATGGCCGCCAAGCTGGCTTATGAGATGGCGCACCTTCAAAATCCCAACGATGAATTGAGCTTTGTGGAACTGCACGATGCGTATACCTCTTCGGAAATTCAGACCTACGAGGATTTAGGGCTTTGCAAGTATGGGCAGGGCGGGCGCTTCGTCGAAAGCGGCCGACCCTTTATGCCGGGTGTGGACTATGGTTTGGAATTGCCAGAGCAGGGCGGCTTGCCGGTCAATCCATCCGGTGGTCTTCTCGCTTGCGGGCATCCGGTCGGTGCGACCGGTCTCATGCAGGCGGTTTTCGCGTTTTGGCAATTACAACGCACTATGGAAAAGCATCTGGGGAATGGCACGTTGCAAGTGAAGAATCCCAAGCGCGGACTCATACACTCGCACGCTGGGACCGGAACATACATTACCGTTTCGATTCTCGAGGCAGCGTAGCGATGGAAGAGACAGAACCGCTCATCATCCATGACCACTACGAGATCGATTACCACCACAGCTATGCCGAAGATTCGCCTTTTTTCGTGGGGCTCGGCAAGGAGAAACTGCTCGGCTCACGATGCACCGCTTGCGGATACACGTTTGCGACGCCGCGCGCGTATTGCATGCAGTGCGGGGCTGCCACGCAGTGGCACGAATTACCCCTCACCGGCCGGGTCCATACCTTTACGACTTGTCATTACGGCGGCGAAGCATTCCTGAAGGAAACGCCGTTCACGCTGATCCTGGTGGAGTTTGACGGAGCCGACACGTTATTTTTGTCGCGCCTCAAGAACCTGCCGCCCGACCAGGTTCGCATCGGGCTCCCCGTCCGCGCCCGCTTCGCAAAGACGCCTACCTTCAAAGTCACGGACGTGTGGTTCGAACCATTGGATCATCCCCGGGGTCAGTGAATGGATCTTGAAGCTCTGGCAGAACGGGTCAAGGCCGGTGATGCGCGCAGTGTGTCTCGCCTGATCACGTTGATCGAAAATCAGGACGCCGACGGCGCTGCCTTGCTGAAACGATTGCAGCCGTCGAATTCGAAGGCCGAGGTGATCGGCATTACCGGCTACCCGGGGGCCGGCAAGAGCACTTTGATTGCTCAGCTTGTGACCGCTTACCGTCGTCAGCACATGAAGGTGGCGATTCTGGCGATCGATACCTCGAGCCCTGTCTCTGGCGGCGCCATTCTGGGGGATCGCATCCGCATGCAGGAGCACTCCCTCGACAGCGGCGTTTTTATCCGCAGCATGGCCTCGCGGGGGCAATACGGTGGAGTTGCGCCGGCTACCGCGGACGCCGTGGGAGTTCTCAAAACCGCCGGCTTTGACATCATCTTCGTCGAAACCATCGGCGTGGGGCAGGCCGACATAGAGATCGCCTCCATTGCCGGGACGGTGGTCGTAGTGGTGGCACCCGGCCTTGGCGATGAAGTCCAAGCGATGAAAGCAGGGCTACTCGAAGTCGCGCATATCGTGGTGGTGAACAAGGCCGACCGCGAAGGCGCCGACGCGACCATACGGGACCTGGCCGAATGGACCGCACGGGTTGTGCGCACCGTCGCAACCAAGGGGGAAGGCCTGCCTGAACTGATTCAAGCAATCGCCGAGCACCAGCGCGTGTTGAAGATTCAGGACCAGCATCTCAGCCGATAAGTGGCAACAGGACTCGTCTGCCCCATTGCAGCGGGCTTCCTCTCAACTGATACACCAGCCATCTGTTTGGATACCGCCGGTTCGGTCTAGGTTTGATCCACGATCAATAGAGAAATTGACGGCTTGAAACCCGTTGTGTATAAGAACACCTGTTGCAGGAGGACTAAGGGATTCTCTTATGGGGGTGCGGGACTTTCACGACGGAGCGGAGGACGGGTTGGAAGCCCTCGAAGCTCTAGACCCGGAAAAAGTCGACTCGTTCGCGGGACTCTTGACGGCGATGCGGAAAACAGCCTTCGGTGGGCGTCGCCTCGGGGAAGCCTTCGAGGTATTGGCGGCCATGATCGAGGATCCCGACTGCGACGTGGTCATGACGATCTCCGGCGCGATGACGATCGCGAAGATGGGGAAGATCATCGGCACCATGATCGATCGCGGCATGGTGCAGGCAATTGTCGCGACAGGAGCTTTGGTGGCGCATGGGTTGAGCGAAGCAGTGGGCAAGACTCATTACAAGGTGAATCCCGCAATGGACGATGTGCAGTTGTTCCAGAAAGGGTATAACCGGGTGTATGACACTGTCGAGATGGAGTCCAACCTGAATTACGTGGAAACGGTCGTGAGCCACACCCTCCAACGCCTCGGCTCCCAACAGCAGCTTTCCTCCGAGATCCTCACGCGAGAGTTGGGCCGCACCCTCTCGGAAGAGTATGAAGGTCCGGGCATTTTAAAAAGCGCCTTTCTCAAAAATGTCCCGGTCTATATTCCGGCCTTTACCGACTCCGAACTGGGGCTTGACGTGGCTATCAGCGCGATGCGAAAAAACCTTGAGAAGGCCAGGCAATCTACGATAGGGGCCAAGGACGACACTCCTGTACTCCGTGCCCTGTATCAGACCATCCCCTCCTTTAATCCCTATCTGGACCTGAATAGTTACGCGCAACGACTGCTTTCCGGGAAGCGGCTGGGCATTTTTACCATTGGCGGTGGAGTGCCCAGGAACTGGGCTCAGCAAATGCCTCCATACATCGAGATCAGCAATGTGCGCTTGGGGCTCAATGTCGAGCCTCCGCGGTTCCACTATGGTGTGCGGATCTGCCCGGAGCCTGATTACTGGGGCGGATTGAGCGGCTGTACTTACTCGGAGGGCATCTCATGGGGGAAGTTCGTGCCCGAATCTGAAGGCGGCCGGTTTGCGGAAGTGTTGAGTGATGCTACCGTCGTCTGGCCTCTGCTGATGATGGGTCTTTTGGAACGTATGAAGGCAAAGAAAGGGTAAGGCTCGAATGGTCCCGACCCATATGTTCTTGACGCGCGGGGTGGGGCTCCACCGCGAGAAGCTCGCTTCATTTGAACAGGCGCTTCGAAGCGCTGGTGTGGCCTACTGTAATCTGGTGAGCGTGTCGTCGATCCTTCCCCCGAACTGCCGGATCATCCCGCGGAAGCGCGGGGAGCGGCTCTTGAATCCCGGTGAGATCACCTTTTGTGTCATGGCGCGCTCGGAAACGAACGAACGCAATCGGCTGGTCTCGGCGTCTGTCGGCGTTGCGATTCCGACCGATCGTCACAGCTATGGATACCTGTCCGAGCATCACGCGCATGGCGAGACCGATGAAGAGTCCGGTGATTACACCGAGGACTTAGCGGCGCAAATGCTGGCTACGACGCTCGGCATCGAATTCGATCCGAACATCGCGTGGAAAGAGCGCGAGCAGGTGTTCAAAATGGGCGGCAAGATCGTCCGCACGCAACACATCACTCAGTCGGCCATCGGCAAATTGAACATATGGACCACGGTGGTCGCTTTGGGTGTTTTTATCCCTCCGGAGAATCTACGCTGACTGAGGAAAAAAGGCGTAAGCATCCACGCATGCCTCTCCCGCACGGTTGGCTTGATCAGAGCCGCAACTTTCTTGGCCTCGAAGAGCCGTGGTGTCGCCCCGACCAGGCCGGCGTCTATATCGTCCCGGCGCCCTACGAGCACACGTCGAGCTATCTCACCGGGTCCCGTGAAGGACCTGCGGCGATTCTTGACGCATCCCGTCAAGTCGAGCTGTATGACGAAACGCTGGGATACGAACCCTACCGGGAATGGGGAGGGATCGCCACCGCGGTACCTGTGGAACTGGGTGCGAAAGTGGATCGAGAGGCGGTGGAGCAGATCGAAGCCACGCTGCGGACCCATGTCGAGAGCGGCCGGTTCGTGGTCACGCTCACCGGCGAGCATACCGGCGCGCTCGGGGCGATTCGCGCGCACGCCAAACGCCATCCGGATATGTGCGTGGTCCAGGTCGACGCGCATGGCGATCTGCGCGACGCGTACGAAGGCAATCCGTATAGCCATGCCAGTGTCATGGCGCGTGTTGTTGAGACCGGGCTTTCTTTGGTTCAGGTGGGCATTCGCTCGATCTCGACCGAAGAAATCGATCTGATCCGGCGGACAGAGCGGATCGCCACTTTCTTCGCGTACTACATCCTGGATCCATCGGGGCCGTATCAGGGCCGTGCGTCCTCCTGGGTGCCGGACGTAGTGAAGGCGTGTTCAGGGCCGGTTTATCTCACCATCGATTGCGATGGGTTGGACTGCACGTTGATTCCGGCATTGGGAACGCCGGAGCCAGGCGGGCTGGGATGGTATGACGTTATGGCGTTGGCGACCGCCCTGGCGAACGGGCCGGGCATCATCGGAATGGACGTGAGCGAAATCGCTCCGATCCCGGGATTTGCTGCCCCGCAGTTCACTGTCGCGCGGTTGATCTATCGGATTCTGGGAAGAGTTCTCGCGGGGCGGCGAATCAAGGAGCGGTAGGCCTCGGCGCTATTCCGCGAATTTCGGCGGGCGCTTCTCCAGAAAGGCGGCGATCCCCTCCTTCTTGTCCGGCGTCTCGCACAGCATGCCGAACAGTTCCGTCTCGCGGGCAAGCCCCTCGGCGAGCGGGCTATCCAGACCCGTCCGGATCGCTCGAAGGGCGGATTGGATCGCCAACCGCCCTTTAGAGGTGATCCTCCCGGCGAGTTGTTGGGCCTGCGCCAAGAGGTCCCGGCCGAGAACGACCCGGTTGACCAGGCCCATCGAAAGTGCCTGATCGGACGTAATGAGCTCTCCGGTCAAGATTAATTCTGCCGCCCTCGAAGGGCCAATAATGCGTGGCAGACGCTGCGTGCCGCCAAAGCCAGGGATCAAACCTAGCTTGACTTCCGGTAAGCCGAACTGAACGCCTGCTGCGGCGACGCGCATATGACAGGCCATCGCCAGTTCCAAGCCGCCGCCCAGGCAGGCGCCATTAATGGCGGCAATGACCGGCTTGTCAAAGCGCTCAATTCGGTTCAGGAGCTCTTGTCCTTTCGAGGACAGCTCTGCTCCCTGGCCGGCCCGTTGCAGTTTTGCGACTTCGCTGATGTCCGCTCCTGGGCAAAAGAAACGGCCGCCGGCGGTGAAAATAATGACCCGTACGGCGTTATCCGCTTCCATCGTGCCAAAGACCTGATCGAGCTCCTGCAGCACCGTGGTGCTGAGAACATTCGACGGCGGGTTGTTCAGGGTGATCGTGGCGATGCGATCCGCAACGGTGACAGTGACGAAGCGATAGACCATGACTGCTCCTAATGCTCTCAGTTATGCTAACAAAAAGTATAGCGCTATAGGGCCTATGCTACAATTCTATATAGGGGACGTTGTTAGAGGTGGCGTCTTGACGATTGCCGAACGCCTCGCGCAGTATGCCCATTCGTTACGCTACCAAACACTTCCTCCCGCGGTCATTCATGAGGTCAAGCGCCGGGTTCTCGACAGTATTGCCTGCGCCTTCGGGGCATGGTCGGCCGAGCCCTGCCGGATCGCCCGCCGCATGGCGAGCGCAGCTCACCTGCGCGAAGGAGCCACGCTGTGGGGAACGCGGGTCAGGACGACGCCGGATCTTGCGGCCTTCGCGAATGGCGCGTTGGTCCGCTATCTGGACTTCAACGATACGTATCTGGCCAAAGAACCCGCGCATCCCTCCGACAACATCGCGGCCGTGTTCGCCCTGGGCGAGGCGGCTCATGCTTCGGGACGCCGCGTTATTCAGGCCATCGCCGTCGCCTACGAACTCCAATGCCGGCTCTGCGATGCCGCGGCATTGCGTCCCAAGGGCTGGGATCATGTTACCTACGGCCCCTTCTCTTCGGCGCTGGGGGCAGCCGTCGTGTTGAGACTTTCCCCCGCTGCGACGGCACAGGCGATCAACCTCGCGGGCGTCGCCAATATCGCGCTCCGCCAAACACGCGTGGGGGATCTTTCGATGTGGAAGGCCTGCGCCTTTTCGAATGCCGCCCGTAATGGGGTCTTTGCGGCAAGGCTCGCTCAGCTCGGGATGACCGGTCCGGCTCCGATCTTTGAAGGCGAAAAGGGCTTTATGAAACTGGTATCAGGACCGCTGGCGCTCCCGCATTTGGGTGGCGAGCCACGGATCGCTAAAGAGGAAGTGCCGTTCAAGATCCTCGATACCTACATCAAGCATTATCCGGTAGAGTATCACGCCCAGACGGCGGTCGAGGCGGCGCTTCTCGTTCGTGAAGAACTGCTTAAGGACGAAGGCCCTCACATCGACGGCGCCCTGAAAGCGATTCGAAAAATCGAGATCGGCAGTTATGACGTGGCGATTGAGATCATCGGCCGCGATCCCGAGAAGTGGCGCCCAAGGACGCGGGAGACAGCGGATCACAGTTTTCCCTATTGCGTCGCGGTGGCCTTAAAGGAAGGGTCCGTGACGATGCGATCCTTTAACGCCCGGCGCCTGACTGATCCGGACCTGCTGGATCTCATGCGCAGGATACGCGTAACGGACTGCGATGACTTCCATGGGTCCTACCCGCAAGCCATGCCGACGCGAGTGACCGTTCACACGGCAGCCGGCAAAGAATACATCAAGCAGGTGGATTACCCTCTTGGACATCCGAAACAGCCGATGTCGGATCGCGAGATCGAGGCGAAGTTCAGGACCTTGGTTGCCGGTAAGCTCGCGCCCGCCCGTGCCGAGAGGCTGATCGAGATGATCTGGAACTTGGACAAGCTCAGGGATGTGGGGGCGATGATGCCCTGGATGAGAGTCGCGGGCAATGGCTGATACCCCATCACAACCACGGCGCCTGCGGGAACTGATCGCCGAGCGGCTCGTAGTGATGCCGGGGGCCTTCAACGCCCTCACGGCGATGCAGATCGAGCGAGCGGGGTTTGATGCAGTATATATTTCCGGGGCGGCAATGGCCGCCGCTCGCGGGCTTCCCGACATCGGGCTGCTCTCGATGACCGAAGTCAAGGCCGAGGCACAATACATCGCCAAGGCGGTGCACATTCCCGCCCTCGCGGATGCGGATACCGGTTACGGTCCACCGCTTGAGGTCATGAGGACGGCGCAAGCGTTTGAAAGCGCGGGTGTCGCGGGCATTCAATTGGAAGATCAAGAGATGCCGAAGAGATGCGGCCACCTGCCCGGCAAAAAACTCGTGGCCGCCTCTGAGATGGCTGAGAAAATAGCGGCTGCCGTGGAGGCGCGAAGCGATCCGGATTTTCTCATCGTCGCCCGGACCGACGCGCGATCCGTGGAGGGACTGGAAGCGGCCGTCCGGCGCGCGCAAGTGTATGCCGACGCGGGAGCCGATGCTATCTTTCCCGAAGCCTTAGAGTCGTCGGAAGAATTTCGAACCTTTGCGCGGCTGCTGTCTGGCGAGGGCGTCAAGGTGCCGTTGGTGGCGAACATGACCGAATTTGGCAAGACCCCATACCTCACGGCCCGCGAATTTGAAGACCTGGGATATCGGCTGGTTTTATTTCCCGTGACGTTGCTTAGGACCGCGACAAAGGCGATGGAAGCCATGTTAATGGAGCTCAAGGCTCTCGGGACCCAGCGGGAATCCCTGGACAAGATGCACACCCGGCAGCAGCTCTACGAGCTGCTCCGCTACGACCAGTATGAACAGCAGGATGGAAAGCTGCATGAGCGATACGGGCGAGACACATAAGAGCAAGACGCCTGCTTACTCCCCGGGCCTGGAGGGGGTCATCGCCGGGGAGAGCGCGCTCTGCCAGGTCGATGAAGGTGAGCACGGCCTGCGGTACCGCGGTTATGCGGTCAGTGACCTGGCGGAGCAGGCGACCTTTGAGGAAGTGGCATACCTCCTCCTCTATGGGAAGCTGCCGATATCCAAAGAGCTGGAGGATTTCTCCACACACCTTCGCACGCAATGGCCCTTGCCCGGCCCGGTCGAGGCGTTTATCGGGGTCGTGCCGCCCGACGCACATCCGATGGAGATCCTCCGGACTGGGATCTCGCTGCTGGGCATGACCGATCCGGATGCTGCCCCCAACTCGCACGAGGCAAATCTGCGAAAGTCTGTGCGCCTGATGGCGCAGATCCCGATCATTATCACGAATGCGCATCGCCTTGCGCATGCGAAGCGGCAGGTGCAACCTCGGCAGGACCTGGGCTTCGCCCAAAATCTGCTCTATCTCTTAACCGATCGGGCCGGTGATGAAAAGGCTAAAGCGATGGCCCGCGTGCTGGACGTTTCGTTGATTCTCTACGCCGAGCATGAATTCAACGCTTCAACATTTGCGGCGCGCGTCGCAGCATCGACCATGACCGATCTGCATGGAGCCATAACTGCCGCGGTGGCCGCCTTGAAAGGCCCGCTTCACGGTGGGGCGAATGAGGCGGTCGCGGATATGCTGCTCGAAATCAAAACGCGCGAGCGGGCCGAGAGGTGGGTATTGGACGCGCTCGCGCAAAAGCGCCGGGTGATGGGTTTCGGGCATCGGGTCCTTCACCATGGCGACGCCCGCTCCCAGATCATTCAGCGGCATGCCGAGGCGCTCGGCCGCGTCTGCGGGGAGACACGGTGGTATGACATCGCGGCAATTGTGGATCGCGTCATGCGGGAGGAGAAGGGACTCTATCCGAACCTGGACTTCTATACGGCGGTGGCCTACCTGCTGATGGGCATTCCCCGCGATCTCTACACGCCGGTCTTCGTCTGCTCGCGCATCACAGGCTGGTGCGCGCATGTGACCGAGCAGCAGGACCATAACCGCTTGATACGCCCGCGCGCCCTGTACACCGGACCACCGCCGCGATCCTATGTCCCCCTCGATCAACGAACGTGAAGTAATTCTCATGGCTCATCGGATGGACGGGCCTCCGTTCACCCTGCCGTGGGCGTCGTTTGCGGAGTTTTATCGATCGCGTTTGAAAGATCCTGTCTCCGCCGGTCAAGCTTTTCTGACCTATCATGACGATGAGCGCGGCGTACGCCGGACCTATACCTATTCGGAGTTTGACGCGCAAGTCTGCGAAGTCGCGGATTCCATGCGGCAGGTCTTGGGCTTGCGTCGAGGCGACCGCATTGCGACGGTCTTATTCAATCATGACCAGACGGTGTTCATCTATTTCGCGGCCTGGGTGCTCGGTCTGGGGGTTGTCCCTATCAGTGTCGAAGAAACCCTTGAAAAGAAACGGTACATTCTCGAGCATTCCGAAGTTACTGTCTGCTTCTGTTGGCAGGAGTATGAGGAGGAGATTAGCGGTCTCCTGCAGGAGATCGATAGTCTGGCGATGGTCGTCACCGTCAACGATGAGACACATCGCAACAGGATTCATGGCGGCCCGATGCCGAAGAAAACTCAACACCGTCAAGACGACGATGAACCGAATCTGGAAGAGGAAGCGCTGATCGTCTATACCTCCGGCACGACGGGGCCGCCGAAAGGCGTGATCCTGACCGCTAAGAATCTCTTAATGGACGCCGATGGAATCGCCGCGTGGCATGGGTTCGGCGTTCAGGACCGGCTCATGTGTGTGTTACCGATCCATCATGTGAATGGCACAATCGTCACGGTCCTGACCCCATTTTATTTTCACGGCGGAGCGATCCTGAACCGAAAATTCAAGACCGGCAGCTTCTGGCGACGGCTTGAGGACGAGCGTGTCACGTGCGTGAGCGTTGTGCCGACACTTCTGGAGTTTCTGCTGGAAGCTAATGAGGACCTCGGGCGGTACCGGTTGGAGCGGTTCAAAGGCGTGATTTGCGGCGCCGGGCCGCTGCTGAAGGAAACCGCTGGACGCTTCGAGGACACCTTTCGGTTTCCCATCCGTCACGGCTATGGTTTGTCGGAAACGACCTGTTATTCGTCCTTCCTGCCGAATGATCTTTCGGCTGAGGAGCATCGCCGCTGGCTGATCGATTACGATTTCCCGTCCATCGGCCTGCCGATCAGGCATAACGACATGGCGATCCTGGACGATCGAGGCGAAGAAGTCGCCGAAGGCGGCCGCGGGGAGATCTGTATCAGGGGACGCACGGTGTGTTCGGGGTATTTCAAACGTCCGGACGCCAATGAGGCCGCGTTCCGAGGGGGATGGTTTCGCTCCGGAGACGAGGGATTTTCCATCCGTGACGAACGGGCGCGGCCTTTCTTTTTCATTTCCGGGCGGCTGAAGGAACTGATTATCCGCGGCGGGGTGAACATCTCTCCCTTGGAAATCGATGACGTTTTGAAAAGCCATCCGGCCGTGAAGTTTGCGATGGCCGTGCCGTTCGAGAACCGGTACTATGGCGAGGAGATTGCCGCCTACGTCGTCCCGCGGGATGGGCCGTTGCCGACGGAGACCTTGCTGCTGGAGTTTTGCCGAAGTCGCCTGATTTTTGCGAAGCGTCCCAAGGTTATCCTGTTCGGTGAGGACGTTCCCTATACCGCCACCGGCAAGCCGAAGCGATTGGAATTGAAAGCTCGGCTGGCAGCGGCACTGGCTCAGTATCGGGACGTGCAGTTCAAGGAAGGTTCGCGGCACTGATGCTACGCGTGATTTGCACAGGCAGAGGCCTTCCTGTATGATTTCTCGCGGTACTGGGGGATCGTCTAGTGGTAGGACATCAGCCTTTGGAGCTGATTACCGTGGTTCGAATCCACGTCCCCCAGCCAACTTAACTCGCTTCGCTTAGCAATGTGCTGCATTTTGTGTCGCCATCTTCTCGAATAGCACTAAGATTGCCGTACTTCATCATCATCCACTGCCTACAAGACACAGTTCCAATAAGGAATTCTTTTTAATTCTTGCTAACGCAGCCGAGGTGCAGGCCAAAGCTCATCTGGCCTATCACGGGTCGAGAGGCGGATCCTGTGACGTTGGTGTCTTCCCAGAAGCTCGATGGTTGTGTTTTGAGAATGATAGTGCAACTGGGTATTGCTCGCTGGTGACTCCAAAGCAGGAGCAGCAGCATAGCAGTTACTATGGCAGCAAATGCGAGCCGATTCCAAAATCCTCCAATTGCGGGAAGGGCAGAAAGCATTACCAGAAAAACGATGCTGTTTAGCCAGGCGCCGCGATTTCTGTACCAGGTAGCAAAAGGTGTTTCGTATGAAGCAATGTAGGCCTTGATCTCCTCGCACTTGCCTGCGACCCAAGCCCCATCAAGACCACTCACAAAAACGCTGTTGGGTTCATGACGTTTGAGGTTTACATTGACAATGGTATACCCACGACTCTCCCATCCCTCATTAGCGGTAATTGTCATTTCATTAATGATTGGCGGTAAGGCTTTATCATCAACAAGGGCCTGAACACCGAGCTTGATGAGTGTACGTCCAGCATGGACAATGCTAAAAGTCGGCATTTGGACCTTCGTTCCGGCTAGGATGATCTGGATAAGACCTCCAAGCCCCTGCACATCCAGCCTGCATGTCGCGAGAGGAATGGTTTTTGAGACAGCCGACTGAGGGAGCAATGGTGTTGATAATGGCTGGGATGGAGCTGGAACCGTCGGTACACGGTAGATATGAAAATTGCCTTTAGTTTGAACGTCTGTAGTCCATGTTCCTGTTACTTCTTGCATCCCATTTAATAGGTGTCCCTGCATTGCGCCAGATTTCGGGAGACCTTCAAGCGCAGGGCTAAAGTGAGCAAGCGTCGCATCAACAATATTACCGACACACTTTCCATCTAAAATAAAAGAATACGCAATCCCTGTAACCTCTGTGACGGTAGCCCTACCGTGTACCCTGTTTTCAGAAATTTCCAGTTCAGCTACGAAAATGCCCTTATTTGTTCCCTCAATGATACCTTGCCAGGTTGTCCCCTGGAGAAGCAATAAGGCGCGACAGGAAGGCTAGGCCACCCCTGGGGACCTGTCAAGCGCAGCGGTTGTCGGCACCGACTGAGACACTGTTGCAGGCAGGAAGGACGAGCAGGAGAATGAGCGGAACGATCAAGCTAATTCGGTAACGCATGAGAGCAAGGGTAGCAGAACAGCTTAGGCGCTGCTATGGCTGAAGATACGGTGCAGAGAAAGCCGACGCGCTAGGCTGTGCGCTTCCTTCTCCATAGAATCAGACCTAGTAGCCCTGACCCAAACAGCACCCAGGTGGAGGGTTCGGGAACGCTCGGCACCTCGCGCACGGCGAACGAACTGAAGCCGCTGGCCACGTTCACCGCAAACGAGAAGTTGACGCCCGGGCCTCCCGAGGGCACGACACCTCCAGTCCAATCCAGCGTGTCTTCGTGCTGGCTCAGGGTCGTGAAGATGTCCGATGCGGGAGCCGGCGACAGCGCGAAGCCAAGACCGTCCGCTGAGGTGGATGGAATGAAGCCGCTGCCGCTCCCCGTACCCAGGATGAAGTGGTAGTCGGCCCAGGTAATCCCGGTCTGGTTGAACACGGTGTCGACGGGGAAAGTCGAGAAAAAGATGCTCACTGCCCCGGCTCCGGTCAGGCTCATTGTCATGTCGATGGGGGCAACTGACCCGAAGGTCATCTGGTAAACGACCGTCGTTCCCCCGAAGGTCGCGCTGGGGGCGGGCACCCCGAGTCCTGGCCCGCTGAAGCTGACCCCGTTGATCGTAGTGGCCTGCGCGATCCCCGGTGCGGCAGCCGAGACCAAGATCGCGGCGAGAACGAAAGCGCCGAACCCCCGCCGCGCCCGTCGTGTCATAACGCCTCCGCCCGTCCCCTCTCGGGGCACTGTCGCCTCCGCCACAGCATCATTCCCGCCAGTCCGGAGCCGAGCAGCAGCCAGGTGGAGGGTTCGGGGACAGCAGGTGTTGTTGGGGCATTGAAGAACGCGAGGAATGTTGGGCCACCGAGTCCTCCACTCCCAGATGGGACAAAAGCATCAATAAACGCTCCTGTCGATCCGTTGTACCGGAGCACATCACCCGAACCGAAACTGCCGACATATAGGTTTCCATCAGGCCCAAAGGTGAGGGGACGAGGGAGGCTTAACCCTCCACTGCCAGCAGCTACGAAAGCTCCAAGCAAGGCTCCTGTAGTGCCGTTGTAGCGCAAGACCTGACCAGTGCCAAAACTAGTCACATAAAGATTACCGTCAGGGCCGAATACCACACCTCTAGCACTGGTGAGCCCGCCGCTGCCGGCAGGCACGAAGGCGTCGATAAAGGCTCCCGTCGTTGGATTGTAACGGAGGACGCTCTTGGTATCGCCACCGGCTACATAGAGGTTGCCGTCCGGCCCAAAAGTTAGCCCTTCAGGGTTGCTGAGCTGGCCACTACCGAAAGAAGCACCAATCGCAGCGCCGGTCGATCCGTTAAAGCGGCTGACCTCACCGGGAGATGAACTACTGGCCACATAGAGATTACTGTCCGGACCAAAGGCCTGGCCAGCGGGATCCCCCACAGCCGGCACGAAGGCATTAATAAAAGAACCGGTCGAGCCATTATACCGAAGAACTTTCTCGTGGTCGGAATCACTGACATAGAGGTTGCCGTCGGGACCAAAGGTGCCGCCGAGCGGAAAAGTGAGCCCGCCGCTGCCAGTGGGCACAAAGGTGCTGACGAATGCGCCGGTCGTTCCATTGTATCGGAGGACATCTTCGTTGCCCGGACCGAAGAAATTCCCCACAAATAGGTCGGCATGAACGCTAGGGACAGCAACGATCCCAATGCATAACAATAGGATGGCCGCTACAAGAAGGAAAGGCCTGCTCACTAGACCGAAAGTGTTTTTTGAACTCTTCTTTTGCTGATGCCAGCGTCGCATGTCATCACCTCCTTGGGCGCCCGAGAGGAATACAACTTGACCTATTACCATGACTCAAGGCATGACCTAAATAGGTAGAAGCAAGACAAATGCCACCCACAAAGGCCGTGAAAAATCAATGGAAGTTGGGAGCGTAATTTTAGAACTGTAAAGCCCCTTGACACTTGACGAAAATGAGCGGCAATGATTGATCCGTGTATAAGTGGTTGTAGAACCGAAGCGTTTGGGCATGGATTAAATAGTCTTCTCTAGTGCGATGTCTTAATAAGATTGCTTGACAGCAGGGAAAACCCTGACAAGAACCTGCGCAAGGCAGTTCTCATCCCCAGTTTAAAGTCCGCCTCCTCATTACTTTTCCGCGTTCAGCCGATTCGTTTTTTCAAAACATGTCTCAAACTTTCGAAGCCAATATTCATCAGCACCAGGATTGCCAAAGACAGTAACCAGGATGAAAGAGGGATATGATTGTTAGTGGGACCGAAGGTGCTGTAGATTATGGCTCCATGACTGGAGAGATGCGCGTTAACGCTCGGTCAATAGGCCCTTTCTGAAGGACATCAGCAACGTAGAGCAAAGTCGGAGCAATCAGGAAATGGTTGGAACTCAGAATACAAGTGCAACGCAATCCAAGGCACAGGCAGGCCCCCTCAGGTCTGATGCGTTGGTCTTTTTTGGCGTCACGGGCGACTTGGCGCACAAAAAAATCTTCCCTGCCTTGCAGAGTATGGTCAAGTCTGGAACTCTCACCGTGCCGATTATCGGCGTCGCTAAATCAGGATGGGGGATCGAGCAGCTCCGAGCTCGCGCCCGCGACAGCCTTGCTCAATACGGTGGAGGCGTCGACGAGGCAGCATTCGCGAAGCTCGTGCAATTGCTACAGTACATCGACGGGGATTACCAGGACCCGTCGACCTACCAGCTATTGCAGAAGGCGCTTGGCAGCGCCGCTCGCCCCCTGCACTATCTCGCCATTCCCCCCAGCCTCTTTAAAACGGTCATTGAAGGACTGCACAAGTCGGGTTGTACGAACAACGCCCGGGTTATTCTTGAGAAGCCATTCGGACGAGATCTCGCCTCTGCCAGATCCTTGAACGCCACGTTGCACGCGGTCTTTCCGGAACCCAATATCTTCCGGATCGACCATTATCTTGGCAAAGAGGCGGTTGAGAACCTCCTCTTCTTTCGCTTCGCGAACACCTTTCTCGAACCGATCTGGAACCGCAATTACGTCCATAGCGTTCAGATTACGATGGCCGAGAAGTTCGGTGTCGCGGGGCGAGGAAAATTTTATGATGAGGTCGGCGCGATCAGAGACGTGGTACAGAACCATTTGCTTCAGGTGACCGCCTTCCTGGCGATGGAGCCGCCGACGAGGATGTACCATGAGTCGCTCCGCGACGAGCAAGTGAAAGTCTTTCGCATGATTCCTCCCCTCAAGCCCACGGACTTAATCCGGGGCCAGTTCCGTGGATATGTCAGCGAGCCTGGTGTCGCGCCCGACTCACGGGCGGAGACCTTTGCCGCCGTTCGCCTGCACGTGGATTCATGGCGTTGGGCCGATGTTCCATTTTTGATCCGGGCAGGAAAATGTCTGCCGGTCACGGCAACCGAGGTTCTGGTCAAGCTCAAGAAGCCGCCCCTCAGCAGGTTATCGTCAGGGGACAATGCCTACTGCTTCCGCCTTGGTCCCGACCTTGCGATCACTCTTCGCGCGAGGGTCAAACGTCCGGGTTCCGAGATGGTCTCGATGCCGGCCGAGCTTTCAGCGGTCAAAAAAACGCACTCCGACGAGATGGAAGCCTACCAGCGACTGCTGACAGATGCGATGAACGGCGATGCGGTACTGTTCGTCCGCGAGGACGCTGTGGAGGCAGCGTGGGCCATCGTCGATCCGATTCTCGGAAACGTGACTCCGCTGCATGAATATGAGCAGGGCACCTGGGGACCAGCCGAAGCTACGAAGATGGCAGCCGATGTGGGAGGTTGGAATAACCCTGAGGGTGCCTCATGAACGACGGGCATGCCTCGGCGTAGTGTCCAGACCTCCTGGGGATAGAACCGCAGGCATTGCCCAGATGAGAAGGAGAGTTGTGTAAGGTCGGTTTGACATATCAATCTCCGCTCTAATACCTGCGGCTTTCACAGGTGCTCATCGCCCAATATTTCCTCCCCCGAAGTTCACTTCTATCGATTCCAGCCGGAAATGTGAAGGATACCCGTGGTATCCTTTCAGTCCCGCTCCGAATATGAAATTTCATGACATGACTGACTAACAGTACGCATGATTTTAATGACCATCCGCTGGAGGGACGGAAGGCCGCTTCCTTTACTATGTAAAACCCTACGTAAAACCATTTCTTGAGCCGATAACCCATTGTGGGTACGGTCTACCAACCGTTGAATTTACAGGCAGGACGTCGAAGATCCCAGAGTGGTTCTGATCTTGCATTATTTCCAGCCGTAACCTAGCGAAAATTTCGGCAGCGCAGGAGGAACGAACCGTGAACACAACCAGGGACAACTTCAGGCGAGCCGGCAGGTGTCTTCTCTTGGCGGGGTTGATGGGCGTTCTTGGATCCGACGTCATCCTCCCTTTCACTGCGGCCGCGACGCAAGGTGTTCAGCCCAAGATTAATCGTACGTTACCGGGGCTGAAAACCGGCACGCTGACAATCATGACGGAGACGACCGCCAAAATTGACAGTGTCAGCTACCCGCTGGCCCCGGGAATTGTCATTGAAAACCAGAGCGGTAGTCCCATGCCGCTCTCAACGGGATGGCAAAAGCTTCTTCGTTATCCAGTTGACGTTCAATACTGGCTCGCATCGGAACAGGCCGGCATTATCCAAATGATCGTCTATATACCATCGTAAGAGTCATCTGACCACGAGGAGAATACATCGATGAGAAGGCGCAGGTTGATCTTTCTGAAACCCTTCAGCGTTGCGACGCTCACCATCTTACTGATGGGCGCGCTGTTGTGTCCCCTCGCGGTCCATGCACAGACCCTCTCCCAGTACACCACAACGCTGCCGTTTGTCACGAACGCGGTTGCGCCAAGTATCCTTCTCGTGCTGGACAACTCCGGGAGCATGCAGTTCCTTGCTTCTGAATCGGGGCTCCCCCCTTTTGATCCAGCCGCCACCTATAATGGCGTGTTTGATCCGACAAAGTGCTACCAGTATAAGACCGGAGGGGTCGAACTATTTAGAACGGGCACCAGCTATTCCAAGAGCGCCTCCCGCGAGTGCCTGGATCCCACCCATCCTTGGGACGGCAACGTGCTGAACTATGTGTCGATGCGGCGCATTGACATAGCCAAATGGGTCCTGACCGGAGGCAAATGCGACGGCGCACGAAATGCAATAGACGGGACCTGCCCAAGCGGGAACCTTGTAGGCACGTCCGGTGACCCGGGTTCTGGGTGGGCCACCCGGAGCGCGTCAATCCCCGAAGCGCTCCTTGTGAACAGGGTGGATGCGAGTGTCCTTCCTGGAACCGGGACAGCGTGGTTCCACAGCCCGCCGGTGGCCCCTCTGACGGGAATTTTCTGTGTCGATGGTATTCCCGGCCCCATGGCCAATGGGACGATCGGCGCCCCGGTCGGTCTTCCCGTTTCAGCTTGCAGTGGTAAAACGCAGTTTCAAGTGCGCGTGACATTTCGCACTCAGCCCACGGGGGTCATCCAGATGACCGGGAACAGGGCTCGCTTCGGCCTGATGGCTTACAATTATTCTCAAGGCGGTCGGATCGTTGTCGACATGGGCGACAATCTCGGCATGCTGACCCAGATCGACAATACCATACCATCTGGCTGGACCCCGCTGGCTGAAACCCTCTACGAGGCCGCCCGGTATTTTGCGCAACTTCCGCCGGTGTACAATCAATCGGGCCCGGACTACACCGTTACCCCCACCAAGGATCCATATTACTTTCAACCGCCGTGGGTGTCCTCACCGCAATACGTGAATTGCTGTCAGGGCTATGTCATTATTTTTACGGACGGCCAACCGACTCAGGATCGAAACGTCCCGGCGGGGCTTCAGAATTTTGCTGCCTCGGCGAACGCTCACTATTCTACACCAGACCATAACAATGTCTGTTCCGCGTATTATGGTGGCGGTGTCAGTGATCCCTGTCGGGCCGCTGGCACTCATTACCTGGATGATGTGGCCTACTGGGCCCATACTACCGACTTACGACAGGGAAGTGTCCCCACTGGAAATGCCAGTCCTGAGCCGGGGAACGACCTGCCAGGCATGCAGAGTTTGACGACCTATACCTTCTTTGCTTTTGGAACGGGATCACTTCTCCTCGCCGATACCGCCAAGGTCGGAGGGTTTGATAACAGAGACGGCACGGGGATGCCCAATTCTTCTGTACAATCCTGCACCTACCCCGCTGGATCATCGCTCGGATCAGGAATCAGTACCAGTAGCCCCAAATGGGATGTCAACCAGGATTGCGTTCCCGATGCCTACTTCGAAGCAACGAGCGCCAAGGACATGCGGGACCGGCTCTTAGCGGCTGTTACCGGTATTCTGGACAGCAGCGTATCCTCAACCTCCGTGGCGGTGGTAGGGTCGTCTGCGACGGGAGAAGGCGCGGTCTATCAAGCCTATTTCTTCCCGAAAGTCAAAGAGGGTGTGAATGAGCTCAAATGGCTGGGGTACACGCAGGGCCTTTTTGTCGACAGCTTCGGTCACTTGCGCGAGGATACCAACGGAGATGGAAAGCTCGTCTATACGGACGACAAGATCATCGTCCCGTTTTTCGATACCAGCAGCAATAGCGTCAAGGTGAAAGTATTTTCGGATCTGAACGGTGATGGACAGGCAGACCTCGCGACGCCGGATAGTATCGTCAACCTGACTGACATCAAACCGATTTGGGAGGCGGGCCGCCGGCTGGCATTGACCAATCCCGCTGCTCGGAAAATTTTGACGTGGGTCGATCTCAACAACGACGGGAATGTGAATGCTGCGACAGAGCAGATTCAATTCACGGCAGCGACGGCAGCGTCCGTAGCGACGTTGTGCCCTTTCCTCGCGAACGTGAATACCTCCGATGGCAGCGGGAATGACCCGAGTGTCGGGAACTGTAATGTCGGGGGAACCGATCAGGTGGCTGCCCTCGCTGCGGCGACCAACATCATCGATTTCATTCGGGGGGTGCAGGTCGCCGGTCTTCGGGACCGCATGAAGACCGTGGTAGATGACACCAACAACTCCGTGCAAAACGTGTGGAAACTCGGCGACGTCGTCCATTCCTCGCCGGCAGTCGTAGGGCCGCCGCGAGAGCGCTACGACATCGTCTACGGCGATGCCAGCTATTCCGCGTACTATCAGCGCTATCAGGATCGCCGGAACGTCATCTACGTGGGGGCCAACGACGGCATGCTGCACGCCTTTAATGCGGGCTTCTATCTTTCCGGTGATGATCTGGCGACCGTCGGCGTCGTTGAGCACGGGCGGTTTGACGAAACCGCTCCTGCCAGTGTCACCGCAAAGTACACCGTCAGTGCCACCCCCAAGCGTGGACAGGAGCTCTGGGGCTTTATTCCCTATCAACTGCTCCCGCATCTGCAGTGGCTGACGCAGACGGACTATACCCATGTCGATTACGTGGATCTTCCGCCTAAAGTCACCGATGCCCGGATCTTCTGCTATCCGGGAGGACCGACGCCGTGTTTGACAGGCCAGGGGGCTACGGAGCATCCGAACGGCTGGGGCACGATCCTCATCGGTGGCATGCGGTTTGGGGGCAGTTGCGGCACTTGCTTAGACGGCACAGGCGGGGTCGCGATGACTGTTACTGCGGATTTCGGCCCCGGACATACGGGTGAAACCCGCACCTTCTATAGCGCCTACTTTGTCTTGGATGTTAGCAATCCCGAACAGGACCCGGTGCTGCTGTGGAGCTTTAGCGACAGTGCGTTGGGACTGACCAGTGCGAGCCCCGCGGTCCTTCGGGTGAACCCCACGAGCAGCACCCCGACCAACAACGCAGATGCTAGATGGTTCATGGTGGTGGGCTCTGGCGTCACGGCCTACGATGGGACCAGCGGTCAAGCCGCACAGATCTTTGCCATCGATTTGGCAACCGGCCCGAAAGATGCAGGCGGCGTGAACATTTTTTCCAGGTTCGGCACTGCGACTGTTGGAGCCATGGGCGACGCGATCACAGTGGACGTCAATCTGGATTACCGGGTGGATGTCGTCTATATCGGGGAAAGCGTGAGGAACGGTGGAGGGCCCCCCGCGTTTGTTGGGAAAATGTACCGCCTCACGATGGGTGTTTGCACTGCAGCACCCTGCGACACCAGCACATGGGGGATTAACAGTGCAGGCAGTCGAAGTCCAACGGTGCTGATCCAGAGCTTCAAGCCGGGGACTCAACAGTTTGGACCGATTGGCAACGCTGTCGCGGCCTCGGCGGATGAAAATAACACGATCTGGGTCTATTTCGGGACAGGTCGGAACTATACTTCGGCGGACGAGAGCAACACTGATACCCAGTACTTCTTCGGGGTTAAGGATCCCGTGGCGGCGGGAGCCTGCACCCAGGTGTCAATGCTTAATTGCCAGCAGAGCGATCTCATGAATGTCTCATCCGCAGTGGTCTGCAGCACGTGTGCCACTGGACGTGACCAGGTGACGGGGGTCACGGATCTCACGACCTCGACCTTCCCCCATACTTTTGACGGGCTGGTCGGGTTGTCTTTGAGCAAGGATGGATGGTACACGACCCTTCCGACAACCGGGGAACGCTCTCTGAGTCGTCCGACGATCCTCGGAGGAATCATCTTCTTCACCACGTTTACGCCTCAATCGGGCGATATCTGCACTAGCGCGGGAGATGGGCAGCTGTATGCCTTGTTCTTTAAAACGGGCAGCGCGTATCGAGACAGCGCCCTTGGGACGGCCAATTCTGCCGGGAGCATCAATGTTTTGCGCTCCACGGATCTTGGCGTCGGGCTTGCTTCACAAGTATCACTTCAGATCGGTAGCCAGGGATCGGGTGCAGCTGGAAGCACGGCACCTACACCGGGTTGTGTCAACCGGGTGACTCTTTATGCTCCGATGGGTGCCGGAAACGTGAGTACGATGTGCGTCAAAGTATCCAATCCGTGGAGCCGAATGTTGGCATGGAGGGATCTGTAAGAGTCTCTTATCGTTGGACAGGCACCTTTGCACGAGGTGCCTGTCCTTTTCTCTTCCCACCGACCTTCTTCGGCGCGATTCAAGAGCAATTCTCCCCTTCCAACTTATGTAGGGTACACAGATTCTGGCCGGAGGATTACTGTGGAGCGGGCAAGTGACCATTACACAATTCCATTGGTGCTAGGTGGACGTCCTTCTCTCGAATGACTACCGGTATAGGAGCTTCCTGGCGACCTGTTCGTGCGGCATTTCCCAGGAACTGACGCCCGGTGATTTTACGATAAATGAAGAGGACCCGTTGCATTACACCTGCTCATGTGGAAAGGGGTGCAAAATCTTACGCAATCGCCGCCGATGTCGGCGAAAAAAGGTTTCCCTGGCAGGGCGAGTGGTCCTGTCTTCAGACCTGTGGAAAGCAGACTGGTTCGGGACAGTATTGGATATCTCAACAGCGGGCATGCTGATAGAGACCGATCCGATCAGGAACATTTTCGGCAATGAGTCCCTGGGTGTGACGATTTTGCTGGAAGACAAGACAAAATTGGAGATGCCTGGACGGATTTACCGTATGCTTTTGGGCAGCGACTCCCTACTCCTGGGGATTGAGTTTCGACATCCGACGGCTTTACAACACTGCATTCTCGACTTCCTGTAGGCCTAGCGGCCTCCCTTAAACGATTGCCTGAGCCCCTACCTTCCCTCTACCCTACTTTCGCAGCGATACTGGACATTTAAGGCTTTCAACTAAGGAATTTGTCCTTTGGTACTAGCGGAATCTTTTGTTACCGTTGATCCGGCATTGCCAGGTATCGCGACGAAAGGAGGGACGGCCATGGAGTGTGCGAAATGTCAAGGCTTAATGATAGAAGAGTCGTTTGCCGATGGCGTCGGCTATATCCATGAATGGCGGTGCATCAATTGCGGGGCGATTCTTGACGCTGTCATTGCCCAGAATCAACTGCGGCGTTCGTCGAATTGTCGACCGACGTTAGCTTTTCCGGAGACGATCGACTTCCGCAAAACTCTTTCCCTATCAAAGATCATCGGCACCTGCTGTAGCACACCGGGTGATGGCAAAAAGGTCAACCTCCTCATTCAAAATCTCCTGAATGAAGGGAATACCGTGGAACTGGATTTCCATGGAGTGAAACTGGTCACCTCATCTTTTTACCGTGCAGCGGTCCGCGAACTGTCGTGCAGTTTTCCCGAAGATTTCATTCAATCGCATCTGAGCCTCTCGGGACTGTCGGAGCGGAATACGCTAGATTTTGAGTTTCTCACTAGCTAATGCCTCACGTGAGCATGGCGGGAATTCAAAGCGGTAAAAAACATGAAATGGGCAGCTATTTTTTGTGATCTCAACCCGACAAGGTGCGCAGACATGCAAGATTCTAGCTGGTTTGTTGGGGCTTGCGCTCTGCCTCCTCGCCATCCAGCCGATCGGCGCGCAGGAGAGGCATATCCCGGAGTCTCCGGGGATTGCTCCGGTAATCCCGCGCGATCCAGTGAAGGATGAGCAGCGAAAGGCTCTTGTAGATGAGGCGCGGATCAGCATGATCGACGCTGTGACGGCGGCACAGAAGGTATTCCCTGGGAAAGCGGTGAAAGTGACTATGAAAAAAGAGCAGGGGCGTGTTCTTTACAAGGTTGAAATTCTTGGCGCCAATAAGGTGTCGCATTCGGTTGACGTGGACGCCCGAGATGGAACCGTCCGTTAGCCTTCCTGAATCCTTTATGGAAGAGCCTACGTCTTCTGTTTTAGAAATTCCAGAGACAACCGCTACATTATCTGAACCTCCTCCGAAGGCCCGCGGGGGTATCCGAAATGTCGCCCTTTGCGTGTTGGCGGTCCTTGCCGTCGTATTTTTTCTATACCAGGCAAAGGACGTACTTGTCCCTATCGTCCTCGCCATCCTCCTTAGTTACGCGATGAATCCTCTCGTGGACCGGTGTAGCGGCTGGAAGATTCCTCGTGCTCTGTCTGCAGGAATCCTGCTTATAGCCGGTGTCGGCCTGCTGAGCTTTTCCATCCATGCCCTGGATGACCAATTGACCACTATGGTCAACGGATTACCTGAGGCCGCCCAAAATATAAGGCAGGTGATCCGGGAGGAATTAAGGGGAGACGGTAGCCGGATCCAAAAGATGCAGCAGGCTGCGCGCGAGCTTGAAAAAGCAGCCAAAGAAGCTACAGGAGCTCCGGTGGCAGGGCCTCGACCGGCACCGCCTTCCGCGGAGAGTTCGTTCAACCTCCAGAGTTACCTGTGGTCGGGATCGCTCGGCGCCCTGGGCTTCTTCACGCAGATCTTCATTGTCCTGTTCCTGACATATTTTCTCTTAGCCTCGGGAGATCTGTTCAAACGCAAGATCATGAAGATCGTCGGGCCTTCCCTCGTCCGTAAAAAGGTGGCGATTCAAATCCTTGAGGATATCGAGACTCAGATTGCGCGGTTTCTGCGGCTTCAACTCTTCGTCAGTGTTCTGGTCGGCGGCGCGTCATGGCTCACCCTGAAATGGATTGGCGTGGATCACGCGGCAGCCTGGGGGTTCGCGAATGCACTGGCGACCTGGATTCCATATTTCGGTCCCGCAGCAATTACCATCGTTATGGTCGTGATCGGCTATATGCAGTTTGGGACGATGAGCACGGCCGCTCTCATCGGCGGGGTTTTGGTCGTGATCCGAACTCTGGAGGGGATGCTACTGCTTCCATGGTTGACAGGGTGTCAGGCTCACATGAACACTGTCGCGGTGTTTATTTCGATCCTGTTTTTCGGCTGGATCTGGGGCGTGTGGGGGATACTGTTGGCATCACCACTGATGATGGCCTTTAAAGTGGTCTGCGATCATATCGAGACGCTAAAGCCCGTGAGCGAATTATTGGGCGATTAAAACCGCCGCGTTCCAAATAAAGTCCATCCTCTCAAGGCCCGGCTTCTGCCAACCGACACTAATAGAGCGGTATTTTCCTTGTGGGACCACGAGTCACGGGGAGGACGATAGAGGAATGCACGCGAGTTCTGAAGAATGGTAAAGCTGTGAGTATTCAGGTCGGTTCCAAAAGCGATGTTGGCCGGCGGCGATCTCAGAATGAGGATAACCTTTGCGTTGACCGGCAGCTGGGTCTCTTCGTCGTCTGCGACGGCATGGGTGGACACAACGCCGGCGAGGTCGCCAGCCGATTGGCGTCGGACCTTGTTCGTGAACATGTCCAGGAGGCGCTACAGCGGGCCGATCTCCCCTTGGTCGGACAGTACGATCCGAGATTTTCAACGAGCACGAACCGCCTGGCAAGCGCTGTCCGTTTCGCGAATGACGTGGTGTACCGGGCTGCCAACAGTCGTCTGGACTACGAGGGCATGGGAACGACGATGGTGGCCGCGTTTCTGGACGGCGCGGTCGTCTCCATTGCGCACGTTGGTGACAGTCGCGTGTACTTGGTTCGGGGCGGCGACCTCAGGAAATTAACCGAGGACCATTCTCTTGTCGCCGAGCAGGTGCAACGGGGATTGCTGACCGAGGAGGAGGCCGAGCATTCTCCACAGCAAAACATCATTACCAGAGCGATCGGCATAGAAGCCACTATCGAACCGACTCTGAGCGAGGTGACGCTCGTTCCGGGGGATTGTCTCTTGTTGTGTTCGGATGGCCTCACCAGGGGCGTCAGATCGGAGCAGATTCTGGACGCAATTCGCGCAGCGCCGGATCCTCAAACCGCTTCGGACGAACTGGTCGCCTTGGCTAATCAGGCCGGCGGTGAGGACAATACGACCGTGATTGTGATCATGACCCGGCTAAGATCCGGGCACGAATTGTGGCGGCGGCTGTCGACCTGGATGAGAAGTTAACGAAAGGATCTGGCAAGGGCAGAGAACATGGCAAAAATCCTGTTGAAATTGAATGGGGCAGCAGTGAAGGAGATCGTGCTGAACCGGCCGCAAATCACTATCGGTCGCTCTCCTGACAACGATCTCGTGCTCAATAGTTCCGAGGTATCGGGACACCACGCACGGATCATCCAAGGCGGGGAATCATGGATCATTGAGGATCTGCGAAGCACCAATGGGACGTTTCTCCACGGCTGGAAGATGATCCAGCACAAGTTCAAACACGCGGACACCATCGCGATCGGGAAGTACCAGCTGCTCTATCACGATCACGTTTTGCCCACCTCGGGAACCCTGCTGTCGGACCCCGAAAAGACCATGATTCTGGATGCCAAAAAGCAACGTGATCTGTTCAAGACGGTGCAGGCGTCCGGCGAAAACGCCGATAGATACCGAAAGCTTGCGAGTGTGGTGGTTGTCAGCGGGAAGACGGACCGAAAATTGTATGAGCTTTCGGGGCCTCGAATGATGATCGGATCTCACCGGGCCGCCGCAATCAAGTTGAGCGGCTGGTTCGCGCCAAAGTACGCCGCAGTGATCATTCACGAGACCGGAGTCTATGTCATCAAGAGCGAAGGCCCGACAGTCATGTTCAATGGCCTGCCCCTCAGGGGACGCAAAGAATTGCAGAGGGGCGACCGCTTCCGAGTCGCCGGGGTCATATTCGAATTCTCTCTCAAAGACGAAGCGTGATCGGCTTGCCGCCTTTCTGATGATTGGCACGTACGACATTCGCGGAACGCTGGGCAAGGGCGCCATGGGCGCGGTGTATCGAGGATGGGATCCTGGCCGCGAACGCCATGTGGCCATCAAAGTACTTCTCCCCGGCAGCGATGACTCCAGGCGCGCGGAGGAGATTGCGCGATTCCTGCGGGAAGGTGAGATTAGCCGGGCACTGCGGCATCCCAATATTGTCGAGGTGTATGACGTCGGCAATGACTCGAAGAGTGGGATGCCCTACATCGTCATGGAGTTCATCAAGGGCAAGCCGCTGCATGTGCTTCTCAAAGAGCGTCACCTGACGATCCACGAGAGCGTGAGCTTGATTTGCAAAGTGGCGGACGCGCTGGATTACGCCGCGCAGGCGGGCGTCATCCATCGGGACATTAAACCGGCGAACATCCTCGTCGACCCCGTCAGTCTGGCGCCGAAACTTGTCGATTTCGGAGTGGCTCGGATCGAGGGAACCAACGCCACCCATTCAGGGACCGTGCTTGGTACTCCTCATTATATGTCTCCCGAACAGTGCCGAAGTGACATGGTTGATGGTCGCTCAGACCTCTTTTCGCTCGGGGCGGTCTTGTACGAGTTATTGACGAACGTGAAAGCGTTTCCGGGAGATACCATTATTACGGTGATGATGGGGGTCTTGGATTCCAAGAAACCCCTCTCGCCCGGGGAGCTGCGTCCGGAGGTTCCGGTCGGATTGTGCGACGCCGTCATGAAGGCCCTGGCGAAGGAGCCCTCGGCGCGCTTTCAGCGCGGCCGGGAGATGATGGAGACACTCCGAGACGCCTTGGAAAAATCTCCCGAGGCCGCTGGCGTTCGTCCCGCGGAGTTGCCTCCGAGCGAAACCATCATGATCACCGCTGAACGACTCCTGCTCGCGTCGACGGAAGGCACCCGCAAAGCCGGTAAATCGCCGATAATGTATGCTACGATGGCACTTGGCCTCCTCTTGGCGATCGGCGGCATTGCCTCAGTCGTATTGAAGCCGACGGAAGCTGAAAAGCTCATCACCTCCCGTCTAACGGGGATTACTGCAGCACCGTCCGGCCCCGCCGCCTTGCCGAAATACCTCACTCCCCTGACCGTGGCCTTTGGTGTTTTGAAGGACACGAAAGGACAACGGGCTCTGTTGAACGAGGGAGACAGTCTCTTCCCCTATGATGATTTTGCCGTGGTGATGAGGACGGACGAAACGACGTATATCTATATTTGGCAGACTGATTCATCGGGCAAGGTGTTGCGGGTATTTCCAAATGCTGAATTCAATCCGCAGGGCAATCCCGTGCCGCCGGGACAGTGGCTGTGGCTTCCCTCGGTCCAATACAAAAAGCGATGGTTTCATCTTGACTTGAATCCGGGCGAGGAAGAAATTGTTATCGTGGCATCTGCTGCCGCGCGGCCTGAGTTTGAGGACCTGCTGCAAATGCTAGCGGTTAAGGACGTTGTTGATTCTGGCCGCAATCGCCAGATACTTCGAGAACTGGATAAAGCGCAAGCCACATTAGAGAAAGCAGCCCCCATATCCATCGCGCGTCAGGCGACGTACGATCCCCCCGCGTGGGTCCTCAAAGGCGACTCCGGTGGCTTCTACCATCAACTGCGTCTGAAGCATCTCTGAGGCTGATATGAGGTGGGTGCTGATGCGATCGACGAAAGATAGGGTCTATCTTTTTTCCGCAGTCCTCCTGGCTGGGACCCTGGTCTCGGGATGTTTAGCCAGGTTCAGTGGCGTGAAGCCGCATGATTGGGTTGGGCATCACCGCGATGAAGTCATACAAGCGTTCGGGTCGCCGGCCCAGGAAGCGATGCTAGGTCAAGGGGGGAAGAGTTTGGTCTACGTAAGGCAGAACGGCTCACCCAACCGATTGAGCGAGCAATTCAATGCCTGCCGCGTCGTGTTCAATACGGATTCTCGGGGAATCATCAAATCTTGGGCGTTTTACAGTTGCTGACTAGTGGTCCCTTCGCGCGCCGCGCGGATTTTTAGAACCAAGTCTTCGAGGTCGAACGGTTTGCGCAGCAAGACCATCTCATTCGTGAGGCCGTGTTGCTGCAGGTATTCGGGAACATACCCCGACATAAAGAGCACTTTCATGGCGGGGCGGATAATGCGAGCCCGTTTGGCCAACTCGATTCCATTCATCTGTGGCATAATGATGTCGGTGATCATGAGATGGATGACGTCCGAGTAATCCGTGCAAATCGCGAGTGCTTGATAGCCGTCGTGCGCCTCGATGACCAGATATCGGTTGAGACCCAGCAGATTGCGAACTACCTCGAGTACAGGTTCTTCATCTTCAACTAGAAGAATTGTTTCCAAAACTCCCCCTGCTCTCACACCCTTTGGAAACGTGGTGCGTCGAATGGCAGCGTCTCAGGGTCGTCAACTGATAGGATGAAAAAGCCGGGACGAAGGTTAAAACAAGTTGTTAGGTAAGGCTGGGACCGGTATGGCGAGCCAGAAGATTGGCGATCTTGCGGGCATAGGGGGTCTGCGGTGCTTGGTCCTGGATGTGCTGGTAAATCCGCCGCAGCCGGTCGGCTTCATTCTTAAAGCGGTTTGAGGGAGTAACGACTCGAGCCGCCGCTCGTTTTTTCACCGCCACACGTTCGGACTCCTGAGCGATCACGAGAAACTGGACCACATCTTCCCAGGCGATATGACCACTACGGCGGGGATCGGTCCGCTCACTATGCCGAAAAAAAGGCGAAATATTCCAGATAATCTCCTGAAGAGGGCTCAGGCGTTTTAGGGACGGAGACAGCCGCAGCACGTGTTTGGATCGCTTGGCTAACAGCTCCTCGACGAACAGGAGCAGGGACCGGGATGTGTGACGGGACAGCAAGAAGCGCTGGCATAAACGTTTCAGCTGCCTGATCCGCCGTTGTTCGGTCTCTTTTTGTGAAGCCCGATCCAACGACTTCTGAGAGTCGGATGGAGGGCCAGGCGGTGGGCTCAGCCGATCGCCTGCGGCAAGTTCCCGCAGCCGCGCCATCCGTTGCTCTGCAGGCAACGTATCCATCGCGCGGAGCGTGCGCTCCAACTGGAGAAACACCTGTTCTCGGCGGCTCACTTCAATTTGGTTGGCGGCCTGAATGACGCAGTCCTTTCCGTGGTTCAGCGGTTGTTTGTGGCTCAGGCCGTGGCTAAGAAACCTGCCGCATGAAGTTGGAGCGGCGTCAGATTCGGAAGTCGACGATGCCCAAGAACCCGTAGTATAGCGTTTCTGGCTTCCCGCCGTCAACCTCATGTAAAGGCTTGCTTCTCTTAATGATTTGTGGTAAGGTCAAATTGCGCTTCATCGTTGAAGGGTCTGCGATGGGGCGCTGTACAGAAAGACCCATCGCGATAGTGCCTTGCAGTAGGGATTTGATCGGTAAAGCCTGCCCTGAAGACGTTTCCTTCGCTTCGCCTTCGGTGCTCATCTGAGCCCTGTCACTCCTTACTTTCAAGATAGCATCGCATCACGAAGGAGAAGTCGGATGAGTATTAAGTTGTATGTAGGCGGACTGCCGTATTCGGTCACCGAGCAGCAATTGCAAGAGCTGTTCTCACAGCAGGGCGCTGTTACCTCTGCCAAAGTCATCACCGATAGGGTAACCGGCCAGGCTCGGGGTTTCGGCTTTGTCGAGATGGCGACCTCGGAAGAGGCCCAGAAGGCAATTGCCTCGCTGAATGGCACCCAAATGGGCGGCAGGACGATCACTGTCAATGAAGCCCGTCCCCAAGAGAAACGCACTGGTGGGGGTGGAATGGGCGAGCGCGGAGGCAGCGGCGCGCGCTGGTAATCTGTGCTAGAATAATAGTTGTCGGGCAGGATCCCTATGGATCTCTGCCCGGCTCTTCACCTTCGACCTTGGGAGGTTCGAATTCCAAGACCAGGAAAAGCCACTCTCGCCAAGCGTGATCGCGAGCGAGCGAAGCAAGCCAAGCAGAAAGAAAAAGAGGAACGACGCGCGCAGCGCAAGGCTGAGAAAGCGGCGGTTCCTCCCCCTCGGAGGGATGGAGGAGAAGACCCGGATTTAGCCGGCATGGTTCCAGGACCCCAACCTCCTCTTTTCTGATCTGTTCTTGTTCCCCGTGCCGATCTTTCCGCCTGCGCTGATATCGGTGCGTCTTGGGGCCAATCCTAAGAGTGTCAAAAAGCCGACAAGCCTTGCCCGACTTTGACATGCAAAAGTTTTTGCCCACTTTTCTTACCTTCTAAGCTCTCAAATTTGTTCTTTATCACCGGTGCATTTCACCCTTGGAACCGCCTCCTGATCCTGGCATAGCCATTGCTTTATTAACAGAGGCTTGGCTGTAGCCAGGCGATCGGAGTTGTGAAATGAGACCTGACATTTCAACGACGCCTAGGACGAACTTGTTCATTAGCATGGGGCAATCCTCTGTGATGAGCAAACCTTCAGCAAGAGGCAGCGGTTACCGGCGAACCGTCTCTATGCTCCGAGGGCTCGGTGGCCTTGCCCTAAGTCTTCTAGCAGCCTGCGCGTCGGATTACGTGTATATTCAAGACGGGAAATCCGAACAGGATGTGAGGCGGGATTACATCGGCTGCGCGGAACAGCAGTTCAAGGTCTCGAACAATACCACCGAATGCATGGAGAGGCAGGGATATCACGTCGTCAAAATCGAGGAAGCTTCGCATCCGGACGAGAAGGCTCGCCCTGGACCCGCTTCACGCGCGTTCCTCCCATAACCGGGGGCGTGCAGCCTCGCTGGCCTGTATAATCACCGGGAAGATTGCTTTTTCTCCTCCGTGATCTCTTTTTTCTCTACCTTCACGTCTCCGTTCTTTTTCTTCTTCTTTATCTTGGTCGTTTTCTTGATTTTGGTTCCATCCGCTTTGGTTTCAGATTTCGTCTCTTCTTTTACCGTCTCCGCAGCGAAGACTGAACCTACGAGTGTCACCCCGATCAAGACTGCGAAGATCGCTGCCAGAATTCTTCTCACTCCAATCACCTCCTTTTAGATTTTCAAAATTGCCAATCGCTATGCCCTTAATCCCGCAATGTTTCAACCGAAGCTGGTAAATCCGAGAGGATGTCACGGGATCTCAGACAAGCTGCAGCCCTAGCAGATGATTTTATTTAATGTTAATCCGATCGTCCTGTTACGATTATCCTGCTTTTGTAGGGTGAGACCCTGTCCGCATGGCCTTAAATTCGAGCTTGGCGAAAAGATTGTTAAACCTTAATTAGTTGGTCGAGGCCTTATGATCGGACTGTCACGACTTGGCATGGTGTTCGTTACCGCCCTGCTTCTTGGATGCGCGCAGAAGCATTCCGTCCCCCTTAGTTCAGGCATCCCGCCGCCTGCGGTGGCGAAGACCAATGTCCAGGCTCGTGTGGCGGTCTCCTTTAAAGAGCCCATGAGGTCCTATCGTCACCATGTTGAGGCCATTCGGCTAATGAACGAGTTCCACAGTTATGACTTTGAAATCGGTCCCTCCCTCTGCAATGCGCTTCTGCGTAGCGTGAACGCCGCTTACTCATCCGTTGCAGAAATCTCCCAAACTGCTTCCCCCGGCAAGCATGTGCTTGTGATCGTGTTCTCCTTGCAAAAAAGCCAGATTGATGTCTCATTTGAGGAGAAACTGACGCCCTCTGCTCGCGCCTACAGCCTCTTTACCGTTTCTGTCGACGTGGTCAACGGCAAGACAATGGTTCCCCTCCACAGCTCCACGCTGAACGGACGAGCATTTCTTATCCGCGCCTTGGGGAAGGTATCCTCCGGGGAGGCCGAAAAGGTGTTCGCCGCTGCCATCGAGTCAAGCATCCAGCAGCTTGCCGACAATGCGACCGCCCTGTTGGCTCAATGGGCAGAGGAGCCACTACCCCAGCGGTAAAGCCTACCGAATCCCTCAATCCGAAGCGCCTTCGCGCTGAGGGGCCTGAGTTTTCTCCAGGAGCTGGTAATAGCGCCATAGATAACCGTGATAATCATCGAGGGTGGCGAGCAGGTAATGCAGCTCCACCGCATCGTTGCTTTCAATCGCACGGACTAGACGCGTAGACAGAAAGTCGGCCAGTGCGCGCGTTTTTTCGAGGGCAGTGAATTGCTTCAAAGGCCCTCCGATTTTGTACTCGATCATGCTGTCTCCTTTTGCCAGCCCGTCATTGGATTACTTTCGTCGTTGGAGAACCAGGATGAATACCATCAAGGTGGGGAGTGGCGCGAAAACAAACGGCAGAAGCCAAACCCAAAGGTTCACCCCCCGCAGCCGGGCCTGATCAAACATCCAGACAAAGACCCACACGGCGAGGAGCACATAATTCACCAGAAGGTATTGGATCATGTGGGCCGGGATAGTGCTCGTGCCTTGAGACGCCGTCTGAAGGATTAAAAAGACTTCAAAGAGGATGAACAGAACCAGGCCTGCAATCGCGAACCGTTTGCTCCAGACAAACATGATGCTCTCCTCCCAGCCGGTGTCCGGTTGCTTCAGTTGGAAGCTATGCTAGAATACCGTCGCTCTTTCGTAAAGCGAAAAGGCGCCGTGTTGGCGCGGCCCGCGAGGGAGGGTGCGGAAGTAGCGGGTGCAATCGGGAAAAGCGCCCGTCTCGGCGCGGCCCACGGGAAAAGGGTCGGTCTTGGCCGACCCGGGGTAGGCGGGTGAAATGGCGGGCGGGTGAAATAGCGGGTGAAATGGCTGTGCCAGGCAGTGTACGCGGATTGCAAATCAGGAGCAGTTCATGCGAAGGAAATGGTTGTTGGCCGTTCTTCTGAACGTTCTCATCGTGTCTTCAGCCGACCGCGAGTCGGCCGGCATTCAAATTACGGCTCCCGAAAAGGCTGCGGTCGTGAGGCCGGGGACCTTGATGAAGTTGAAAATCGGCATTCCCTCGGGGCTGCCTGTCGCGATGGTTACGTACACGCTCCTGGAGGGAGACCTAGCTCTTGAGGAAAAAGTGGAACGGCCGCTGTCAACCGCGTCAGACATGGCCCCTTTTGAAGCGGAGATGCTGCTACCGCAGGAGGCCGTGGGATCCTATCGACTTCTTGCAGTCGCTCAGGTCAAGGAACGGCGTGGATTTTACATTCTGTTTGATGAAACTTTCTTTCAGGTGAGCCCCGAGGCGCCCCTTTTGGCGCTCCGAGCGGAATCGCCGGTCCGATTCATCAATACCATCGGCGAAGTCCAGATCCTTAGCGTCCGGGGGGTCTATGGCGATCGCATTGTCCGGGATCTTACGTCGGGCAGCGCGGGCACGGTGTATCGCTCGAGCAATGAGGCAGTCGTGAGAGTGAATGGCGATGGGCGCGCACAAGCGGTTGGCATGGGAACCGCCGAGATTACTGCTCAAAATCAAGGTAAGGAAGACAAGATCCGAGCCGTGGTGGAGGTGAGAGATACTGAGAACCGGCCGCCGGTGGCCGATGCCGGCCCCGACCAAACCGTAAGGCAAGGAACGCGTGTGCGTCTGGATGCGATCGCAAGCGCGGACCCTGAGGGTGAGAATCCCTCTTACTATTGGTCCCAGGTCAGAGGCATTCCCGTGGACCTTCTCGAGCCGTTAAGTCTGCGTCCCTACTTTACCGCGCCGGTGGTTCTACGCCCGCACGTGCTGCGTTTTCGGTTGATCGTGAGAGATAAGGAAGAGGCCGAGAGCTTTCCCGCCTACGTGAATGTGACTGTCGTCCCGTAGCGACCGCGTCTTTACCTATTGCACCCGCTCACCATTTCACTCACTATTCCACCCGCCCGTTCCCCTGACGCGCCGAGACGCGTCCCTTTTCCCGTGGCCTGGGTCGGCCGAGACCAACCCTTTTCCCTCTGACCGCGCCTTTACCCCTGCTCGCAGGGGCCAGGCATCAAGTAAAGAAGATAATTCCCCATACCATGGAGATCGACGTTCTCCTGTCGATTCAAGTGGTAGACCATCGTCATTTCGTATTCATCTTTGGTATTGACCGGAAATCCTTTCGTGCTGCTGTAGATCTGGTGCGAAAGAAAGCCGCGCAAGTTTCCGTTGGAATCCACGTCCGGCACGCTGCGTAATAGCGTCGTATTCGTTGTCATATCGTCGAGGGCAATGAGCAGCAGCCCGTCGTGGCCGTGCGGATACGCATACTTCACGCAACCGTCCATAGTGAATTTTAGAGACTTGGAATCCACCTGCACGAGGCCTACCTTCAGCACACGGCCTTCGTCGGACTCATTTGCAGGTCGCTGGCTGAACTGGCTGTAACAGACGACATTGACACCAACGGTATACGCTTTCACCGGCTTCATAGCCGCCCCCTCAGGAGCCAACTCCATCGTGAATGTCGCCATCACATCTTTCGTTACCGGCACCTTGTGGTAAAACGCTACAACAGCGATCAACTTGCTATCCTTTTTTATCGGCACACCATAACCTTCGGGGAATTTCGCGTCGGTAACCTCAATGCCTGCTCCCGCAAAATAGGACGGCTCCCCAGGGCACGAGAGACTCTTCTCTTCCAGGTTCTGCAGCAGGATATGATGCAGGTATTGCCCTGGGAGCTCCTGTCCGTCCTTTGTAAAAATTCTGGATTTAAAGCCGGTCACAACTAAATCCCTGGGGGCCTTGAAGAAATGCACAGGCAAACTGGATGCGAGCTCGCCGCTATGACCTGCCGGCAGATCGATCGGCCCGAAGGTTAAGATGAGGTTGTTGTCTTCGAGTGTCACCTTGGTTGTGCCCTTGCTCGGAAAGCCCGTGGTGTGGCCATTGTGGCCGTTGCTATCGGCTAGTGCCGGCGAAGCAACAAACAGAAATACCCACAGCCATACGGCGATACGACGCATTGGAAACCTCCATTCAGCCAGATGTGACATTGACCCTACTTTCTAAGATACGCCTTTAGAATCCTCAGAGCAACTTTGGGGGGTAACGGTACTTCCTTGGTATCAGAGAAAGGTGATTGGGCGGATTTGAAGAATGAAGAGTTCCGCACTCTTTATGGCCCATTCCATATCAATGGGGCGTTCATAGTTCCGCTCGATGTCCAAAAGCAATGTCACTAGGGCCTGCAGTTGATCCTCGGCAAGACTGCCTGAGCTCGATGTGTGAACGAGAACACTCTTCGTTGCCTTGTCCACCACAAAATGATCGGGCGAAACCCGCCCCTCGACGACTATAGGGCCGAGCCCCCAGTACGATTCGATGACGACTTGCGTCCTGTCTCCTGTGACCGGATGGCACGAGAAAGCGATCCCTGAAACCTCGCTTGGAACCTGCTCTTGAATGATGACGGCCAGGCGTGGCCGCGTGGATCGATTCCACGATTCTGTTTGTACAGAACGAGCCCATGATCGAGACTGGAGGACACAATAGCCGGCAGAACGGCGTGAACCTGACTTGCCTTTACACCGAGGATGGTCCTATACGCGCCGGCGAAGGATGCTCTCTGCAGATCTTCTTCGGGAGAGGACGAGCGGACCGCAAGCGACATATCTGTCTGCCAATGGCTCAATTGCTCCGTTAGGATCGTCTGCTGATCCAGGCTTAAGCGACAGTCCTCGATGATCTGCTGAAGGCGTTGGCAGATGGAAGAGAGATTCGCTGGATCAGCGCCAAGAAATTCCTCCCAGGCGGGAGTCCTCTGCAAGCGCGTCAACCATGGCTCAAAAAAGGAGGTCGTGAGGATAAAGCCCTCTGGAACCGGATAGCCTGCCTGAAACAGGCGCATTAAGGACTGTGCTTTGCTGCCGATCTCAGCAATATCCGGAAGGGGACAGTGATCAAATCGATAGGAGAGTCGCAGAGGCAAATCTAGGGACTAGAAAAAAAAGGGGACAGATGTTCATCTGTCCCCTGGGAAGTTAAGTTATCTATGCGAAGCGCTGCAGCGCCGCGATTCGTTCTTCAATCGGCGGATGCGTGGCAAATAATCGCATCCAACCGCCCGTGTCGCCGGAAATCTTCATGGTCGCGAGCGGGTCGGAGAAGGCGTTTTGCGCCTGCGCCTCCTCCGCGAAGCGATTGATGCTTTGCAGCGCTGAGATCATTTGAGACGGCCCATAGGCTTTCGCTGAGAACCGGTCCGCTTCGAACTCGCGCCGCCTGGAATACCAGTTGATCACGAGCATTGCGAGGATGCTCAGGGCAATCTGCAGCACAATGGAGACAATAAACCCGAGTCCGGCCTGATCCCGTTCCTCAAATAGCCGTCGCACCCACATCGCAATAAAATACACGAACGTATTCATCAGGCCCATAAGGATCGTAATGGTGAACATATCGCCGTTCCAGACATGCCCCATTTCATGGGCGAGGACCGAGCGCACTTCCGCTTCATTCATGTTCTCAAGCAGGCCTGTCGAAACAGCGACCATTGCGTTATTCTTGGTGGGCCCGGTCGCAAAAGCATTGGGATCCGGAGCCTGATAGATCCAAACCTCCGGCATGCTGATGCGCAACCGGTCGGCCAGCTCCCGGACTGTACGAAAAACGATTTCTTCCTGCCGGGTGTGCGGCTCCGTCACCTGATAGCAGTCCAGCATGGCCCGGGCCATCTGCTTCGAGAAGAGCAGCGAGATAAACGCCCCCCCGAAACCGAGGACCAAGGCATACACCATTATCGAGCCATTGATCGAGTCGCGCAGGTCGATGCCAAAGGCCGGCAACACCACGTTCGCCAGCACCTGAAAAACGATGTACAAAGTGATGGATATCAGCAGGTTGGAGAGAATCAACAAGCCGATTCCCTTGAACTTCTTAAGCATCTGGCTTCTTCCTCCTTGGGGTGACGGGAATACCGGGGCCACGCCGACACACCTTTCCCGTCACGGGTATCTTATTGTTAGCATCGAATCCGTCAGAGTCAAGGGCTCTTTCGGAACGTCTTGACCCCTCTAGAGGAAGAGTGTAACAAATTTCAGATGGGAAGAGAGCTTCGAGCGGAACGCCTTCTCTACTCTCTTCTCAAGTCAGTTTCACGGTCCTTCTATCTGACCCTGGCCATTCTTCCCCGCAATGTACGGGCGCAGATGGCGCTTGCTTACCTGTACGCGCGGGCGGCCGACAGTATCGCCGATACCCGCCTTATTCCCCGGGAGCAGCGCCTCCGCTATCTCGATGGCTTTCGGAAATGGATAAGAGACCCGGACCGCAACGAATCGGTATTGCGCGATATTCAAGAAAGCCTTTCCCCAGTCGGTCCTCAGTCGCAGGAGCGGGCTCTTCTCGAACGCCTGGGTGATTGCCGGCAGGTGTTCGACACCTTCAACCGTGAAGATCAATTTCGCATTCGTCAAGTTCTAGAGATCTTAACGGGCGGGATGGAGCGCGACCTGCGGGTTTTTCCGGGAGAGGACGAACGCCACCTCGCTGCTTGCGGCACGTTGTCCGATCTCGACGCCTATACGTACTCCGTCGCCGGTTGCGTGGGGGACTTCTGGACCCGGATGATGTGCGCGCACCGTCCGGCCTTCGGCGGTTGGGATACCGAAGCCATGGCAAAGATCGGGATTCGGCTCGGCAAAGGGCTTCAACTCACCAATGTGCTCCGAGATATTCCTCAAGACCTTCGCCGGGGGCGTTGTTATATCCCGGAAACGCTTTTAGCGGAGGTGGGGCTTAAACCGGCCGATCTTCTCGAACCGCGTGTTCAGCCGCAGTTCAAACCGGTCCTTATTCAGTTGCTCCGTATCGCTCTCGATCATCTCGATCAGGGGTGGCTGTACGCGATGGCCATTCCCCGGCGGGAATGGAGGATCGGCCTCGCCTGCATCTGGCCGATTCTCTTCGCGTTGAAGACACTCAGCCGGATCAGCCTGTCGGCGGATGTGTTAAATGCGGACATGACGGTCAAAATGACGCGTAGCGAGGTCTATAGCGAAATGGCTCTGACAAGCGTGGTGTTCGGGTCGAGGTTACTCCTGACTGGGCACTACGGTCGCATGAGAAAAAGCGTCGCGTGCTGAAAGAGAATGCCTGTATTTCGGAAGCGGGTGGCCCCGAGCGGGACCCTGGCGGAGGCAGCGCGACTTGCATGCTTCTTAGCGGAGCGCGAGCACGTCAGGGTGGCTCGGTGACAGGACCCGCATCTTCTATTTCTGCTCGGATCCGTCCTTCTGCGGTTCCAGAATCTTGGAGCCTTTTCGGAACACTGCATAGATTGCCTGAGACGGGCAGGCATCCAGACATAAGCGGCAGGTTTCCAGGCAGCGGGAGGAATCAAACTTGAAGGGCGGCGTCGAGAGCCAGGCCCCAGTCGGGCAGACCGGAATGCAGACGGCATTGTGCGTACAGCGATCAGGGTGGCGAACGAGGTGGTCTCTCAACACCATCATGGGCGTGACTCCTTCAAACAGCGCTTGCGAAAAAAGCTCGAAGATGTCTTTCGCGGGAACCGTCATGCCTAGACCACGGGAGCTTGGGCACGAAGAGGGGCCAGATCCCGGGGTGGCGGTCTATGGCCGGGCATCAGCAAGCGGTCCACGATCCGGCCGGCGACGACGTGCTTTTCCATGATCTCCGTGATGTCCGCCTCCGTTCCAGCCCAATACCACACACCTTCAGGATAGATGACGATGCTGGGACCATACTCGCAGTGATCGAGACACCCTGCCTTATTGGCGCGAACGATGCCTTTGAGACCCAGTCGGTCTACTTCCATTTTCATAAATTCCTGGAGCCTGACCGAGCCGCTATCGGCGCAGCACCCGCGCGGGTCGCCCTTAGGACGCTGGTTAATGCACATAAAGATGTGACGGCTGAAATCTGGCATGTCAAGCCGAAGCTGCCGGATGAGCTTCCAGCGAGCGGCTGAGGGCGGATACCTCCTCGGGGGATAACAGCCGTTGCGTGAAGTTTGCGGCGGCGATGAGCACGGTAATCTCTTTCAACCGAAGCGTAGCCCGATGCAATTGCTCGGTCTCATTGAGCGCCGAGGAATCGCCTTTGCGCAACTTGCCGAATTCCATCTGAATATCTCGAAAGTCTCGCTGCAAGTTCTTTTCGACTGAGCAGGCATCGCAATACCATTTGGGACTCATATCGGCGTTCGGTGAGAGCCGGTCATAGACTCGGCCGAAGAAATCCCGCCCGAGCGAGAGTTTCATGATAGACACCCCTGAGGCGCCGCAGCCGTCGCATTTGCCGCTATATGACGGGGTTTCGGTGAGCAAAGCATCGAAAGCATACACGAAAGTTTGCGAAGCTGTCCATATTGTGCTTTGGCGGCCGATCGATGAAAATACAGTATGCAGGCGGGAATTTTAACGGCAGTGGCGATGAGTAGTGTGCTGTTCTTTTCGACGGCTGGGCCGCTCGAAGTGGACCCCGCCATGGAAGCGAAGCGGTTGGAGGCGGGCCTCGCTCGGCTCTGTGGAGTATGGGAATGGACTGTTCATTCTCATACCCTGAATCATCGTGAGGCCAAGTCGAAAATTGTTCTCCCGTCGGCCGACGCCGCCGGGGTTGCCGGACCTTCGCCATCAGAGATCCGAATCTACGGCGATGCCGTCTATTTCCGCTGGATCTATACCGGCGGCTATCAAGAGGACAGTATGCTGCTGACTGGTAACAAGCGTTTGGAGGGAACCTTCCGGTCCTCGACAGGCGCGGTCGGCGCGGTCAATGGGAAACGCCTTTCCTCCTGTGAACAGACGAAGGCAGAGGCAAGCAAGTCGGAGCCGGTGGAAGCAGAAGGCAAACCATGATCATAGGGGTGCCGAAAGAGATCAAGGATCAGGAGTTCAGGGTCGGGATGACTCCGATGGGCGCGCGGCAACTTGTTAACGCCAGCCATGTGGTTCTGATCGAGGCAGGAGCGGGGGTGGGAAGCGGGTTTGAGGATGCGGACTATAAAGAAGCGGGTGCCGAACTCATCGGTGACAAAGCCTCGCTGTTCAACCGCGCCGAGATGATCGTGAAAGTGAAGGAGCCACAACCTCCGGAATACCCGCTGTTCCGTAAAGGCCAGGTGCTCTTTACCTATCTGCATCTTGCAGCTGACCGGCCGCTGACCGAGTCGTTACTAAAGAAGCAGGTCTATGCCTTCGCCTATGAAACGGTGGAACAGCCGGACGGGAGCCTGCCGATTCTTCGACCCATGAGCGAAGTGGCGGGACGGCTGTCCGTCCAGATCGGCGCCCATTATCTGGAGCGGACCCAGGGTGGACGCGGGGTTCTACTCGGAGGAGTGCCTGGCGTCCCCGGCGGTAAGGTGGTGATTATAGGAGCGGGATCGGTAGGCACCCAAGCAATTCAAATGGCGGTGGGTATGGGCGCGCAGGTGACGGTCTTCAATCTCACTCGAGACCGGCTAGAGGCACTGGACGCCGTGTACCAGGGACGTGTGGTCACGTGCGCATCGAACCCTGCGTGGATCGAGGAAGCGGTGATCGACGCGGATCTGGTGATCGGCGCGGTCTTAGTCCCTGGGAGCCGCGCGCCTAAGGTAGTGAATCGCAAGACCGTCGGACGGATGAAAAAAGGCGCCGTGATTGTCGATGTCTCCGTGGACCAAGGCGGGTGTATCGAGACCATCCGCCCAACAACGCATTCCGACCCTGTTTATCTCGTTGATGGAGTCCTGCATTATGCAGTTCCCAACATCCCCGGCATTGTCCCGCATACCTCCACTTTTGCCTTGACCAACGTGTCGTTTCCCTTTATTCTTCGGCTGGCCGAAATGGGACCGGTACCGGCGGTCCGGTCCGACCCGGCTCTTGCCAAAGGGCTCAATCTCGCGGGCGGCCAGGTGACGTGCAAAGGCGTCGCCGAGGCCTTCGCGATGCCGTATCAACCAGGAATCGGGGCGTAGCGCAGCCTGGTAGCGCACTGCGTTCGGGACGCAGGGGTCGGAGGTTCAAATCCTCTCGCCCCGACCAAACCAAGCTTGCTCGTGCCGGCCGGCCTTCAATGGGATGGGCCGGCCGGATAGTTTGTTCCGATCTGCGGGCTTGACCCGACCCGAAGGCCTGATGATTATCTAAGGCCGCCGGGATGTTTTCTTAATTTTAAGTTTTCTGCGCATCCATTACACCCACCCAGCCCCACGGCGCCATCTCACCCGCCCGCCCCGAGCCTGAAGACAGGCTCTTTTCCCGTGGGACGGCCGTCTTTCCCATCGCACCTGCCTACTGCCGAGATACCCCGTTTTCCTATAGACGCAGTTAGCTTTCGCTTTGCGGTCGGCGTGGTTATAATTTCTACTGTGAAACAGACCGAATCCCAAAAGGTTGTTGCGGCTGAGGTTGTGGTATCCGGAAGGGTGCAGGGTGTCTGCTATCGGGCCTTCACTCAAGAAGCGGCGCTGGGCCTGGGTCTCGGCGGCTGGGTTCGAAATCTTCCGGATGGTCGGGTTGAGGCGCAGGTAGAAGGACCCCGTGGGCAGATCGAAAAACTTCTCGATCTTCTGCGTACCGGTCCTCCACGGGCTCTCGTGACTGACCTGAAGATCAACTGGAAAGTTCCAGCCAGAGGTTCTCAGCAGTTCCTGATTGTCGACTGACGACATCACCTCATGGTGCGGTTGACAGGCTCTTTGGCCTTTCCCTATACTCTGCGACCACAATGGACTATAAGAAATTAATTCGAGAGGTTCCCGACTATCCGAAACCCGGGATTCTCTTCTACGACATTACGACCTTGCTCAAGGACAAGTCGGCTTTTCGAAGTATGATCGATGATCTCACAGCATGGTATCGTGATAAACAAATCGCGAAGGTGGTGGGCATCGAATCCCGTGGCTTCATCGTCGGCGGCCCCCTCGCCCACCAGCTCGGTGCGGGTTTCGTACCGGTTCGCCGGCCGGGGAAGCTGCCGGCGGACAGCTTTGAAGTCAAATACAATCTGGAATATGGGTCCAACTCTCTTGCGATCCATCGGGATGCCATCGCCATGGGCGAGCGTGTGCTGATCGTGGATGACTTGCTGGCAACCGGAGGCACCGCGGCAGCCACCATGAATCTGGTCCGTCAGCTTGGGGGGGAGATCGTCGGCGCAGCCTTTCTTGTCGAGTTGCTTGGGTTGAAGGGCCGCGAGCTTTTAAACGGCTGTCAAGTCCGGGCCCTCGTCCAATATTGAGTCATGGCCAAGCTTCATATCTCTTCCGGGGGCATCGTGTTCCGGCTGATGGGCAGTGCGGGGGAAAAAGGCTCCGTCGCACGGGACGAGAGCCTGTCTTCAGGCTCGGGGCGGGTGGGTGAAATGTCGGAGCCAGGGCGGGCGGGTGTGAAGGGGTCTGGTGTGGGCGGCTATGAAGTGGCACTCATTCGTGTCCTACGCGCGCGTGGCGGAACGGCATGGGCCTTGCCGAAAGGCTGGGTGGAGCAAGGCGAGGAACCGGAGCAGACGGCGGTTAGAGAGGTTCGTGAAGAGACCGGCTTACAGACGCGCGTCCTGCGAAAAGTGGACGAAATCTCCTACCAGTTTTACTCACGGGCCGATCATGATCGGATTTCCAAGACCGTGCATCTCTTCCTGTTGGAGTGCCTGGGCGGGGATACGGCCGATCATGATACAGAGGTGGAGGAAGCTCGCTGGTTTCCGATCGAAGAGGCGAGCCAGAGACTGACGTACAAAAACGAACGAGAGGCGTTGGAGAAGGCTGCGGTTCTGTTGGAAGAAGGAGAGCACGCCACATGACAGCCAAGTCCAGGTCCCGTCAGGAGGTGAAAGGCAAGATAAAGGCACCTCCTGCCAAGCCGACGAAAACGAAAGCGACGGCGTTAAATCCCAGACGGGACACGCTTCGCAAAATGCTGCTGGAGCGGCGCCGGCAGGTGCTGAAGGAGATCGAAGAGTTGATCGGCCATCGGCTCTCCGATGACGCGCAGAATCGGGTCGACTCGGTCCCGGACGTTGGCGATCAGGCCCTCCTGGATTCGCAACGCGGCCGTGATATTTCAATCCTCGAAATGCGTAACCGCATGCGCCAGAACATCGATGAGGCGTTGATCCGTGTCGATGAAGGCGCTTACGGGATCTGCTCCGATTGCGGGGTGGAGATCAGCGAAAAGCGGTTGAAGGCGGTGCCGTTTGCGCGACGTTGCGTTTCCTGTCAGGCAAAAGAAGAACTCCTGGAAAAGATCGAACAAGAAGAAGACCAAACGACCTGAGCGCATGCGGGCCTTCTTTCTGGCCGTGGTCATGGGGTGTGCGGTTCTGTCGTCGTTTCCGGCCTTTGCCCTATCCCCTGACGAAGAAAATAACGTCGATATCTACCGCCGCTTCAATGCCGGCGTGGTCAACATCACGAGCCGCGCCGTTGCCTATGATTTTTTCTTCAATCCAACTCCGACCGATTCCTCGGGCTCGGGCGTTATTTTTGATTCGCATGGCCATATCCTGACCAACTATCACGTCGTGAAGGGCGCCCAGCGCCTCGAAGTGAGCCTCGCTGATCGGACCAAATGGCCGGCGAAACTTGTGGGGGCCGACGCCCAAACGGACCTCGCCGTGTTGGCGATCAATGCTCCCCCCGAGTCCTTGACCGTGATGCCTCTGGGGGATTCATCCAGCCTGCAGGTCGGACAAAAGGTGCTGGCGATCGGAAATCCCTTCGGCCTCGAGCACAGTCTTTCGGCCGGTATCGTCAGCATGATTCGTAAGGTGGTGAAAGCGGGTGAGGCCGAAATCGAGGACGTGATCCAGACAGACGCGGCCATCAATCTGGGCAATTCGGGAGGACCGCTCCTCGATTCCGAAGGGAAAGTGATCGGCATCAATACTGCGATCTTCACTCCCTCGGGCGGCAACGTGGGAATCGGCTTCGCAATTCCGATCAATACGGCAAAACGCGTTGTCGGTCAGATTCTCGCCCACGGCTTTGTGATCTATCCCTATTTCGGGGCTGAGACGCAGACGGTCACGCCGCTCATTGCGCGGGCCTTGGAGTTGCCCATCGACCGCGGGGCATTGGTGATTCGGGTATGGAAAGGCAGTCCGGCGGCGAAGGCCGGGCTGCTGAGCGGCACCCAGCAGGTCATCATCGGTAATACAATCGTAATCGTCGGGGGGGATCTGATCACGGCCGCCGAAGGGCAGGAGGTGAACTCTGCGGAAGAACTTCGGCGCCTGCTCCGCCATCATGCTCCGGGTGATATCATAAAGCTGGACCTGATTCGCCGGGGCAAGCGAGGTATGGTGGAGGTTAAGCTTGGCGAGCGACCGCGCGAACGCATCCCTTTGAAAGAGTGACGGATCGGATGGCACCGGACACTGTGAAGCGAGCGGTCGTTCTGTGTAGCGGCGGCTTGGATTCCACCGTGGCAGCTGCCGAGGCGCGGGCAGCCGGCTACGAACTCTATGTGTTGAGCGTCAGGTACGGGCAACGCCATCTTGTGGAGTTGGCAAAGGTGCCGGAAATCGCGCTAGCCTTGGGTGCCAAGGACTCCAAGGTCATCGATCTCAATCTGAGAGACATCGGCGGCTCTGCCCTGACCGCCGACCTATCGGTTCCCAAAGATCGGCCGGCAGGCGAGATGGGACGCGGCATTCCGGTTACGTATGTTCCCGCTCGAAACACAATTTTTCTCGCGCTGGCGCTTGGCTGGGCGGAAGTGGTGCAGGCGGATAGGATTTACATCGGCGCCAACGTGCTGGACTACAGCGGCTATCCGGATTGTCGTCCGGAGTTTCTCAAGGCTTTTGAAAAACTGGCTATGGTGGGGACGAAAACGGGTATCGAGGGACACGCAATTCGCATCGAGGCGCCTTTACTGAAGATGACAAAGGCCGAAATCATTCGCCGGGGCGTTGCCCTCCAGGCGCCCCTGCACCTCACTCACAGTTGCTATGACCCGGACGAGACCGGACGGGCTTGTGGGCGGTGCGACAGTTGCCAGCTTCGCCTGAAAGGCTTTTCCGAAGCGGGGCTCACTGACCCAGCGGTATACGTTTCATCGGGGTCGACTCACTAAACCGGATCGGGGACACATGTACAACATCTCTCCTGAAGAATTTTTCATGTATCTGACGATTTCCTTGATCGTTCTCATTCCGATATCAGTGCGGATATACCGCCTGTTCGGCAAGTCCCGCCTCAGGGCGCGGTTGAAAGAGAAGGACATTCCGTGACGGACGCCCGCCGCTGCGTCTTAGTCGGTTTCCTGGTGGTGGTCTTCATGGCGCCGCCTGTTGGTGCAGCGGAATCACAAGAATCGGACGCCGGTTTGACGGCGCTGTTTATTCGCTACTACAGCGCGATCGCTCAAGGACGCTGGAGCGACGCGTTTCAATTTTTGCACGATCGTCTCAAAACCGCGACCGAAGTCCACAGTCCTGAAGAGTTGGCGCACAAAAGCGCCAGGGCACAACAGGAGCTCATTGACGCGTTTGAAACCTTCGATCGTCTCGAGGTCGCGAGGACCACAATGGACCTGACGTCGATCAAGGGCCGCGTGAAGTCCTCAGGGGATGGCAATATTGCGGGTATCATCACATACGATCTCATCGTCTTTCCGAAGGGGCCGGGACATCCGCTCATGTATCGGGTCGTGATGGATGTCGGGCTCGCTGGCGGCCGAATCATTCGGATCACCCAACACTCAATAACCCGGATCGACCCGGGTGGGTTCGGCGATGCCATCTAGTCTTCGGCCTTCCCTCAATCGAAACTCACGACGTTGAAATCTGCGTGGCGCTTTCTGGTTGACACCGGGCAATTGTCCAGTATATGCACTCAGCTTTATATGTCGGACCACGGGAAAACGCCCCGTCCCACGGGACAACGGCGCGTCTATTCTAACGCCACTCGGCCGAGACCTCGTGGCTACCGAAGCGCGCCGGGGGCGGGTGGGTGAAATGGCGGAGCCACGACGGGCGGGTGCAATAGGCTGCTGGGGGTAGCGCGGGTGACGACGGGAAAGGCGGCCGTCTTGGCGGCCGTGGGGTGGGCGGGTGTAATCGGGAAAAGGACGCGTCTTGGCGCGTCCGGGGCGGGCGGGTGAAATGGGTGCGAGAGAAGAGGTAAGTCATGATTGATGAGATTGCCAAAGTTGTGAGCGAGCGTTACGCACGGGCGGCGGCAGCTGGAGAGCAGATGTGCTGCCCGACCAGCTACGATTTTGATGAGCTGAAGCGGTTCGTGCCGGAGGAGGTCCTCAAAATCTCCTATGGATGCGGCACGCCGGTTGGGCTGGACACCGTCCGAGCGGGCGAGACGGTGCTCGATATCGGCTCGGGCGGAGGCATCGACTGCTTCGAAGCGGCCCGCAGGATAGGATCATCCGGTCGCGTCATCGGTCTGGATATGACCGATACGATGCTAGAGATTGCCCGCCGCAATGCGCCAATTGTCGCCCGTAACCTGGGTTACGCTTCATCGAATGTCGAGTTTCGCAAGGGGATGGCCGACGCGATGCCGATCAAAAACGAGACGATCGACGTGGTCGTCTCGAACTGCGTGATCAATCTGACGCCCGACAAGCACAAGGTCTTTCGGGAGATGTTCAGGGTGCTCCGACCGGGCGGGCGCTTTACCATTTCTGACATCCTGGCGGACCAGCGCGTTCCCCAATACCTGCTACACGACAAGGAAAAGTGGGGAGATTGTCTCTCCGGCGCGCTGACGGTGCAAGCCTATCTCACCGGACTCACACAGGCAGGTTTTCAGGTGGTCCATAAGGTGAAATCTCAAGCATGGCGCGTGATTGATGGCATTCATTTTGTGTCCCTCACCCTAACAGGGTACAAGCTTCCAATCGGGATGGAACCGAACGGGGTGCGCTTTGCCACGTTGCGTGGACCCTTCAGCCGAGTCGTGGATGAGGGGGGACATTCTTATCGGCGCGGGGAGGCTGTTGCGGTTGATCCCAGGACCGCATGCGCCTTGAAGACGTCTCCGTTACGGGACCTGTTCATTCTGACTGCTGAGATGATTCCGATGCCGACAGGCGATCCGCGATTCATTGCGATCTTTCCGGAGCAGAAGCCATGTGTCTGGCGAGGGCATTTTGCGCTCCTTACCAGCCCGTTCTTGGAAGCGGAGGATGATGATCACCATGTCTATCATCGGGGCGTTCCACTGGAGATCTGTTCGAAGACGCTCCGGGTCTTGAACGAGGAGGCGTACAGCCCCCACTTCCTCATCCTGAATCGCTCTCAAAGCGAAGTCAGCGGCGCAGCGGTGGCGTGCGATCCCGAAGGCGGATGTTGCTAGTCCGCGTGGCACCATGAGACGAGTTAGTCTGACCCCGCAGCAGTGCGCCAAGATGTTCCGGCTGATTGGGGACAACACCCGGTTTCGGATCGTGCAGACCTTGCTCAGCAGAGAGCAGTGCGTCGGTGATCTCGTGCGGATCGTGAAGACTTCCCAGCCGCACGTGTCGCACCACCTGCGGGTGCTGCGTGAGGCCGGTCTGGTCCAAGGGATTCGCGAAGGCCAACGGATTTGCTACCGGCTCGCACCGGCTGTGCAAGAACATTTAACGGGCACGAAAGGGGAGGCTCTGGACTTCGGATGTTGCAAGATCTCATTTTCCCGCACCGCTCTGGTCGCCAAAAGCTGAAACTCGCCGCCATGCCATTCTGGGCTGTGCCCTGGCTCTCGTGCTGCGGCTCTTCGTGTAATTTCTTCCGGCAGGCAGCGCACTGTTTGGTTGGCTCGGTGACAGGCGCCGCGTTCAAATCGCAGCGTTCCTTCCGTTTTCACCCGCCCGGCCATTACACCCACCCAACCCTGGGTCGGTCAGGACCGACCCTTTTTCCCCGGCGCGCGCTTCGGTAGCCACGAGGTCGGGCATCTGTTGCTCTTCCAATGGCGTTGGAATAGACGCGCCCCTTCCCGCTATTCTTGACGGTCGCGCTCGCTTCTGATTACATAGCCACATGGCGTATACCCGCGATCGCCGGTGGCAGATCAAAGCCCGCAGGGACATGCAGAAGCGCATCGCTGAAATCCAGGCGCGCACGCTCGAAAATCTTGACTATGCCTTCGATAAGCTGATCCAAGAGCAGCCGGATCTCTATTTCACAATGGAGGAGGGGCTCGAAGAGGTCCGACAGACTGTCACGCTGGTTGGAGAAGAGCTCGACTCCGCTAAGGGCCTCAACGAATTGGAGCGATTGGATCGCAGGATAGAATTCATCGAGGAGCGCTTCGAGGATCTCGAAAGCGAGCTCTTTGCCCGTCCGCGTCGCAGGAGCAAGCGCAGGCCGAGCCTCTTTGATTTCTTCAGAGCGGCAAGCGGAGGCGGTGACGGATCCGCAGGAAGCGGAGACACGCTCGGGGACGTCCGAACCGCAGCGGAAGCCTACGAGATTCTTGGGCTGGACTCAGGATGCTCGCCGACGGCGGTGACGCGGGCCTTTCGCCAGAAGGCCAAGGAACTTCATCCTGATTCACGCGACGGCGACCGCAGCGGGGAACCCAAGCTTAGAAAACTGATCGCCGCGTATCAGTATCTCCGATCCACGTACAATACCGGCGACGACAATGCCTGAGGAAATCCACAGAATCTAGAACACGCCCCCAACTTTTTCCGCGCCACGAAAGCTACTTGTCCCCTCTGCCCAGGCTCCTCTCATACAGCAGCACCTTCCAACCTTCTTCTTCGCTCAAGAACTGTCCAACGATCGGGAGCATCCCGGTTCCCGGAATTTGCCCGGTCTGGCCGAGGCTGCCGTTTTTCAGCACCCACATCATCTCGCCGGGCGTTCGCACCTTGTTGAACTTCGGGTTGGTAAAATTTCGCGGCTGGATAGGCAGAATCTTGGCTGCCCCTCCGTCGCCCTTGCCTTCCGGTCCATGGCATTGAAAGCAGGTCCCGCGTCCCAGAAAAATCGCTTTCCCTTCCGCCAGAATCTCCGGGGTCGGCTCAAACGGGGGCTTCAGTGCCTTGGCAGCGGGTCGTTGGGGTATTGGCACGCGGGACAGAGTGATATCGTACTCGCCGCTTGGCTGTCCATAACCTGCTGGCGGCACGCTTTGAGCAAATGTCGGCTCGGTAAGCAAGACGGTAAAGAGGGCTAGCGCAATGGAAAAAGCCGGCATTTCCAATTCTCCTTACGTCTCAGCGTTACGTTGGAGGTACCATAACATGACAAGACCCAACAACAGCATCGGAATGCTGAGAATCTGTCCCATCGAGATAAAACCGCCGAACAGTCCGAGATGCGCATCCGGTTCTCGAAACAGTTCCACAAAAATCCGGCAGGCACCGTAGCCGGTAATGAAGGTCCAGAAGAGCACGCCGGGGGGATGAGGACGGCGATCCACAATCAACACCACAGTAAGGAGAAGGACGCCCTCCAGGAGGGCCTCATAGAGCTGGGAGGGATGGCGGCAGAGGGGTCCACCCCCCGTCGTATCGAAGACCATGCACCAGGGAACATCGGTCGGGCGTCCATATAATTCGCCGTTGATAAAGTTGCCGAACCGGCCCAGCCCCAATGCGATGGGAGCAGCGGGCGTCGCAAGGTCTGCAAGGCTATAGAAGGAATATCCTTTCCTTCGGCAAAAAACCCCGCAGGCCACAATCACCCCAATGAGCCCGCCGTGGAAGGACATGCCGCCTTCCCAAACGGCCAAGATCTTGGCGGGATGGTCAAGGTAATAGAAAAGATTGTAAAACAGGGTATAGCCGAGGCGACCGCCCAGAATCACGCCGATCGCCGCATAGAGAATCAGGTCGTGAAGGTCATTGACCGGAAG
>Ga0207684_10000442_pt1 | contig 54677 bp, 40 predicted proteins | sample KBSK5501metaG_FD_184342 | JGI IMG/M metagenome (GOLD analysis project Ga0207684, IMG submission 184342) | Corn, switchgrass and miscanthus rhizosphere microbial communities from Kellogg Biological Station, Michigan, USA - KBS K5-50-1 metaG... | ecosystem: Host-associated > Plants > Roots >... | reverse complement strand
CTCGAATGCTATTCAATAATGTGAAGTGAAAACTAGGATTTGTGCGGTGTGTGAAGGGAAAAAAGTAGGCTACTCAACATTACTGACTTCTCAACATAAGATTTGTAATGTGGAGCTCCACATTACAGGTGAACTGCAAGTCATGAGCAAAACGTTTCGTGCGTACGATATGAATCAGCAGTTGCTGTTGCCGCCGGACCTGCGTCAATGGCTGCGTGAGGATCATCTGGCGCTGTACGTCAGCGACTTGGTGGAGCAGTTGGATCTTCGGAAGATCATGGGCGTCTATGAAGGCGATCTGCGTGGGCGGCCTCCGTATCATCCGGTCATGATGGTGAAGCTCCTGATATACGGTTACAGCGTTGGCAAGATGTCGTCGCGCAAGATGGAGCAGGCAACTTACGATGACGTGGCGTTTCGAGTGTTGTCGTGCAACCAGCACCCGGATCACGACAGCATTGCGGAGTTTCGCAAGCGGCATTTGAAAGAGCTCGGGAAACTGTTCGTCCAGGTGTTGCAGTTGTGCCAGCGAGCCGGGCTTGTGAAGTTGGGGCACGTGGCGATCGATGGAACGAAGATTAAAGCGAATGCCTCCAAGCGTGCATCGCTGACCTATGAGCGGCTGAGTAAAGCCGAGAAAGAGTTGGAGGCGGAAGTGATTCGATTGCTCGGCGAAGCGCAACAAATCGACGAGGAAGAAGACAAGTTGTACGGGAAAGGTAAGCGAGGCGATGAGTTGCCAGAAGAACTGCGCAACCGCGAGACGCGACTTGCAAGGATACGCGAGTTGAAAGCAGAGCTTGAGCGCGAAGCCGAAGAGGACGCTGAGAAAGAACTTGCGCTCAAGGAGGAGAAAAGAGCTGCAAAGGAAAAGGGAGAAGTATTCAAGAAGCAGCACAAGCGAAAGTGGGCCAGATCCGAGACGGGAGAGGTGGTTCCTAAGAGTAATGCGCAGCGTAATCTCACCGACTCGGATTCTCGAATAATGAAGGACACCATAACGGGAAGTTATCAGCAGGGATACAACGCGCAGATAGCAGTAGATCGAGAAGCGCAGATCATCTTGGCGGCAAGTGTTGTTCAACAAGCAAATGATTGCGCGCAGTTGGTTCCGATGTTGAACGAAGTAAAACAGAACGTTGGGAGAATGCCTGAGCAGGCAACGGCAGATGGAGGTTACTTCACCGTTTCGGCAGTGACAGATAATAGTCTGAGAGAGATTGATTTGTATGTTCCGCCCAACGAACCGATGCCGCGTGATGAATACAGTGATGAGATTGCAGAAACGGCAAGCGTTCGTGAACAGATGTGGCACAAGCTGAGGCGGCCGGGGGGCCTTGAGATCTACAAGAAACGAAACACGACAGTTGAGCCTGTGTTTGCTCAGATCAAACACATCCGCCAGTTTCGACAGTTCGCATTGCGAGGACTCGCCCATGTGGAAGCGGAGTGGAGTTTGATATGTCTGACGCATAACGTGCTGAAGTTATTCAGAGCTAGAAAACAATGCGAAATCGCCTAAAAAAAAACGCCAAACGCGGCGATCGCCAAATACCGAAGCAAAACCGGCTCGCCTCGTGAAGTCCTGAGACGGTTTGCTTAATCACTCGAGTAGAAAGCCAAATGAGTTCAACGAAACGGAGTCTCACAAAAACTTGAGCGTGCAACGCAAATAACCCGACAGACTCCTTCAGGCGGAAGTTCGTATTTGAGTAGTTGGATGGCTCGCCATTGCTCTTTATGAACTTCCGCCTGAAGGAGCCTGTCGGAAAGGAACTCTGCGCGTTCTCTGCGTTCTCGGCGCCTCTGCGGTGAGCTGTTTTTTTCGAGCAAATTAACCGCAGAGACGCAGAGCCCGCTGAGATTACGCAGAGAAAAACTATTTTTCCGACAGACTCCTGAATGCCGGACTACAAACCTCTAGCTTCCCTTGAATTCTGGTTTTCGCTTTTCGTGAAACGCGGCGGTTCCTTCTTTCACGTCTTCACAATAATTCGTCACCATCACTGCAAGCGCGGCGTCTTCCAAAGCGTTTTCCAAATCCATAGTCTGTTGTTTGTACATCATGCGCTTCGCCATTCGTATCGCGATCGGCGGCCCGTCGGCGAGCCTCTCAGCCCAAAGCCGTGCCGTCGAAAGCAGCTCCGCATCGGGAACCACTTTCGTCACAAGCCCCAGCTCTTTCGCCTTTTGTGCGGGATAGACTTCGGAGAACAGCGACATCTTCAGCGCTTTCTCAAGTCCCATGAATTTGGGAAACAAGTAGGCTCCGCCCTCATCGGGAATGAGCGCGAACTTCAAACTCGTGTCGCCAAGCTTCGCGCTCTCGGCCGCGATACGAAAGTCACAACACAACGCGAGCGTCAGTCCGCCGGCAACTGCCGCTCCGTTGACCGCGGCGATCACTGGCTTGTCGAATCGCCGAAGCAGCGTGACGAGTCGATGCATGTTTTCGCGCATCTCGAGCATCGCTTCCATCTTGTGCCCGCGATATCGCGCCGGATATTGAAAGTCGCGGCTGATGTCGCCGCCCGAGCAGAATCCGCGCCCGGCGCCGGTGATGATCACGGCGCGCACGTCATCGTCATCGCGCGCATCCGAGAGCGCCTCGATAATTTCGTGGACCATTACTTCAGAGTAGGCGTTGAGCTTCGAGGGCCGATTCAAGGTTATCGTCGCGACGCGGTTTTCTTTTGAGTAGATGATCTCGCGATAGTCCATTTGAACTCCCTCGTGAAATGACCACGGATGAAACGGATTTGACCGATGTTCACGGATCAGATCCGTGGCGATCAGTCTAATCCGTTTCATCCGCGGTCTATTTCGTCACCTCCCGGTAAACTTCGGCTCGCGTTTCTCCATAAACGCGCGTACGCCTTCTTTGTGATCGCCGGTCATTGAGCAGCGCATGTGGGTTTCGGCTTCGCGATCAAGCATTGCCCTGAAATCGGCCGTGGAAGCCTGATTCACGTTTGCCTTCATGTAGCGATAACTCGTCAGCGGGCCGTGTGCGATACGAGAAGCAATCGCCTGAACTTCGGAACTGAGATTGTCATGAGCAACAACGCGATTCACCAAGCCTAGCCTGTGAGCTTCCGCGGCGTCGATGATGTCCGATAGAAAGAACAGCTCCTTCGCCTTGGGTCCTCCGGCGTATTGCGTGAGCAACCATGTTGTCCCGAAGTCGCCGCCGTACCCGACCTTCGCGTAAGCCGTCCCGAACTTCGCTTGATCAGACGCAACGCGCAGATCACACGCGAGACAAACTCCGAGCCCCGCGCCCATCGCGAAGCCATTCACCGACGCGATCGTTATTTTTGGAATGTTGTAGAGCAGCCAGCTCAGCTCCTGCATCTGACGCAGCCGATCGATCTTCTGTTCAAGCGTCTCGCTGTCATCCTGAGCCATCGTCGAAACGTCGCCGCCCGCGCAAAACGCCCTGCCAGACCCCGTCACTACAATGCATCCGACCTCGGGATCTTTCGCCCAGGCTTTCAACGTCTCGATTGATCCGGCGATCAGATCCATGCTGAGCGCGTTGAGCTTGTCGGGCCGGTTGAATGTAAGGGTCGCGACTTTGTCTGAAACAACAGTGAGCATGACTTCGTCAGGCATGATTTCTCCTCGCAGGTTTGATCGGGCGGGATTATATCAAAAAGGATCATCGTTGCTAGTTGATGGAATCCCATATCATAAGGTTGCGGATGGCTTTTGATTCGGGTTATCGTCTGCGCTCATCGCTTGCGTTCAACTGGCATCTTCATCGCCGAATCAGACAAAACCATGGCAAGCATTCAGTCCGCGGAAGCCAGATCCTCATTAACCAAAAACCAGGTCCGCGGATTCTGGGCGGCATGGGCAGGCTGGGCCCTGGACGGGATGGACTCGTTCATCTACGCGCTGGTGATGGTGCCCGCGCTGAGAGAGCTCCTGCCGCGATCCGGAATCGCCGGCGATCAAGCGAATGTCGGATTCTATGGCGGGCTTCTGTTCGCATTGTTTCTTGTGGGCTGGGGACTCTCGCTTGTGTGGGGACCAATCGCCGACAAGTTCGGCCGCGTGCGCACATTGATGCTGACAATACTTTGTTACTCGCTGTTCACTTTTCTCGGAGCAGTCGCGACAAGTGTGTGGCAGCTTGCGGCGTTCAGATTGTTAGCGGGAGTAGGCATCGGAGGCGAGTGGTCGATGGGAGGAACATTCATCGCCGAAGAGTGGCCCGAAGACCGCCGCAAGATGGCCGCCGGGTACATGCACACCGGTTACTACTTCGGAATTTTCCTGGCGGCGATCGCGAATTACACGATCGGGGCGAGCTTCGGCTGGCGCGCGATGTTCGCCGTCGGAGGATTGCCCGCGTTGCTCGTGGCATTTATTCGATACGGTGTCACTGAATCGAAGCGCTGGCAACTGAAGCTCGAACAAGTTGGCAGCTCGCTTACAATGCGTCACTCGTTCTTCGAGCTCTTCAGTCCGGAGTATCGCAGACGGACGATACTCAATTCGACTTACTTGCTAGTCTCGATCGTTGGGTTGTGGGCGGGGTCGGTCTACGTCCCGGCGTCGGTGACGCATCTTGCGTCGAAGGCGGGAATCGCGGATGCGCAAGGCGCCAGGCTCGCTTCGTATGCGACGATGATACTGTCCGTCGGCACTATCATCGGTTGCGTGGCATTGCCGCCGTTGGCCGAAAAACTCGGGAGAAAGGCCACGCTTGCGATTTACTTTGCGATTATGGCTGTGTTCATCGCGCTCGGTTTCGGTTATGTGTTTTATCTCAGCGAAGGCGCGCTTGTATGGTTCATGGCGTGTTTGTTCTTCCTTGGAATCGGCGGAGCAAACTTCGCTATGTACTCGTTGTGGTTGCCGGAGCAGTACCGGACCGAATGCCGCGCGAGCGCTTTTGCATTCGCGACCTCGATAGGAAGATTCGCCGGAGCGGGAATAACGTTTCTTGTGGGGGCCGGGGTCGCGCACTTCCAAACGATAGGCACACCGGTGGCGCTTACGTCGGTGGCTTTTGTTATTGGGCTGCTGCTGTTGCCGTTCGGCGAAGAGACCAAAGGCCAACCGCTGCCTCCGTAACTTAACGAGACAATTTCGGGTTAGCTTGTCGATCTGCGCGGCACAAGAGACTGCTTTCCAAAAACGAGAGACTGGGCTCGCTTGCAGATTCAAACAATGTAGGCGATGCAGGCGCTCCTAATCTGGACAATCTAATGATAGAGTTAGGTTCGAACAGAGGATTGCATTAGAATTGAATAACTCAGAGTTAGACGTACAGAGTTCGCTCGAGTAACGGCATTGGCAGAGTGACATGACCAGTGATCACAAACAGACCGAGTCAATCGTTGCGATCAGAGCCAACCTGCTGGAATTGATTGCGGTTACAGTGGGAGTTGCTCTTGGCGTTAACCTTCTAGCGGGCGGGATACTTCGTCAGCTTGGTTGGTCAGGCTTAGCAATCGCCTGTTTAGGAGCTGGCCTCGTCTTAATCGGGTGTGTATTCATCATAGTACGGGCGGCTCCACGTATAAGTCGTGAATTCGTGTTCCGAGGAGTTCTTCCTGTCTCACCAAAGACCCACGAAGTAATTTCAATCGACAGATATGAATTTGCAACGGCAGCAGCCAGGTATATCCGTGCCCTTTCAGCTGAAAACAAGGCCCTAGCCCGAGTCTGGTCGGACAACCCACTGAGCGAATTCAACGTTGACCCAGATGGTGGAGTGACCCGGAAGAGTTCGCCAGCATCTAAGCTCGTTCGCGAGGCACTGGAGTATTTCTTCCTCAACAAATTATCGCTGCATCTCAGTTCCTACTTCCAGAATAATCCCCGAATTGACGATTCTGAAATTACAACAATCGGGCGAAGGGACATTCCATCAGTGCTTTTAGAGAACCGTTTTCTGGAACTTTTCTCCAAGCCGATGGAAGACCGGGAAGTGTTCTTGCCTTCCGATTCGTCTAAGTTGGGACCCAGAGTCCTAGAAAGCGGTGGTCGGATTGTTTCAGCCACTGGAAAAGGAGGCGCAATCTTCGATCAATTCGAACTCATTCTGCCTCGGGGAACACATGTGACTCGTGTTGATCCACACTCGATCTGTGTTAGGACAAAACGTTTCTCAATGCAGATCGAAGTCCTCTTCGACGGATTCGCAACGGTTCTGCCGCGTCATTTTGAGAAACTCTACCTCGATCGCGGTTTCCGAGATGTGCAGCCTTATCAGATTAGTTTGGTAGTGAACGTAAGGTTTAGATTGCGTTCATTGTTCACCCCGAGCGGTTGGGAGTACTATCGATGGCTAGATTCATTTCTCGACGGGATCGCCCACGCATTCTCGTTTGAGCGATTTCTTCAGGATGTCGGTTGGGAAACCGCCGTGTCGGCTGCGATAGTTACGCGACGCTTGTTTGGTTCTTCCGACGGAGTAACCGACATACCTAAAACCGCCCTAACGCAAGAAGGGGAAAACAGAAGATAAGCTCAGCCGCACTTGCGACAGAGTGCTCCAATCTCTCATCGGTTCTAGAGACTAGATCGCCACGCCTCACAAATGACTAAGTCAAACGGCTTTCGCACAATCGACGAACAGGATTCGATACTGTTGGCGCTAAGCAGAGGCTATGTCACAGCCGCATCTATCGACGAGCCGTAGACGCGTCCAGAGTCTGTGATGACACGAATGAGGTGCGATCGAGAGGAAATTCAGCGCTGATCTTCGCTGACTTCGTTTCGCAGATCGGCGCAGATCAGCATAACGAAATCAGCGAGGATCAGCGATTAATTCACGATGCCCCGCACAAGCACAACAGCCACCATCGGCAAACGCAAGATCGAACTCTCGAACCTGAACAAGGTCCTCTTTCCGTCCGAGCAAATAATCAAAGCCGAGCTGATCGAGTACTACCTCAAAGTCGCGCCCACGATTCTTCGGCATATCAAAGGCCGGCCGTTGACTCTGGTGCGATGGCCCGACGGCGTCGATCACGGGACCTTCTTTCAAAAGAACCGGCCCGAGTGGGCGCCCGCGTGGCTCGAACACATTGAGCTTGGCGGCAAGGATGACAAGGTTGATTACGTGCTCGCGACTGAAGAGGCCTCGCTCGGATGGCTTGCGAATCTCGCGTGCATCGAGCTTCATCAGATGCATTGCCGCTCGCCTCATTACGACAAGCCCGATTACATCGTTTGGGATCTCGACCCGCCGGAAAAGTATCCGTTCACACAAATCGTCGAACTCGCATTCGATATGAAGGAGCACATCGAGAAGTACGGCTATCACACCTTCGTAAAAACAACCGGCGGCAAGGGCGTGCACATAGTCGCGCCCATCGAACCGAAGTGGTCTTTCGACCTCGGTAAGGAAGCCGCGCTCGACGTCGCAAAAGCCTATATCGAACGCCATCGCGAAACGACAACGCTTCTGATCAAAAAGGATCAGCGCAAAGGCCGGGTGCTGATCGATATCTATCGCAACAGCACATATCAAACAATCATCTCGCCATACAGCGTTCGCGGCCGAGGAAACGGGCCGGTGTCGATGCCGCTCACGTGGGACCGGCTCGAGGCGGTGGAAGATCCCGCTGACTTCAATTTGCGAAACGCGCCCGACATCCTGCTCGAAGAAGGCGATCCGTGGGAAGCGATCGACGCATACGCTACCAAGCTTCATACTCAACAGCCGAAATCAACGAAGCCGGCGGCCAAACCCAAAGCATCAAAAAACAATGAAGCGCTTGCCGACTACGCTCGCAAGCGCGCGTTCGATAAGACTCCGGAGCCGGGCCCCGAAGTATTCGCGGGCGAGAACAACGCGTTCGTGGTTCATCGGCATCACGCGACGCGGCTTCATTACGACTTGCGAATCGAACGCGAAGGAACCTTGAAGTGCTGGGCGATTCCGAAAGGGCTGCCGCCGCGGCCGGGAATAAAACGAATGGCCGTCCAGACCGAAGACCATCCGGTGAAGTATCTCGACTTCGAAGGCTCGATTCCAAAGGGCGAATACGGCGGCGGCGATATGTGGATCTTCGCGCGCGGCCGCTACGAGATCAGCAAGGAGAAGAAAGACGGTTTTTACTTTCGACTCCAGAGCCGCGAGATGAACGACGAGTATCGAATGATACACACTAAAGAGCGAGACTGGTTGTGTGAGCGAGTCGCCGCGCCGCAAATCGACTGGCTGCGTTCACCCGTCGAACCGATGCTCGCGCAAAGCCGCACCGATGCGTTCGACTCGCCCGACTATCTTTATGAAGTGAAGTGGGACGGCATTCGCGCGATGGTCACGCTCGACGAAGGCAACATCACGATTCGCAGCCGCGCACAGCGAGACATCACCAACCTATTTCCGGAGCTCTTGATTCCCGATCAGGCTTTTCGCGCGGCGTGCGGACTGTTCGACGTAGAGATCGTGTGCCTGAACGAGAAAGGCCAACCGGTGTTTGAAGACGTGCTGCATCGCTTGCAACATCGCAACGAAGCATCGGTCAATCGCGCTCGCGCCAAGCATCCGGCGGTGGCTTACGTGTTTGACTGTCTCTATGTCGACGGACGTCCGATCGTCAACGAGCCACTCGCTCGCCGGCGTGCCTGGATGGTGGACTCGATCAAGCTGCCCAATCCCGCTTATCGGCCCAACGAAGCAATCGATGAGGGAGTCGCGTTGTTTGAAGCGGCGTCCGCGCACGGACTCGAAGGCATCGTGGCCAAAGAGCGCAACAGTGTTTACATGCCCGGCAAGCGCACTTCGCATTGGTTCAAGATCAAGACTCGTCACACCGCCGACTGCGTGATCATAGGCTTCACCAAAGGCAAAGGCGGCCGCGAGTCGACCTTCGGCGCACTGCAATTGGGAATGTACAAGGGCAAGCAGTTGGTTTATGTGGGCAAGGTAGGCACGGGCTTCAACGAGCGGACTTCGAAGAACGTGTTAGCCGAGCTTCAAAAAGTGAAACGCGGAGAGCGCCCGATCAAGGAGAAGCCGATCGACGACGCTGTTACGGTATGGCTAGAGCCCGAGCTTGTGTGTGAAGTTCAGTACGCCTCTCGAGTGAGCACGGGTAACTTACGCGAGCCTGTGTTTGTGAGATTGCGCCCGGATAAAACGCCCGAGGACTGTATAGTCGATTAGAAGTAGAGGGGGCTCGATATTAGCCCCGATGGAGAACCAGATTCAGGACTATGAAGAAGCACCTAAAAATGAGACAGGCGGAAATGCGTAGGCGATGGGGGAGGTCATCCGTTCCTGATAGCGTGCAGGCCAAAGCTATAAGGAATTCAGACACGTCATCCGTCAAGCCCTGTCACTCCGGTGCGAGAAGTCATACGTCAAAGCCAGCTAAAAAAGTGGAGAACCGCCCGAAGCTGGATCTGCAGCTTGAGGATCGCGTCTCATCCGATCTGTCGGTTTCCCAAGAACGTTCGTACGCCGAATCCTATCTACCATTGACGATCAAGTCTGCGGAGCAGTCAAGAACCCTCATTGAGCAAGAGACTTCGGAGTTCCCGAAAGGGTGGCCGTTTCAAGACAAAGTCCTAGTATGGCTCGCTCCGATTTTTCGAGATGATGTGAGACATTTTCATCGCAACAACGGACCAAGTATTGATGGCCTCTTCGAGGAACATCAACTGAACCATCTCGACAGAGATTTGGCAAAGCAACTAAGCGAGCGCTTGAAAAACCTACCATCAGATCGACGCACAGCCTAAATCGTCGAGACAAGAACTTTGGCGTAGACGTGGGGGGATCGCACACCAAGCCCACGGCATGGCCGTGTCTTCTTGGCGAATGAATCCATTGCAGAAGCAGAAGCTCAGACGGATAATGCAGGCACAACAGTGATGATCCAAGAGTAATTGCGAGGTGTGATGTCAACAAGCGAAATCGATTCCATTCTCACCAAAGTTGAGAGACTCTCGACAGACGATAAGAAGCTTTTGATCAAGCGAGTAGTAGATTTGCTCGGCGAGGGGAATCGGCGAGCGAAGACACAGCGAACGATGAACGCTGGTCGCCGGCGAAAGACAGGCGTGCGACGTTCGCAGCAAAGTTCCGCTCTCGACGAGGAAATTGCTGCTTACGCGCTCCGTCATGGCGGGGGGCCTCTCGACCTGGACCCTGCGCTCGAAGCCGCCTCGGTGGAATTCTTGCTTGAAGCAGCCATGAGTAACGAACGATGAAGCGCGGCGAAGTCTATTGGGCGATGCTCGCTCCGCGCTCGGGTTCGGAGCAACAAGGCCGGCGGCCTGTCATCATAGTCTCACGCGATGGTTTCAACAGGGCGCCAAACTGGCGCTCGGTGATTGTGGTTCCGATATCAACATCAACCTCTCAGGCGGATCGTGGTCCCACGGCAGTTCTACTGCCCGCTAAGTCGGGCGGATTAAAGAAGACCAGCATAGCGGTGTGTCATCAGGTGACGACACTCGATCGGGCCAAGTTGGAGAAACTTATCGGCGTGCTCTCTCAAGGCTTGATGCAGCAAGTCGACTCTGGCATCAAAGCCGCACTTGACCTGGTCTAGTCGTGTTGCATAGGCGTCTCGGCAAGCGCAAGCCAATTCACGCGCGAGCCTATCGAAATGGGAAAGCAAATCTCCAAAAAAACAAAGTTGATCATCTCGCACGACTCGGCCGCGCGACTCGCGGTCGCCGTCGAGTGGCTCAGCGACTATCCGCCTGATGCCGAGATTCTGATCGTCTCTCCAACTCGCGAAGCCGGTGACGAATTCGTGCGCAATGCCGCGCTGAAGTCCGGCGCGAGGTTCGGACTAACGCGATTCACACTCAATCATCTTGCCGCGAGCCTGGCGGCGACGGAGCTTGCACGCATCGGGATCGTCCCCGCCAGCGGGCTTGCGCTTACGGCAGTGGCCGCGCGCTCGATTCATCTGCTCCATACTGCCGGAGACTTGTCTTACTTTGAGCCGGTCGCTGAGAAGCCCGGTTTCCCGGTCGCTATCGCCCGCACACTCGAAGAACTTCGAATGAACGACGCCGACGCGAAGTCGATCAAGAAATTGCCGCGCGGCGGGAAGGATCTCGCGCGGCTTTCGGAGAGCATTGCCCGCGAGCTTATCGAAGCGAAGATCGCTGATCGAGCACGAATCTTTGAAGCCGCGATCGAAGCTGCTCAGCACTCAGCACTCAATACTCAGCACTACGTGGGCTTGCCCTTATTGCTGCTCGACGTGCAGGTGAATTCATCTCTTGAAGCACAACTAATCAAAGCACTCGCCGCGCGCGCGCAGGCGGTGCTTGCGACTGCGGCTCGCGGCGATGAGCGCACGATTCGGTATCTTGAACGCGCGCTCGGTTCGAAAGCGGTAGAGGCTGAACAAGATTCCCCGCGGATTGGCGCTGCCTTCGGTTCGCAGATTGCCGCTGATCTGCGAACATCAGCGTTACGAAAGTCAGCGAAGATCAGCGGTGAATCCAATGAGTCGCCAACCTCGCTCGACTCACTCAAACGTCATCTATTCGAAGACTCTTGTTGCGACCGGGCGAAGCTCGATGAAACCGTGACCCTCACATCGTGGCCCGGCGAAGCTCGCGAGTGTGTCGAGATCGCGCGACGCGTTCAACGCGAAGCCGCCGCCGGAGTTGCGTTTGATCGCATCGCGGTCTTTCTGCGATCGCCGGTCGAATACGGTTCGCATCTCGAAGAAGCATTTCGACGCGCGAACATTCCAGCTTACTTCGCGCGCGGGACATCGAGACCCGATGCCGCCGGGCGAGCGTTGCTGGCGTTGCTCGCTTGCAAATCCGAGGGACTGTCGGCGCGCCGCTTCGCGGAATACCTGTCGCTCGCCCAGGTGCCGGATCCCGAGAGGCCCATTGACAGTGACGACCACTGGGCTCCTCCTCAACACGACCTGCTTCCGACGCCTCTCGAACCCGAGACCGAAGTTGAAACAGAAAGTGACGAGAGCCCGCTCGCCTCCGAACTCGAGGGCAAGTCGATCGTTGACGGGACTGTTCGCGCGCCGTGGCGATGGGAGCGGTTGCTGGTCGAGTCGGCGGTGATCGGCAGCGAAGATCGTTGGGAGCGGCGCATCGCAGGGCTCGAACGCGAGTTGCTGTTGCGCCGCAAGGAACTGCGCGATGAAGAGGAGAACCGCGCGGCGCTCCTGGATCGAGACATTCTCGACCTGGCACATCTCGCCGAGTTCGCTTTGCCGCTGATAAAAAAACTCGCGGCGCTGCCCGATAGTGCAACGTGGGGCGAGTGGCTCGCGCGACTCAGCGATCTATGTTCATCGGCGCTTCGCGAGCCCGAGGGTGTGATTGAAACGCTAGGCGAGCTCGCCCCAATGTCGCCGATTGGGCCGGTTGAGCTATTCGAAGTGCAACAGGTGCTAGCGCCGCGGCTTCGCGATCTGCCGATGCCGCCCCCGCGGCGGCGTTACGGTCACGTGTTCGTAGGCTCGACGGACGCGGCTCGCGGGATGACGTTCGATGTTGTGTTCGTACCGGGGCTCGCTGAGAAGTTGTTTCCTCGAAAGGTGACTGAGGACCCCGTGCTGCTGGACGCCGAGCGGCGGCTGATTGAAGCCACACAGCTTGCAACACAGCACGATCGAGTGACCGCCGAGCGGCTGGCCTTGAGATTGGCTCTGGGAGCCGCTTCGAAGCGAGTCTATCTCTCCTATCCGAGGATTGATGTTCAGCAATCGCGCCCGCGCGTGCCGTCGTTCTACGGACTGGAAGCGCTGCGCGCGGCTGAAGGCGAACTGCCCGGCTTCGAAGAGCTTGGAACGCGCGCGGAATCCGGTTCGAGCGGGAGACTCGGGTGGCCCGCGCCCCAACATGCGAGTGATGCGATTGATGAAGCCGAGTACGATCTCGCACTGCTCGGGCCGTTGCTCGATGCCGATCCCGAAACAACCTCGGGCACTGCGCACTATCTGCTCGATTCAAATCCGCACCTGGCGCGCGCGCTCAGGTCTCGCTCGCGCAAGTGGCTGCGTCGATGGACCTCGTACGACGGTCTGGTCGAAGCTGATCCACCCGCGCTTGAAGCTCTCGCGGCGCATCAACTAACATCGCGATCGTTTTCGCCGACCGCGCTTCAGAATTTCGCCGCGTGTCCTTATCGGTTTTTTCTTCAGGCGGTACACCGGCTTCAACCACGCGAAGAACCGGCCGCGCTTGAAGTCATCGACCCGCTCACGCGCGGTTCGCTCTTTCACAAGATCCAGTACGAGGTGCTAACTCTGTTGAGAGAAGCAGGCGAGTTGCCCATCACCCATCGCAACATCGAGCGGGCCATCGAAACCGCGAACGACGTGCTTCATCGAGTCGCATCCAAGTCTGAAGACGATCTGTTTCCGGCGATCCCGAAAGTCTGGGAAGACGGGATCAACGCGATTGGCGCGGACCTGCGCGAGTGGCTTCGCCGTCACGCCGATGCCGGCGACGGATGGGTGCCATATAAATTCGAGTTGTCGTTTGGACTCGCGGATCGCGAACGCGAAGAGGAAGACCCGTCGAGCGTCCCGGATCCAATTCCGATAATCGAAGACCACCTCAAGCTGCGCGGCTCTATCGATCTTGTCGAGCGTCATTCGTCGGGAAAGCTTCGCGCGACCGATCACAAGACCGGCAAGGCTCGCGCAAAGGATGGCGTCGTCATCGGAGGCGGGCAACATCTGCAGCCGGTGTTGTACGCGCTCGCGTGTGAGAAGTTACTGGGCGCGCCGGTTGAATCGGGGCGTTTGTATTACTGCACATCGGACGGCAACTACGAAGAGCGAGTTGTGATGCTCGATGAATTCGCGCGCGGCTACGCCGGAATCATGACCGAGACTGTTGGCCGCGCGCTTGAGGAGGGATTCCTTCCGGCGGCCCCGGCTCACGATGCGTGCGTCTGGTGCGACTACCTGGCGGTGTGTGGGCCTCACGAAGAGCGCCGCGTGCGTGGCAAGCCTCAACAGCGGCTGGTAGAGTTGAAGACCTTGCGCGAGCTTCCGTGACGAATAGCAATGACGGAATCGCGGCGCTCGCTGATCTGGCACTCAGAGTTTGTAATATGAAACCAACTGAAAGACCCCAAATATTCGTGCGTCTGTTGTGCATCGCGGCATGTCTTTCGATGCTGATGCCCATCTTCTTCTCGACACAAATAGCCGCGGATCAGAAGCCGGCCAAGTCCGACAAGGCAGAAGAGAAGAAGACCGAACCGTTCAAGATAACGAAGCTCACACAGGGTATGGGTTTGTACGCGATCGGCCCGGTGTCTCCCGATAAGAAATCGATTCTACTGATCGCACAGAAGCCCGGCCTGGCGCCGAACCTGTACGTGATGAACATTGGCGATCATTCGATTCGGCCGCCCCTGACTAGTTTGCAGTGGGGCGTCGCTGATCCCGTTTGGTCGCCCGACGGTCAATCGATCGCGTTCGCGGGCTTCGGCGAAACGGGGAGCTTCCCGGACATCTACGTGCTGTCGATCAAAGGCGGCGCGCCGCGTCAACTCACAAAGAACAGCTTCACCGATAAGGAGCCGGCCTTCACGCCCGACGGAAAGCGGATTCTATTCACGTCGGATGAGAGCCCGTTGCCCGATGCCGCGTTTGGAATCCTGCACGTCGCCGTAATACCGGTCACCGGAGGCAAGCCGGACTTTTTCACCGAAGATGAGTGCTCGTCGATACGTCCGGTGATGTCGGCGGATGGGAAGAGTGTTTTTCTGGTGAAGATCAGCGACAACAGCGGACGGCATTCCTTGTGGCAATACGGTCTCGATGGCAAAGCGATCACGGATCTGACTGAGACTCGATACGCCCGCATTCGCAGAGTGATTCCCGGCGGTGCGGGCGGATCAATCGTGTTGTGGGCGCAGGAGCAAGCCGAGCAGCAGGACAATGTTTATCTATTCGAGCCCGCGGTGCCTCGCGCGCGAGACTTGCCCGAGCCTGATCTTCCGAAATTCAGCCCGGCGCTTTCGCCCGACGGTAAGCTGATTGTGTTTGTTGGTCCGGGGGCGATCGGCTCGCAGCTTTACCTCTACGATTCGACTACAGACCAAATCAAGCAGCTAACCTACAAGCCCGCGAACACGCACTCGCCGGTGTTTGTGTCGAACACTGAGATTCTCTTTGGTTCCAATCGCGAGAAAGAGAATGAGCTTTATCTGTTGGAGCTGGACCAGCCGGTTAATGAGAAGAAAAAGAAGTGACGAGAATGGCCAGCGGTTCAGAATGCGCATAGCTCGTGCTAGATTGTTATTGAAATCCGATTCGGTTAGGGTGAATGAATATGTCGACCGTCGTTACCGCACCAATCGAAATTGACGACAAAGGAGTTGCCTGGCTCACTGGAACGAGGATCAAAGTCATCGAAGTCGCGCTCGATCATCTCGGGCACGGCTGGAGTCCCGAAGAAATATTCTTTCAGCACTATGGCCAGCTTTCGATGGCGCACATTCATGCAGCATTGTCTTTCTACTACGCGCACCAATCCGCATTTGACGCTGAGATCGCGAAGAACTCTGATGAAGTGAGGCGTCTGCGGGCCGAAGCCGGCGAGTCGCCCGGAAGGAAACGCCTGCGTGATCTGGGGCTCTTGCCTTGAGCATTGGGCTGTACATGGATGTTCATGTGCCGTACGCGATTAGTTACGGATTGCGCTTGCGTGATGTCGATGTCGTTACATCCCAGGAAGATGGCACAACCGAACTTGAGGATCCATCGCTTCTTGATCGCGCAACCGAGTTAGGGCGAGCGCTGTTCACGCAGGATACAGACTTTTTGCGCATCGCCAGCGAGCGTCTACGCAATGAGATCGAATTCTCTGGAATCATCTTCGCCAATCAGAGCGATATGACTGTGAGCGGATGCATCCGCGATCTCGAAGTCATCGCCAAGGTCTATGAGCCGGAGGAGTTGGCAGATCGCGTGGAGTATTTGCCGCTATAGGCCTCGCCGCCACGGAACGCCGAGTGGCAGTTCGCGAATGCAACTCACATGATAGATTGAATCTAGTACCGGTACCGTCGATTCAACTCGACTAACTACAGCCGCACGAAGGAAACATCGTGAAGTTCCTGCTCCGGCCGCGAGCGTTTCAGTCGAGGCTTTGAGAGATTGCGGTGTAAATGCTGCGGGAGCAATAGCGCTTTGGCGCTCGTCCCTCCGGAACTGATTGCGGGGAAGTTCTATGCCGAATTTGTCTGACATTGAAGACGTTGGCGACGATTTGATTGAGAGCTTCAGGGTGGTGCTGCAAGCGGTTCTTCCGGCTATGATTTGCAATTTACTTGAAGACGGCACACTGGATAGCGCCCGCGTATCAGATCGAGATTATGTTTGGGCGGTACTACAGAAAGAGGTCCATTCCCTTCTTGAAGTCATGGGAGATGTCGGCGGGAGTATTACTCACGATATCGATAGATCGGCGAGAGACCTACTTGGTGCTAACAAGCACGAAGCTGCTGTCATCCTTTTTGCGACTGCCATTGAGCATCGACTCAACATTTTCTATAGGCTGTCACTTGCGTTCAGCGGTCTTAGCGATGAGCAAATCACTGAGATAATCAGGACTACGAATCTGAACGCCAAGACCGGATGGCTATTGTTTTTGGTTGCGAAGTACGAGTTGAAAGAAGACCTGCGGAAGCAGTTGGTTGAGTTGATAGAGCTTCGCAACCAGCTTGTTCACTTCAAGGCTGTTCCGAGCAAGAATCTTGACGATCAGATGTCAGGCAGTCACAACGTGGTGAAGGAAAGGATTGGCAATTTGAAGGCGGACGAGTTAGCTAAACTCCCGATGACCTAGACAAAGCCCTCGAAGAGGCCTTGACCACCGCTCATCAGAATCTCAAACTCGCCAAGGAGATCACCGCGTTGATCCTTAAGTCAGAGGGAATGAACTCCTGATAACGCGAGTTGATGTCAGCCCTGTCCCTCAGATTGCTTTGGGAATCCCCGACCGATGCCTCGCTTGGGTAGCGGCGTCTCGCCTCCCTGAGGATGTCGTGGCTGTGAATGACGCCCGATCTGGCGAACTGGGCAAATGCCGTAGAAGAATCGAGTCTTTATGCTAGACTGAGGCTCGGGAGTAACGCTATGAGCAAGAGCATCACACTGGAAATATCTGAAGCAGAGGCTGCCAATCTCGAATCGTCCATCGACCAATTGCTGAAGGCACTCAGACAACTTGATGAGGGGCACGAGCAGAGATGGCCAGAGGTTGAACGCCTCAAGGCCGAAACACATTTGATGATGGAGCAAATCAGGACGACGTTGAATGTGGAAAAAACTCTATGAAGTCTTAGAAAACCAACTCCTGAGGTTCGAGCGCCGCCTGCCGCCTGCTGGAAGGGACGAGGATAACGACGAGACGAACTAAAACCGCCTCTATGAGAGTTTTCCTCCGCTATCCTTTATTCTGCTTGTTCTCCTCATTCCAAGTACCAACCAGGCGAGACATAAAGTAAACTATCCAAGCCGCGCGTGGCTTTACCGCTCAGGCAGCACGCGCGAAACCGCTGAGGAGGACAAGAAAAGTGCGCAGGCTCACTGCTCCCCGAGTGCGACGCGCGATTTGCTGTGCGCTAGTTGGTATCACCCTGTTGATCGGCCCCGCCCCCGTCGCCCGCGCGAGCGATGGTTCAACAGTTTCCGGAGTGGTTCGCGATTCATCCGGCGCTGCGATATCGGATGCAACCGTGACGCTCGCGACCGCGCATCACGCGGTCATCAAAACCACAAAGAGCGACGCACAGGGCGGGTTTACATTCTCGGACGTTCCGAGAGGCCGCTACATCTTGATTGTGTCCTCCCGCGGGTTCGACGATCGACAGCACGCATTGACCGTCGGGTCGGATCCGATCGATAACCTGGAGCTGGTCGTTGGGCCTCGGCCATTCAATGAGGAAGTGACCGTAACGGCGAATCCCGGCGTAGTCGAAACGGTCGAGAGGATCTCGCAACAAGTCAATGTCATCGGCGAGCAACAAATCGAAGAGCGCGCGGCGAGCGTCACCGCCGAAGTGGCCAATGAAGAAGTCGGCGTGCACCTGCAACGCACCAGCCCAACCATCGCCGGCATCTTCGTTCGAGGGCTCACCGGCAACAAGGTAAATGTGTTCGTCGACGGCGTGCGCTACTCGACGTCGGCAATGCGCGGCGGCATAAGCTCGTTTCTCGATCTAATCGATCAGTCGAACCTGAGGACGGTCGAAATACTCAGGGGACCAAACAGCGCTCAATACGGCAGCGACGCGATTGGAGGCGGCGTGCAGTTTCTGACGCTCTCGCCGTCGTTCTCAACGGACAGGCCGGAGGTCAGGGGCAGACTCAGTTCGTCTTTCAACAGCGCCGATGCGGCATTCGGTTCGAGTCTGACGACTTCGTTTGCGACAAAGACGCTTGCGCTGCTTACGAATTTCAGCGGACGCCGAGTGAATACACTCAGGACCGGGCACGAGCGAGATTCGCATAACGCGGTGACGCGTTTCTTTGGATTGAGTTCCGACTTTGTCCTTGGAGATCGAACGCCGGACACCGCCTTCACTCAGTACGGCGGTCTGATGAAGTTGAATTACGCGCCTCGGCCGTTGTCTCAGATTACGTTGAGTTATGCGCGGAGCCAGCAGGACGGCGGGAAACGTTACGATCAGTTGCTGGGAGGCGACGGGAATTTGATCGCCGATCTGCGAAATTTCATGCTCGACTTCGCCTATGCCCGTTATGACAAAGTGCAACTCGGTTGGTTTGATACTTTCACAGCGATCTACTCATTCAACTCGCAGCGCGAAGAGCGCGTGAATCAGGGCGGTAACGGAAACCCGAACGCATCGATCAATCACGAATTCGAACGGACCAACGCTCACGGAGTTCAGGCGTTTGCTGGTAAACAATGGGGATCGCGCAATAACGTGTTGCTCGGCGGCGAGTTCTATCACGAGCGAATCCAGGCTCCGTCTTTCGGCTTCAATCCGGTGACAGCAGTTTCTACTCTGCGCAGGCCGCGTGTGCCCGGCAACTCGCGCTACAACAGCGGCGGGTTGTACCTTCAGGATATTGTCGAAGCGATTCCGAACCGCTTGCGGCTGGTCGGAAACGTGCGTTGGAGCGCCGCGTCCTATCGAGCGCGCGCCGCGGATTCGCCGCTCGCCGGCGGAAAGCCGCTCTGGCCGGATGATGCCCTCAAAGTCGACGATGTGACGTTTCGCGCGGGGGCGATCTTTACGCCGATTGAAGGCGTGAGCCTCTCGGCGAACATCAGCCGAGGGTTTCGCGCGCCTCACATCACCGATCTTGGAACGCTGGGGATAACGGGTTCGGGATTTGAAGTCGCGGCGCCTGATGTCGCCGGACTCGGCGCGACAATCGGGTCGTCGGCGGACGGCACGGCTGTTTCAACGGGAACGCCGGTGACACAGGTCGTGCCGGAAACCAGTATCACCTACGAGCTGAGCGCGCGTTATCACAAGAATCGCTTTGATACGGATCTTACATTCTTCGTCAATGACATCTCTGACAACATCACCAAGCAGGCGTTGATACTTCCGCCGGGGTCGGTGGGCAAATTACTCGGGACGACGCCGATTACTTCACAGTCCGCAAACGGAGTGGTATTCGTCTCGGCGTCCACGGGTCCGGTGCTCGTGCGCGCGAACTTCGATGACGTGCGAATCTACGGCTTCGAGCACACGTTGGATGCGAAGCTCTCATCGGATTGGTCGATCGGCTCGATCTTCACTTACCTGCACGCTCGCGATAAACGAACTGATTTGCCGCCGAACATCGAAGGCGGAACGCCTGCGCCCGACGGCTACTTGAAGCTTCGGTATGCGCCGGCATCACGGCGATTCTGGATTGAACCCTACATTCACGCGGCTGACCGGCAGGACCGGCTGTCGAGTCTCGATCTTGAAGACCGGCGCACGGGCGCAACGCGGTCGCGAGGCTCGATCGCGAGCTTCTTTAACAACGGGGCGAGATTTCGTGGGCTCGTGAGCGCCGGGCCTGACGGAATACCCGGCACCGCGGATGATCGTTTGATTGCGACGGGCGAGACGCTTGCGCAGATTCAGAATCGAGTGTTGGGAGCGGGAGTGAATGCGGCGCCGCTGTACACATCGATCGCCGGTTACGCGACGTTCAATGTGCGGGGCGGCTTGAGCTTCGGCGAGCGTCACGAAATACTGATCGACTTCAGGAACATCAGTGACAGGAACTATCGCGGGATAAGCTGGGGACTCGACGCGCCTGGACGCAGTCTGTTCTTGAAATACAATCTGCGGTTTTGATCGCACAATTAAGACCATCGATCGATTCGCGCGGCCGGATTAGAGGATGCGTGGGAGTAGTGCAAAATGCGAATGCTCAGAACGTATGTGTTTATTGTTGTTCTTCTGGCGATAGGTTCGACAGGCCGCGCGCAGTCAAACACGGCAATCATTCGCGGCACGGTGACGGACAACACCGGCGCCGTTGTTTCCGGAGCGAAGGTGCGGCTCGCGAATGCAATCACCGCGTTCGTGCAGGAAACTGCGAGCGACGGTCAGGGAGTTTACCGCCTCGTTGATGTGCCCCTTGGCGTTTACACTCTCACGGTTGAAACATCGGGGTTTGAGACTTCGACTCGAGCGGTATCGATTCGAACAAACCTGGCGCAGCAGATCGATGTGCAACTTGGCGTTGCGCCGGTTCGACAAGAGGTTGATGTTTCAGCGATAAACGAACTCCTCGAGCCTGATAAGACGGCGCCCACAACGGTGATCGATCGCAACCGCATTCTAAGGCTTCCGACGTCTCAGCCGAGCCGCAGCGCGGAAGAGGTTATCGCTATGGCGCCGGGTTGGACTGCGGATGCGAACGGGCGCATTCACGCGCGTGGCATCGAATATCAGGTCCAGTATTCGATTGACGGCATTCCGATCACGGACACCATAGCCGATTCATTCGCAGCCGCGCCCGACCCGCGGTTGTTTAGATCGGTTGAGGTAAGTACCGCGAATATACCCGCTGAATACGGGAACAAGCTCGCGGGGATTGTCGCGGTGACGACGCGAGCGGGTCTTCAAATCCCGCAGTCGGGCAGCGTAACCCTGTCGGGCGGGAGCTTCTCTACGTTTGAAACTTCATTCGACTTCGGCGGTCATTCGCAGAAGTTCGGTTACTTCGCAAGCGCCGCGGGCTCAACCACCGATCGCTTCCTCGATCCTCCGGCAATCGAAAACTTTCACAACAACGGACAGGCGCTGAAGACTTTTTTCAAATTCGACTACACGCCAAGCGATAAGAATCTGTTTCGCGTGAATCTTTTTTACAACCGGCAGAAGTTCGATGTGCCCAACTTTCCCGATCAGCAGGAAGAGGGTCAGAATCTGCGGCGTCACCTGAACGACAACATGGCGTCGCTCTCCTGGGAGCATATCTTCTCGCCGAGTCTGGTGAGCCAGCTCTCCGGATACGAGCGATACAACGCGGCGAACCTGCGCAGCAATGAGATGGTCGGGCCTGTGTTCGCGGAGCAGTCTCGCCATCATTCAGTTTATGGATTGCTTGGATCGCTCACGTGGCAAAAGAGCCGGCACACGATCAAATCGGGATTCGAGCTGACACGTTTCCCGGTCACCGAATCGTTCACTGTGGCGATAACCGACCTGGGAGAGTTGCTCGAAAAGGAACCCGATCTTCCGGAAGAGGTTCAGCAGTTCATCTTTCCCAACGCATTTTTCTTTAACGATCACCGTACAGGCTGGGAAGGATCGGCTTACGTCCAGGATCACATCAACGCAACCCGCAATCTGACTTTCGATCTAGGCGTGCGCTTCGACAGTTATCATTTTCTGGTCGATAAGAACTTCGTCAGCCCCAGGCTCGGCGTTGCTTATCGGATCGAGAGGACCAAAACCGTTTTGCACGCGGGTTACAACCGATTCCTCGAAACGCCTGCGCTCGAAAACCTGCTGCTGTCGTCATCGGAGCAAGCGCGGATCTTCAGTCCCGGCGGCGAAGAGGGCGGCACAGATGACGAAGAAAGAGGCGCGCCCATTCGCCCGAGCCGCGAGTGGCAAGTCAACGGCGGCCTTCAACAGCAACTGGGACGATACATCAGACTCGATTCGGATTTTTACTATCGACGTTTCAAGGATTCGCCGGATATCACTAACTTTTTGAACACCGGAATAATCTTTCCAGTATCGCTGGCGCGAAATCGCTCAAAGGGCATTGAGACTCGCCTTGATCTGGCGCCGGTTCACGGGCTTTCAGGTTTCGTCAGCTATACGAACCTGCACCTCTACGGATTTGCGCCCATCACTGGCGGATTGTTTCTTGGTGAAGCGATCGATCTGCGAGAGCGGGCCGTCCAGCGTGTTCACAACGAAGAGGATCAGCGCAACACCGTCGTGTTTCAGTTTATGTATGACCGGTTGCCGGGAAAATTCTGGACGGCATTAGGCGGCCGTCACGACAGCGGTTATGCGGTCGAGACTGAGCCTGGAGAAAATCAGAGCGAGTTCGAGATGGAATTCCCGGAGAAGGTTTTGGACCGCGTGAATTTCGAGCAGGGTTTCATCAAGCCTCACACGGTTTTGGATTTCTCAATCGGGCGCGACTTCGCGATCAACGATCATGTTTCGCTGTCGGGTCAGTTCAACATTCAGAATGTTGCAGACACGTTTTACCTGATCACATTCGAAAGCGTGTTTTCGAGAACGACGATCGGCCGCCCGCGAAACTACAGTGGCAAGCTCAGCATCAATTTCAAATAGCTAAGGCATCGGGTAGTGACGTCACAGAGTGTGGCTGGCTGAGAATTGCCGGTCAGTGCCCTCTGCGTCCTCAGCGGTTATTTCCCGGAGCTAATCCAGGAGAAACCGCCGAGGACGCTGAGGACGCTGAGGTTTGCTACTGGGGTTCGTACTTCAGAACGACACCGCTCAGCCCGACGGCCCACCCAGTGCGGTTATTCAGGAAAACCACATTCATCAATCGCGCGGGAAGCGGCGCTCCGACGTCGATCCAGCTCTCGCCCGCATCCGGCGTATAGAGTATCGCGCCTTCGTCCCCTACGACCCAACCGTGCGAGCGATCGGTGAAAAAGACATCGTGCATCTTGAACTGATCCTTGATCTCGTACATCTTTCGCCAGGTGCGTCCGCTGTCGGTGGTCTTCGCGATTCGCCCGCTTCGTCCGACGACCCAACCTTCATTCGGGCCGGTGAAGAACATCGATCTGAAGACGTCTTCGGGCAATTTGGTTTGGACCTTTTCCCAATTGAGTCCGCCGTCCGTTGTTCTGTAAAAGCTCGCGCCGGTTGTGCTCGCCCACGCGCGATCCGAGTCGAGAAAGAAAATTGCCGCCGCGGTTTGATCGAACGGATACTTGATCTGATTCCAGTTCTTGCCGCCATCGACGGTTGTAAGAAAGACGCCCGGCTGTTCGGCGTATTCGTCCTTACGGCCGCCGCCCCACGCCCAGCCGTGAGTCGCGTCGATGAATCGAAGCGAATCGATTTGCTCAGGCTGATCCATCTCGGGTTGCCGAAGATTGCCAATCAATTTGAGTTTCACGGTCCCGGCTTTTCGTTGAAGCGTCCAGGCCGCGCCGCCGTCGCTTGTGTGAAGAATGTTCCGGTCGATAGTGAGCGCCCAGCCTTGCTGCGGATCTACAAACCAGACTGATCTTATTTTGTTTTTGAACTGATCGGGAATCGGCCGCCAGGTCTGACCGCCGTCGGTTGTTTGGAGGACTTCGAAGCCCTGATTAGCCTTGAGCGGATCACTGATCTTCTCGCCCGGCTTTCTGGGTTTTGGTTTTCTGTTGCCGTTAGCATTCTCGTCAGGCTCTTCCGGACCGCGTCCGCTTGTACCGTTGAGCCAGCCAACATTCTCGTTCACGAAGTTGGCATTGAAGAACGAGTCTCCGGTGCCGGTGTCTAGAGTGACCCAGCCGCCCGGTGCTTCAGGATTTCTTGCCCAAATCATTGGCCACCGACTTGGATAGGCCAAGAACAGGAAGAAAAGAAATGCCGTAACCAAGAGACCAATGCTACTAGTGACTGTTCCGATGATTGCTCGCTGGCGTGTTGGTTTCCAATCGTCATCGTCGCGCCCTTCCTTCGCCAATACAGCAAGGACTTGAATTCCATGCACGACAATCGCCGCCGACAGTACCCCCGAAGTGAAAACAGTCTTCAGAACCGTAAGTTGCGCTACTGCGCAAGCCCCTACTACCACTCCAAGGACGCGGTAAAACCGGGACTTACCGTAACCACCGATAAAAGCCGCGACACCCAGGCCCACTCCACCTGATAGCAGATTCAATCCGGTTATTGAGACAAGCGAATAAATCAGCGCCGTAATCCCGAACGCTTTGACAAATCTCGAATCATCTATGGCGTCGTTGAAGGATGGTGACAAATTCATACGTACCACCAACATCCTATTCGGCGATGTCTACCCAATTCCTACTTCGCTGAAACGTGATCCGATACTTGTCGAAGAATCCATTCTGTCCCAGGATGCCCGTCCTTACTCCTCTCGATTCTGTGAAACCCACCTCAACATCCACGCCGCTTAGGCCACGTACAATGAGTCGCACCGAATGAACGTAAGCTATGATGGGAGTCTCAGCTATGCCACCAATTCGCTCTTTTCTCCCTCTGTCGACTTCGATTCCAAGAATCTCACCAATCTTCGAAGGAAAAAGACACAAATCGGCGCCCGAATCGACCAGACACATCAGGTCTTGAAAGTTATTACCATGCAGGATTCTTATTGGAATATACGGGCGACGGGCCGACGGCTTGCTCGGGTCTCGACTAGGGATTTCAAGAAACTCAAACTTCATTCTTATGGAACATACACTTCGTCGAAAATGGGGACCTGAAATAGCGTGGTCTCGCTATAGCCTTTGCACTCGGCATCAGCTTTTGCTTCAAGCGGATCAGCACCGCTACCCACAATTCTCGTCTCAGACTCGAGAATCGCAACCCACTTGTTTTCATAGTCCCTAAACTGCTCGGTCAAGCTAGGCGTGCTTTGCATTGTCTTCTCTCCTGTTCCATCTTGTAATGCCTCAGTATACAAGGGACGCTCAAACGCCGGCAACACGCACGCCTGAGGATTTGCTAATCAAGTCGGTGCCTACCAGCCAGACGCAGATTCACTCTTCGAGCCAAAGTGCCAGTTGTGCTTTCCTGTAACTCAACTCGGTTATCGATAATGGGGCGTTGCAGTTGCGACAGGTGGCTCTCCTTAGACGTTCCCAAGTGTAGCTCGCGTCGTCGCCACAAGCATCGCAATGAACCTGATACTTTCGTAAGCGAAATCCCTTCGAGTCCTTGAGAATCTCGGCGAGTACCTTGGCGTCGTCGACAATTCTATCAGTCATGACGAGCCGAACTCCAAATCTTGCCTTGATTGCCGCAGGATCAAGACAGCAGTCGTCCTGCCACTTGGTCGCATCATTCCCTCACCTTAAACTTCACCATATTCGAGCGGCCGCCGTTTGGATGACGCGCTTGAAGCATCAACGTACCGGGCTGGCTCGTCAACTCAGCCGGGATGCGGGCGGTGAATTCGGATTCGCTTACATAAGTCGAGCTCACCGGAGCATCATTCACGAACAAAACGATCCCCGGTTTGAACGCGACTCCGCCAAGCGTCAACTCAAACTGTCCGCGGCCTGCCTTGATCTTCCCTTTCGACAACCGGGTGATTAGCGGGCCGTTCTCGACCGTCAGCATCAATGTGTTCGATCGATTACCGTCAATGTTTTGAACCAGGACTGGAAGCTCGGCCGCGCGCACAAGCAACGTGCCCGGCAACGTCGCGCCGAGCGAAGTCGCCGAGATGAATCGCGTCTCGACCCGCGAGCCCTGCACAAAGACGACGGCGCCCTGCTGGAAACGTTCGCCGGTGATCGTCACTTCAAGCTTGTCCGCTCCGGTGCCCGCGACCTGCGGGGTGATGCCCAAGATGTGAGGTGGATCGTCGGTGATCACCAGTCGCGATGCGCTTGAGAGTTCGCCTCTCGGATTGCGCACTCGTATTTCGACCGCGCCCGCGATTGCGACAAGATTCGCGGGTACTTGCGCTTCGAGTTGTGAGTCCGAACGAAAGACAGTCGGCAAAGCGGTCGTGCCAAGCAACACAACAGCGCCCGGAAGGAATTTGCTTCCAGTGACCACAAGCGAAAACGAAAGCGCGCCAACGCGAACCGAAGCGGGTGACAAAGCAGAGATCGCAGGCTTGATCGTGAAGGTCGCGCCGTTCGCTCTCGTGCCCGGCGAAAACAATCGCGCGAAGTTCTCGGCTACGATGGCGTGAAGCGTGAACGTTGAGCCATCACCATCGGGATCGCGATTCAGTGATTGACCGGCGCCTCCCTCGGCCGCGCCGAATTTGTTCTCCTGCACGAGGACTCCGTGCGCGTCCCTGAGCGTAATCGTATCGCCGCCGTTGTTCAACGACAGTCCTCCCGACGACGCCTTGAACACCAGATGGTTTTCGGCGGCATTACCGAACGCGCCCGTTGGCGTGCCTCCGCCAAATACGACGGCGGCTTCAAACGGCGGGAGGATCGTCCCGGCGGCGAACACGTGCCTGACGGCGTCGGCATCCGACAGCGTGTAGCCTGAGATGTCGAACGGTTCGCCGCTGCGATTCAGAATCTCGATAAACTCATCCGATGACGAGCTGCGCGTCCCATCGCCGTTCGCGTCGCCGGCAGAGCCTTCGGGGGGATCGGCAAGATACTCGTTTATCACCAGCGGATCCTTGATGAATATTCTGAGCGGCGCGGCGTTTGACGAACCGCCGTCCGGATTCTCAACACCGAGCAACACAACGCCCGGGATCTGCGTGAGCGACGCCGGCACCTTCGCTTGAAGCCGGCCCTCGCTGATGAACGTCGTATCAAGCGCGGCTCCGCGGCGCGTGTCTTCAATTACTCGCACGACGGCGCCGCGTTGAAACTTCGAGCCGTTCACAGTGACCATCACATCGCCGCTCCCCGCTAAGACTCCGGCTGGATCAAGCAAAGCGACGATGGGCGGGTCGGGAAGAACAAAGAAGATCAACTCGTTTGAAGAAGCTTCGCCGGGATTGCGAACCGACACAGCGCGAATCCCAACGCTTGCAATCAAGAAAGCCGGCACATCGGTTCTCAACTCTGAAGACGAAATGAACGTCGATTCGAGTTGGGTCTTATCGAACATCACGCTTGCGCCGCTCTTGAGATTTGCGCCTTTGATCGAGAGCGTAAAACCCGGAGCGCCGGCCCGTACGCTTGTCGGGAACAGCGAGGTCAAGACTGTCGCCGCGGGTATCACGTCGAACGAGTCCTGATTGGATTGCCTTCCGTCGCTGTTGCGAACAACTACGCGCCGCGTCCCGAGAGATGTAACAAACGATGCCGGCACGAGGGCTCTCAGTTCGTGGGTGTCGACAAATGTAGTCGAGACCGGCGTTCCTTCGACCAGCACGACCGACGCCGAATCGTAATTCAGACCCGAGATGAACAATGTGAATTGCCCGCTGCCTATCGTGACGAGCCTTGGCCGCAGATCGGATAAGAACGGCGGCGGCGGAATTATCGTGAGCGTTGCGATGTTCGAGCGATTGCCACCCTCGTTTCGCACTCGCACCTGATGAAGTCCGCTCACCTCCGTAACGCTTGCGGGCACCAGCGCCTTCAACTCACCCGCGCCGACAAACATCCTGGTCACCGGGGAACCATCGATCAAAACATCCGCCGTTGAATCGAAGCCGCTGCCCATCACCGTGATCTCAAACGGCGGGTCATCCTTTGGCGCGCTTGCGGGGGCGATCGACGTGATGCGCGGGCCTACGGTGAACGGCGAGCCATCAAGTCGAGTGCCCGGCGAGAACAACCGCCCGCCGCTGCCCGCTGCCGTCGAGTGCGTAACGAAGGTGCCCGTGCTGTCGGGGCTGCGCGTGATCGATTGATTGGCGCCACCCTCGCTCGATCCGTAGGTGATGGATTCGACGATATTGCTCCCGTTGTCTTTAAGCGAGATTGTATCGCCGGTGTTGTTCAGCGAAAGCGTCGCGGTAAACACGAGGCCGTTCAATCTCGCATTGCCGAAGTCGCCGGTGGGTGTTCCGCCGCCGAAGATGATTGCCGCTTCGTTCGCCGGAAGGATCGTGCCCGAAGGAAAAGTAAAACGCAGCGAGTCGGCATCGCTGATGGAATAGCCTCCGATGTCGATGGGCGCGTTGGTGCGGTTAATTACCTCGACGAATTCGTCCTGCGATGAACTGGTAACTCCGTCTCCGTTCGCGTCACCCGCCGCGCCGTCGGGCGGATCGGCAAGGTATTCGTTTATACCAACCGCCGCAAGAACGGTGAACGTAACGGCGTTGGAAATGACCGGGCCCGGATTCTCTACCGTGACTGTGTGCGCGCCGCTGACGTTAGTCACTGACGCAGGCACGGCCGCCGTCAACTGCATCGCGTTTTGAAAAGTCGTGTCGATGGGCGAGCCGTCGACTCGAACGTGCGCCGCCGCGTCGAAGTGATTTCCATTCACCGTTATCGGAACAACGCCCGAACCGGCGGCCGCCGAGTCAGGAGCTATCGAGCTGATCAACGGGTTTGGCGCGGTGAAGAGGCTGCCGTCCAGCCGCGTGCCCGGCGAAAAGAGCCGCCCGCCGCTGTGCCCGGCGCTCGAGTGCATCGCGAAGTTTCCATTCACATCCGGACTGCGCGTGATCGATTGATTGGCGCCGCCTTCGGCTGCACCGTATGTGACGGATTCGATAACGTCGGTCCCACTGTCTTTCAACGAAATCGTATCGCTGTCGTTGTTCAACGAAAGCGTCGCGGTGAATACAAGACCGTTCGCTCGCGCATTGCCGAATTCGCCGGTCGGCGTCCCTCCGCCGAAGATCACTGCCACTTCGTTAGCGGGAATGATTGTTCCCGGCGGAAAAGTAAATCGCACGCTGTCGGCGTCGCTGATCGTGAATCCGCCGACATTGGCCGCGACACTGGTTCGGTTGATGACCTCGACGAATTCGTCCTGCGATGAGCTTGTAACTCCGTCTCCGTTGGCATCGCCCGCGGCGCCGTCGGGCGGATCGGCGAGGTACTCGTTGATTCCGACGCCGGGAAGCACCGTGAATGTTTTTGCGTTGGAACCGGCAGGGCCTGGGTTCTCCACTGTCACCGAATGCGGCCCCGGTACGTTCGTGACTGCCGCCGGTATCGTCGCGTTCAACAGATTCGCGTTCTGAAACGTGGTGCTGATTGGCGATCCGTCAACTCGGACGGTCGAGGCCATTTGAAAATGACTGCCCGTGACCGTCAGAGGGACGTCGCCGCTTCCGGCGATTGTCGAAGTTGGCGATATCGTGCTGATCAATGGATTCGGCGGAGTGAATGTGGTGCCGTCGATGCGAGTGCCCGGCGAGAACAGCGCCCCTCCGCTTCCGGGCGCTGTCGAGTGCAGAACGAAATCGCCGGTGACATCCGGGCTGCGGGTGATTGATGCGGCGGCGCCTCCCTCACTCGAGCCGTAGGTGATGGACTCGACAACGATGCTTCCTGAGTCTTTCAACGAGATCGTATCGCCGGTGTTGTTCAGTGAAAGCGTTGCGGTAAACACGAGGCCGTTAGCCCGCGCATTGCCGAAGTCACCGGTAGGCGTCCCGCCGCCGAATATGACGGCCACTTCGTTAGCCGGAATGATTGTTCCCGCCGGAAAAGTAAAGCGCACGCTGTCGGCGTCGCTTATCGTGAAGCCTCCGACGTTGGCGGCCGAGCTTGCGCGATTGATGATCTCGACGAATTCATCCTGAGTCGCGCTGATGGCGCCGTCTCCGTTTGCATCGCCTGCTGAGCCGTTAGCCAGGTATTCGTTTATTCCAAGCCCCGCAAGCACCGTGAAGGTTTTTGAGTTTGAACCAACCGGGCCGGGATTCTCGACGATCACCGAATGCGCGCCCGGTGAGTTTGTCACCGGCGGAGGAACCGTCGCGTTCAACAGATTCGCGTTCTGAAACGAAGTGCTGATGGGTGAGCCGTCAACAACGACCATTGACGCCATTTGAAAATTACTGCCCGTTATCATCAACGGCACGTTGCCGCTCCCGGCGATTGTCACCGTAGGCGATATGGAGCTGATCAACGGGTTCGGCGGCGTAAAGGTGCTGCCATCGACTTTCGCGCCGGGAGAGAACAGCGCGCCTCCGCTCCCGGTCGCCGTCGAATGGTTGACGAACCCCCCGGTTACGTCGGGACTCCGAGTAATTGATTGATCGGCGTTCCCTTGCACGGATGTGAAGGTTAACGTATCAACTACCACGCTCGTGTTGTCTTTGATTGTAATCGTATCCCCGGTGTTGTTGAGCGACAGCCCGCCCGACAACGCGGTGAACACGAGCCCGTTCGCCGATGCGTTCCCAAACGAGCCGGCCGGCGTCCCGCCTCCGAATATCACCGCTGCTTCGCCGGCCGGAATCATCTTGCCCGCTGGAAATGTGAATCTAACCTGAGTTGCATCGCTGATGGTGAACCCGCCGGCGTTTAGCGCTGCTGCTCCACTGTTCACGACTTCAACGAATTCATCATTGGCCGCGCTAATGACTCCGTCACCGTTCGCGTCACCTCCGGCCGCCGGTGGATCGGCAAGATATTCGTTGATGATGAGAGTTGCTGCCTGAGGCGAAAAGTCCTGGGCGGGTGATGCGCCCGCGGTCTCGCGCAAGGCTAGCACATGACCGAGCAGGCCCGGCGCCAATATCAAACAACAAAGCAACGCGATTACGGTACTTCTCAACATCAAGCTCCAGCAAAGCTCCAGCGAGCGTGTCTTACCTTTTCGATTCTTGAAAAAAACCTGGTCTTCGACGAATTGGGTGGCAGCGATGTTACCGCAAACCACACGGCGTGTCCACGTCGAGCCTTCTGTTCTCGTATTGATGTCAGAGGAGATCGGAAAGTACCAATAAAACGAAAAGGGCGGCAGGGCGCGACATGGGTCAGAGGGCAACTTTTGTCTGAGGCCCTTTCCATCTGACGCCGTTCACCTTGCTGGTTCCATCTTGAAGAAGTCAATGCCGGCTGCTTGTTCGGGCAGGTCCACCGTAGCGACCGTTTTCAGAGAAACCAAATCTATCACTTCCACCGTTCCGGGTTCCGCGCCTACGCCTTCGACCGAGATAAACGCATAACGATTGTCGGGCGAGACTACGGCGCCGTGGATGACGCGGCGCTTTGTTGGAACTCGCGCAATCTCGCGGCCCGGCTTCACCTCGTACACTGAAACAGATTGGTCTCGTTTGTTGGTCGCGATTAGCTTGCCGTCTTTGGTGACGGCCAGATTGTAGACGCCGGGCCGAGCGGGGATTCTTCGTGTGACCTTCCAGTTCGCGGCGTCGATTTCAACGATCTCGTCTGACTTGTTGCAGGCAACGAAGACGAACTTGCCATCCGCCGACGGCTGAGCCCATGTCGGCGAGCAAGAAGTATCACCTGGCTTGGGCGGTTCCATTCCGTGGCCGCCGGAGTCGTGCGCAGCGGTTGCGTTCACCGCGTGCGAGGCCGCCGAGCCGTCCATTCCTCTCTCTTTTCCTTTGGTCACGACGAAGTGGCGAGAGACCTTGAGGCTGTTCGTATCGATCTCGACCAGCAAGTCGTCCATCATGCAGGCTGAATACTGTTTCGTTCCCTGCCTGTTGATGCGCGATCCGTGAGGCATCGTACATGTCGGAACGCGGGCGGCTTCGATCATCTGTTCGGTGGCGACGATCGAAACCGAAGACGGGACCATGTCACCGTGAAGATTGAAATTGACGACATAAAGCAATCCGCCGTCGCTCGAGATATCCATCGTGGCCGGAAAGAATCCGAGCGTTACCTTGCCGAGAACGCTGTTGATCGGTGCTGCCGCCACGCGAGACACCAACTGCCCCTGGCTGACGCAGGCAATTAGAAACAAAATAAACGCAATTCGTTTCTGTCTCCGTTGTGTTCCCCCGCTTGTCCTTGATTGAGCAATTGTCTGACTCATATGGCTGCCTCGCTCCCGAATAAAAATCACCCGCCTCCCGGATAATCTACAAGGCTGGATGCTATTCAATGCTCCTGTAGATTGTCAAGGGGAGCCATTGGAGCGCTTCGCTCTGACGGCCCGCGCATTGACGGGCGTACCACTCCGGTTGTTAAATCAACGTTCTCTTATCCATTCACTCGGTCTCGGGAGGAGCTACGATGACTGCTCAAAACGCGCAACAATCCGCCACAACCGACCTGGCAGCAAAGCAAAAGGAATTCATCTGGCCGTGCGCCGCTACTTACTACGAGCACCCGCTGGTGCTTGAACGCGGCGAAGGCATGCACGTGTGGGATTCGGAAGGCAATCGCTATCTTGATTGCTTCGGCGGCGTGCTTACGACGTCGATCGGTCACGCGCGTCCAGAGGTCGTCAAAGCAGTCAGCGAGCAGATCGGTAAGATCGCGCACACTTCGACGCTTTACATCAATCAACCGCAAGCGGACCTCGCGGAAAAAATCGCCAGTCTAACGCCGGGAAATTTGAAGAAGAGCTACTTCACGAACAGCGGCACCGAAGCCGACGAGACGGCAATGGTGCTCGCGCGAATCTACACCGGTCAGACCGAGATCATCGCGTTGCGCCACGCGTATCACGGACGTTCGGTCACCAATATGACCGCAAGCGGGCACGCGCCCTGGAAGCACGGGCCGTCGCTCGTTCCGGGGATTGTGCATGCTCACGCCCCTTATTGTTATCGATGCCCGTTCAACCTGAAACCCGGCTCCTGCGCGATGGAATGCGCCCGCGACGTCGAGGAACTCATTCAGACTTCGACCACCGGACGCATTGCCGCGTTCATCGCCGAACCGATCATGGGCGTCGGCGGGTTCATCACCCCACCCAAGGATTATTTCAAAGTCGTGACCGAGATCATTCATCGCTACGGCGGAATTTTCATCTGCGACGAAGTGCAAACCGGTTGGGGAAGAACCGGCGATCACTGGTGCGGAATCGAGCATTGGGATGTGCAGCCTGAAGTGATGACCTTCGCGAAGGGCATGGCCAACGGCGCTCCAATCGGCTGCACTACCGCGCTGCCGGAAGTCGCGGACAAGTATCCCGGCCTCACGTTTTCGACGTTCGGCGGAAACCCGGTGACCTCGGCGGCTGCGCTAGCGACAATCCGAGTGATCGAAGAGAACGAGCTTCCGAAGAACGCGCGAGTCGTCGGCGATTATCTGCGCTCGAAGCTTGAAGAGCTCAAGGACAAGTACGCGGTAATCGGCGACGTTCGCGGGATGGGCTTGATGCAGGCGATCGAATGTGTGAAGGATCGCACCACCAAAGAGCCCGATTCGCAGTCAGTGCTTCGCGTGTTTGAAGAAACTCGCCGGAGAGGCGTGTTGATCGGCAAAGGCGGGCTATACGGAAACGTGATTCGAATCGGCCCGCCATTGATTGCTACCAAATCCGACATTGACCAACTCGTTGGAGCTTTGGACGGTGCGTTCGGCGCGTTGTGAGTGTTCGCCTGGCGGCGCTGCGTGCTTGCCACGGTTGACGCACATCAGCAGCACGGCGTAGAGAATCAAGCTCGCGCCTGACATTTCAAGGAACTCTTCCAGCGCAACCTCAGCGCGATACAACGACAGCGCCGCACCCGCGTTGAGCATCTTGTAGCCAATCGTTTCGAGCACCGCGGCGCCGGTCACATAAACAACACAACCACACGCGCCTACCAGGCTTGCTTTAAGCGACATCCGCCACAATGAGCGCAGGTGCGGATATGCGGCGCATACGCATAACCCCATCGCCGACAAACACACGATGGCATTCACAGGGTTCTCGGCCAGATAGCCCGGGAGCCAGTCCACATATCGGCTGCCAAGCGACGCGGTGATTCGCTCGTGAAGCATTGCCGTTTCGTCGATCGACAGAAGCAGAAAAAACCCGCCGCACATTCTAAGAAAACGTCGAGACGGGCGATGACTCTCACGCGCACATGCGGCAAGCATCCAGAAGCTGATTGATATGAGAGTGAGTTGGAATGATGAAAACCATGCCGGCAGATTGCCTTCGCCGTCGAGGTTGATGAACTCGTTGAGCTGACCGGTAGAACCCTGGACCCACGCGTCCGTCCCGTAGGCGACCACCAGAAGTAGCTCGATGCAGATCAGTGTGAGGAAAAGTCTTCGCGCTTGTTGAATTGAATGGATCATAGCTCACCTTCTCAGGCGCGTCTGAAAGTCCATCGATCCAACAAGCGCGTTCGGTGGCTTCGGATGTGAAAGCGAGGCGGCGGGTTGCTCCGAGGAGCTGAGGAAAGCGTGTGCGGTCTTGTTGACGAGTCATAGCCGCTGTTGTCTAATTTGCTTCCGAGCATCGATACTACTGATACATTCAAACAGAGAGAGTTATGAAACAACGTCGTCCACTCATCGTGTTTCAAGTCATATTGCTTCTAGCCGCGCCGATTTTCGCGCAGCAGCCGGCGGCCAATTCAAACATTGTCACGCTCGATACTTTTCTCACTTATCACGCGAAGGGACTCGGGCCGGTTCAATGGCAAGCCGACGGCAAGGGCTACCTCATGCTCGAGCCCTCGCCCGCTAACAAAGACGTCGTGGAGATAATTCGCTATGACGCGGCCACCGGCGAGAGAACCGTGATCGCCGACGCCGATAAGCTCATCCCGAAGGGCGCTTCGTCGCCTCTGGTGATCGAACAGTTTGATCTAAGCAGCGACGCGCGGAAACTGCTCATCTTCACAAACTCTGAACGCGTCTGGCGAAGCAACACTCGCGGCGATTACTGGGTTGTCGATATCAAGGGCTCGCGCCTTCAGAAGCTCGGCGGCAACGCGAAGCCTTCGTCACTGATGTTCGCTAAGTTCTCGCCCGATGCGTCGCGAGTCGCGTATGTGCGGGACAACAACATCTATGTCGAGCAGCTTTCGGACGGGGCCATTACTCAATTGACGAAAGACGGGTCGGCGCATCTGGTCAACGGTACGTTCGATTGGGTCTATGAAGAAGAGCTCTTCTGTCGCGATGGGTTTCGTTGGAGTCCCGACGGAAAACAGATCGCCTACTGGCAACTGAATTCCGAAGGCGTCAAGGAAATGAAACTCATCAACAACACCGTCGCGCTCTATCCGGTGATCACTTCGTTTCCTTATCCGAAAGCGGGCGAGATGAATTCAGCCGCACGCGTTGGAGTCGTGGGTGTCACGGGCGGCGCGACTCGTTGGTTCGATGTGCCCGGTGATCCACACAACAACTACTTGCCGCGAATGGAGTGGGCGGCCTCTTCCGATGAAGTCACCATTCAACAACTGAATCGGCTTCAAAACACCAACATCGTGATGCTCGGCGATGCGCGTTCGGGGAAGGTCAAGCCGATCCTCACAGAGAAAGAAGACACCTGGGTTGATGTTGCGTGGGGCGACATCGATTGGGACAAGAAAGGGCTGGCGCGCGGTGAGGTCGAGTGGATCGAGGGAGGCAAGCGCTTCCTGTGGGCGAGCGAGCGCGACGGCTGGCGGCATGTGTTTTCGGTTTCGCGAGACGGAAAGGATGTGCGATGCATAACACCGGGGAGCTATGATCTGCTCGCGGTCGAGAGCGTCGACGAGGCCGGTGGCTGGATTTATTTCATTGCTTCGCCCGACAACGCGACGCAGCGTTATCTGTTTCGCGCGAGGCTCAATGGCGAAGGGAAAGCCGAGCGATTGACTCCGGCCAGTGAACCGGGCACTCACGCATACCTCATCTCGCCGCGCGCGGATGTTGCTATTCACGCTCATTCAAGTCTTCTCAATCCGCCCGCGACCGACATCGTCAGCCTGCCCGGACACACGACGGTACGAACCGTCATCGACAACAAGGATCTGCGTGATCGCGTCGCGAAGCTGAAGCCAACTACGCGCGAGTTCTTCCGCGTAGACATCGGCGAAGGCGTCGAGCTCGATGGATGGATGATCAAGCCGCCGGACTTCGATTCATCGAAACGATATCCGGTGTTGTTCTATGTCTACGGCGAGCCGTGGGGCCAGACGGTGCTCGACACGTGGGGCGGCGATCGCGCTATGTGGCACCTGATGCTCGGCCAGCAGGGCTACATCGTGATGAGCGTTGATAATCGCGGCACTCCCGCGCCCAAGGGCAAGGCGTGGCGCAAATTGATCTATCGCAAGATCGGGATTCTTAACTCGGGAGATCAAGCCGCGGCCGTTCGCGCGATCATCAGGTGGCCGTTTGTCGATGCGAGTCGCGTGGGCGTTTGGGGCTGGAGCGGCGGCGGCTCCTCGACACTCAACGCGATGTTCCGCTATCCGGATCTATACAAAGTTGGAATGTCCGTCGCGCCGGTTCCGGACATTCACTACTACGACACGATCTATCAGGAGCGATACTGCGGGCTGCCTCAGGATCATCCCGAGGAATACAAGCAGAGCTCGCCGATTACGTTCGCCTCTCAGTTGAAGGGTCAACTGCTGGTCGTTCACGGTACGGGCGATGACAACGTTCACTATCAGGGAACCGAAGCCTTGATCAACGCTCTGATAGCGGCGAACAAGCAATTCATGATGATGGCCTATCCGAATCGCTCCCACGGAATCTACGAGGGCGCGGGTACAACGAAACATGTGTACGGACTTCTGACGCGATTCCTGAACGAGAAGCTCGCGCCCGGTCCGCGCTAGGAATTCTCCGCGTCCTCGGCGTCCCCTGCGGTTGAGAACCAATTTTAACCGAAGAGGTCGCAAAGGGCGCTGAGGAAACCGTGAGATTTGCCACAACAAAACCTGGAGACCGCGATGACTAATCGATACTCTCGTCGAATCGCGCTCGGCGTAATTGTCCTGATCTTCGGCCTCGGGTGCGCGGCTGCAAGCGCGCAAACCGGGCCCGTCAGCTACGCGGTCGCGCTCGACAAGCGCCCGGCTTCGCACTTCATCAACGTAGCTCTCACCGTGAACAGCGGAGGCTCGGCTTCGATCGACGTTGCGATGCCGGCGTGGTCGCCCGGCGGTTATGGAATTCACAACGCCTGGCGCAACGTGCAGGAATTCTCGGCTAACGACGAAACGGGCGCGGCGCTGAAGTTTGAAAAGATCGATAAGCAGACCTGGAGAATAACGCGTGGGAGCGGACGAACAATAACCGCAAAGTACAGGGTCTATCTTCGAACTGACTACACCGATGAGCTGTGCTACCTCCGCGGGCCGAACGTCTTTATGTACGTCGTAGGCAAGCGGCCTTATCCGCTGGAGGGTCCGGTCAAATTGAAACTCGACGCGCCGGCCTCGTGGCGCATTCAAACGGGAATGAATGCGGGACCCGAGCCAAATGCCTTCACGTCTGAAAACTACGACTCGTTCATCGACGCTTCGTTGATAGCCGGACCGGATTGGCAGGAGACAACCTTCGACGACCAGGGCGCGCGATATCACATCGTGTTTCTCGGAAAAGGAAACTACGACAAGGACATGATCACCGGCGATGTGAAGCAGGTCGTCCATTATCTCGTAACGATGATGGGCGGGCCGCCTTACAAGAAATATGTCTTCTTCCTTCGCGCAAGACCGGGAACAACCTCGGGTGGACTCGAGCATTTGAACTCGACCGATATGTCCTTCTCAGCGTGGGCGACTCATTCGACGCGTCAGATCTACAGCAGACTCTTGTTTGTCGCCGCGCATGAGTTTTTTCATCTGTGGAACGTCAAGCGAATTCGCCCGGCGATACTCGGCCCGTTCGATTACACGCACGAGCAGAACACGCGGAACCTGTACGTATCAGAAGGAATGACGAGCTACTGGGCGGCGATCGGAATGAAACGCAGCGGGCTGTGGTCGCAACAAGAATACTTCGACAATCTGACGACTCAGATCAACACGCTTCAATCAGCCCCCGGACGAAAAATCATGAGCGCCGAGCTTTCGAGTTGGGATACCTGGAACGTCGGCGACAATGCCGACAACAATCGAATCAACTATTACAACAAGGGAGAGTTGATCGGAGACTTGCTTGACCTCGAGATTCGATACCGGACGCGAAATCAAAAGTCGCTCACCGATGTGTTTTTGTACCTGCTCAAGAACAATGGTCTCCCGAAACCCGGCTTCGAAGAAGTGCACGGTTTCAGAGACACGGTCGAGATGATCGTCAAACAAGCAGCGCCGGATAAGGCGGACTTCGGCGAGTTCTTCTCGAAGTACGTTTCGGGTGTCGAAGAAATTCCGTGGAATGATTTCTTGAATCACGCGGGATTGATACTCGAAGAGAAGAAGGGAAAGGCTGAGGCTTACATCGGCATCACAACTGGGACTTCGGTTCCAACCGGCGCCGGATTGTTTTTCCCGCCGACGAGCGCGCTTCCGCCGGGCCAAATCGCGGTAACGAGCATCGCTCCGGATTCGCCCGCCGCCGAAGCGGGGCTGGATATCGGCGATGTGCTGATTGCGATGGATGGCGATCGCGTCGACCCGGCGTCGTTCAGCCAGCGGTTCGCGGAGAAGAAGATCGGGTCGACGGTTCAGCTCGCGGTGATGCGAAGAGATCGCTTGCTGACGATCTCTGTGCCGGTCGGTAGCCGCGAGCCGATCACATATTCGATCAAGGAAAAGTCGAACGCAACGGAGCTTGAGAAACAAATATTCACATCGTGGCTGGCTGAAAAGAAGTTCGAGCAGTAGCGAGTTGCTTTCACGCGCGGACGAGCAACGTAAAGTACGTCGTTGACGCTCGCTTGCTCTCGCAGTTAGATTCCTCAACCTGACGCCACTAAGACACAAGGACACAAAGGAGCACTAATGGGGACACCGCGCTTCGCTCCTGTTTCACAAAGAGAAGAGGCTATCGCCACGAGTATCGGGAGTGCAGCATACACAGTCCATGAGCATCTCGGCCCGGGATTGCTGGAGAAGGTCTACGAATCAGTGTGATCAAACGGTTCGTTCTATGAACCTTAGTGCTACTTAGTGCCTTAGTGTCTTAGTGGCGAACGGGCAGGCCACCAAGACACTAACCCACGAAGACCCACTAAGAGGTAAGACTTATGAAACTGTTAATCAAAAACGGGAACGTCGTAACGGCGGTCGATAATTACTTCGCGGACGTCTTAGTCGAAAACGGCAAGGTCGCAGTCATCGGCAACAAGCTCACGATGGAAGCCGATCGCACGATCGACGCTTCGGGTATGCTGGTCATACCCGGAGGCATCGACCCGCACACGCACATGGAATTGCCGTTCGGCGGAACTTCTGCGTCCGACGATTTCAGGACTGGTACGATCGCAGCAGCACACGGCGGAACGACGACCATCATAGACTTCGCCGTCCAGTATCACGGCGAGTCCTTGATCCAAGCCGTCGACAACTGGCACAAGAAAGCCGAAGGCAAGACCGCAATCGACTACGGCTTCCATCTGATCACCACGGACCTTCCCGACGAACGCGTGCCCGAGATGCGGCGACTCATCAACGAAGGAGTAATGAGCTTCAAGATGTTCATGGCTTATCCGGGCGTTTTTCTTGTCGATGACGCGACCATATTTCGAGCGATGAAGAACGCGGCGAATGCAGGTGGTTTGATCTGCATGCACGCCGAAAACGGAATCGTCATCAACGAGATCATCAAGCACGCGCTCGCCGAGGGAAAGACCGCGCCCAAATATCACGCGCTCACTCGTCCGACAAAAGCCGAAGCAGAAGGCGTGCATCGCGCAATCGCGATCGCCGAGATGGCCGAAGCCCCGGTGTACATCGTTCACCTGAGCTGCGCCGACGCGCTCGAAGAAGTGCGCGAAGCTCGCGACAAAGGCATCCCGGCTTACGCTGAAACGTGCCCGCAGTATCTGTTTCTCGACTATTCGCTGTACGAGCGCGAAGGATTCGAGGGCGCGAAGTGGGTGATGACGCCGCCGCTTCGCGAGAAGTGGAATCAGGACAAGTTGTGGCAGGGGCTTCAGGGTAACGACCTGCAGGTGATTTCGACCGATCACTGTCCGTTCTGTTTCAAAGAGCAGAAGGAGCTGGGTCGCGATGACTTCACCAAGATTCCAAACGGAGGCCCGGGCGTCGAGCACCGGATGAGTCTGATCTACAACGGTGGAGTCGCCGGTGGAAAGATCAGTTTGAATCGCTTCGTCGAGCTGACTTCGACATCAGCCGCAAAGCTGTTCGGTCTCTTTCCACGCAAAGGCACGATAGCCGTCGGCTCTGACGCCGACATTGTGATATTCGATCCAAATGAAGAAATGACGTTGTCGGTTGAGACTCATCATATGAACGTGGACTACAGCGCATACGAGGGGATGAAGGTGAAGGGAGTGACGAAGACCGTTCTGTCTCGCGGGCACGTAGTGATTGACGACGGCAAGTACGTCGGCAAGCCCGGCGACGGTGAGTTCCTCAAGCGCAGCGCGTTGAGCCGCAATTGGTGATCCAGGGAGCACCGCCGGCGGGGGAGGTTCGAAGCAAGTCGAGTTATTTAACTTGTGTTACCGTTCTCACGGGCTTGCTTGACTTTATTGATTCGCGTCGGCTATGAAGACCCTACCCAAGCGGAGGCGCCCCCATGGCCGATAGCGTTGATTCGATTTTGCACCCCAAGGGTCCGGTGCCGCTGGTCATCGGCGTCACTGGCCATCGTGACCTGCCCACCGTGGAAGGGGACGATGGCAAGATAGCAATTGCCCCTCCCATCGAACGGGAAGTTCGCGAGTTTTTCGCCAAGCTTGAGCGCGACTACGATGCAACGCCGTTGATTTTGCTTTCGGCGTTTTCGCCCGGCGCCGATTGCCTGGTTGCGCAAATAGCGATCGATGCCGGCATACGTGTCGTTCCGGTAATGCCCTTGAGCATCGACAAACATCTCCAGTCTAACGAAGGCACTTTCAAGGCTCGCTATCCGTTCTCGGATGAGAGGTTCAAGGCTCTGCTTGACGACGAAGGCGTCGATAAACGTCACATCGTCATGCCCGAAGCGACCTGCGGCGATCCCGGCGCCCTCGACGGAAACGCGGGGGTCAGTAGCATTCCACACTTGCTTGCGGGAGTGTTTGTGGCGCGCCACTGTCAAATATTGCTTGCGTTATGGGACGGAAGGATCGAGAAAGACCCGAGGACCGGCGGCTGCGAAAGCGGTGGGACCGCACAGAATGTGTATTTCCAAAGGACCGGTGAATTACCGCGCGCTGAGGGGCTGGAGGACTGCCTCCGGAATATTGACGAACCGTATTCGATCAAGAGAAGCTTTGTGGACGAGCCCGAAACCGGACTGGTCTACCACATCGACACCACTACCGGCGTGGAACGAAAGCCACACGAAGCGCATTTCCTGAGCAGCGAACGAAATAACGGGAGCGATCGGGAACATAAGGACTATGTAAAACGCTTCAAGAAGATCTACACAAACATAAACACCTTGAATGAGGATGCGTTGAGGCTGCTGCCGTCGAGGAAGCAAGAGATAAACGCGAGCGCGTGCGGGCTACTTGATGATACTGCGTGCTCGTTAGCCGGGCCGCTCAGAGAGTTGCGCTTAACATACGCCGTAGCTGACGTGCTCGCCGTGCACTTTCGCGACATGACCCATTTGATGCTTACGATAATTTTCTGGCTGGTTGGAATCGCGGCGGCGGCGTTTGTCTATTACGCTCATCTGACTGAGCCGGCCGGCCGCTACTTGCCTCTGGGCGGTTATATGCTCTTGCTGGCCATTGCTATCGCCGTTTTTCTAGCCGTACGGCAGCGAAGCTTCCAGGACAAGTATCAGGACTATCGCGCGCTGGCCGAGGGACTGAGAGTGGAATTCTTCTGGCGGCTCGCGGGTATTTCAAGTTGCGCGTCGGGCTATTACTTGCGCAAGCATAAGAATGAGCTGGAATGGATCAGGGGTGCGGTGCGGTCCTGTGCGTTGCTTGCGGGCGTTTCGGCGCAGGTTCAACCGGAGCTGTTGCTCGAGTATTGGATCGAGGAACAACACGGGTACTTCGGACCGAAGTCGATGTATTATCACCGGCGTCGGATGCGCTTCAGGGAGATAGGAGAGGGAGTATTGCTGGTCAGCCTCGGCCTTTCGCTCTACGCGCTTCTCGAGTACAAAACTCCCCTCACCACCTGGCTTGGGGCTTTCGCTGCTTTGGCGCTGCTGACACTGGTTATCTTTCGTTTGATTGAGATCGTAAGAGAGGCTGACGGCGGCGAGGCGGCCAGCATTACGAATCCGAAGGCGGAGAAAGATCCCTCACAGGCCAACGCGAGTGCAGACGGCGAAAGCAAGGTGACATCAAAGTCCAGCAGGCGAGACTGGAAGAGACTCGCGGCCAGTATCCCGTTTGGTCTCCCTTATGCTATTAGCCTTGGACTTCTCTTATACCAGGTTAGATTGTATCTAAAGGACGGGAGCCTCGATGGCTGGAATCTAGTTCCGGGACTCGCCGTGGTAATCACGGGAGTTTTCGACATTCTCCAGAGAATATTGAAGCGCGCAAAGATTGGCTCGGGAAATCTGCTCAGCTCGCTGAAGAATAACTTTTACGGGCTGAATATCGGATTGTTGATTATGGCCGCGCTGCTGCACAACCGTTCCTTAGTGCCTGGGTTCTTGGGCTTTTTTCTGAAGCACGAGGAGGACTCGCACGATATTCTGGTCGCCGCGATGGGACTGACGGCTCTGATTGCCGCCCTTCTTCAAAATTATGCGGAACGAAGGGCCCTCGCCGAGCAACACAAGCAATGCAAGCGAATGAAGCACATATTTGCTCGGGCGAAATTGTGTATGACCGAACTGATCAGCGCGAACAGACAAGGCGAGGCGAGGGAGCTTGTTCGCGAGCTTGGCAAGGCAGCGCTTGAAGAACACGGCGATTGGGTGATGCTCCATCGCGAGCGGCCCATCGAACTACCGAGGGCCGAAATTTGAAGCCTGCAGTTCAATTCGAGCTTCTTAACAAACCCCTTCGGGCCTCGACGACCTGAGATGTGGCTCGCGAGTTTACCGATACTTAGACCACTGGTCCAATAGCGTTGGGCGCACGCCTCGCAAATATGAGAGAATCCGAATCGCCCGCGCTTCAAGCAAACAAACACTCAGAACGAGGTGGCCGCAGAATGCCAAATGGAGCAATCGACGAAGCACAAGCCCGGCGCTTGCGACAACGATTTCGCAAGGGCGTGTTTGTAGTTCCGAGCTTGCTCACAACCGCGAATATCTTCTGCGGCTTTTACTCAATCATGGAATCGCTTTCCGGCGCGCGGTCGCTTGCGCTGGTGGGATTGAACAACGGGCTCGAGCATCTTGGTCCTGCTTCGATCGCCGCTGCAACCGACCACTTCGATCGAGCCGCGATCAACATAGGCTTCGCGTGGCTCTTCGACGCGCTCGACGGACGAGTAGCTCGAATGACGAATGCTACATCCGAGTTTGGTTTGGAGCTTGACTCGATCGCCGATGTGGTTTCATTTGGATTAGCGCCGGCGGTTCTCGCGTTCGCGTGGGGATACGGCCAGTCGCCCGACGTGCACAACCTTGGATGGGTTGCCTCGTTTTTGTTTGTGATTTGTGGCGCGCTAAGACTTGCGCGCTTCAACGTGCAGGCACGCCGTCCTCATTCAAGCTTGCCACCCAAGAATCCCAAGGTCGATAAGAAAGCCTTTGTGGGAATGCCAATTCCGCTTGCAGCCGCTGTTATTGCCTCGATTGTTCATTTCTTTCCAAGACCGGTTGGGTACATCGGCGAATCTCGCTTATGGTCCCTGGTCATAACATCGCAAGCGTATGCGATAGCGCTGTTGGTACTGGTGACGTGCCTGGCGTTCCTCATGATCTCAACCATTCGCTATCCAAGCTTCAAAAACGTAGCCGTTGGCAAAGGCAATCCGCGCATTCTGATCATCGCGCTCGCACTGGTTGTGACGCTGATCTGGTTTTACTCGAAATGGGTGTTGCTGATAATGGCGTGTTCGTATGCTCTAAACGGAATTGTCGCGAAGCTTTGGTCTTTGATCAGACCTCGTCATGCCGATCGCACTGAGCTAGAGATCGACCGCAAACCATCCTCGCACGACTGAGTCGTTCTAGTTGCTTGTAACATGCATCTGTTGTGGAGTAGGAAGGACAGACTCCCGGGGATTTCACAACTACTACTGATGCTCGGGGTGCGTGCAGCCGGTGAACTCCTTGAGATATGCGTTGCCTTTGTAATGAAGCTCCTGTTTGATTCCAATCTCCGAAGTGTAGTAACCATCGATTGTCGCGTACTTGATCGTTCGAAAGAACCGTTCTTCCAGGGTCGCGGGCGATTTTTCGTTCCTGCTGATCTCTTTTAGCAACTCGATCTGCTGGTCCGCGGTTGAATCGGCGAACGGCTTGCCAAATTTGTCGCTGCTCATCTTATCGATCGCGGCAAGGCCTTCGCGCCAGGTTTGTTTCGTAAGATCGGTGGACTCGCTAACAACCAGGTCGATGTACGCGGCGACATTCGCGGCCTTTGCTCCCGGGGAATGATCGTCAGCGGGAATGATGCGCTCCGACATTTCGACGACCGTGCGATTCTCTTCCTCGGTGAAGAACTTGAGCGGCTCGTTCTTTCGCGGCGCCGTACCCTGACCCGCGTGCGAGTGCTCGTGCGAAGCCATCTCCTGCGCGCCGGCGGGCGTGCCGAGAACCGGTAAGCTCGCGATGACGCCGAGCCCCGCGCTTATGCTCCTGATCGCCTCTCGTCTTGTCAGTTCGTCCTTGTCGTTTGCCATCATTATCTCCTGCAAGACTACAACGCGCGACGGGTTATGAGTGAGTTCATCCATCGCCGGCGACCCGGGTTTTCGGGCGCTTGAATGACCGTGCAGAAAGTCTGCGATCCAACGCGTTCGAGATCTTCGAGCCATTCCGCGGCAACCAGGAAAAGCCCGCTTGTATCAGACGTCATTTTTCTCTCCGGAAACTGATCGCTCCATTCGACCTGAAAGGCGCGCTCCCAAAACTCATCCTTGCCTTTGATCTCGATCTTCACTTCCATGACATTCAAAATCCGGGCAAAAGTATCTCACGCATCTGCGATTGTCAAATCGAGCGTTTTGCCGTCCGATATAGTCGCGTTCATCCGCCGCGGACCACTCGCTGTGCTAATATTCAATTATGCTGCTGACGCGAATTGAGGCCTCCGGTTTTCGCAACCTCGAGGGCTCCGCGGACTTTGGCTCCGGTCTGAACATCTTCTACGGCGACAACGCCCAGGGGAAGACCAACTGGCTCGAAGCGATCTATGTTCTTGGCAATACCAAATCGTTTCGCACCAGCCAGCTTCGCGACTGTGTGGCGTTCGACGCCGCCGAAGCTCTGCTGCGAGGCGAAACGCTTCGGGGCTCGGTCGCCAAGCAAATCCAACTGGCTCTCGGCGTTGATTCGAAGCAACTGTTCGTGAACGGGAAACGCGAGGCGCTCACTCGTTATCTCGGGAATCTCCACGTGTTCGTCTTCTCACTTGAAGAAATGGATGTGATTCGAGGCGACCCCGGTCAGCGCCGCCGATTCCTGGATCGCGGCGCGGTCACAATCAGTCCGAGATTGTTGAACACGCTGTCCAGATACAACCTGGTGATCAAGCAGAAGAATCGGCTCCTCGGTGAAGCAAGCGCGAGCGACAATCCTCAGCAGTTTGCCGGGCAGGTCGAAGCGTGGAACGAGCAACTGGTTGAACTCGGGACGGCGATCCACATCGAGAGAACTCAGTACGTTGAAAGATTGAATCGCGTGCTCGACCAGAACGATCACGGCCACGCAATATTCGGCGCCGAACGAATCAGCGTGCGATACAAATCGCAGCTCGAAGGCAAAGGCGATCTGAATAATTTCGCGGATCTTTTTCGCGAGCGATTGGCTCTCAGACTCCTGGCCGAAATCGCTGCCGGGCACTCATTGATCGGACCTCATCGTGACGATTTGGAGATCAGTGCGGACGGCCGGGAAGTGGCCAGATATGGGAGTGCCGGTCAGCAGCGAAGTGCCTTACTTTTGCTTGATTTAGCGCAAGTATCCATCTACAATTCTATTTACGAAGAAAGCCCCGTTTTGCTGATCGATGATGTCGATGCCGAACTGGATCGCGGGCGAATTGAAGCGCTGTTTTCAGAGCTTGAAGGCCGCGCCCAAACATTCGTCAGCACCTCGCGCAGGGCAATTGCAAATCGCTATCAGGATCGCGCCTGCCTCTATCGAGTCGAACGAGGCAAAGCGATAGGCGAGTCGAGTCCGGCAAACTTCAGTTTGTCGGCGAACAGCTAACGGGTTGGTTACTAACAGCGACAACTCGAGTTTGTCCGACCTTATTATCAGGAGAAAAGAGTGAGCACAAATCCACAGGAATACGGCGCGGCTTCGATCACGGTCCTCGAAGGTCGAGAGGCAGTGCGCAAGCGGCCGGCAATGTATATCGGCTCGACCAGTGAGTTGGGTCTTCATCACCTGGTCTACGAAGTCGTCGACAATTCAATCGACGAAGCGCTGGCCGGATACTGCGATCGCGTAGAAGTCTTTATTCACATGGATAATTCGATCACCGTGATCGACAACGGACGCGGCATACCGGTCGACATTCATAAGCAGGAAAAAATATCCGCGGCCGAAGTTGTACTGACCAAGCTTCACGCCGGCGGCAAGTTCGATTCGAATGCTTACAAGGTCTCGGGCGGCCTGCACGGAGTCGGTGTTTCGGTTGTGAACTTCCTGTCTGAATGGTTGCGCATAGAGATTTGGCGCGACGGATCAACCTATGAGCAAGAGTACATTCGCGGGATAGCCGCGGCACGGCTTCAGCCCACGGGCAAGACGAAAAGGCGCGGGACGAAAGTTTCGTTTAAGCCTGATCCCGAGATCTTTGAAGTCACCGAATTCAACTTCGACACTCTTTCGCAACGGTTGCGCGAGAAGGCCTTCCTGAACTCCGGTGTACGCATCAGCATCAACGATGAGCGGACCGAGAAGTCTCACGAGTTCTTTTACAAAGGCGGAATCGCGGAATTCGTAAAGCATCTGAACAAGAATAAGAGCGTACTGCACACTCATCCGATTCACCTCGATCGCGAAGCGACCGCGACAGAGCCGCTCGCCATCGAAGTAGCGATCCAATATAACGACGGCTACAACGAGATCGTCCATTCCTTCGCCAACAACATCAACACGGTGGACGGCGGAACGCACATGACCGGCTTTCGAGCGGCACTCACGCGGACGATAAACAACTACGCCAAGTCATCCGGGCTCTTCAAAAAAGACGACGAGAAACTCGCTCCCGAAGATGTGCGAGAAGGACTGGTCGCCGTCATCAGCGTCAAGCTGCCTCAACCTCAATTCGAGGGGCAGACGAAAGGCAAGCTCAACTCCGATGTGAAGGGCCAGGTCGAAGCGTTCATCAACGAAGGCCTCGGACACCACTTCGAAGAGAACCCGACAGTCGCGCGCAAAATCATCGCGAAAGCAATTGACGCGGCGCGCGCTCGCGAGGCCGCGCGCAAGGCCCGCGATCTTACTCGCCGAAAGGGCGCGCTCGATTCGGCGTCGCTTCCGGGCAAACTCGCCGATTGCTCAGAGAAAGACCCGGCGCTGTGCGAAATATTCCTGGTCGAGGGAGATTCAGCCGGCGGCTCGGCGAAGCAGGGACGCGACCGGCGCACCCAGGCGATCCTGCCGCTAAAAGGAAAAATCCTGAACGTCGAGAAAGCCCGCTACGACAAGATGCTCGGGCACTCCGAAATTCGCACGATGATAACCGCGTTTGGCACGGGCATTGGCACGACCGATTTCGATGTGTCGAAGCTTCGATATCATCGCATCATCCTGCTGTGCGACGCGGACGTGGATGGCTCGCACATTCGCACGCTTCTGTTGACGTTCTTCTATCGGCAGATGCCTGAGCTGATCGATCGCGGCCACATCTACATCGCGCAGCCGCCGCTGTTCAAAATCAAGAAAGGCAAGCACGAGCAGTACATGCACGACGAGCGCGAGATGCAAACGTACCTGATGCGAAAGGCGACTGAGAACCTGACCGTGACCGTGGAGGCTACCAAGGTTCAACTGAAAGGCGCGGACCTCCGAAAGAAACTCGAGAAGCTGGCCGAGCTTAACAACTATCTCGACAAGCTCGAACGGCGGCTGCACGATCGCAAAATCGTCGACACGGTCATCGACGCGTTCGCCGGCCCGGCCGGATTGCTGACTACAAAGGCTGCGGCAAAGCTGCACGAAGTATTCGAGAAAGAGAATCTGCTGCAGGAAGTGTCGGCGTCGCTCGAAGAAGCGAGCTACGAAACGGAGATCGAAGCGGACGAAGAACACGGCACATCGTCAATCGCGATCACGCGCGCGCGCGGCAACGGCCGCGTTGTGATCGACTGGGAGCTTGCGACTCACGTCGAGTTTCAAAAAGCGGTGCAGCTCTACGGTGACCTTCAGGAGTTGAGCCGTCCTCCGTTTGTGATCTCAGAGAACGACACCCACACAGTGATCGATTCTCGCCAGGCGCTTTTGGATCACATAATGACTTCGGCAAAGAACGGCCTGACGATTCAGCGTTACAAGGGACTGGGTGAGATGAACCCCGAGCAGCTCTGGCAAACGACGCTGAATCCCGAGACTCGAACGATTCTGAATGTTCAGGTAAACGACGCGGTCGAGACGGACGAGATGTTCACGGTGTTGATGGGCGACGCAGTCGAGCCTCGAAGGAAGTTCATCGAGGATAACGCGCTGGATGTGAAGAATCTGGATATTTGATCATTTAAGCCGTGAGTGACGCTAGCGTTTCTGAGCGTTACTTGCGGCTTCTTCTTTCTGCTGATGCAAGTTGGTCCAGATCGCGTTCTCGCGAGAGATCAATGATTCAACCCGATCCACAAACATTGCGCGCTTGTCGGCCGCGCTCGAGTAAGGTCCTAGATCGGCCTCGTAGAAATACTTTTCCTGCTTCAGCGTTTCAGCGACCTGTCTGAAGTTGATCCAGTTTTCCTGAAACTTGAACGCCTTCAATCCCGAAGTCCCGATCGCCAATAACAACGAAAGCCCCGCAGTCGCAAGCTTGTACTCCGGATTCAATGAGACAACCATCACCGGCATCACCGCCGAGATAATTATTACGCCCCACTGAAATGCGTTGTACATCCTCTTGTTTTTCCCGGCCTGTGTTTCGTAGTAGCCGATTGAGGTGAGATGCCGCTCCTTCAGATAGTCATCGAATTTCTCGTCGGTCATATTGTCCTGGGCTGCCGCAGCCGCTTCGCCGGCCGGCAGGCTCCTTTCGAGGATCTACTCTCAGCAGCATTATCCGCGTAGAGGCCGAAGTGCTGTGTCTGTTGAAACTTCGTCGCCCGTAGTGCTCGTTAGTGCGGCCAACTCTAGTGGCGCGGCGTCACGTTTGTCAATTGTCTGTTTGAAAGCCTACTTGCGTGGGGTAGTGACCGACGGTACAATGCGCGGCCATAGAGGTAACCACATGCCTGAGCAGGCCCGCGATCAGGTGTTCATTAGCTACAGTCATAAGGACCAGACGTGGCTCGAAAGGCTTCAGACTACGTTAATGCCGCTCGAGCGGCAGGGGTTGATCAATCTCTGGGACGACACGCGAATCCGGGCCGGCGCAAACTGGAAGGAAGAGATCGCTGCTGCACTGGCCTCGGCAAGAGTCGCGGTGCTTCTGGTCAGCCCGAATTTCCTGGCGTCCAAATTCATCGTCGAACAAGAACTGCCTCCGCTTTTGAGCGCGGCTGAACTCAAAGGAACGACGATCATCTGGGTGGCGCTCAGCGCAAGCCTCTATGACGAAACCCAGATCGCCAAGTATCAAGCCGCAAATGATCCCGAACACCCGCTCGATGGAATGAGGAAGGCTCGTTGGAACAAAGAGCTGGTCAATATCGCCAAGAAGATAAAAGCGGCGGCCAATCCTCAAGCAGCTCACCACTCGATAGCCGACGCAGTTCCTAATAAGAGAAGTTTGGAAGAATCACCGCATCGCCGTTTTGAAGGAAAGAAGGAGCCGAACTTCGGCCGCATCGTTCCAATAATGTGTGATCGCAGCCAGCAGGAAAATGAATTCGCCAACTACTTCTCCACGACTCAACGACAACGGCCGGGTTTCCCGCAATTGTTTTTTGTGCACGGCGAGGAAAGAGAGTGTCACGACAGCCTGGTGGAACGCCTCATTCATACGCAGATCAAACAAGTAATGGTAAGGAACCGGGGGCAGCAACGAAGCATCATAGCGCCTCCGAAGAAACCCGAGTGGGAATACCACGGGGAAGCGTCCGAGCTTCAGAGGATATTGAGCAGAAGGTTAATAGAACAGTTTGAGTATCCATACGACGGCGATGATCTATCTCCCTCAACTCTATGCGCTCTTGCATCGCGTTCGTTGAGCCCGATCGTAATAATTCAGCACACGATATATGCAGAAAAGTGGGGCCGACTGACCAGAAGGCTGCTGGAATGGTATTTATCTTATTGGGTTGAGGTAGGCAGCATAGATAACAAACCGCAGTTCATTGTTTTTTTTAGCGTTGAGTATCCACCCGCGTCATCGGTCGCGGCGTGGAAGGCCTGGTTGGGATTTGATCGCGTCGCAAAACGCCGGGTCGAGAGAGACATCCGAAAGACGATTGCAAGGTCGGGTCCCCGATGTCCGTGTTTCATGCTTGCGGAACTGTTGCCGGTAGAACGTGGCGATGTAAAAGAATGGCTCAGAAAGAATAATATCAACTCCCAGAAAATGCGATATGACCTGCTCAACAAGATCTTCGCAACCGAGGGCGGCCGGCTCGCTAATTCCAGGAATATGGCCGACGTCGAACATGAACTTCAGAGGATCTTTGATGCGCTTGAAGAAGACTCGATCAAGAAACGAGGATACTCATGAAGCAAAGTAATAACTTTCACTTGTACAAGGGAGACGGATCGACGATTTCAGCTCGAGGGTTGAAGCTGCCTGCTTTTGAGAAGATCGGTACACTCGACGATCCTGCTTATTATATTGCCGAAAAAGCGCTACGAGACGCCGTAAACGTAGCGCTTAGTTTAGGTCAACCGCTGCTGGTTACCGGCGACCCCGGAACTGGCAAGACGCAGCTCGCTGGCAGCATCGCACACGAATTGGATCTGCCGGCGCCTTTCGTATTTCATACAAAGACAACATCGACCGCGCGCGACCTTTTCTACCGTTACGACGCGCTTGGTCATTTTCATGATTCTCAGTTTCAGGCGAACCCGGCCTCCATCGAGAACTACATCGCTTATGAAGCGCTCGGGCTTGCAGTCCTGCTTTCAATGACACCGGCTGCCGCAAACGAGTATCTTCCGGCACCACTTCGGGATCGAGGCCCTATTCGGTCCGTGGTACTGATCGACGAAATAGATAAGGCACCTCGCGATCTTCCCAATGACGTCCTGAACGAAATCGAAAGCATGTCTTTTGCGGTTAGGGAGACCGGGCAAACCTTTACCGCGGACCAGAGCTACCGGCCGATTCTCGTGCTGACCAGCAATTCGGAAAAGAATCTTCCTGACGCATTTCTTCGACGTTGCGTTTTCTACAACATCGATTTTCCGGAACCCGGCGACCTGAAGCGAATCGTCCAGGGCCGTCTGCAGCTTACCCCCGACTTCACCCCCGAAATGCTCGATCACGCGATTCATCGTTTCGTAGAGATACGCAAGATGGCGCTGAAGAAGACGCCGGCCACCGCTGAGTTTCTTGCCTGGGTCCAGATCCTCGACAGAATGCACCTGGATGTCGCGAACCTCGGACCCGGAGAGGCCGAAATACTTGCTCTCACTTACTCCATTCTCGCAAAGGCTAAAGAAGACAAGGACCTGCTCGAGGAAAATTTTGGCGATCAGGATTAGACACAAATGGCCGCTGAATCTTCAGACCATGGGCCGCTGGCGTTTGGCGATTTTATCGATTACCTCCGCGCCCAGCGATTCTCGGTTGGCGTCGGAGATTATCTTCGTCTGCAGCAACTGTTAAACGGTGTTGACGAGCACGTCGCCCCGACGGACTTGAAGACTCTTCTTTGTCCAATATTCGCGACCTCAAAGAGTCAGCAGAAGCAGTTTCACGACGCTTTCGACGCTTACTTCCAAATCTTCCAGCCGCCCCTTGTCGCTGCGGCGGAAGACGAAATCGGCGCCCCGCGTCCCGCAATCCAATCAAAGAAGCCGCTGAGATCGAACCGGGCACTCGTTGCCGTTGTCTCCGCTCTCATTGTTCTTGGGTTCGGAACGGCTTTATGGATTTTGCTACACAACCGGCCAACGCAGCCGAATCCGACTGTGGGCCCCGATCCTGTGATACCGGAAGAATTCCCGCCAGTTCCGATAGTCGAACCCACGCCACCGCCGGAAACCATTGCGCAACACAATCCGACTCTTTGGGAACGCTACGGAACATTGATTCGATACGGCGCGATCGGAATACCGCTCTTCTTTTTTCTGGTGCACGAGATTTACCGTTTCAATCGTCGAAGACTGATTCTTCAAAAGCAACGCGGGAAGAGACCGCCGTATTCCTGGCCGCTCAAGGTCGAGCTTAAGGGCGCTCAGGTCTATGAGTCAGAGCGCTTTCACAATGCGGCACGCCTTATGCGGCGACGCCAGATCGATGAATTCAATCGCCTGGACGTGGAGCGAACCATCGCGGCAACCATTGCGGAACGTGGATACGCAACGTTTCGGTATCAACCTTACAGCAAGGCTCCCGAGTACCTTGTCCTGATAGATCGCGCATCTTTCCGGGATCACCAGGCGCAGTTGTTCGATCATCTGATCGGGTCGTTGAAAAAGGAAGGCATTTTTCTGACGCGTTATTTCTATGATGGCGATCCCGGGATCTGCTCGGGCGATGCTGGCACCGAGAGGGCTCTTCTTACAGAGTTGCAGTCGAAATACGCAGGACATCGGCTGCTCATCTTTGGCGACGGCGAGAAGCTTCTCGATCCGGTGTCCGGTGAAATAGAGCCCTGGGTGACGGTTTTCTCGAGCTGGCATGATCGCGCAATCCTCACGCCTGAACCCCCGGGGAAATGGGGATTGAGGGAGATCGCCCTGGCTGGCCAGTTCACTGTGGTTCCTGCGACTCTCGAAGGCTTGCTCAGCCTGATCGACAACTTCGATTCCGCCGTGACGCCGGACCTTCGGCGGTGGCGCCGAGGGGGTACGGCGACTGAGCGACGGCTGGAGAACCTTAATGAAACAGATGCGCTCAAGGCTTATCTCGGTGAAGAGACTTTTCAATTGCTCTGTGCTTGCGCGGTCTATCCGGAGCTGCAATGGGACCTGACGCTGCACCTGGGCCTGCTGCCGTGCATGGAGCGGGGGTTGATCAGGGAACAGAATCTCACGCGGTTGATTCGCCTGCCGTGGTTCCGAAAGGGATCGATGCCCGATGAAATGCGATGGACGCTGATCGGCCATCTTCAGCCCAATCGAGAGAAGGCCATACGATCGTCGCTCGTTCGGTTGCTCGAGGAGAATCCGCCGCCGCAAACAATGTCGAACACATTTGCCACGGACGCGTACCAGTTGACGCTCTTCGTTCAGCAATGGCTTTACCTGCGTACCCGGAAGTCTTTTCGCAACGCGCTGAAGTTAATGAAGACGCTTTCGACAGGCGAACTTTACAGAGATAAAACGGTGATCCGATATCTGGAATCCGGGCGCAACTCGCCTTTGAGCCTGTTGTTGCCCCACCGGCTGCGAAAGCTGTTTTATCGTGATGGCGTGCCGGCATTCGGAATGAAAACCAGTGCGAGGCTTGTCATAACCGCAGCGTTGGTTGTGCTCGCGTTCGCAGGAATAAGGCCACCAGCATCCGGCGTCGATTCCATGAAGGTTCAGCCGCTGACTGCAGTCGCCATGTGCCGCCCCTTATTGTTTTTGTCCGGCAAGGCTGATCTTACTCTTAGCCAGACTGACTGTCTCGATCAAATTGCGGCTGAGTTGAAGGACAATCCTTCGGACACGCTTGTTGTAGATGGACACAGTTCCTCTCCCGACCTGTTCAATCTGAGTCTGACGCGTGCGAACAGAGTTAGCGATTATCTTCAGCGTCAGGGAATCGAGGGCCGGCGCATCACGGTACGGGACTTTGGTAATTCCTGTCCCGATCCGTCAGGTGACGAGAGATACTTTCAGCGAGTTGAGGTGTGGAGAATACCCGAGGGCGCAGACGAGAATTCAATCTACGAATTGAAGGGTTGCGAAGAACCCGCGATAGAACTCGTTGAAATCATCGGCAACCTGGATTTCCAGCAGCAACCACTGAATCAGCCTAGCGCTACAAAGTCGATCAGACTCGTAAACAAGAGTTCTGCGCCCCTGACGATCAAGTCAGTAACGACGTCTGGCGCCCTTGCAAAAGACTTCTTTGTGTCTCGTCAAGCCTGTTTTGGCGCCGCGATTCCCCCAAGATCAGGTTGCGAGATCACTGTCTTCTTTGACCCGACCGATACCGGACCTCGAACAGCCAGCCTCGATATCGACGTCGGTTACAAGGTCTTGAATGGGGTGTGATTAAAAGTGGGACTTAGGCCATAATTAGGGCAAGCCTTCCAGAGAGTACGATAGCAGGTGGCCCCCGGGTGCGATGAGCACCAGAGACAAGCTCGCGGACGAGGTAGTCCTATGGCCAC